>WBZM01001000.1_pt1 | contig 31880 bp, 24 predicted proteins | sample 5204271 | NCBI WGS metagenome assembly WBZM01 (sample SAMN12344346, study PRJNA552823) | activated sludge metagenome | biome: Activated sludge suspended growth; feature: Nitrification reactor; material: Wastewater; isolation source: activated sludge from nitrification reactor of wastewater... | reverse complement strand
GGCGACGCCGTCCTCTTCGCCACCGACGACGCCGATCTCGACCTCGAGGATGATGTGGGCGGCCTTGGCCAGGGCGAGCAGCTCCTGGGCAATGGTGAGGTTTTCAGCCAGCGGCACGGCCGAGCCGTCCCACATGTGGGACTGGAAGAGCGGCGGCTGGCCATTCTTGACCCGCTCGGCCGAGATGGCCAGCAGCGGGCGCACGAAACCGTCGAGCTTGTCCTTGGGGCAGTGGTCGGTGTGCAGCGCGATGTTGACGTCGTAGTTCTTGGCGACCTCGTAGGCGAAGGCCGCGAGCGCGCTCGCGCCGGTCACCATGTTCTTGATGTTGGAGCCCGAACCGAACTCGGCACCACCGGTCGAGACCTGGATGATGCCGTCGGATCCGGCCTCCGCGAAGCCGCGGATCGCCGCGTTGATGGTCTGGCTCGACGTGATGTTGATCGCCGGGTACGCGAAGGAGCCTGCCTTCGCGCGGTCGAGCATGTCGGCGTAGACCTCGGGGGTTGCGATGGGCATGAGTGGCTGTCTCCTTGCGTCAGCGGTCGGTCGATCAGCCACCATCCTTTCACTTTCGCCAGGGGGTCGCGCCAGGGTCCGAAGTCCGGTCCAGGACTTGGTATGCCGTTCAACTCGCGTTCACGTCAGCGCTGGATGTGCGCCGGCGGGGCCCGTCAACTGCCCAGGACGTGGACCTTCTCCAGGACGGGCAGGGCGGCGTTGATCGCGGTGGTCGGGCAGGACAGGTTGACGATCATCCGGCTGCCGACCTTCGGCATGGCTCGAATGGCGATGACCGAACCCCACTCGGTCTTGGTGTCTTTGTTGGTGTAGCGCACGAGCAGGGCAGCGAAGTCGATGCTGTCCTTGCCGGCGATGCCGAGCGTGAGCGGCAGTGGGTCGGCCGAGACCTTGAACTGAGCCTCGGGCGCCCGGCCTGTGAACTCCTTCTGGGCGGCGGCGATCTGGGCATCGGTCTCGGCCTGGTCCGACGCCGTGCCCGCCGAGAGCCGGTTCTGCATGGTCGTCAGCTGACACCCATTGGCGTGCTTGAACTGGTTGACCCCGTCCTTGTCGAAAATGACGACCTGCCAGGCCGGGTCGACGGTGACCCCGAAGGTCGGCAGCGCGGTGAAGCGCGCATCAGTCGCCAACGGGAGTCGGGTCCCGGCGGCGGAACCGGCGGTCGATCCGGCGGTCGATCCAGCCGTCGAACCGGTGGTGGCTTTGGCCGTCGCAGGTGTGGTCGGCGTCGTGCCGGGCGTCGCGGCCGACGTGGTCGGGCTGACTTCGGCCGGCGCGGTCACCGTCGTGTTCCCCCCGGCGAAAACACAACCGGAGAGCGCGCTGGCGACCAGACCTGCTCCCAGCACCCCCGCGATCGTCGTGCGTGTGGTCAATCCCCGTGCGGTCATGCTCAAGTCCTCCCGATGGCTCCCCCACCCGACACGAGGCGCCGCAGGGCGGCGCCGGTGTCGGGCTTGTCCGGTTCATCCTGCCCGGGGTATGCCATCGGTCGCCTGAGTGCGAGTACTCACCTCCCCGGGGTCGCCACCCTCAACTCAACGGCCCAGGTATGCCGTCCGGCCACCCACGTATCTGGGCGGGCCCGGAAGGCTCCTGCACGGCATACGGGATTCTCCCCCTGCCCGGAGCGTTCGAAGGAGGCGCCATGTCTGCCCACTCTCCCCGCTCCCCTCGTGTTGCCGCCCTGGTGGTCGCCCTCACGGTTGCCCTCTCACTTTCTGGCTGCGGCCTCAAGCAGGAGGTGGTCACCACTCGCGACACGGGGCTGGACACGCTCAACACTGCGATCCAGCAGTTGGAACAACAGTCCTCAGCCTGGCGGGAGGTGCTCGAGAAGACCAAGACCGACCTCATCGCCGCCGGACAGTCGACCCTCGCCAACGAGGTGTCCAATATCGCCGCGCGGGCCTTGTCCGACGCCGGTATCGAGGCGCGGTGCTACACCGACTTCCTTGGCGACCGCACGCTGACCATGCTGCGCCGGTTGCGGGCGAAGATCACGGGCGAAACCGTCCCGGTGACCCCGGTGTTCTGCAACCCCACGCCGAATGTCGTCGATCTCAACCTCACCCCCGAGCGCCGACCGGCGGTCGAGATCGCCGGCTACAACCTGTCGACGAGCGTCATCAAGGCGTATGCCGTGTCGGCCAGCGGGCGGGTGGACGTCTCGACGCACCTGAGCAACCCCAGCGAGTTCCTCGTCACGCTCAACACAGGAACGAACGGGGTGCCCTTCGACGCAAGCACGAGCAAGATCGAGTTCGAGCTCAGCGGGGCACCGATGCGCAGCCTCACCGTCGTGCAGCCAGCTCCGAAGCCGGTCGTCATCACCTACCCGAAGCGGACGCTGCGCGTCGAGGGCAGTTTCGACCTCAACGATGACGAGAACTTCGGCTCTGACGAGGACAAACACGGCAGGATCTCAGGCACCAAGGTGGTCACGGCCGGCACGACGTCGAGTTTTGCCTGGGAGGACTGCGTCGGCGGCGAAGTGCAGGGCTACCTTGACCTCACCGCCTCGGTGAATGCTCTCAACGGCGATATCGCCGTGAGCGGCACCGCGCGCTATTACGAGGGCACCTCGTGTGGAGCGACCAATGCGCACGCGACCCGGCAGATCAATGTGACGATCCCGCGGGGTCAGCGAGTCAACCAGCAGGTCACCATGCAGGACAGCGACGGCCACGTCATCCTCAACTTCGACCTGTTCAACGAGTGACCTCGGCGGCGACTGTGTGACCATTGCGTCGACCCGCCACAGCGGTCAGGGCCTTTGGTCGAAGACGTGGCGTCGCACCCACGCGTGCATGGCGATGGCGGCCGCGGCTCCCGCGTTGATCGAGCGCGTGGAGCCGAACTGCTCGATGTGCAGCACCACACGGCATACCTGCTGCATCTCGGGCGTGAGCCCGGGGCCCTCCTGGCCGAAGACCAGCACGCACTCGCGCGGCAGGTCATAGGCCTCCAGGGCGACCGACCCCGGCACGTTGTCGATCCCGATGATGGGTATGCCGTGCCCTTCACCTCCCGGGGCACCGGCGTGCGCGGCCCAGGTTGCGAGCGCGGCTGCGTCCGGATGGTGGTGCTCGTGTTGATAGCGATCGGTGACCATGGCGCCCCGGCGGTTCCAGCGGCGGCGGCCGACGATGTGGAAGGCCGCGGCGTTGAAGGCGTTGGCGGTGCGGATGACCGAGCCGATATTGAAGTCGTGGCCCCAGTTTTCGACGGCCACGTGGAACGGGTGGCGACGGGTGTCGAGGTCGGCGACGATCGCCTCGTGTCGCCAATACCGATAGCGATCAACGACATTGCGCCGGTCGCCCTCGCCGAGCAGCTGCGGATCCCAGTGGTCACCGGTGGGCGGCGGACCGGCATACGGACCGACTCCCACGGCCGTTGGGTCGGTCGCCTCGGTCACTGGCCCACCGTATCGGCCAAGCCGGAGCACACGGCGATCACGACGGACCCTCATCGGCAAAGGGCGGCCAGGCCGGGTCGCGACCATCAGCCTCCCGAGCCGGCGCGTGATGGGTCGTCAGCGCGGCGAAGAGCAGCGGGGTGACCCCGAGGTCGCCGGTCCTCTGCCATTCGTCGAGTTGACCCAGCTGCCAGGTCCGCAAGGCCGCGATGGGATCGTTGGCTTCGTGGGCCGCGTCGACGGCAAGAACGGCCTCGGTGGTCGGCAATCGGTCGTGGTAGGCCCGCAACGTCCCGAAGGCCGCGTCCGTGGGGACCGACCAGCGGGTGGCCGTCACGAATTCCGCCCCGAGCAGTTGCGTGGCGGCCACGAGCCCGAGCGGCTCGGTCGCGGTGTGGTCGGCGCCGGAATTGCAGGCGATGAGGGCGACTCGCGGCGGCATCGGCCAGATGTCGACCCCCGCCAGCCCCGGGTCCGCAGGTAGACGGGCAGCGGTGAACCAGGACGGCTCCAGGGTGCCGACGAGCAGGTCGACGACGGTGAGGGCGCGATGCCCCAGGGGATACCAGTGACCGGTCCCCCCGAACGCTTCCATTCCGCCGACCCCTGGGTCGGACAGGTGCAGCCCCGCGGTTCCGGGGATCCCCGGCTCTGGCACGGAGACGTGGCCGAAGTAGAGCCAGCGTGGCGGGTGGGCCCGCAGCGCCCTCCCCAGATCCTCCCGGGTGATGTAGGTGGCGCAGTCGACACCGAGCCGCCGGGTGACCAGCTCGCGGCCGGCCTCGATGGTCGCTCGCAGGAAAGGGGTCTGCGGGGGGACAACGGGATCGATCGTTCTCAACGGTGGCAGCGAGTGATCGATGCAGGTGCGATCTGGTCGACGTGGCCGCCGATAGTGGATGGTCGGCGGCAACTCGAACGCCAGGGTGGCGAGCTCCAGCAACCGCTTGCCACCCGGGATCGTGAGCAGTTCCCACGGGACGGTGGCCAGGCGGGCCGATGGAGTGATCCGCAGCCGCACGGGTCGACGCGACATCGACACGTGCTGCCAGACCGGCGGCGGAATGATGAGACTGCCGAGCGCCTCGCTCAGGGCGCGTTCGCTGGTGCGCTCCGTGAGGGCACCATGCAGGGCTCGCCTGATGTGGCCGGACCCGATCACCTCACCGGGCATCGGGTCTGGCAGGGCGGCCGCCAGCTCTGCGATGAGGGGCGTCAGGGCCCCCTGGCGAATCCGGTGTGACATGACCGGCTGGCCGGGCACGAGCGGACGAAAAGTGAGGAAGGTGTCGCCGGCGTCGACGGCGCGCACGACGATCTGGAGTTCGTCGGTCGGCCACCACCCCGCCGGCGAGGACCGGACCGACGGATCGGATTGGCTCACTGGCGGAACGACGGGAGCGTGTCCAGGTCCGGCAATCCCGGGATCAGTTCGGCCAACAAAGGCCGCTCAGCGGCGACCTCGGGCGACCACCCGGCGTGGGAGGCGGCCTTGACCAACTGCTCCGCCACGCCGACGCGCTGCTTGGCGAAATCATGCATGGGACGGACCGCATCACCGGCGGCGAAGTCCAGCAGCACGCGCGCGTCCAGGACATGGTCCGCGGCGGAAGCCTGGCCGGGAACCCTCGCATCGGCCACCCTGCCGCTCACGTGCGAGAGGCGATGACTGGCCCAGGTGGCCACTAGGCGGCGGTCAACCTCCAGCAGGGTGTGACCGGCCGGGTCAAGACGCGGTCGCGTCTCGATGTCGTCCTGGCCCACTCCCACCACGAGGGCGTCGAGGTCCACGTCCCCTTCGAGGGCGATCTGTGCAGTGACGAGGCCAGTCACGCGGGTGCGGTCGTCAGCCATCAGGGGCGCAGACCCGAGGACCTCCCCGCTGTCGCGGCGGGCGGCATACGCCCGTAGTTTCGTCACCTCCCAATCCGTGGGTTCGGTCCCCTCGGCGAGATGGCATTCCACTCGTATGCCGTTTCCGTCGCGCACCGCGCGCACCTCGCGGTGCTCGGGACCGTGCCACTCGAGCAGGCGAGCCGTGACGCTGCGCAGATCGACGGGGTAGCGGTTCGGCTCCGCATCGGCGGGGCTCAGCGAGAGCGCACCGGCTGGTTCGAGCGCCATGAGCCGCGAAGACCACTCGGCGAGAACCGACATGAGACCCTCGTCCGAGACCAGGGGAGCAGCCGGACCATGCTCTTCGGCGTCCTCGATGAGAAGGCGATCTGGATTCGTCTCTGCCAGCACGTCTTTGGCGATCGTGACGGCGAGTTCGACATCAAGACAAGCGAATTGGGGAAGCATCCCCTCCTGTTTGGCGACGACGAGGTCGGCGAGTGCCGGCGCGACTGGCGCTAACGACAAGCCCGCCATTTCGGGGTGCCCGGCCAGGTGCCATCCAATCGCCTCGTCGATCGGAAGGGCGATGTCATCCACCGGATAGGGCATCCACTGTCGGACGCCCCGCACGACGACGAGCCGTGCCCACGATTCCGCGACGGGTGGGGGTGCCCATTCGGCGGTGGTTTCCACCGCACCCAGCGGAGCAGCTGCGATGAGGACCTCACGCCAGCGCTTCCCGAAGAGCTGCGATAAGGCCACGAGGGCACTGACTGACGGCGCGTGGAAGGCCACGCATCCTCGCGGCGCCAGGACGTCCGCCCACCAACGCGCGCCATGGGGCATCGGGATCTCGACGATGCCAGGGACCCCGACTCGCTCGGGGTGCCAGAACCAACCGCGCTCGACAAGGCCCGTCATCGCTCGCTCGCCTGTCCATCCATGTCGCTGGGTCCGTCCATCTCGCCGCGTGAATCCGCCGTAGGGCTGCCCTGTCGACGGGCATGGTCCAATGCCTGCATTTCTGCGTCCTTCTCGACACACACTGTCGCCGCGCGTTGGAGCACCTTCTTGACGGCACGCTCCGTCAACGCCGCCTCGGATGCGTCGATCTGGGACAGCAGCTCGTCGTCGTGAGTGGCCAGGGCAGTGCGGCGCCGGACCTGCAGGCGGGCCCGCTCTGCGCTCAGTGCCTTGGCGACAAGCGTGTCGTAGGTGCCCTTGACCTTGCCGACTTGCTCGGCGACGGCCAGTGCCACGCGGGTCGGGCCGGCGGTGAGGTCGTCCTCCCGCCCGGCAAGCTCCTCGCGCAGGATGCCGTCAAGGGTAGGCGGTTCCTCGAGGTCGCCAGCTGGGTCGTCGGCCAGGTCGTCAGCCGGGTCGTCAGCCGCGTCATGAGCGGTCGGGTCAGCGGGCGCCAATGGGACCGTCACCCCTGCGAAGGCCACGATCTTCTCCTCCCGAATCAGCCCGTGCGCACTGACCGGTAGACGTTGCAGCGGCAGATCCCGGTCCTGGTCGACCCATGCCCCCACGAGGCGGGTGAGGTCCTGCCGCGAGATCTCAGTTTGGGCAGGAACGGCGTCAGTCCCAGCGATGAGATCGGCGAGTTCGCGCTGGAGGATGTGAGCAGCCATCTCCAGGGCCGCGGAGACGTCTGGTGGATCTGCCTTCATGCCCGCCTGACGGAGCCGCCGCTCTGCGATCGAGCGGGCGGCGGGATCCTGGCTCAGTTCCGCCAACGGGATAGGTCCCGTGCGGGTCCACTTGGCGCGGATGGCAGCCAGCACCACGGGCGAGAGGATGCGTTTCGGGTCAGGCGCCAACGCGTTGAGCCCGAGCTCGGTCAAGCGCGCCTCGATGAAGTCGGCGGCCCGCTGTGCAGCCGGCTCCCAGTTCTCCCGTAGAACGGCGACCAACCGGAGCACCGACTCGACGAAGGAGTAGACGACATCGTCCTTGTCGAGACAGTCGAGCGGATCCAGAAGCAGTTGCTCGAACTGCTCCGGCGACTGCAGTTGGGCAAAGATCTGAGCGTTGATGACGCCGCCACCCGAACCCTTGAATCGGTCGCGGTATGCCGTGCGCGCCGACTTCGTGAGAGCCGGCACCGCCAGCAGGTCCTGCACCCAGTCGCGAATCTGCCCATTGGCCTGAGACACCGGCAGGATGAAGTTGACATAGAGGTCGAGGAAGTCACAGGACAACGGGTGGTCGCCGTCGACCACGTCCTCCCACAGTTTCGCCCTCGCGCCGGTCCTCCTATTCGCCGACGTGTCGTCCGGACCGGCGAAGCGCATGGTCTGCCGGCCGAAGATTCGGCCCGCGTGCTGGTTGGCTTCGCGGGACACCCAGGCGAGCTCGGCGATTCTCGAAGAAATCGTGCGCACGTCCGTCGTGACGGTGAAGTTGCCGCGCTCGAAAGGCTGCGCTGCCGCCGAATACCATCCGTCCAACAGGTCGATGAAGTCATTACGACCGATCCAGATGGGCAGCGCCCGGCTGGAACGCCAGGTGCTGTAACAAAGGCGAATCCGCTGCGTGACGACGGCGTGTTCGTAGACCTGTCCCGCCGCGAGCGCCGCCTCGTGAGCCGCTGCCGACGCCCGGCCGGTGAGCGTGCGCCGGCACACCGGCGCGTTGGGTTCGATGTCCGGCCGGTGCTCAGACATGGATCTCCTTATCCGTCGTCCGCGTGACCACCAGTATCACCAGGTCACCAGCGGGGTTTGGGTCGCACTCCCGCGAAGGCCCGTGCGCGGGTAACCGGCCAACGCGACGCGCGGCCCTGACGGGCCCAACACTCGAAGCGGTGGCGTCGGCCGAAGCGGCAGGACGAGGTCGTCGAAGACCGCCCGCGGGTCGTCGCCGGTTCGCTCGCCGAAGCGCAGCGAGGTGCTGACGTACCGAGCGCTGCGGGCACCACCATGGGTGAGGTCTGGCCCCACGGCATACCAGCCGACGCTGGTGAAGGACTCGACGAGGTCACCGAGGAGCTCGACATCCCCCAATGAATCGGCGATGTCGAGGACCAAAGCCAAACCCCCCTCGGCAAGGTGCGCCCAGGCAGCCCGATCCCGGGCCGAGGCGAATTGATAGCGCACGTCGTCGGTCGTCAGCAGTCCGGGCACCGCGCTGCGCAATGCGCGTTCGGCCCGCAGCCTGGGGTTGGGCTCGGAGCGGATGTCGTCCCACACCGCCTGGGCTTCTCGCATCTGCATGTGGGCGACATCGAAGCCCAGGTTGCGCTCGACATACGCGGCACGGGCCCGGCGGAAGTGCTTTCGAGCGGAGGCGAACCTCCCTTGCCGACGCCGGGCCTCACCGATCGCGGCGGTCCAATCCGGATTCCTGTCCAGCCGGTGCCGGCGATAAAGCCGCTGTGCCTCAGTGAACCTCCGGCAGGCAGCAGCAGGGTCGCCGGCGATGAGATGGGCGAATCCGATGTCGGAGATGCAGTCCGCGGCGTGTTCGACGAGGCCCAACGCGGCATACACAGCACGCGCGCTCTCGAAGCGCTGAATCGCCAAGGATATCTGCTCGCGCTGGACGGCGAGCAGCCCCAGATTGAGCGTGCAATCTGCACCACGCTCCCGCAATCCGGCGTTGTTGAAGACTTTGCGCGCGGCCCGCCACACTCGGTCGGCTTGGTCCTCGCGTCCGGTCTGTGAGTAGACATTGCCGAGATTGAGGTCGCAATCGGCGACGGCGATCCGATCGCCGGACTGCACATAGTGTTCGCGGGCCGTCATGAGCAGTTCCTCTGCCTCCCCGAATCGTCCGCGCTCCCGCAACACGTTGGCCAGCGTGGTGCGACAGGCCATCGCTCGCTCGGTGTTCAGCGGGGGGGTACGCGTGAAGAGCAATGCTTCGAAAGCGCTCTGCGCCTCCGCATAGTCGCTGGCGAGATAGTCGACCACCGCGAGATTGATCATGACGTCGAGATAGCCAGTGGACTCGCCTTCCGCGTCATAGATCGACTGGGCAGCCCGGTATGCCGCCCTGGCCTCCGCATAGCGACTCCTGCCGCGGTGGACATTGCCGAATCCCAGATGACAATCCCCCACACGTGTCCGTGGACCATGATCCACGGCATACGCCAAAGCCTCGTTGAACATCTGCTCGGCCTCGTCGTAGTGGCTGAGAGTGCGCAGGACATTCCCCAATTGGTATGCCGCGTCGGCAGCCGCTCGCTGGTCGTGCGTCCGCCGAGCGTGATCACGCAGCCGCTGGAAGGCTGTTGCGGCTTCGGAATATCGCTGCGTGGCATAGCAGTCCGCGGCAGCGTCGAAAAGAGCTGCCACGTCGACGAGATGTGCGGTCACCGTTCCTACCCTGCGTCGGGATCCTCCCCTGCCCAGAGGGCATGGTGTCAGAACGTGCCCATGAGGGTGAGGACGAAATGCCCGGCACGCGCGAGCACGTCGTGTTGTCATGGGCGGCCTTTCTGCTCATCGCTGGTACCTGAGGCCACTTCCCCCAATCCGGCGCGGGGTCTCGGCCAGGGCCTCGCCTGTTTGGGGCAAACGCCACCACCACTGGCGCGTCTCACGCCGTGACGCAATTCCCTGCTGGGGCGCCGAACAACACCGGAAGGGTCTGCCATGATCACAGCCGTGGAATCTGCGAACGCGCATTCGACCTGTTGGGAAGTCGCCGAGCTGCTGCGGGACGACGAACCCGCCGCTCGTAGCCGCAGGGCGTCCGAACGCCTGCTCCAGTTGGCGGCCGGACTCCCCCAGGGATCGCACCTCAGCCTCGTGTTCGCCGGTGACGGGGCCGGCGCGGTGAGCATCCGGCTACACACCGATCTGGACCGCGCCGACCTCGCCCACTTGCTCGACTGGGTGGGAGAGGGGGTATGCCGGTGGGTCCCCTTCCTCGGGTGCGGTGCGCACCTCACGCCACTCGCCGAGGCCGACCCGGCCGTGGTCGAGCTCATCCCCGCCTTCGAAGCGGTCCCGCCGGAGGCATCCCTCGAGCGACCGGGGCTCGCGCCCGTGCTCGACGCGGCGGCTGAGGACCGGGTCGTCCTGGAATCCCGCACCCCGGCGGATCCGCAGCTATGGCCGGTGCCGATGACCAGCGATTGGATGGACCTGCTCACGGCACTCACCCAGGCGCAGGCCCAAGTCCGCGTCCACCTGGCCCCTGCCTCGCCTATCGAACAACAGATCATCGCGGCCCAGGCGCGCACGTCGGTGCAGTCCCGTGACCCGGTCGTCTACTCGCAGTACCTCGGCACCCCGGTGCGGATCCGGTGCTTCGCCGGCCAGGCGGCGACCATGCTGTCGCCCCGGCTACGGGCCGTGTTGACCCGGTTCGGCGTCGGCCTGCACCTGGAACCCGTCGACCTGTCCGACCCGCAGACGGCCGCCGCCTGGGACGGCGACGAGACGACCCTCGTGGGTTACGTCGAGCCGTTCGGTGTCGCCTCCTGCTATCTCAAGTTCCCGGCCTGCGGCACCGAGACGATCACCTGCGGAGTCCCCACGGCGGAAGCCGACATTCCTCCGGTGGCGATCGCACGGCATACCGAAGCACCTGCTGCGACGGAGCCGGACGGGCCGCCCGCTCGCCGCGTCCAACTGCGCCTCGGTCAGGCGATCGACTGGGCCGGCAACCGGGTGGACGTCACCGTCACCGCGGAGGACCTGCTGCTGCACACCCAGGTGCTCGGCGCGACAGGCACCGGGAAGTCCACCCTGCTGGCCGCTCTGGCCCATCAAGCCGCGGCGGCCGGGCTCGGGGTGACGGTCATCGAGAGCCACGGTCCGCTCGTCGAGCGCATCGTGCGGGAGCTGCCTGATTCGGCGATCGACCGCACGGCTCTGGTCCGCAGCGGAGATCTGCGGGATTCCGTGCCGGTCAACGTCCTCGGTGGCGAGCATGGCGAGTTGCTGTCCGAGGTCATGCTGGAGGTCTTCCGCGAGCTCTACGACCCCAACAGCCAGGGCTTCCTCGGGCCGCGCTTTGAGCGGATCTACTCGCAGGCGATCGCTGCGCTGCGCATCCTCTTCGGGGATCGGGCCAGCCTGGCAGCGATCCCGTCCGTCATCCGGGACCAGAAGCAGGTCTCGGAGCTGGCCGAAGCCGTCGGGACGGTCGACCCGGCACTCAAGAGCACCCTCATCTCGGAGCTGGCCCGATTGCGCGACGACAACTTCGCCGAGATCGCCGGTTGGGTCAATGCGAAGTTCAACCGGCTGGTCTCGCGTCCAGAGATGCGTGCCATTCTCGGCACCGGCGACGACGCGGTCGACGTCACCCAGGTCATGGATGAGCGCGGCATTCTCTTGATCGACCTCGCCGCCCCGACCTTGGGGCCGCTTTCGGCCCAGTTGCTCGGAGAGATGTGGTTGGCCAAGCACTGGGCGGCCCTCGCGTCGCGGGCCGACCCGCTGCAGCCGCACCTGCTCATCATCGACGAGGCTCACCTGTTCGGGTCGGGCCTGTTGCCTCGCCTGCTGGCCGAGGCTCGCAAGTTCGGCGTCGGGGTGGTCCTGGCGCACCAGCATCTCGAGCAACTCACCGCGCACCTGCAGCAAGCCACCCTCGCCACGACCAACAATGTCGTCGTGTTCCGCTCGGGACCCCGGGAGGCCGTTGCCGCGCTGACCCGGTTGGGCACCTGGGGTGGCGGGACGCTCACCCGGTTGCCGCGGCTGCAGGCTGCCGCCACCCTGTCGCAGGGCAGCGAGCAGAGCGACGCCTTCACGCTCATGGTCGACCACAACGTCCGGTCCGCCGCGCGCGACGCCACGACGGCCGACGCCGTCGTGGCGCGGGTCGAGGCGCACAGTCGGCAGCGGTATGCCGATCCCTTCCGTGCCACGGCCCCCGTCACCCTGGAGAGCGTCCAGGCTCGCGTGGCAGCACTGCGGGAACGTGGGGCGCAGCCGAACCGCGATCGCGGGCCGGCCGGCGCCCCTCCCCGGCGGTCAGCCCCCGGGGACTCAGGGAAGCCAGCGGAGGGGTCCTTCCTCGATGAGTGGCTGGCCCGCCGCCGGGCGCAGGACGACGGGAGCAGCGCCGCCGATCCGGACCATCCCGGATCCCCGACCCCGCCGAAGAGCGACTCATGATCGACATCCTCGGGAGTCTGGCGGCCCGCGGAATCGCCATTCCCGAGCCGACCTGGCAATCCAGCGCCTGGCGGACGGCATACGGATGCAGGCCTTGCAGGCCCTCGCGCGCGAACGGGCCGCGGCCGCGGCGGCGAACCGAGCGACCGACCCCGTGGCTGACCCTGCGGCCGACAGCCTGGCCGACCGCGCGACCGACAGCACGACAGCGAGCGAGCTCCCGGAGTTGCTCGCGGCGGTGCGAGCCGGCGAATTGCCCCACGGAGTGATCCAGGAGTACTGCCGTCGCCTCGACGGCGAGGAGGCGGCCGAGCGGGCCTATCTGCGGCTGCTGGGCGACCTGACCGAGGAGGTCGCCGCCATGTATCACGGCCGGGTCGAGGTGCCGCCGACGAGCAGTGATTCGGTGACCGACTGACGGGGCGTGAAGGTGCCTGCGGTGACTGCCTCCACGAGGTCACTGCAGCGCTGCGCGCAGCGGGCGGCGTCGGGCCCGGGCAGCATCCGCCAGATCTGTCGGGCGGTGGTCAGCGCGGCCCGCGCGGCATCGCGAAGGTCCGAGCGTTGGTATGCCGGCCGGTCAACCCCCGCTGTCGCCGTGGAACATGATCGCGCGGCCGCAAGACCTCGAGCACCCCAGCGCACGGCTGCAGCCGCCGCCAGCGACGCGCGCGATAGAGGTCCCGGTTGTCGTCCGGCTTCGTGGACGAGGACGGTCAACCCGCCCTCCCGCAGCAGCGCCTGTATGCCGTCCACGTCCCTGCCGAGCGGCAGTCGCGTTGACCACGTGCCGCGCTCGGGGTCCAGGCTCAGCCGCCCGATGGCGAGGACGATGGGTGCGGAGCCGAGGTAGGCGACGCAATCCAGCTCTGGCAGTGGCGGATTGGTGGCGTGGGCTCCGTCTGAGCTGGAGGACCTGGACGGCTCGGGCAGGCAGCTGGGCAGCGCACCGGCGACGCCGACGCTCACGCTCAGCGTCGGATGCTCGGCCGCGAAGTCGATCAGCCACGTGAGCGCTCCCTCGTCGCGGGCCAGCACCCCGCGGCGCACGAACCGCCAGTCGACCCCTTCCGAGTTGGACCAGAGCTGCCCGTCGTCTCCGGCCGCCAGGGCCAACTCGGGACTGCACATCGCGATGATCGCCTCGGGATCCGCCAGGACGGTCGGATCCTCGGGCGGCTCCAGTCGTTGCGCTGCTTGGCTCTCGACTCGGGTGAGCGCGGCATCGAGCACGGGCCAGCGTGGATCATCGCTCGGCAGATGGTCCAGCAGCAGACCCGCCGCGTCGAGGCTCAATTCCTTGACCCTGGAAGGGATTTCGTCGAGGTGGTCCAGGGCGGCAAGGATGGTCGGCGACATTCGTTGGCACGGTGCGATCGCGTCGACATCTGGGTCGAGGCAGGACTCAAGGCGTCCTTCCGCCACGGCAAGCTCGAGTTGGAGCACGGTCTCGTCCACCGGCCAGGGCGCCTGCAGGTCCAGCCAACGCAATGTCGCGAGGTCGACGAGAGCCCCCAGCAGTGGCGTCGGCGAGACGGCGGCCTCAGCCTGCTCGCCGGCGTCCTCGGCGTTGGCCAGTGCCAGGCAGGCGTCCGCGAGGTCGCTGCCCATCAGGTCGGCCAGTGCGTCGTAGGCGAGCGCGCCGTCGGCGATCTCGAAGAAGGGCAGCCGCTGCGGATAGGCAGGATCGACGTATGCCGTCCCGCCCGCGATCCCGACGAACCCCACCCCCGCGATCGACGGGGGCAGCTCGCCGATCTCGATGATCCCGGCGCCCTGTCGGCGCAGGGTCATCGTGAGCTCAGGGAACCGGCGCGGCCCTGTCACTGGTCGCGCCCCTCGCGGCCTCTGTGCAGTCGCAGCACGTAGTCACGGAGCTCGTCGACGGACAACAACTCGACCACTCCACCGCCTGCCCGCGCCTCGGCGGCAACGATGTGCTGATAAGACTCCTCCCAGCCAGGCTGCTGCTCGAAGATCATCGTCGCCACCGTGACATCATCGTTCAACACAGCGCAGGTCGCCTGTTGGCGGTGCCACTCATCCCGCTCCACGGGGTCGGCAAACCCGTCACCGGCCTGCTCCGCCGGGGACGACACGAAGTGCAGCGGATCCTCTGCCCCTGTCACCGGCTTGATGGCGAAGGTGTGGAAGGCCTGCGGGATGCCAGGAGTGAGGCCGAGACGAATGGTCCGCCCGATGCCACAGCTACAGATCGGGGACTCGAATTCCCGCTCTCGGCGCAGCAGCTCTATCCAAGCTTTACGGGCCATTCCCCGCTGGAGGAGATCGACATGGTTGCCGAGGTCGCCGTAGTGGCGTTTGAGGTTCGTTGCAGCGGCACCCGAGAGCCACGAGTCCGTCAGGTCGCTCACGACCGCGGTTAGCTCGATGTCGGCAAAGGCACGCCTGCAGTGCTTTCGGAAGGCTTCCCACGCGCCGCGGTGCTTGCCCTCAGTTGGGGCGACCCCTTGGTGGGCGGCGCGGATAACAGTGCGGTGCTCTCGGTGGTTCAAACCAAGGGGCCGACAAGCTCGCCGGATCTCAATCTCGGCCAGGTCGCACTCGCCGCCCCGGGCCACGCGAGGCGTATCCCAGTGATCGTCTGCCGGGGCGCCGAGAATGTCAGACCCAGACACCCCTTTCCAGTGCAGCTGGTAGCGACCGTAGAAGGTCCGGTCGGTCCCCACGGTCCAGTCTTCCGTCGACCCTTGCGCCGGAGCGAGGAGAGGTCGAACATCCGCCCCCAAAGCGACGTGCGACGGAGGTGCAGTGGCGAGGGAGTAGCGGCCCTCGGCCTCCCAATCCCGGTCGACCGTGCCGGCATACAGGGCCGTGAACTGTGCGCCACTGTGCTTAGGCTCCTTGGTCCGCAACCTCAAGATCTCGTCAGCAGCAGTGTCGATCCAGGCCGTCAGATCATCTCCGACCGGCAGCTCACCACTGCACATGAGCCCCGCCACTCGGCCCAGCGAGGGTTCGCTGAGATCAGCGAGCGTGACGGAGACTCCCGCTGCATTGGCCAACTCCACAACCCGGCGATTGACCCGATGGGCCAACTGGGCACCGACCACCAGTTCTGGCGCAAGGCGCTCGACGAGAGCCACCGCGGCGTCAACCCGATGCGCGGGCAGGGCGGACTTCGGCTTTCGGGGACCCTCCGACGCATACGGCCAATCCCTCAAGAACAGTCGCCAGCCGAGGGCAATGAGATCACTGGGTTTCACGCCGCGACCGCGCCGAGTGAGATCAAGGTAATCCGGTCCCGTCAACACCTCGGCAAACAGGGTGTCTACGCTGGGCACCGGCACCTCCCCACATCGTTTGGCTTCTGGAGCATTGCACCCGAAGTCTGACGGACACGCCCAGTCAGATGCTCAGGGAGTTCAGTGAACTCGATCATCGAACAGCTCACCCGCGAGTTGTCCGCGCTGCAGGCTCGACGCGGCATACAGCATCCCGGACGGGCGGATGCCGTGGGCCCGGCGCTGACCAAAGCGCTCGATCTCGATCAGTGCGAGCCGGGGGAAAGCCGCCGCCGCGCCCTCGTCACGGGGCTGCTGCGTCACGCCGAGTCCCTCCCCCCTGACCTGCACATGGTCTTCCTCGCCGGCTGCAGCATCCGCACCGAAGACCGCCCGACGCTCACCCAACGAGTGACCCGGGCGGCCACGACGATGCAGGTCGCCGAACGCACCGCCTGGGCCCGCTTGGCCGACGCCAACCGCCGGGTCGCCGAATCACTCGCCGGGCCGCTGCCCAAAGACCCCAGCGCGCCGCCGCCGGAGTGGCTGCTCACCTCGCTGCACGCCTACACCGACCTGCGCAGCGGCCGGCCCATCACTCGCAGCACCCACACCATCCGCGTGGTCTCCCCCTATCTCACCCACATCACCGAGCGGATCAGCTTCCCGGGCGCGTCGCCCGACGCCGATCCGGCGTTCCGGGCCTGGGGCGACGCCGAACTCGTCTCCGTCGAACGTCCCTACCAGGTCACTTGGCAGGTCTCGCTGCGGCTCAAGCGCACCTTCCTCGCGGGCGAGTCGGCGACCTATTCCTTCCAATCGCAGGCCCCGTCGCGTCGGCTGCTGCACCCGATGTCGGTCATGCTCCCCGAGCGGGTATGCCGGGTGTTCAGCACCGAGGTCAACTTCGGGTCCCCGAGTGTGGCCACCCGGGTATGGCGGGTCTTCGACTTTCCGCGTGATGGGGTGGGGTGGTCACGCTGCCATCCGGGCGGCGTTGTAGAGCATGATGCGGCATCGGTAGTTCTCGTGCGAGCGGTAGCCGCGGCCGATCCTCTTGATGTTCTTCACGGTGACGTTCGCTGCTTCGGTCTTGGCGTTGGTGGCTCGGGTCCGGATGAAGGTGGCGATGGCGGGCCACCAGGTGTCGATGGTCTTCTTCAGCCGGGTTGTCTCGGGCATCGCGGCGAGGGTGACGTAGCTGTTGAACCGGGCGCGTTCTCGTTGAGCATCGGCCACGGTGGTGCACGCGAGGACGCGCCGGAGCTGCTCCTTGACGCCCCACGCGGCGCCGATCTCGCAGGTCGGGTCGTCTTGGGCGAGAACGGTTTTCAGCTTGGTGCGGCCGCGTTCGGACAGCGAGTCGTACCCGCGCATGAGCAGGAGCCGGTTGGCCCAGGTGAGGTCGCCGGCTCGGCCGCGACGATCGTGCCGCTCCCAGGAGACGCGCCGCCGCACGTCGGTGACCATGGCGTTGGCGAGCTGGATGAGGTGGAAGTGGTCGACCGACACGCGGGCCTTGGGCAGCCAGGACCGGACCGCGGATCGGAACGCCGCCGAGGGGTCGATCGCCACGACCCGCACCCGGTGCCGCCACCACCGCGGCTGCGTCTTGAGCCAGGTCTTGACTGCGGCGGAATCGCGGCCGTCGACGACGCCGATCACCTGCCCGGTGGCCAAGTTGGTGAACGTCGTCATCCACGGCTCGACCCGCCGCCACGCGTCGTGCTCGTCCTTGTACCAGCGGACCGTACGGAACCGGTGCTCATCGATCCCCAGGGAGTACACCAGCGCTGGTCGTGCCGCCGCGCGGTCAGCGTGCGCGGTGGCGGCACGGGTCAGCTGCCGCATCGCGGTCGGCCACGACACACCCAGTTCGGCGGCGACCGCCTCGACGCAGCGAACCTCACCAGACAACGCGGCCAGGATCCGCTCCTTCAACCGGGTCGTGAGCCGCGCATATGGCGGGACCTGCTCGGTGTGCTCGGTGAACGTCGTCTTCGCACACAAGGATTCGCTGCACCGCCACCGCTTCTTGACCCACCACACCGTCACCAGCCCATCGAACGGGACGTCCCGGACCCGCTGCATCGTGCGCTGATGCACCCGCGTGGATACCACCCCGCACGACGGGCAGCCGGCCTCCACTGCGGGGGTATCCAGGAACACCTCCCGGCCACCGTCGGCGCCTCGAGTCACCGCGACCACGCGGTACTCAGGCAAATTGAACAAGATGGACGCCGCCTCACTGGCAGCCTCGACCGTAGGCTTGAACACGCTCGTGGTCCTGACCTGACTGGATGCTTAGACACCACCCAGCCTGCCGCAGGGCCACGAGCCCTCACATCAGGACCACATCACGCGGAGAGTCGGAGAGCCCCCAAAAGGGGCTGGAATCCGTCGGTCGCGCGCTACTCACAAACCAGAACGGGGTCCAGGCCTCCCCCTGGAGAAGACCCGGACCCCGGCTGGGGAGTGCCATCCAGTCAGGTCTGACGGACAGAGCCACGAGGGAATCCGCGTCGTGGAGACATCAGATTTCCGGCCCAGCCGCCGAGGCTCACCAGTGCCCGTGCCAAACCCGAGATCGCAGTTGGACGCCGGACCCGGCGCCACAGAACCGCCGCAGCCAACCGTTCAGCTCGCGAGGCGGTAGCCGGACTCGAAGGCGTCCGCCCCCGAAACCCACGAGACGCCGTCGGAGGTGAGGACCATGTCGCCCTCATGCGCGACCGTCTCACCTTCGGGGCTCACGATGACCTCGCCGGGAATGGCCCGACGAGCTCGAACGGTCCCGCATCGCTCATAGAGCTCCTCGCCGATCCGGCGATAGGTCGCGGCGAAACTGTCCGGCTTCACCGACCGACCGCCTCCGGCCGCATCCTCGACCCACCAGTCGCCGGTCTCACCGCGCAGCGGTTGCCCCTTCCACGACCAGTCCCGTGGCGCGGTCAGCCGGGTCGCCTTGACCACGCCGACCCGCTCGTATTCATGGAAGGCCGGCGTCGCGGCATACCCGAGCAGTGGCAGCAGGTCGAGAGCGCGGCGCACGTAGACACCGTTCCAATACTGTCGATCCGGCCCCAGCTCGACCCAGGACTGCAGGTCCGGAGCCCACAACCTCTTGTCGTAGTCGACCCGCCAATCCTTCGGCGGGTTCTCGGCCTTCGGCCGTCCCGGCTTGTGGCTCCAGCCGTGTGCGCGGTAATACGCACACCACGACTCGTGCTCGGCCTGAGCCAGGGCAGCCACCTCGGCGTCGGTCCACGGCAGCACCTCCGTCGCCGGCGGCCCAGCCCAGGTGCGGTCGACGGCAGGGATGGTCACCGAGGAGAAGAGCAGACCGAGCTGGCGGACATTGCTCTCCTGGAAGAACACCGGCAGCCGATCCCACGGCTCGTGCACGGCCCTCGGCACCTCGGGCGCCGGATCAATCGCGCGGTAGTAGTCGTGCGCCAACTCAGCCAGCCGACTCCAGTTGTCGCGCGGCGGGTTGCCGCCAACATCGTTGAGCGACAAGCCGATTCGATAAAGGTTGCCGATTGCCGGCGTAGCCGGCACCCCGGTCGCGTCCTCCTCCCAGGACACGACCGTGCACAACGGGTATGCCGCCGCGAGGCGGGCTCCCATCTCCGGGTCACCCTCGCCCGGCGTCCGGGCCAGCACGACCGCGGCAGTCGGATACCTGGTCAACACGTCCTTGAGATCGGCGAAGGAGACCCCACCAGCGCACGCCGCCGAGGTCGTCTCCACCACGGGGACGAACCCCGCACCACCAAAGCGCCGCTGGAAGATCTCGGCGTCCAGCGCCAGCTCAGCCGCCTCCGGACCGACGAGGACGACAGCACACTCGTGAGATTCGGGCACGACTCCGTCGGCTCTCGGCAGTCGGGCCACCCGTCCCTGATGGGCCACCTCCGCCAGCACCGACAGGGCCAGCCGCGAGCGCCCCACGACCACCAGCGGTGACCCACCGGCATACCCCGACAGCGCGACCACGCGACGCGCGGTCTGCTCGAAACCCGACAGCGCGTCGGTGAGCCAGGCGCGCACTTCGGTGGCGCGCTCGCGGCGCCACGCCTCGGCCGTCCACGGGTCATCGATCCGCACCATGAGCCGACAGATGAAGCCCGGCTCCAGCGTCGCGCCGGTGAGTGTCGCTTCGATGTCGCGGGCGGCGTCGATGGCGTCCTGCATCCGCGGATGCAGGACGAAGATCTGCGAGGCCATGATGACCCTCGACCCGCGCAGGTGGCGGTGCAAGCATGCCTGCGCTAGCCGCGCTTCGCCGATCGGTCCGGGCAGGATGACCGCGCCAAACGCTTCCGCCTCGGCCAACGCCAGCTCGTCGGTGCCGTCGTCCAGCACCACGAGCAGCGCGTCGGGTGACATGGTGCGGGCGACGGCGCGCAGCACGGTGAGCGTGTCGGAGGACAGCCCGACGATGACAATGCGACGCCGATCGACCAGCAGCCGCAGCCGGCCCAGGCGTTGGCTGGACAACCGCATGGCGATCTCGACGGCCGTGAAGAGCGTCGCGCTCAGGGCAGCCAGGCGGGCGAGTTCCAGGGCCAGAGGCGGCTCCGGGGCCGCCCCGTCTGAACCCCAGAAGACCTGGACATTGCCGGCGAAGAGCGCCAACGTCCAAAACAATGGAGCGAAGAGCGGCGCCTCCTGTCCCGCTTGCGGCAGATAGGACACCAGCCCCAGCACGAGCGCGATCGCGGCTAGGACCGTGGGCCACAAGAACGCGGTGCGGCGTCCGGTCAGCGGCCCGCGCCCTCCTGGCAGACCAAGCCCGACGGGCAGGATCGCCAGCACGATGATGAGCGGGCCCCAGCGATTGTCGTGCATCCACGCCCGTATGCCGTCCGGCAGCGACTCCGGGGCGACGACGTCCAGGGCCAGGACCAGACACACCAGTAGGCCCACCCCGAGGCCGATCGCCGACAGGACGCGCCGCCGGGTGGGCGGGCGGGGCACGGCATACCCCACCGTCGTCGAGCGCTGGGGGGTGAGCGCGCCATCGGCCTGGGCGATCCGCATCCGGCGCGCCCGGGACGCCACCCAGGTGCGGGGCCGGCGCACCCTAGCCACGGCTGGCCACGCCGTCCCGGTCGCGCCGCCGAGCAGCCAGCCGGGCCCGCATCAACTCACCGCACACCAGGACCTCCTCGGTCCGCGCGTCGTAGCGATCCTTGAGCAGCCACCCGGCGTCCAACCGCTCGATCTCCTGGAAACCGTGATCGCCGATGGTCAGCAGCCCGCTCTGGGAATACATGATGATCGGCAGTTCCGGGAACCGCACATGCCGCCGGATCTTGCGCAGCACGCTCAAGCCCAGCGGCTCGTAGCACTGGGCCACCAGGGTCTGCGCGCGTTCTTCCAGCACTGCGAAATCGCGCAATTGCCCGTTGGCATAGGCAATGTCGGCCGCCGCTGTCGGCGTCGTGCGCGGGTAGTACATGTCGACGACGAACAGATCCGGGAACTCCCCGCTCATCTCCAGCTCGCGGAGGGTCGGCATGACCTCGGCTTCGGACGACAGCGCGCGAATGAGGTAATGCTCCGAATGCCGCGCCGTGAACGCCTCGATGAAGGCGGGATTGTCGTCGATGATCAACACTCGCGGGCGACCCGCTGGCAGGGGGCGACCACTGCGCATCGCCAGCCGGTCGAGCACCAGCCGATCGGTTTCCGGGCTGAACCGGTTCTTGATCAGCCAGCCGACGTCGAGCGACTCAAGCTGTTCGAGCAGATCCTCCCGCAGCAGCGCGAGACCCTGCTGGGTGTGCATGGCGATGGGCAGCCGGGAGGCCGGATAGAACTCCCGCACCGCCTCGACGATGTCGACGCCTGCCGGGTGCCAGGCGCGGTCGACGTCACCGCGCAGCACCACCTCCGCCGCGATCATCTCCCGCACGCAGGACTCCGCCTCGCGCAGCTCACCCTCCGGGCTACGGCCGCGAGGGGCATAGAGGTCCAAGAGCAGGATGTCGGGCAGCTCGTCGCCGGTGAGCACCGCTGTGAGCAGTGCTGATGCGTCATTGAAGGTCGTGATGGTGAAGGTGTCGCCATGCCGTTGCGTGAACCCCTCCGTCCATCGCTCCTCGTCGTCGAAGACCCAGACGGTCGCCTTGCCGGTGCGCGCTGAGGGTGCCGGAGCCGGGATCGGTCCCACGGCGTCGAGCACCTGCGTGAACCCCTCAGCTCCCACTGCAGCGCTGTTGCCACGCAGGTCGATCCACTTCCGCCCGCGCAACAGCAACGGCAACGGCGTGTCGTCGAGGACGGCGACGACGAAGCGATAGTCGGTTTCGGCCACCGTGCGTTCGAGGGCGGCTTGCCATTCGAGCGACACCCACCCCTTGCGAATGGCGTTGGCGGAATGCAGCAAGAGGAAGACGTCGGAGGCGACAATGCCCGCCTCGATCGACGAGGCCAAGCTGTCGCCGGCCGGGAGGTCGGTCTGATCCAGCCACACCGTGTGACCTCTCCCGCGGAGCGCAGCTGCAATCTCCGACGAGATCACCCCGTCTTCGCTGGAATGCGACACAAACACCGTCGCCACGCTTACTCCCGCCCTTCACCGTGCAGACCCGCGACCCCATCACCGAGGGATGGGGAATTGTCGCCCCACGCTAGCGCGTCAGGTCAGCAGCAGGCGCTCGATGCGGCGGGCGGCACCGAGGGCGCCGATCACCCCCAAGACGACGAGGTATGCCGTGTGCCCGGCGAGCGCCCAACTCACCTCTCCGAGCATGAGGCCGCGCTCCAGGGCAACGCCGTGATACAGCGGCGTCGCTTGCACCAGCCACTGGATGCCCTCGGGGTAGGTCGAGAGCGGGAAGAAGGTCGCCGAGAAGAGGAACATCGGCTGGATCGCCAGGGTGATGTAGTCGAAGTGCTGCCAGCTAGTCATATAGGTGGTGGCGAACATGCCGACTGCCGCGAACGCCAACCCGATGAGCACGGCTGCCGGCAGGGCAAGTAGCGCCCACCACGAGGTGACCACCCCGGCGAGCAGGGCGACCGCGAGGAAGGCCGCCGAGTAGAGCGCGCCTCGCAGCAGCGCCCACCCGATCTCGCCGACCGCGATATCGCGCGGGCCAAGCGGCGTGGCGAGCATCGAGTCGTAGAGCTTGGCGTAACGCAACTTGAAGAAGACGTTGAAGGTCGAGTCCATCACCGCGCCGTTCATCGCCGAGGACGCGAGCAGCGCGGGGGCGACGAACACGGCATACGGGACCTCGCTGCCCCCATCGGTGCGGACCGAGTGCACCAGGGCGCCGATGCCGACGCCGAGGGAGAACAGGTAGAAGACCGGCTCGGCGAAGCCGGTGACCAGGGCGACCCAGCCGTGCCGGAAGGCCATTGCGTTGCGGGCGATGACCCAGCGCGCCATGCCCGCGCCGGCGGGGAACGGGAGCGCGCGGGAGACGCGGGTCGCGCGGGAGGCGGGGGCGCCGAGGTCGAGGCCGCTCATGCGACCAACCTCCGGGTGAACAGCCGCAGCGCCAGCACCCAGCCGATGCCCACGAATGCCAGCAGCGCGGCCACATGCACCCATGCCGCCACCGGACTGGACACCACCCCGGTCGCCGCACCGCGGGCCAACTCGACGCCATGCCACAGCGGGGTCGCCCAGGCGATCGGCTGGAGCCACACCGGCAGCTGCGCGATGGGAAAGAAGGTGCCCGAGAAGAGCATGAGCGGCGACACGACCATCCGGAAGAGGATGTTGTAGCCGTCCTCGGTCTGTTGGCTCGCGGTGTAGGCGAAGACCGGCACCGCGAAGGCCAGCCCGGTGAGCACCCCGATCGGGATGCACCACAGCGCGCCCCACCCTGCGAAACCTCCGAATTCCGCCGCGACGGCCACGAAAATCGTTGTTGCAGTGGCGAGATGGAAGACGACGGTGAGCAGATGGCCGGTGAGGATGTCGGCGACCCGCAGCGGAGTGGCGAGCATCGCGGCATACATCTTGTTCCACTTGAAGTAGCCCATGACCTGGTAGGTCGACTCGCCCATGGCCACCCACATCGACTGCGTCGCGACGATCGCGGGCACGACGAAATGCAGGTAGGACAGTCCGCCGACCCCGCCGGCCTTGGCATCGACCAGCGACCCGAGCCCGAGCCCCATCGCGAGCAGGAAGAACAGCGGCGAGGCGAACCGGCCGATGATCGAGCCGCGCCAGGTGCGGCGGTAGACAGTGAGGAAGTAGCCGACGACAGCCCGGATCCGCTCGAGCCAAGACAACGGCTCCCGTATGCCGTGCCCGCCGCGGCCCGCTCGGCCTCCCCCGCCCGGGGCGGTGGTCGTGGCCGTCGACTGGACAGTGGAGCTCGACATCAGTCGACCAGCGTCCGGCCGGTGAGGTGCAGGAAGACGTCTTCGAGGGTGGACCGGCGCACCAGGGTCGAGAGTGGGATGACGCCTCGGGCGTGCAGGTCGGCGCTCGTCGCGTCACCGTCGTCGGTGTAGACCAGCAGTCGGTCCGGCAGCAGTTCCACGCGGCTGGCCGCAGCGACCCCGGTCACCGCGTCGATGTGATCGGAGTGGTCGTCAGTGTCGAAGCGCAGCTCGACCACCTCGCGCGTGGAGTAGCGCGTGATGAGGTCGCGCGGGCTGCCCTCGGCGACGATCCGGCCGTGGTCCATGACGACCAGCCGGTCACAGAGTTGCTCGGCCTCATCCATGTAGTGCGTCGTGATGATGAGGGTCACGCCTTGACGTTTGAGCCGGAAGAGCCGGTCCCAGAGGATGTGCCGCGCCTGCGGGTCCAGGCCGGTGGTCGGCTCGTCGAGCAGGAGCAGCTCGGGGTTGTTGATCAGGCTGCGGGCGATGGTGAGGCGGCGTTTCATCCCGCCGGAGAGCGGCTCGACCTTGTCGCCGCGTCGATCGGTCAGCTGGGCGAAATCCAGCAACTCGGTGGCCCGCTTGCGGGTTTGGGCCTTGGTCAGCCCGAAGTAGCGGCCATAGATCCAGAGGTTCTCTTGCACGGTGAGTTCCTCATCGAGCATGTCGGCCTGCGGGCAGCTCCCAAGGCGGGCTCGGATGGCCGGCCCGTCGACGGCCGGGTCTTGACCGAAGATCCGCAGCTCACCGCCGGTCGCCGGCGAGACACAGCCGATCATCCGCATCGTCGAGGACTTGCCTGCGCCATTGGGGCCGAGGAATCCGAACGCCTCGCCCCGGCGCACCTCGACGTCGATGCCGTCGACCGCGACGAAGTCGCCGAAGGTCTTGGTCAACCCCCGCGCGCTGACCAACACGTCGCTGCTCGACGCCTCCGAAGTGCCCACCCGAGGATGCTAGCCAGGCCCACCGACACCGGTCGCCAGGTTTTTCGGGCCCTGGCCGAGGGGGAGCTGGCCGGTGCTAGAGGCCGACGAAACGGGCGAGGAAGGCCCGGGTGCGCTCGCGAGTGGGCGCCGTCAGCAATGACGCCGGCGGACCCTCCTCGTGGATCTGACCGCCGTGCAGGAAGCAGACCCGGTCGGCGACCTCCTTTGCGAAGGCCATCTCGTGGGTCGCGAGCACCATGGTCATCCCGTCGGCCTTGAGGCTGACCAGCAGGTCGAGCACCTCGCCGACGAGTTCCGGGTCGAGGGCCGAGGTCACCTCGTCCAGGAGCATGAGCTCGGGTGAGTTAACCAGGGCGCGGGCGATGGCGACCCGCTGTTGTTGCCCACCGGAGAGTTCGTCCGGGCGCACCCGGGCCTTGTCGGCCAGGCCCACCCGCTCGAGGATCTCCTGCGCCGCGGTCGCCGCATCGGCGCGCGGCCGCCGGTGCACCCGCACCGGCGCCAGCATGATGTTGTCCAGAACGCTCAGGTGCGGAAAGAGGTTGTAGGCCTGGAAGACCATCCCCATCCGGGCGCGCACCTGGTCGGGGTTGACCCGGGGGTCGGTGATGTCCTGACCGGCCAGCTCGATGACTCCGTCGTCGACGGTCTCGAGCAGGTTGACGCAACGAAGCAAAGTCGACTTGCCCGATCCCGACGCGCCGATGAGCACGACACACTCGCCAGGGGCCACGTCCATGTCGAACCCGTCGAGAACCACGTTGTCCCCGAACGACTTTCGCAGACCCGAGATCGACAGGAGGCTCACAGCAGACCACCGCCCTGGAACCCCTGCTTGCGGGCCACCCAGTCGGTGAAGCGGGCCATCGGGATGGTCAGACACACGAAGAGCACCCCGGCGACGACATACGGCGTGAAGTTGAAGTCACGCGCGGTCTCGATCTGCGCGGCGCGGATCGCGTCGACGACGCCGAGCACGGCGATGAGGCCGGAGTCCTTCTGCAGCGAGACGAAGTCGTTGAGCAGCGGGGGCAACACTCGCCGGATCGCCTGCGGCACGATGACGAAGCGCAACGACTGGGTGTGAGTCAGCCCCAGCGACCGGGCCGCCGCCCGCTGCGACGGGTGCACCGATTCGATGCCGGCCCGGAAGACCTCGGCCACGTATGCCGAGTAGCTCAGCACCAGCGCGGCGCAGCCCCAGAAGACCGCCTCCTGCGGCACCCCGTCGAGCCCGAGAGCCGGCACACCGAAGCCGAGCAACAGCAAGACCAACAGCAATGGCAACCCGCGGAACAGATCCGTGAAGGCAGCTCCGAAAAGCCGCAACGGGAAAAACACCGGCCCGCGCAGGGTGCGGATCACCGCGATGGTCAGCCCGAGCGCCGTGATGAGCACCGAGCACACCAGCAGCACCCGGATGTTGAGCCAGAGCCCGTTGAGCACGGCCGGGAAGGACGCCACCGCCTTGTCCCAGTCGAAGAAGGTCTCCTTGACCCGAGGCCAACCCGAGGAGCTCGTGACAACGAAACCGAGCACCCCGACCAGGATGATGGTGCTGATCGAGGCGATGGCGGCCGAGCGCACGGTCCGGGATCGGCGGTAGGCGCGTCGTTCCAGTTCGAGAGCCGACGGCACCCAGGCGCGACGAGCGTCCGTGTGCTCGCCAGCCGTCACGCCCGCTCGATCGCTGGGTGGGGTCGACATGCGCTGCCGGTATGCCGTGTGGTGACGCGCGCGTTGAGGCGGGCTGCCGAGGTCCGGGCTACTTCAGAGCCGGGGCGCCGGCGTTGGTGAGCCACTGAGTGGCCAGCTTGGCCAACGTGCCGTCGGCGCGCAGCGCGTCGACCGCCTTCGACACACACGGCGTCAGGGCCGACCCCTTGCTGAGCACCATGCCGAACTGCTCCTGCGTGCCGCCGGCAGCGGGCAGCTGGCCGACGATGACGCCGTTGTCGAGCTGCGCAGCCGTCATGTAGAAGGCCGTCGGCACGTCAGCGACGATGCCATCGATCTGCTTGTTCTTCAGCGCCTGCACAGCCAGGTCGTTGGTGTCGTAGACCCCGGGGGTCTTGCTCGGCTTGATCTGGTCGGTGATCGCCTTGTAGGACGTCGTGCCCACCTGGGCGCCGAGCTTGGCGCCCGCCAGGTCGGCGACCGTCGTCTTGCCGTCGATCGGCGAGCCTTTGTAGCTGATGACGGCCTGCGCCACGTCGTAGTAGCCGGTCGAGAAGTCGACCGCCTTGCGCCGCTCCTCGGAGATCGAGACCTGGTTGATGTCGACGTCGAAGGCCTTCTTGCCCGGGGTGATCGCGTTGGTGAAGGGCACGGTCACCCACGTCACGTCGGTCGCCTCGAACCCCAGCTTCTTGGCCACCGCGAAGGCCACCGCCGACTCGTAGCCCTGGCCATTGGCCGGCTTGCCGTCCTTGAACCACGGCTCGTATGCCGGGTCGTCGGTGCCGATCGTGAACTTGCCAGGCGTCACGAGGGTCAACGACCCCTTGGCACAGGTGTCGGCAGCCGATGTGGTCGCGGCCCCGCCGGCCTTGCTGGAGGTGGCAGCAGTACTGCCCGAGGACGAGCTTCCACACGCGGTGAGAGCGGCCAGCAACACGGCCGATCCGGCGACGGCGGCGATACGCGAGCGCAACATGAGTGACTTGCCCCTTCGGTCGATCAGGTGCCCCGAGCCCATCCCGAGCCTCGGTCCACCCGTCATCGTAGGGGTCCGCCCCGACACCGTGGCACTGGGACGACGCGCTGAGACGCCAACCCGCGACACGGCATACCCAGCGGGCGCACAGCGGGGGATTCGCTGGGTGCCAGCGGCACGGCATACCCTCGTATGCCGTGACCCCACCTGCGCTCGGCCCCGACTGGATGGACCCCGCCTGGCTTCTGGAGCGCTTCGGCGCGCAGATGTTCTGGGTGTCCGCAGCGATCGTCTTCATCGAGTGCGGGCTGCTCTTCCCAATCCTGCCGGGCGACTCGCTGCTGTTCTCGGTGGGGATGTTCATTAACCGCGCTGAGGCGGGCGAGGCCGGCATTCACATGTCGATCTGGCTGGCGTGCCTGCTGCTGTCGGCGGCGGCGTTCGCCGGCAATGTCGTCGGCTACGAGATCGGGCGAGCGGTTGGACCGGCGATCTTCCGGCGTAATGGGCGGTTCACGAAGAAGGAGTACTTCGACAAGACGCACGAGTTCTTCGAGCGGTATGGCAACAAGGCGCTGGTCATCGGTCGGTTCGTGCCGATCGTGCGGACCTTCATCACCGTGGTCGCTGGTGCGGGGCAGATGGACCGCAAGCGGTTCTTCACCTGGTCGTTCGTCGGGGCCGTGCTGTGGGCGACGGGGGTGACTCTCCTCGGCTATTTCCTTGGCGGGATCCCGTTCCTGCAGAAGAACATCGAGGCCGCGCTCGTCGCGATCGTGCTGGTGTCGGTGCTGCCGATGCTCATCGAGTGGTGGCGCCACCGCCGCCAGGCACAGCTGACCCCGAGTGCGGCCGCCGCCGAAGCCCGCCAGATCGTCGACGAGGTCGAGCACAACGACTGACCATCACCCGAGGTCAAGGTCGGGTAGTTCCCTGAACTACCCGGTTTGGCTTCCCGAAACTCCCGGCCGGAGGTGATCCGGTCGGGAGTTCGTTGTTCCGGGGGTCGTGGGCGGCGGCAGGACCGGTGGCGGCGGTCAGTTCGTATGCCGTGGGGCCGATTTCGTTGCCGCCGGGCCGTTCCGGGCAGGCTGGCGCCGCCTTCTCGTTGATGGTGCGGCTCGGCGGGATCGTCAGTCGCTCAGGCGTCTGCGTCGGCCGCGGGTCCTGGAGGCCGTGTCGAGTGGTCGGTCGTCGATGGGCTCGCCGAGGTGGACCTGCCACGGTTCCGGTCGTCCGCTTGTGGTGTGCCAGGCGTGGGGGCTGACGAGGTTGTGACCGATGAGTGTGACGGCGAGGAGCAGTGCGGTCGCGACGAGGCCGGTCTGTCGGAAGAAGCCGCGGTTGACGCTTATCCGTTGGTAGCGGTTGGCGCCTATGAGGCCTTCGACGAGGGTGCGCCGGTTGAACGACAGCGCCCAGCGCGTGGACTGCCAGGGGTGGTGTTGCCGGTCGCGTTCGAGGAGGCTGTCCAGGATGGTCAGGGTCTTGCTGCAGCCGCAGTGCTCGCCGGGGGTGCAGGTCGTGGTCGGGATGGTGTGCGGCATCCGCATCGACTGGTGCTCTGCCAGGGCGTGCAGGCGGTTTCTCTCGAGCAAGAGCAACGTTGTCACAACACTACCGTTTCCGGTATCGTTGTGACATGGCTGCTGAGGTGACGTATCGACAGATTGTGCGAGAGATCGCGCTAGATCACCATGGCTATGTCACGACGAAGGAAGCGGCGAAGGCGGGGGTGCCAGCTGTCGAGCTGCCGAAGCTCGCTGCGCGCGGCGGACTGGAGAACGTCGCTTACGGTCTGTACCGGGTGCCGGATATGCCGGCGACGGCCAATGACCAGTTCGCCGAGGCGCTCCTGCGTGTCGGCGAGGGTGCCTACCTCCACGGAGAGACGGTGCTGGCCCTGCTTGGGTTTGCCGACGTGAACCTGCGACAGATCAAGGTGGCTGTCCGGCGCCGTGCTCGTTCCACGTTGCCGCCGTTCGTCAAGCTGACCCACGTCAGGGATGAGGTCCGCACGACGTTCTACGACGGGCTGGTGGCGCAGCCGGTTGCCGACGCCATCCTTGAGTGTCGCGGCCGCATCGAGACCGACCGCCTTCTGGACGCGGCAAAGCGCGCTCGGGGCGAAGGGCTGATGACCACGACCGAGTGGCAGCGGGTGAGGAAATGCCTCCGGTCGTGAGCTACTCGAGTGCGCCGACGAGCGTGCGTTCCTTGGAGCAACGCATCCGCAACGTGGAAAGCAGCGACGGACTGGCGCTGCGTCGTCGTGTCGGGATGGCGCTTGTTGTCGTCGGTCAGATGTTGCCCGAGGGAGTGGTCAAGGGCGGCAGTGCGATGGCGCTGCGGTACGGACGAGGCACACGATTTACCCAGGATCTCGACGCCGCGCGAGTCCAGCCACTCGCCGAGTTCCGAAGCGACTTCGAGGATTCTCTCGCGGCGGGATGGGCGGGCTTCACCGGGAGACTCGTGGAGAAGGCTGCACCGCGCCCTCCGGCTGTGCCGAGGGCATACGTCATGCAACCCTTTGAGGTGAAGCTCGACTATCGAGGCAGGTCCTGGTGCACCGTGAAGTTCGAACTGGGCCACAACGAGATCGGTGACGCGGACGAACCCGAGTACCAGCTCGCTGCTGATCTCGCCGGACTCTTCACCGAGGTGGGCCTTCCTGCCCCGAAGGCGGTGCCGGTCATGCGTTCCGACCACCAGGTCGCGCAGAAGCTCCATGCCGTCACCGATGAGGGAAGTGAGCGGGCGCGCGACCTCGTCGATCTCCAACTCCTCGACAAGGGAGCCAACCTCGATCTTGCTCAAGTCGCGTCAACGTGCATGCGGCTTTCGACTACCGGCAGCAGCAACCATGGCCGCCGACCATTCTGGCTGCTGACCAGTGGGAGACCCTCTACGCCGAGGCCGCCGAAGGTCTCGACGTCTTGCCGACCGTGGAGGAGGCAGTCGTGTGGGCCAACACGTTCGTCCGACGCATTGCGGCGTCCGGCAGGTAGCGCCTTGGGTGTGCCTGGACGGCCGTCCATGGCGTGCCTGGGCCGCCCAAGGCGTCTGTCCCGACGCAGGTCAACGACTTTCGGGAACTACCCAAGGTCAGGGCGTGACCCCGACGATGCCGCGGGCGCCGCGTTCGGCGTCGACCATGACGTGGCTGACGAACGGATAGTGACCGGCCTCCGGGAAGACCAGTTCGACGAAGCCGCCCTGGGCCGGCGCGAGGGCCAAGGCCTGCGAGCCGCCCGAGCCCCCCGATCCGCCCGATCCGGCAGCACCGCCGCCGCCATCGCCGCCACCTGACCCACCAACACCAACGGCCGGTGGGCGCAACAGCCAGGCTCCCTCGGCATACACCGTGTCGAACTGTCCTCCGACGACGTGGAAGGACGTGGGCCGGTTGGGGCCGGCATCCAAGACCCAGATCCGCACCCGCTCGCCGACCCGGGCGGTCAGTGGGCGGACGGCATACTGGTTGGCGATCCCGTTGAAGACCACCGCATCCGGGCGTTCCAGCGCGACCCGCCGCGCGTCCACCTCGTCGGCGCTCCCGGCGGCGTGCGATGCCCCGAGATAGACCTCCGACTGCACGAGCACATACGAGCGGTCGACCGCGGGCAGCCCCTCCGGCTCGATGACGACAGCCCCGTGCAAGCCCGCAGCGATGTGGGCCGACATCGGCATCGTCGAGCAGTGGTACATCCAGATGCCCGCGTGCGTCGCGGTGAACCGATAGACCAGCGACTCCCCCGGCGCGATCGTGCGCATCGGCAGGTCCGGCGCGAGCGACCCGGCGTGGAAGTCGACGGAGTGCCCGATCGTGCCGTCGTTGACGAGGGTCACGACGAACACATCGCCCACCCGCCCGTGCAGCGTGGGCCCGGGCACCTGCCCGCCGAAGGTCCACCGCTTCTGCCACACTCCCGGCGCGACCTGCAGTTCGAGCTCCTGCACCCGCAGGGTCACCTGGTGCTCGCGGTCGGCCGACAGCGGCGGCAGCACGGCGTCGACCGCCTGAAAACTCGGGTCCGCTGGTTGGCCCAGATCCACCCTCGGGTATGCCGTGTCGTCGCCTCCCAGCCCCGCCGCCCCGCCTGCCGGGGTCGCTGTGGTGGCCGGTGTTGCCGGGGTTGCTGCCCCGTGGGACCCGGAGTGCGCCGAGTCGGGAGTGGCGCCGGAGACGACGACATCGAACGCCATTCCCATCAGCCGGTGTCCGACGACCGAGCACCAGCCCTGGGTGCTCGATCCGACGACACCGAGGTCAACCGTTGCCGTGTCCCCGGTGTG
>WBZM01000996.1_pt1 | contig 31986 bp, 32 predicted proteins | sample 5204271 | NCBI WGS metagenome assembly WBZM01 (sample SAMN12344346, study PRJNA552823) | activated sludge metagenome | biome: Activated sludge suspended growth; feature: Nitrification reactor; material: Wastewater; isolation source: activated sludge from nitrification reactor of wastewater... | reverse complement strand
GCTATCCGTCAACCTGTCTTTAACCACCCCTCGCCAATGCTCCGGCCATGCGCGATCGCAACTCCCCCCTCTCGCCCGAAGTCTGGCTCAAGCGAGCCGTAGGGTGGGCAATCTGCCCACCATTTCGCCGTCCTGCGGGGAATCTGCCCATCAATCCTTGGACCCCAATGGGGCATGGTGGGCGAATCTCCCACCCTACGTTCGACTCCGTGCGCCGGTCTCCGCCGCTTCCGGCAACAGCGGGCGGAATCGCCCACCCTACTCCCCGAACTCCCCGTCCTGGACGCTGCCCGCCCATTCCGGCGCCACGCGCCCGGCGCGGATATCCCGGTGGATCGACGAAAACGGCCAATCCACGGCCCGCGCCACCAACCCATGCTTCACCGGATTGCCCCAACAATATTCGACATGCGCCCGGTAATCCCGTTCATCGCGGATCGCATGCTCCCAGAACCTCCGCTGCCACACGCCGCATTCGCGCTTCATCACCTTGCTGTCCGACCGGGGACGATGCTCGCCCAGAGCCTGCGAAAACCGCGCCTTGATCCGGCGCCAGCGTTCCGAATAATCCGCGTCGCCCTCCGGCAATGTCCAGACCGCGTGCAGATGATCGGGCAGCACCACCATCGCGTCGCAGAAGACCGGCCGCTCCGCCACCGTCGCCCGCCACGCGGCGCGCAGCAGGCCGACATGGTCGGTCAGCACCGACCCGCCCCGGTCGGTCAGCGCGACGGTGAAGAAATGACTGGCTCCGGGAACCCTGACGCGGCGGTAGCGGGACATGGGCACAGAGTGCGCCGACAAGGCTAACGGTACATTGCCAGCACCTTGGCCAAACCGCTCCACGCCACTCGCCCGCCGGCCCCCAACCCCTTGAAATTCCGCGCCCTCGCCCCACATCTTTCCTGTTCGGCACGGTCGCCCGCGGCCCGTGCGGACGGGGCCTTTCCGACACCCGCCCCACGCTTCGGCCGGCCGTCCGCAACCGGAGGGTAAGTCGATGACCAACTTCACGAAAAGACTGACCGACAACTGGCAGGATGGCCTCAGCCTGATCCTCGGGGCCTGGCTGGTCGCCTCGCCCTGGGTGCTCGGGTTCGCCATGCTGCAAGGCGCCACCTGGAACGCCGTCATCTTCGGGCTCATCGTCGCGGTGATGGCGCTGGCGGTGCTGATCGAGTTCCATGAATGGGAAGAATGGGCCGACATGGCGATCGGCGCCTGGCTCGCCGTTTCGCCCTGGGTGCTCGGCTTCACCATGGAGGCCGGCGGCGCCGAGGGCGGATCGTCCGTGGCGACCGCGAACTTCGTGATCGTGGGGCTGCTGGTGCTCGGCATGGCGATGTGGTCGCTGATCGGCCACCGCGGCCGCGCCCACGCCTGACCGCCGCGGCCGGATTGCAGGCGGGGCGGATACCGCCCCGCCCCAGCGCGCCCCGGCACGCACAGGCTGTGTCCTTCGGGGCCGATCCTGGTTGACGACAGGTTAACGTCCGCAGACATATGCAATATATTTCAATGTCTTGACTTCATGTCCACGCGTGGACAAACAGCCCCTTCCGCGCCGCCCCGCGCCCCGCTAGGCTGACGTCATGGCGCGGCTGTCTGCTTCCGTTTTCGCTCCCGCTCTCCGGCAGGTCTTGCCTGCCCTCCTCGCGCTCGCCGCCGTTCCGTCTGCCGCGCAGCTTCCCGAACGCCCCGCCTCGGCGCCAGATGCCGGCCATTGCCTGCCCGCCCCGCCCGGCAGCCTCACACCGCAGCAGGCGCGGCTGACGGCGCTTCTCGACCGGATCGAGGCAACCTTTCCCGGCCCCGACCCGCTGATCGCGGCCGCCGCGCCCGCAGCGATCTGCCTCGATGACCGCCCGATGGAAGGGCTCGGTTTCTATGAACCGGGCTCGCAAAGCCTCGTGCTCGATGCCGGGCTTTCCGATGACCTCCTCTTTCCGATCCTCGTGCACGAACTGCGGCACGTCTGGCAGTACAACTCCAGCTATTGCCCCTCGCTCGCGCTCAGCCGGTCCGAGCACCTTCTCCAGATCTATGCGATGGAGGCCGACGCCCAGGCCATTGCCACGCTCTACGGCTGGGCCGGGGCCAGGGCCGGCCAGCCCGCGCCCTGGGCGGAACTGGAAGGCCATTACCGGACCCGCGACATCGCCGCCCGCTTCCGGGCGGCGGCCGAGGCCGGCGCCTCGGATGCCGACGCCGTCGCCGCGGCCTTCGCCGCCTGGTACGACGACCCCGACCGGGTCGAGACATACTATCGCGCCGCCTGTTCCGCCTGGTACGACGCGCTCGACAAGGCCCATGTCGGCGCCGGGTCGGGCACGCTGGCCGAGGGGCACTTCGACCGGCTCTGCCGCCTGCCGGACGGATCGCGCTATCCCTGCCAGCCGCGCCTGCCATCCCGGCCCTGACCCCTTCCGCTTCGCCGGCGTTCGGCTATCCTGCCCGCCATGACCCACACGTCCGACAACTACGATGCCCACAAGCCCGCCCAGATCGCGGCGCTGATCGAAACCGCCGGCGTCGCCAAGGCGGCCCTGCCCCTGCCGCAGATGTTCGTGCTGGCGCTGCTGGCCGGGGCCTTCATCGGCTTCGGGGGTGCGGCCTACACGATGGTGATGACCGGCGCCGACCCCGCCTCCGGGCCCGCGCGCCTTCTGGGCGGGGCGGTGTTCTCGCTGGGGCTCATCCTCGTGGTCGTCGGCGGGGCGGAGCTGTTCACGGGCAACGCGCTGATGGTGATGGCGGCGGTCGAGCGCCGCATCGCGATCGGGGCGCTTCTGCGCAACTGGGGCGTGGTCTATGCCGGCAACCTGATCGGCGCGGCGGGGCTGGCGGCGGCCTTCGGGCTGTCGGGGCTGCTCGACGGGCCGATGGGCGAGACGGCGGCCCGGATCGCGGCAGCCAAGGCCGCGCTGGGCCCGGTCGAGGCATTCGTGCGCGGCGCGCTGTGCAACGCGATGGTCTGCCTCGCGGTGTGGCTGACCTTCGCCGCGCGCTCAGCCGAGGGCAAGATCCTTGCCATATTGTGGCCGATTGCCGGGTTCGTGCTTCTGGGGCTCGAACACTCGGTCGCGAACATGTTCCTTCTGCCGCAGGGATGGTTCGCGGGCGGCGATCTTTCCGCCGCCGGCGCGCTGGCGAACCTGTTCTGGGTCACGCTCGGCAACATCATCGGTGGGGCGGGCGGCGTGGCGCTGGCCTACCGCTTCGCCTATCTGGGCCGGGCGCCGCGCTGACGGGGCGCAATCAGGCCGATTTCACCAGCCGGATCAGCCACAGCAGGATCACCGCCCCGAAGGTCGCATGAAGGATCGAGGCCAGCAGGCCGCCCCCCATGCCAAGCCCGACGCGCGGCAGGACAAGCCCCGCCACGAAGGCGCCGACGATCCCGACGACGATATTCCCCATAAGCCCGAAGCCGTCGCCGCGCACGATGCGCCCGGCCAGCCACCCGGCGACCGCACCCACGACCAGCGCCGCCAATACCGCACCCAAACCCATAATCCCCTCCTGCCAGCCCGACGGTCAGGACTGATAGACCGCCATCACCTCGTACATCACCGGTTCAAACCGGGAACACAATTCGGCGATCCTGCGGTTCCTCTCGCGCATCTCGTCGGTGCGCAGCATGGCCTGGAAATCCTCGCGCCGGCGCCACTGGCTGTAGTTGGCGATCCGGGTCTGGGCATCGTTCATGTGCAGCCCCGCCGCGATGAAGCCCGGCTGATGGCGGATGAAGTCGTGGTAGGCCGACTGGAGCGCGTCCATCAGGTCGTGGGCCGTACCCGGCGTCATCTCGAATGTGGTGATGACGGTCTGGCCGGTGAACTCGCGGGAAATCTTGGGCATCGTCTCCTCCTTGCGCGCGCAGATCCAGTATCGCGCCCGGAAAGCGCCTCTGTAAACACCTTCAGCCGATACGGCGGAAATCGACGCCGCGGGCGATGTAGCAGCCGGCTGTCACGCCGGCCACGCGACCGCCCTCGCGCCGCAGGCGAAGCGTCCAGGCACCCGGCGGCGCACTATCCATCGCGCGGGGGTCGGGCATGATCCAGCACTCGCCACCGGCGGGCTGAAGCGGCTTCCACGCCCCCTGGCCCAGACGGCCGGTGAAGCCCGCGTGATAGACCCCGCCGAAGCTGTCGATGTCGAGCGTGGCGTCCAGTTCGTCCGAGCGGTACCGCCCGGCAAGGTCGACGGCCTGCGGCCGGTCGAGCCGCGTCAGCGCCCGGCCAAGGTTGTCGCCCGGCCGGTCGAGGTGCAGATCGTCCCCCTGCCGACGAAGCGTCATGTCAAGGCTGCGCGCGATGCCGCCGGCGGCTGGCGCCAGCGCCGCCTCGGCCCCGCCGAAACGTGCCAGGACGCGCCCGCCTTCGGCCCGGGCGGTCAGGACGAGCCCCGTTTCAGCGTCGAACCAGTTGCCGGCATGGTCCGCCGCATCGCCGTCCGACGGCCAGGAGGGTTCGGGCACACCCAGCGCCGCCGCAAGCACCGACAGCGCGGCGGCATGGGCATCGTGATCGTGGTTGAACAGCACCACCACCGACAGCCGCGCCGCCGCGACATGCAGCCTCCGGATGCGCCAGCCCCTGAGCGCGCCGCCGTGGCCGGTGACGATGCGGCCGAGGACGGGTGTGCGGGCAAGGCCCATGCCGTAGCGCGCGGGGCGTCCGTCGCCAAAGGCCACGGGCGCCGACAGACGCGCGTAAAGGCTGGCCGGATCATCCCGCGTGCGGTCGATCTGGCGTTCCCAGGCGATCATGTCCTCGAGGGTGGCGCAAAGCCCGGCGTCGCCCGACCATTGGATGCGGTTCACCGCCGGGAAGAAGCCGGTCGCCGCCGTGCCTTCGTGCCCCACCGCGCCGCCCGGCAGGGGCAGCGACGTATCGGGCTGCCAGCGCGCCGTCTCCATCCCGGCCGGGGCGAGGATGCGGTCAGCGAGCAGTTCGCCCAGGGGCAGGCCCGCCCGGCGTTCGAGGATGTCGCCCAGGATGCGGAAGTTCAGGTTGGAATAGGCGTAGCGGGTGCCGGGGGCGAATTGCAGGCTTCGGACCGCTGCCGTCATCGCTGCCGCGTCCGCCGGCGTGAAAACGCCCTCGGGGTCGGCACCGCACAGCACTGTCAGCGCCCAGTAGTCGCGGATGCCGGACTGGTTGGCGGCCAGTTGCGCCGCCGTCGGCACCGGCCCGGCAAGACCCGGCAGCGCCGCGCGCACGTCACCGTCGAGTGCTGCGGCATCGCCGTGCAGCGCCAGCATCAGGGCGCAGGTGAACTGCTTGGTGACCGAACAGACCGGCACCACCGTTTCCGTAGTGAACGGCAGCCGTCGCGCCGGATCGGCCATGCCCCAGGCATGGCGGACAAGCACCCGCCCCTGCTGAACCACGGCGACCGCGCCGCCCGGCCCCGGATAGGCCTGGGGCAGGCGGGCAACGATGCCGTCAAGGGTTCGGCCTTGCTGTATGTCCATGATCTTCCCCGCGCGCTGTGCCCAGATTGCCGCAGAGGCCGCGTGGAGGGAAGGGGCCGGTGGATCAGAAGTCAAACAGGTCGGACAGGAAGCTTTCCCGCCGCTTCCGGCGCGGGCGATGGTCGTCGTCATCGTGATCGTAGCGGCGGTCCCCGGGCCGGTCGTCATGACGGGCGTAATCGGCGTGAACCCTGTCGTCGCGCGGCGCGGCGGTCACCGCCCGGCCCCGTCCGGCGTCGGACGGCACGGCAGGGGCTGTCTCGGCCGCGGCACGGGCGAGGATCTTGTCGAGTTCGCCCCGGTCCAGCCAGACGCCCCGGCAGGTGGGGCAATAATCGATCTCGACCCCGTGCCGTTCGGTCATGACCAGCGTGGCGTTGTCGATGGGGCATTTCATGCGACCTGTCCTTCCGTGATCTGAGTGCCCGACCGATATGGGGTCGCGCCGGGGCCGATCAAGCCTTCGGCCGCCTGCCTGGCTTGCCGCTGGCGGATCGCCGCGCTAGCCTTCGGTCATGCTGCTTGTGGTCGCGGACGATCCGCCCTTCCGGCCCGCCTGGCATCGCCGGGTGACGGTGCCGGCACCGGGCGGCGGAGTTGCGGCCGAGGTTGTGAAGGGGGCCGGTCCTTATGGCATGGAGGGGTGTGGTGAACCGGTTCGTGCAGGCCACCATCGTGGCGCTTCTGTTGGCGATCGGCGCACCGGCCGCGCGGGCCTATGACACGCCGCAGCGCGGATCGGGGCTGCGGGCCGACCTGATGGACGCCGTCCGCCCCATTGCCGAATGGCAGCTCGGGGCACCGGTCGAGTTCGTGGTGCATGATCTGCGGGTCGCGGGCCGCGTGGCCTTTGCCAGCCTGACGGCCCAACGGCCCGGCGGCGGCGAGATCGACATGCGGCGCACGCCGATGGTGCGGCGCGGCGACTACGACCCCGAGATCGGCGACGGCCCGACCATGCAGGCGCTGTTGCAGAAATCGGGACCGGGCTGGGTGGTGGTGACCTATGCCATCGGGCCGACGGATGTCTGGTACGCCTGGGACGAATACTGCCCGATCTGGCACGCCGTTCTGCCCGAGACCTGCGATTAGCCGTCGGCGAGCCGCGCGACCTCGTCGGCCAGCGTGGCGATTTCGTCCGCCGCGGCGCCGCGGCGCTGCACGTCGGCGATGCCAAGGCCCTGGCCCAGCGTTTCGGCGTAGAGGTTGCGGTTGGCGATGCGGGTACCGGCCACGGTCGCATCCAGCGCGGCAGCCGCGGCCGCGACGTCTTCGGACAGGCGCGTGCCCGCACGCATCCGGTTCAGCACCACCGTCGCCGGCTTGCCTTCGCGGCGGGCAAGGTCAAGCACCCCTTCGGTCGCCCAGAGGTCGACATGGGACGAGGCGACGGGCACCAGCACCAGATCGGCCTCGCGCAGCGCGGGGCGCAGGTCGGCGTCGACCTTGGGCGGCGTGTCGATGAGGATCACGTCGGCCACGCGCCGGAGCTTTTCGCATTCGTAGGACACGCCCCAGGCCGAGGAGGTGGTGAAATCCATCCCGGCATCGCCCAGGCGGTCGCGCCGCGCCATGAACCAGCGCCCGAGGCTGCCCTGCGGGTCGGTGTCGAGCAGCGCGACCGTCAGGCCGCGGCGCGCATAGGCCACCGCCAGATTGACGGCAAGCGTGGTCTTGCCCGATCCGCCCTTCTGCTGAACAACCGCGATCACCTTGCCCATCCGTCGCCCCCACGCCGTTGCTGCAACGCAGCATTGCATGGATCGCCGGGGGATGCACGGGTCAAATGATCACATTGGCGGGTTCCGGCATGGCGGGCGGCCGGGTGCTGCCGCAGCGGGCATAGTCGTCGGCGTAGCGCCGGATGTCGTCTTCTTCGAGGTAGGGCCCGGTCTGCACTTCGATCAGCAGGGCGGTCCCGGCCCCCGGGTTTTCAAGCCGGTGTATCGCACCCACCGGCACATGGACCGATTCGCCGGGCATCAGGTCACGGACCGAGCCATCGACCGTCACGCGGGCCGATCCCGCGACCAGAACCCAGTGCTCGGCGCGGTGGCGGTGGCTTTGCAGCGACAGGCGCGCGCCGGGGGCGACGGCCAGCCGCTTGACCTTGTAGCCCGCGCCCCCGTCCAGAACCGAGAACTGCCCCCAGGGGCGGCACGAACATCGGGTGTCTGCGGGTTGCACCCCGCCATGACCGCACGCCGCGGCGGCGGCCCGCACCGCCTGGGCCTGCGACCGGTGGGCGATGAGCACCCGGCCCTCGGCCGCGACGGCGACGATGTCGGTCAGGCCGATGCCCACGACCTCGATCCCCGGTGCGTCGGAGCGCAGGTAGGTGCCGGTGCAGCCGATGGCGGTGGTCTGCGGCGCGGAGCCCTGGGTGCGCGCAGCCTCGGCCGCGACGGCGTTCCAGTCGCCAAGGTCGGTCCAGTGGCCGCGAAACGGGACGACCGACAGGTTCGCGGCCTTTTCCATCACCGCGACGTCGAGCGATTCGGGCGCCAGCCGGTCCCAGTGGGGGGAGGCAAGACGGATCCGCCGGCGTTCGGGCCGCGTCGCGGCCGGCATGGCGGCGGAGACGCGCGCCAGGATATCGGGCGCGTACCGGCGGAATGCCTCGACAAGGGCATCGGCACGGCAGAGGAAAAGGCCCATGTTCCACAGATGCCCGCCCGCACAGAACAGCCGCCGCGCCGTCGCCGCATCGGGCTTTTCGATGAACCGGCGCAAGGGCCGGACGCCGTCGCCCGCCGCCGCAGCGGGTTCCAGCCAGCCATAGCCGGTTTCGGCCTGCAGGGGTTCGGCCCCGAAGGCCACGATCCGGCCCGAGGCCGCCGCACGCAGGCCGCGCCGGACGGCGGCCCGCAATCTTGCCGCGTCTTCGACCGCGTGGTCGGCCGGGCTGATGAGCATGAGCGCCGCCGGATCGCGCGCCATCAGCCTGACCGCCGCCGCCAGCGCCGCCGGCGCGGTGTTGCGCCCCGATGGTTCGAGCAGGACCGCCAGCGGTTCGGCCCCGACCGATCCGCATTGTGCGGCCACTTCGGCGGCGTGATCGTGGCCCGCGACGATGACCGGGGCGCCGAACCCCGGCCCGGAAAGGCGCGCAAGGGTATCTTCGAAGGGCGTCCTTTCGCCGGTCAGGCGCAGGAACGGCTTGGGCCGGCCGGCCTGCGACAGCGGCCACAGCCGCGTTCCCGCCCCGCCGCACAGGATCACAGGCGTGATCCCGCCCGGCGCCGCCCCGTCCCTGTCGAACCGTTCCGCCCGCATGACATCCTCCGTCAGGCCACGGGCAAGGATTTCCGCATCAGGGTTAACAGGCGGTTAAGGGCGATGGCGGCGGGCACATGCCCGCCGCCGCCGTCACGGGCGGAACACCCGGTAGATGGCCGGAATGACCAGCACGGTCAGCAGCGTCGAACTGAGCAGGCCGAACAGAAGCGAGATTGCCAGCCCCTGGAAGATGGGGTCGGCAAGGATCACCACCGCCCCGATCATCGCCGCGATCGCGGTCAGCAGGATCGGCTTGAAGCGGATCGCGCCCGCCTCGATCAGGATGTCGAGCTTCGTCTTGCCGGTCCGGTCGGCGTGGCGGATGAAGTCCACCAGCAGGATCGAGTTCCTGACGATGATGCCGGCAAGCGCGATGAAGCCGATCATCGACGTGGCCGAGAACGGCGCGCCGAACAGCCAGTGGCCCCCCATGATGCCGAGGAAGGTCAGCGGAATCGGCGTCAGGATCACCAGCGGCAGCTTGAACGAGCCGAACTGCGCCACCACGAGGATGTAGATGCCAAGGAGCGCCACCCCGAAGGCTGCGCCCATGTCGCGGAAGGTGACCCAGGTCACTTCCCATTCGCCGTCCCACAACAGCGTGACGTGGCTTTCGTCCTCGGGCTGGCCGTGCAGGCTGACCACGGGCTTCGTGCCCTCGGGCCAGTCGATCGCGTCAAGCGCCTGCCCGACGGCGATCATGCCGTAGAGGGGCGCCTCGAAATCGCCGGCAAGCTCGGCCGTCACCATCTCGGCCTCGCGCGCGTTGTGGCGGAAGATCGGATAGGATGCGCGTTCCTCGGTCACTTCGACCACATCGCCCAGTTCGACGACACCGCGCGCGCCGGGCAGGACGTTGGCGGGGATGGGGGTCGACAGGAACGTTTCATCGACGACCTTTTCGCCCTTGGGACGCTCGATCCGGATCGGGATGGGCTGGCGCCCCTCGCCCCGGTGCGAATAGCCCACGGTCGCGCCGCCGTTCAGGATGCCGAGCGTGTCGAAGACGTCGGATTCCTGCACCTGGAAGAAATCGAGGTTGTCGGTCGAGATCGTCGCCCTCAGGCGCCGGGGCTGGGTGCCGAAGCTGTCGTCCACGTCGACGATGTAGGGGACGGATGCGAAGGCCTCGCGGATCTTCGCCGCCGCCGCGCGCCGGGTGTCGGCATCGGGACCGTAGACCTCGGCCAGAAGGGTGGCGATGACCGGGGGGCCGGGGGGCGGTTCGACGGTTTTCAGGCTGGCGCCGTCCGGCAGGTCGATGGCCCGCAGCCGTTCGCGGATGTCGAGGGCAATGTCGTGGCTGGCGCGGTCGCGGTCGCCCTTGGGGGTCAGGTTGATCTGGACGTCGCCCAGGTGCGGCTCGGCCCGCAGGTAGTAGTGGCGGACAAGGCCGTTGAAGTTGAACGGCGCAGCCGTCCCCGCATGGGTCTGGACGGACACCACTTCGGGCAGTTTCGTCACCACGGCCGCGACCTGCTGGGCCACGGCGTCCGTCGCCTCGACCGACGAGCCTTCGGGCATGTCGATCACGACCGAGAGTTCGGACTTGTTGTCGAAGGGCAGAAGCTTGACCGTGACGTCCTTGGTGTAAAGCAGCCCGAGCGAGCCGAACGACAGAACCACCGTCGCCAGCAGGAAGGTCAGGCTGCGCCCGCGCGTGGCAAGGATCGGCCGCGCCACGGCGGCATAGATCGCGCCCAGACGCCCGCCGTGGTGGCCATCGTCATGCGCATGGACCGGGGCGTTCCCGGCAAAGCGCACCATGAGCCACGGCGTGACGATCACCGCGACGAAGAAGGAAAAGATCATCGCCGCGCTGGCGTTGGCGGGAATCGGCGACATGTAGGGCCCCATCAGGCCCGAGACGAACAGCATAGGCAGCAGCGCCGCCACCACCGTCAGCGTCGCCACGATGGTCGGGTTGCCGACCTCGGCCACGGCCTCGACGGCGCGGGCGATCTTGTGCTTTTCGCCGCCCTTCATCCCCCAGTGGCGGGCGATGTTCTCGATCACCACGATCGCGTCGTCGACGAGGATACCGATCGAGAAGATCAGCGCGAACAGGCTGACGCGGTTGAGCGTGTAGCCCATGACCCACGAGGCGAACAGCGTCAGCAGGATGGTCACCGGGATGACGATGGCCACCACGATGGATTCACGCCAGCCGATGGCCAGCAGCACGAGGCCGATGATCGAGACGGTCGCAAGGCCAAGGTGGAACAGAAGCTCGTTGGCCTTCTCGTTGGCCGTCTCGCCGTAATCGCGGGTGATCTGAACCTGGATGTCGCCGGGGATGAGGTGGCCTTCCAGCCCGTGGACCTTGTGCAGGATCTCTTCGGCCACGACGACGGCATTGGCGCCGGCGCGCTTGGCGATGGCCAGCGTCACGGCGGGGGTGCGGGTCAGCGTGCCGTTTTCGTCACGCGCGACATTGGCGACCAGCCGGTCCGACGTGTCGGGCACATAGCTGATGTCGGCCACGTCGCCCACATAGACGGCGCGCCCGTCGCGCGCAGTCAGCAGCAGCCCGGCCACTTCGGCGGGCGCGGTGAGCGTTTCACCGGCGACCAGCGCGACCTGTTCGCCGCCGTCGCGCACGTTTCCGGTCGAAAATGCCCGGTTGGCCTGCGAGACCTTGCCGGCCAGCTGCTGAAGCGTGATGCCGTAAAGCGCCAGCCGTTCGGGGTCGGGCGCGATGCGGATGGCATCGGTGGCCTCGCCGACGATGTAGGTCAGGCCGACGTTGTCGATCTTCATCACCTCGGCCTGCACCTCGCGCGTGATGCGGGTCAGGTCGCTGGCGGTGACGGGTGAGCCGGGCCGGGGCGACAGGGTCAGCGAGACGATGGCCACGTCGTCGATGCCGCGCCCCACCACCAGCGGTTCGCCGATGCCCACGGGAATGCGGTCCATGTTGGCGCGCAGCTTGTCATGCACGCGCAGGATCGCCGTGTCGGCGGGTGTACCGACGACGAAGCGCGCCGTCACCATCGCGTAATCGTCGCGCGTCTGGGAATAGACATGCTCGACGTCGTTGATGCCCTTGACGATCACCTCAAGCGGCTCGGTGATCAGCTTGACGGCGTCGGGGGCCTTCAGGCCCGGCGCCTGGACATGGATGTCGACCATCGGAACCGAGATCTGCGGTTCTTCCTCGCGCGGCAGGCTGACCAGCGCGACGAGGCCCATCGCCAGGGCCGCAAGGATGATCAGCGGCGTCAGGGGTGACGCGATGAAGGCGCGCGTCAGCCGGCCGGCGATGCCGAGGTTGCCCTCGAAGTTCCCGTCACTCATGGCTTTCCCCGGCAGGCTGGATGACCTCACCGGCGGAAAGGCCGGTCACGATTTCGACCATCTCGACGCCGCCGATGGTCTCGGCCTGCCCGGTCACGACGGCGCGCGGCAGCGGCTCGGCCCCGGCCACGGTGACGAAGTCGATGCCCGAGCGGTTTTCGACCAGATCGGCGGGCACCATCAGCGCCCGATGCGCACCGACCGGCAGGCGCACGAGCACGCGCGCGTCGACGAAGGTGGCGTCCAGCCCCTCGACCTCGACATCGGCGATGACCCGGCCGTTCTCGATCTGCGGGTAGACCTTGGCAAGCTTGCCTTCGCGCGGGCCTTCGGCACCCTCGATATGGATGGTCGCGCCTTCATTCAGGTCGGGCGCATGGCGTTCGGGCACGGCAAGCCGCAGGAAGAAGCCGCCGCCGCCGATGGTGGCGACCGGCTCGCCGGCCATGACGACGGCGCCGGCGGCGACGGGCACATTCAGCACCCGGCCCGCGATGGGCGCAACCACCACGCCGTCGGCCGCCTGCTGTTCGACGACGCGGCGCTGCGCCTTCTGGGCGGCGATCTGGTTCACCAGCACGTCGACCTGCGTGCGCAGCGCATCCAGCCTTTGCGCCGTGGTCACGCCGCGCGCCAGAAGTTCCTCGCCCCGCGTCAGTTCGGCCTTGGCGTTCGCCAGTTGCGAATCAAGCGCCTGAAGCTGGCCGTCGATGGCCGAAAGCTGGAAGGTGATCTTTTCGTCCACGATGGTGGCGATCGGCTGATCGGCCGCGACCTCGTCGCCATCCGCGACCGTCAGTTCGGTCAGCATGCCGCTGAGCCTGGCGCGGGCGGGGATGCTGTCCTTCGCCTCGATCCGGCCGAAGACGGCCTTCCAGTCGGTGATCTCGACCGGCTGGACGGTGAAGGGTTCAGCAAGGCCGGGAAGGGGCGACAGCAGGGCTGTCAGTCCGGCGATCAGCAGGGAGCGCATTGTAGTGTCCTTCCGGTCGCGTGATCGAGGGTGATACATTCTTGTTTCAGAATGTGTATCACATATACGTCAGTCTCCCGTGCCGCAAGGGCATCGGGGCGGGAAGTCGCTCCGCCTTCAGATCATCCGACGCGCCCGGAGGCGACGTCAACCGCCAGCGGGTCGCAGGCGTCAGCGTCCCGCGGGGGCGAGCCTGACCAGAAGCGCCCGTGCGCCCGTGTCGAGTTCGAGAGCGAGCGCAGGGCCCATTGCCACGGACCCGGGCGCAAGGGGGGTGCCGCCAACCCGAGAAGCGCCATCGAGGCACAGCAGCATTGCCATTTCCCCAGCCGCAACGGTTTCGCGCAGGGGGCCAGAGACGGGTGTGACCGAACCTTCCATCCGGGTAGCGTCGAACATCACGTTGAGGTCGCGCACCGGCCCGCCGATCAGCCGGCTGTCGACGGGAAGTTCGCCGTGGAAGCGCACGGGCCGGCCCGGAAGCGCCTTCAGCACCCCTTCGGGCGAGTGCAGGTCAAGCCCCTGCCCCTCGATCACCGTCAGGATGCGTGTCAGCCCTTCGAACACCGAGAACGGTCCGTCCGAGGCGACCTCGGCGATACTGAGCCGCCAGACCGTGCGGCCGCCATCTTCCTTGTGGGCGATGACGTGCGTGACACCGCCGCCGTTCTTCCAGGCGGTGGTCTGAAAGTCTTCCGGCCCGAGAATCCGCATGGCAGCCCCGATTTAAACGCGAACATATTGAAGATATAAGTGCACAAGGCTGCCGGGCCGGCAAGGCTGGCGAGACCCGGCGGGACTTGCGGGTCGCGGCGGCTGTCATAAATCGGTGATGGAAACGCGCAAAATGGGGACGGCGGGCGCGCCGGGCGATGGCGCCCTGGTGGCTGACGGCATGACAGAAGCGGCACAAGACACCCGACTGCAGACGCAAGACACTGCGCCCTTGTCGGCCGGAATGACCGGCGGCAAGGCGCTGTGCCGGATCGTTTGCGCCTGCGGGGCCGATTTCGCCGTGCACCTTGCGCAGATGATGGAGAACGACGCGCCAGAAGGCCCTCACCGCGCCCGCGTCGCGCTGCGCCGGCTACGTTCGGCCCTGCGGGGCTTTTCCCCCATCATCGACAAGAAGCTGCGCAAGGCCACCGAAAAACAGGCGCGCGATCTTTTCCGCCTGATCGGGCATGTCCGCGATGCCGACGTGATGCTGCACGACCTGCCCGGCGGCGACGGCATGCAGACCCGCCGCGCCGAGGCCGACCGCCGGCGCGCGGAAGTCCGGGCGGAGCTGCAGCGCGCATCGGCAGACGCGTTCTGCGACACCTTGAGGACGCGCTTCAGCGGCGGCGACTGGCAAGCCGAGGGTGCGCGGGCAAGGGCGTGGCGCAAGGGAAAGGTCGCGCGACTGGCCCGCCGCGCGATGCGGCACGCCTGGAGCGACAGCGCCGCCCACGGCGCGGACCTTGCCAGGATGCCCCAGCGGGACCGCCACGAACTGCGCAAGGATCTGAAGACCTTGCGCTATCTGGCCGAGTTCTTCGTGCCGCTGTGGCCGGGCGATGCGCAGGACGCCTTCCTCGACCGGATGCGCGGCCTGCAGGATGCGCTTGGCGCACTGAACGACCTTTCGCTTCTGGACGGCGGGACGCCGGGCGCGCAACCGCCGCCTGCGGACCAGATGCGCAAGCTGCTGAAGACAGCGCAGAAGGACTGGCGCGCCCTTCGCAATACCAAGCCCTACTGGGGCTGAGGGCCACGACCCCGTGTGGTGGAGAGGCTGGAGCGGGCGACGGGAATCGAACCCGTGTCTCTAGCTTGGAAGGCTAGGGTCTTACCATTACACAACGCCCGCGTTCCTTCCCTATAAGGGCAGCGGCCACCCGAGTTCAACCCCCGGGGACCGGGCCGCCGCAATGAAAAGACGGCAACCCGGCCCACGAGGAATGCCGGGGCGCGGCCGAAGGACTATTGCCCGAGCCTCTTGATCCGGCCTTCGACCCTGGCCGTCACCTTTCCGGTCCTGGCGATGTAGTCGATCACGTCGTTGGCCATCAGGTTGCCGTTCGCCTTGTCGACCAGCACCTTGCCGCCGCCCAGCGCCGCATAGCCGTCGCCGCCGCCCAGGATGTAGTCGTTCGTCGCCAGCTTGTAGACCTTGTCGGGATCAAGCGGCGCGCCCGCGACCATCACCTCGGATATCCGCGACCCGGGTTCGGCTGCAGGGTCGAAGACATAGGTCATGCCCGAGACCTGCGGAAAGCGGCCTGCGCCCTTCTCGACCTGGCTCACGCCGTTTTCCAGCGCGGCGAGGATCTGGTTGCCGGGCAGTTCGGTCACCACGGTGACGTTGCCGAACGGCAGTTCCGTCAGGATGTCGCGGCGCGTGAGCTTGCGGCCCGCCTCATAGACCGTGTCGCCGCGGATGCCGCCGCCGTTGGCAATGGCGACGTCCGCGCCCGTCACGTCGCGGATCGCGTCGGCAATCAGGTTGCCCATCGCCGATTCCTCGGCCCGCACGACGTTGCGCTGCGAATCGAGCGGCCCTTCGGTCACGCCGATCTCGACGTTCAGGCTGTCATCGAGCTGTTTTTGCAGCTCATCCACCTTGGCCTGGGTTTCGGGGTCCGGCGCCACCGCCGCGGTGTCGATGAACCGGAAGGCGGGGAACCAGCTGACCTCGCGTTCGCCGTCCTTTTTCTCGACCGTCACCATCAGATCGACCGGCGACAGGAACTGGCCGTCGATCGAGGTTTCGACATAGGCGGTGATGCCGTCATAGGCCGTGGCATAGGAATGGTCGTCCCCCGACAGGATCAGGTCGAAGGCGTGCGACGCGATCAGCGCGCGGTCGTTCGACATGTCGGTCTGGACGACGCCCACCACCAGATCGGCACCATCCTCGCGCGCCTTTTCGGCCGCCGCGCTGGCAGTGTCGACCGTGGGCAGGAATTTCAGGTCGCCCGTCGACGACACCACCGGCGAGGTATCCTGCGCCACCGGGATCAGCGCGATCCTGACGCCGGCGATTTCCTTCACCGTGACGCCGCCGAGCCCCTCGATGGGGCTGCCGTCAGCGTTCGTGATGTTGATCGCGGCCCACGGGTATTTCGACGCCTTCATCTTTTCGAGGAAGTTCTCGGGCCCGAAGTCGAATTCGTGGTTGCCCGGCACCGCCAGGTCGAAGGGCACGATGTTCGTCAGGTCGATGGTGTTCTGGCCCTTGTCGAAGCCCGACAGGATCGAGGGCGACAGCATGTCGCCGTCGAAAAGGTAAAGCGTGTTGGGGTTGGCCGCGCGTTCGGCACGCGCCACGGCATTGAGACGGGCAAAGCCGCCGCGGCCGTCCTCTTCGGCGAAGTTGTAGGTATCGCCGACGCCAAGGAAGGTGATCTTGACGGTTTCGGCAGCCACCGGCCCGGCCAAAGCGGCCGCGGCGACTGATGCAAGAAGCAGTCGAGTCATGTGTCCGTCCTTTCGATGCTGTGCAATGACCCGATACTGGGCCAATTCGCCGGAGTGTCAAAGCCGGGTTTTCCACCGTTTCCCCGCCAGCCTGCCTGCCGGGCGTGACAGCCTCGTGACACGATTGACGCGGGCGCGCGAAGCGGGCATTTGGCGGACATGCTCATTTTCAAGATATTCCGCCGATCCGAATGGGACGCCTTCCGCGCCGCACGCGAAACCGCGGGCGCGCCGGTCGATCTGGCGGACGGCTACATCCATTTCTCGACCGCCGGTCAGGTGCTGGAGACGGCGGCGAAGCATTTTGCGACCGAGACGAACCTTGTCCTGGTGGCCGTCGAGGCGGACCGGCTGGGCGGCGCCCTGCGGTGGGAGCCGTCGCGCGGCGGGCAGCTTTTCCCCCACCTCTACCGTCGCCTGCAACTGGACGAAACGGTCTGGGACCGCTCGCTTCCGCTGGGTGCGACGGGGCACATCTTCCCCGAGGGGCTGATATGACGCCGGTCGAGCGCCTTGGGCTTTTGCTGCTGCACCGCTGCGACCCGGAACACGCGCATGGCCTGTCGATCCGCGCGCTGAGGGCGGGGCTTGTGCCCCTGCCCGGCCCGGTGAGCACGCCGCGACTGGAAACCACGCTGTGCGGGCTCGGGCTGCCGAACCCGGTGGGCCTTGCCGCCGGCTACGACAAGAACGCCGAGGCGGTGGGGGCGCTGACGCGGGCGGGCTTCGGCTTTGTCGAGGTCGGCGCGGCGACCCCGCGCCCGCAGCCCGGCAACCCGCGCCCGCGTCTGTTCCGGCTGACCGAGGACCGCGCCGTCATCAACCGCTTCGGTTTCAACAACGACGGGGCCGAGGTCATCGCCGCGCGTCTGGCGCTGGCGCGGCGGCATGTGCCGGTGGGGCTGAACCTTGGCGCGAACAAGGACAGTGCGGACCGTGCCGCCGATTTCGCCCGCGTGCTGACCGTCGCGGGCCCGCATGTCGATTTCGCCACCGTCAACGTATCGTCCCCGAACACCGAGAAACTGCGCGACCTGCAGGGCAAGGCGGCCTTGTCGGCGCTGCTGGCGGGGGTTCTGGCAGCGCGTGCCGGTCTGGCGCGACCGATCCCCGTCTTCCTCAAGATCGCGCCCGACCTGTCGGCGGCCGAACTTGAGGACGTGGCCGAGGTGGCGCTGGCCAGCGGCATCGACGCGGTGATCGCCACCAATACCACGCTGGGGCGCGAAGGTCTGACAAGCCTGCACAAGGGGGAAGCCGGCGGCCTGTCGGGTGTGCCACTGTTCGAGAAATCGACCCGCGTGCTGGCGCGGCTGTCGCAACTGACCGGCGGACGGCTGCCGCTGATCGGGGTCGGCGGCATTTCCAGCGCAGCCGACGCCTATGCCAAGATCCGCGCCGGGGCATCCGCGGTGCAGCTTTATTCGGCGCTGGTCTACGGTGGCCTGAGCCTGGCGGGCGACGTCGCACGCGGGCTCGATGCGCTGCTGGCGCGCGACGGCTTTGCCCGTGTCGCGGATGCGGTCGGAACGGGGCGCGACGCGTGGCTTTGACGATCTGGCACAACCCGCGCTGTTCGAAATCGCGCGAGACGCTGGCGCTGCTGACGGCGCGGGGCTTGGACCCGGTGGTGCGCAACTATCTGCAGGACCCGCCCACCGCCGCCGAGATCGGCGCCGCGCTAAAGGCCCTCGGGCTGCCGGCCCATGATCTGCTGCGGAAGGGGGAACCCGCCTTCCGCGAGCTTGGCCTGTCGCCTGACATGGCCGAAGCCGACCTGATCGCCGCGATGGCGGCGAACCCTGTGCTGATCGAGCGGCCCGTCGTGTTCAAGGATGGCCGCGGCGCCGTCGGCCGCCCGCCCGAGGCGGTGCTGGCGATCCTGTGACCGCTCAGGCAGCGGCCGCGCGTTCGACCCGCGGGTAAAGCATCGCCATGCTGACCCCCCGTGCCGCGTTGAGCACCATGAGCGCGGCCCAGAGCCCGTGGTTGCCGAACGCCGGCACAAGCAGCGACAGGGCCCCGGCATAGATCGCAACCGAGACCAGCATCGCGGCCCGCATCTCGCGCGTCATGGTCGCGCCGATGAAGATGCCGTCGAACATCCAGCTGGCAACGCCGATCAGGGGGGCCAGCACCAGCCAGGCCAGGAAGATGCGCGCCTCGGCGCGGACCTGCGGCTCGTTGGTCATCAGGTCCACGATGGCCGGGCCCGCGAACAGGAAGACCGCCGCCAGCAGCGCCGCGCCACCCAGCCCCCATTGGCCAGTCAGCCACGACGACCGCCGCACATCGCGGGCGGCCCTGGCGCCGATCGCCTGCCCCACCAGCGATTCCGCCGCGAAGGCGAAGCCATCGAGCGCATAGGCGGTGATTTCCAGGAACTGCATCAGCACCTGGTTGGCGGCCAGCGTCACGTCGCCAAAGCGCGCACCGAGGAAGACGAAGGTGGTGAAACTGGCCTGCAGCAGAACCGAGCGGATCATGATGTCGGTGTTGACCCGCGCCATGCGGGCCAGCTGCCCCCGGTCGAACACCCGGTCGAGGTTGCGCCACATGCCCCCCGCGAAGGCCCCCCGGCACATCCAGAGGCCCATCGCCAGCCCGGACCATTCGGCAATCAGCGTCGCCACCGCAACCCCGGGCACGCCCCAGCCAAGCCCGAGGACGAACCACAGGTCGAGCCCGATGTTGAGCCCGTTCATCCACAGTTGCAGCGCCAGCACGCCGCGCGTGCGTTCCAGCGCGATGAGCCAGCCTGTCACCGCATATAGCGCGATGGTCGCCGGCGCGCCCCAGACGCGGATCGCCAGGTATTGCCGGGCCAGTCCTTCCACCTCGGCGCTGGCCGGGGCGATGGCGAAGGCCGCGCGGAACAGGATGGCCTGCAACAGGATGAACGCCGCCCCGGCCGCGCCGGCGATCAGCAGCGCCCGGATCAGGACGGCGCTGACCTCGGCCCGGTCGCGGGCGCCGTGGGCCTGCGCGACCAGCCCCGAGGTGCCCATGCGCAGGAAGCCGAAGACCCAGTAGAGCGTCGCCAGGATGACCGCGCCCAGGCCCACGGCGCCGATGGGCGCCGCCTGCCCCATCTGGCCGACGACGCCGGTATCGACCGCGCCCAGAAGCGGTACCGTCGCATTCGACAGCACGATGGGCAGCGCGATCTTCAGCACGCGGCCATGCGTCAGCCCTGCCGGTGCGGCCGCCTCAGCCATCGCTGCCCGGCCCGGCCGGGGACGGCATCAGGAAATGCCCCGTCGCCTGCGCGAAGGGGCGGGCGTGATTGTCCTGCCAGGCCTCGACATGGACACTGGCATAGCGCCGGCCGATCCGGTTCACCCGCGCCCGGGAATAGGCATCGCGCGGCAGGCCGGTGCGCAGATAGTCGACGGTGAAGTCGATGGTCTTCGGCAGGCGCGGCAGGTGCAGCGGGTCAAGCGTCGCCGGGTCAAGCCGGCCGGCCTCCATGTCTTCCCAGATGAAGGACCACGACAGGCCGATGATCGCCGTCACTTCAAGGAAAGCCGCCGTCACGCCGCCGTGCAGCGCCGGCAGCAGCGGGTTGCCGATGAGGCGGTCGGCATAGGTCAGCACACCGGTCAGCTCGTCCCCGCGCCGGTCGAAGGCAATGCCGAGGAACTGGATGTAGGGCACGCCGTCCACCAGCGCCTTGAGCGCGGCGTCGCGCCGCTGCTTGACGACCTGCACGGGTTCGGGGCGCGGGCGGCTCATGACTTCGCCCCTTCGCCGCGGTCGAGCGTGAAGGCCCCCGTCGCATCGGCCACCGGGCGGGTCGTGTCCTCGTCATGGGCGGTGGCGCGGATGAAGGCGACCGACCGGGTGACGTGGTAGCATTCGGCCCGTGCCGTGATCCGCTGCCCCGGTGTTGCGGGGCGCATGTAGCTGATGCGCAGCCCGATGGTCGCAGTTGCCCCCGGCGCTGCCGGATGCGACAGGACCGCCGCCCCCGAACAGGTGTCCAGAAGCGCCGACACCGCGCCGCCATGGATGACGCCCGACACCGGATCGCCGACAAAGCGCAGATCGTAGGGCATGGAAATCACCGCCCGGCCGTCGCCGATTTCATCCAGCGTCATGCCCAGCGCCTTGGCGTGGGGGATCGCCTCGATGAACTGCCGCGCCATCTTGCGGACGCGGTCGGCATCGCTGCCGCTGTCTGGGGCCCTGGTCATGGTTCGCTCCGGCTCTTGCGCGCCGACTATCGGGGCTTGGCCGGTCGGCCGCAACCCTTGGCAGCCCCGGGGGCATCTTCGGCGGTTGAGAACCCGGCAGACAGGCGGTAGCCTCGGACCGCGTCGGTCGGAGCGCGGAAAGGGTTGCTGGCATGTCGGAACAACGTCTGTCCTTCAAGGAGATGTGCACACGTTTCGATGTGACCGCCCGCACCTTGCGCTACTACGAATACATCGAGCTTCTGGCACCGCTGAAGGAAGGCCGCGCGCGTTTCTACGGCCCGCGCGAGGTGGCACGGATGACGCTGATCCTGCGCGGGCGCCGCTTCGGCTTCAGCCTGGAGGAAATCCGCCAGTGGCTGCTGCTTTATGGCACCAAGGGCACCGACGAACAGATCCGCGACTGGATCGACCGCGCCGACCGGCAGCTCGCGGTCTTGGAAAGGCAGCGCGACGAGATCGAGGCAACCATCGCCGACCTGCGGTCGCTGCGCGATTCCAGCGCCGAATCGCTGTCGCAATAGCGGCCGTTTCCATCCGGCCCCGCGCGCCGGCCCCGACATAAAGTTGCGTGACGCTGCGGCAGGTATTTCCAGACACTGCGTCACCGATTTTCGTGACGTGACGTCACAGTGACGTGCGCGTCAACCGCGCTTGTATGGTGATCGCAGACGTCCGATCTGCCTGCACATGACGTTACGACAACCATGTGGAGGCCCCATCATGAACGAGCAGACCATGACCATCCGCGAAATGTGCGAAAAGTTCGGCGTCACGCCCCGCACGCTTCGCTTCTATGAATCGAAGGAACTGCTGACCCCGATCCGCGACGGCCAGAAGCGCTTGTTCACCAAGCGCGACCGCGCGCGGCTGACGCTGATCCTGCGCGGCAAGCGCTTCGGCTTCAGCCTGGAAGACATCCGCCAGCTTCTCGACATGTACGGCATGGGCGAAGCGGCGAACCAGCAACTGGCCCGCACCGTCGATCTGGCGCGCCTGCGCCTGGCCGAGATGGAAGAACAGCGCGCCGAACTTGACCAGACCATTGCCGAACTTCGCGCCCAGCTGGCCGAAGGGGAAGCGATGCTGGCCAGAACCGTCCAGCCCGCCGCCTGACGGCGCGGCGGCCCGACCCAGAGGGAGATTCCGATGCCTGCCTACACCGCCCCGACCCGCGATCTGCAATTCGTGCTGCAGGAGGTGCTGGAGGTATCCGGAAACGCAACGCCCGGTTACGCCGAGCTCGAGCCCGACTTCACCGCTGCCATTCTCGACGAAGCGGGGAAACTTGCGCGCGACGTGCTCGCGCCGCTCAACGCCAGCGGCGATGCGGAAGGCTGCCGGCTTGAAAACGGGGTCGTGCGGACGCCCGACGGATTTGCCGCCGCCTTCGCCGCCATGAAGGAAGGCGGCTGGAACGGGCTTGACGTCCCCGAGGCGTTCGGCGGGCAGAACATGCCCTACGTCCTGCATTCGGCGGTGGGCGAGATCTTCGTTTCCGCCAACATGGCGTTCAACATGTACCAGGGCCTGACCCACGGCGCGATCTCGGCGATCCTGGCGCATGGCACCGACGAACAGAAGGCAACCTACCTGCCGAAGATGGTCGCCCTCGACTGGACCGGCACCATGAACCTGACCGAACCGCATTGCGGCACCGACCTCGGGCTTCTGCGCACGAAGGCCGAACCGCAGGCGGACGGCAGCTACCGCATCACCGGCACCAAGATCTTCATCTCGGCCGGCGAACACGACCTGGCCGGGAACATCGTCCATCTGGTGCTGGCCAAGGCGCCGGGTGGCGGCGAGGGCACCAAGGGCATCAGCCTGTTCATCGTGCCGAAGTTCCTGGTGAACCCCGACGGCAGCCTGGGCGCACGCAACGGCGTGGCCGCGGGCAAGGTCGAGCACAAGATGGGCATCCACGGCAATGCCACCTGCGTGATGAACTACGACGGCGCGACCGGATACCTGCTGGGCGAATTGCACAAGGGCATGAAGGCCATGTTCACGATGATGAACGAGGCCCGGCTCGGCGTCGGCCTGCAGGGCTATGCGGTGGCCGAGGCCGCGTACCAGAACGCCGTGGCCTATGCCAAGGACCGCCTGCAGGGCCGCGCCGTGACCGGGGCGGAAAACCCCGCCGGACCGGCCGACCCGCTGATCGTCCACCCCGACATCCGGCGCAGCCTGATGGAACAGAAATCGTTCCTCGAGGGCGCACGGGCCTTCACGCTCTGGGGTGCGTCGCTGATTGATGCGGCGCACAGGTCCGGCGACGCGGCGGCCGATGGGCTGATTTCCCTGCTGACACCCGTCATCAAGGGCTTCCAGACCGACAGGGGGTTCGACTGCACGGTGATGGCCCAGCAGATCTATGGCGGTCACGGCTATGTCGAGGAAACCGGCATGTCGCAGTTCGTGCGCGATGCCCGCATCGCCATGATCTACGAAGGCGCGAACGGGGTGCAGGCGCTTGACCTCGTGGGGCGCAAGCTGGCCGCCGACGGCGGCAAGCATGTGATGGCTTTCTTCGAGATGGTGAAGTCCTTCGTCAGGGAGAACGAAGGCAACGCCGCGCTGAAGGCGGGCTTCCTTGACCCGCTGAAAGCCGCGTCGAAGGATCTCCAGGCGGCGGGCATGTATTTCATGCAGACCGGGATGAAGAACCCCAACGCCGCGCTGGCCGGGTCTTACGATTTCATGCACCTTTTCGGCCATGTCTGCTTCGGGCTGATGTGGGCGCGGATGGCCAGGGCAGCGATGGCGGCGCTGGATGCGGGCACGGCGGACGCGGCGTTCTATGACGCCAAGATCGCGACCGGGCGCTACTACATGGCGCGGCAATTGCCCGCGACGGCGCTGCATCTGGCGCGCATCCAGTCGGGCGCCGATCCCGTCATGGCGCTGCCCGCCGAAGCGTTCTAACCTGACGGGCGGCGCCCGCCGCCGCCGCTTCACGGAGGAACCCGATGCCCAAACGCCTGCGCCTGACCCGCCGCTTCCCGGTCGCGCTGACCAACGACGCCTACCGCACGCTGACGCGCTTTGCCGAGGAGGCCGGGATCACGACGGACGAGGCGCTGACCTTCCTGTTCGAGCATTTCGGCTCGGTCACGCACCAGGAGAACCTGTCCCACCGGCTGAGGCTGTTCAAGGCCGAGCTGGAGGAGCGCAAGGCATGACACACGCCCGATAAGGAGAGCGCGGACTTGAGTATTTGTGCAAAGAAGAAGCCCCAGCGCGGAGTGCGCCCCGGCGACCCGCGCGGCGTGCGCGCGACAGGTCATTCCACCGGCCACCGGGGCGGCTTCTCCTTTGGCGGTCATCGGCTCTCCAGCCTGTACCGCGGGGCAAGGCTGCGCCCATCGGGGTTAACCGGGCGTTACCGGCCTTCTTCTTTGCAAAAATACTCACCTGTCCCGCCGGTTCAGCCGGCGTCCCGCGCCGAGGGCACGAGATGACCGCGAAACTCTACTGCTTCGGCGAAAGCGGCAACTCCTACAAGGCGGCGCTGACCATGATGCTCGCCGGACATGACTGGGAACCCGTCTTCGTCGACTTCTTCAACGGCGAGACGCGGACGCCCGAGTTTCGCAAGCTCAACGAAATGGGCGAGGCGCCGGTGCTGGTCGACGGCGGGACGGTGCTGAGCCAGTCGGGCGCGATCCAGTTCCATGTCGCGGAAAAGACCGGCAGGCTGGGCGGCGCCACGCCGGCCGAGCGCAGCGAAGTGCTGCGCTGGGTGCTGTGGGACAACCACAAGCTGTCGTCGCAGGCCGGCACGGTGCGGTTCCTGATGAACTTCCTGCCCGAGGCGAAGCGCCCCGCGGAGGTGATCGCCTTCCTGCAGGCGCGGCTGAAATCGGCCTATGCGGTGCTGAACGCCCATCTCGACGGCCGCGACTGGATCGTGGGCAACGACCCGACGCTGGCCGACTGCGCCTGCTGCGGCTACCTCTTCTACCCCGAGCCCTTCGGCTTTTCCCGCGCCGACTGGCCCCACATCGACCGCTGGATGAGCCGCATCGCGGCGCTGCCCGGCTGGAAGCACCCCTACGACATGATGCCCGGCAATCCGTCCGACCGGGCGTGAAGGAGACCGCCATGACCGAAGCCTACATCTACGACGCCGCCCGCACCCCCCGCGGCAAGGGCCGCCCCGACGGTGCGCTGCACGAAGTCACCTCGGTCGCGCTGTCCGCCCGGCTTCTGAACGCCGTGAAGGAACGCAACGGCCTTGAAGGCCACGCAGTCGAGGACGTGATCTGGGGCAACGTCACCCAGGTGGGCGAACAGGGCGGGTGCCTCGCGCGGTCGGCGGTGCTGCTGTCGGATCTCGACCAGTCGATCCCGGGCCTTGCCATCAACCGCTTCTGCGCCAGCGGCATGGAGGCGGTGAACCTTGCCGCCAACCAGGTGAAGGGCGGCGCGGGCCAAGCCTATATCGCCGGGGGCGTCGAGATGATGGGCCGCGTGGCGATGGGCTCGGACGGGGCGGCGATCGCAGTGGACCCCGCGCTGGCGATGAAGACCCATTTCGTGCCGCAGGGCATTTCAGCCGACATCATCGCCACCGAATACGGCTTTACCCGCGAACAGGCCGATGCGCTGGCGGTGGAATCCCAGCGGCGCGCGGCGCTTGCGTGGAAGGAAGGCCGGTTTGCGAGATCCATCGTGCCGGTCCGCGACCAGAACGGCCTGACGATCCTTGAGCGCGACGAATACATGCGCCCCGAGACGACGGCCGAGACCCTTGGCGCGCTGAAGCCCAGCTTCAGGGACATGGGCGAGGTCATGCCCGGCTTCGACAAGATCGCGCTGATGAAATACCCGCATCTGGAACGGATCACGCATATCCACCACGCGGGCAATTCCTCGGGCATCGTCGATGGTGCCGCCGCCGTGCTGATCGGCAACGCCGACTTCGGCAAGGCGCACGGGCTCAAGCCCCGCGCCCGCATCCGCGCGACGGCAAAGATCGGCACCGACCCGACGATCATGCTGACCGGCCCGGTGCCGGTGACCGAAAAGATCCTGCGCGACAGCGGCATGAAGATTTCCGACATCGACCTGTTCGAGGTCAACGAGGCCTTCGCATCGGTCGTGCTGCGCTTCATGCAGGCCTTTGACGTCGACCCCGCGAAGGTCAACGTCAACGGCGGCGCAATCGCGCTGGGCCATCCGCTGGGGGCCACGGGTGCAATCATCGTCGGCACGCTTCTGGATGAACTGGAACGGACCGGCAAATCCACAGGCCTCGCCACGCTGTGCATAGCGTCCGGCATGGGTGCGGCGACGATCATCGAAAGTGTCTGACGATGCCCAAGCTCGACCTGACGCAGGTGCCGGTCAAGACCGGTTCGATCTATCCCGAGCCCTATGCGGCGATGATGAAGGGACGATCGTCGTTGCGGCTGGGTGACGCCGGCGGGCTGACGCAGTTCGGCGTCAACCTCGTGACGCTGGAACCCGGCGCGCTGTCGTCCCTGCGCCACTGGCACCTGGCCGAGGACGAATTCGTCATGGTCACGGCAGGCGAATGCGTCATGGTGCAGGACGATGGCGAAACCGTCATGCGGCCCGGCGACTGCGCCGCCTTCCCGGCCGGATCGACCGACGGGCACCACTTCATCAACCGCTCTGACCGGCCGGCGCAGTTCCTCGTGGTCGGGACGAAGGCGCCGCGCGAAGTGGCCACCTATTCCGATGTGGACCTGCGCGTCGAGCTTGAGGGCGGCAAGGCGCGCTTCACCTACAGGGACGGCACTGAATGGGCGGGGCCGCGATGATCGTCCGCGCCGATCAGGCGGGCCGCCGCCGCCATGACGACGGACGCGAATCAATCCACCTGTCCGACGCGGGCGGGCTGACCCAGTTCGGCGTCCATCTGGAGACGCTGCCCCCCGGCGGTGTGACCTCGGACCGGCATTGGCATGAGGCAGAGGACGAATTTCTCTACGTCCTCGATGGTCAGGCGACCGTCATCGACGATGACGGCGAACACCTGCTGCGCCCCGGCGATGCGGCGTGCTGGCGGCATGGCGAGGCCAACGCCCATCATGTGCGGAACAGGTCGCAGGAAACCTTGCGCTACATCATCGTCGGAACACGGGTGGCAGGCGACGTCTGCCATTACCCCGACAGCGGCCGGCGCCTGGAAAACGGCGCGACCGACTGGCGGCTGGTCGCCGCCGACGGCACCGTCGTGCGGACAGGCCCCCTGCCGGCGCAACTGCAGAACCTCGGCGCGCGCTGGGGCACACCGGCCGACGGCGCCGCCCCGGCCAGACGCATCCTGCGCAAGGATGATGTCGCACCGGTCAGCGGGCCGTCGTCCTATCCCGCGCCCTATACGTTGCCCGACGGGCGCCTGCGCTGGTGGCCGTTCTCGGACGAAGGCGGCCTGACGCAATATGGCGCCTTCACCGAAGAGCTTGCGCCCGGCGCGCAATCCTCGCAGCGCCATTGGCACGAGACCGAGGACGAGTTCGTCTATGCCCTCGGTGGCGAGGTGACGGTAGCCGAGAATGACGGCGAGCATGTGCTTCATGCCGGGGATGCCGCCTGCTGGCCGGCGGGGTCGGACAATGCCCACTGCCTGATCAATCGCACCGACCGGCCCGTCACCTACCTTGTCGTTGGAACGAGGGCCAGGGACGATGCGTGCCATTACCCCGGCCTCGACCTGCACTATTCCCGGAAGAACGGCGTCAGCGGCTATTTCCACAAGGACGGAACGCCCTATCCGCCCCGCAAGAAGGATCAAGACAATGGCTGATTTCACATCTGTCACAGGCGCCGATGGCGTCGCCGTCATCACCTGGGACGTGCCCGGCAAGTCGATGAACGTCATGTCCACCGCCGGCTTTCAGCTTCTGTCCGATCTGGTCGATCAGGCGCTGGCCGATCCGGCGGTGAAGGGCATCGTCATCACCTCGGGCAAGAAGGATTTCGCAGGCGGGATGGACCTGAACGTCATCGCCCAGATGCGGGCAGGCGGCGCGCAGGCGATCTTCGACGGCGTGATGACGATGCACAAGGTGCTGCGCAAGATCGAGCTGGCAGGCATGGACCCGAAGACCAGGAAGGGCGGCAAGCCGGTTGCCGCCGCCCTGCCGGGGACCGCACTGGGTATCGGTCTGGAACTGCCGCTCTCGACCCATCGCATCTTCGCAGCCGACAATCCCAAGGCCAAGATCGGCTTGCCGGAAATCATGGTCGGCATCTTCCCCGGGGCGGGCGGCACCACGCGGCTGTCGCGCAAGCTGGGTGCGATGGTGGCGGCGCCCTTCCTGCTGGAAGGCAAGCTGAGCGATCCCAGGGCCGCCAAGGTGGCGGGCCTGGTCGACGAGGTGGTTCCGGCCGGGGAACTGCTCGGCCGCGCCCGGGCCTGGGTGTTGTCGGCCACCGACGCCGATCTGGTGAAGCCCTGGGACGACAAGGGCTACAAGATGCCCGGAGGCGCCCCCTATCACCCTGCGGGCTTCATGACCTTCGTCGGTGCCAGCGCGATGGTGAACGGCAAGACGCAAGGCGTCTACCCGGCGGCGAAGGCGCTGCTGTCGGCCGTCTACGAAGGCGCCCTGGTACCGTTCGACGTGGCGCTGAAGATCGAGGCGCGCAACTTCACCTCGGTCCTGATGAACCCCTCCTCGACCGCGATGATCCGCAGCCTGTTCATCAACAAGGAATCGCTGGAAAAGGGCGCGAACAGGCCGAAGGTCGCCGATCAGACGGTCAGGAAGCTGGGCGTCATCGGGGCGGGCATGATGGGCGCCGGCATCGCCTACGTCAGCGCCAATGCCGGAATTGACGTTGTGCTGGTCGACGCGACGCAAGAGGCCGCCGATCGCGGCAAGGCCCATTCCGCCGACATCCTCGACAAGGGCATGAAGCGCGGCAAGGTAACGGCCGAACGCAAGGCCGAGGTACTGGGCCGCATTGTTGCCACCACCGATCATGCCGCGCTGGCCGGGGCCGACCTGATCGTTGAAGCCGTGTTCGAGGACGTGGGCGTGAAGGCCGAGGTGACGAAGAAGGTTCTGGCGGCCGTCGGTCCCGACACCATCTATGCCACCAATACTTCGACCCTGCCGATCACCCAGCTTGCCCGCGCATCCGACAGGCCCGCGCAGTTCATCGGCATCCACTTCTTCAGCCCTGTCGACAAGATGATGCTGGTCGAGATCATCAGGGGCCGTGAAACCGGCGACACCGCCGTGGCCAAGGCGCTGGATTTCGTCCGCCAGATCCGCAAGACCCCGATCGTCGTCAACGACGCACGGTTCTTCTACGCCAACCGCTGCATCATTCCCTATATCAACGAGGGCATCCGCATGGTTGCCGAAGGGGTCGAACCGGCGCTGATCGAGAACGCGGCCAAGCTGGTCGGCATGCCGCTCGGTCCGCTGCAACTGGTGGACGAAACCTCGATCGAACTTGGCGTCAAGATCGCCAGGGCGACGCGGGCGGCAATGGGCGAGGCCTATCCCGACGGCGCGGTCGACGCGGTGATCTTCAGGATGGCCGAGGAAGGCCGGCTTGGCCGCAAGGCCGGGGCCGGCTTCTACGCCTACTCCGACAAGGGCGAACGGCTGGGCCTGTGGGACGGGCTTGACGCCGCATGGCCGGTGGCGAAGGATCAGCCGGACCTGTCCGAGGTGCAGCACCGCCTGCTGATGGCGCAGGTGCTGGAAGCCGTCCGCGCGCTGGAGGACGGGGTGCTGACCGACATCCGCGAAGGCGACGTCGGCGCGATCCTCGGCTGGGGTTTCGCGCCCTGGTCGGGCGGACCGTTCAGCTGGCTCGACATCCTCGGGGCCGCGAAGGCGGTGGACATCTGCGACCGGCTCGAGGCAGCCAGGGGCAGCCGCTTCGCGGCGCCGGCGCTTTTGCGCGACATGGCCCGGACGGGTGAAACCTTCTACGGACGCTTCGGCGGCGCAGCCGAACGGGCGGCCTGAAAACGGGGGCCGACGCGCCCCCGCATCCCCGCGCGGCCGCCCTAGCGGCCGCGCAGCACGATGACCAGCCCGGCCACGACGATCAGCGCCATGCCGGCGATGGCCCGCAGATCCAGCATCTCGTCCCACAGGATCCAGGTCCACAGCGCGCTCATGGGCAGCGTGAGGTATTCGAAGATCGAAACGCGGCTGGCATCAGCCACCTGGTAGGCCCAGACCATCATGCCGACGCCCAGAAGCGACCCGGCCGCCTGGATGAAGGTCCAGAGCAGGAAGGTATCGGTCGGCCAGACGGCGCCGCGCAGAACGAAGCCTTCCATCCCCGCGGGCGCCACCGGCTGCCAGACCTCCAGGATCATCATGCCGATCAGGCCGAACAGACCCAGCATCCCGAAGAATCCGGCCGTCAGAACCTCGGGGCTTTCGCCCTCGCACCAGCGGCGGGTCGCGATATTGCCCATCGCGTAAAGCGCCCCCGCCGCCAGCGGCGGCAGCGCCGCCAGATGCAGCGCCTGCCCGCCGCCCAGCCCCAGCATCAGCACCATCCCGGCAAAGCCCAGCGCCACGGCGACGATACGGTAGGGGCCGATCCGTTCGCCATAGACGAAACGCGAGATCAGAAGCACGAAGACCGGCGCGGTGAAAAGCCCGGCTGCGGCGATGGCGACGGGCAGGAAGGCAAGGCTGCCGAAATAGACGAGCATCGCAAGGCCGTGCAGCGCGCTGCGGGCGATGACCGCCCAGGGTTTGACCGGCCTCAGCCTGAGCCCGAGCGGAACGGCGGTGATCGCCAGAAGGGCAAAGGTCATGGCGGTCCGCGTCGCATGGAACTGCCACAGCCCGGCATCGGCGGCGATCATGCGGACATGGTTGTCGGTGAAGCCGATCACCGAGGCATAGACCACGATCGCGCCCAATGCGGCCAGCGTCCGGTTGCGGGGCACGGGGGCGGCGGTGACGGTCATGAAATCTCCAGCGTCGGAATGGTGCTTCCAACAAGCCTGCCCGTGCCCGATAATCGCGCCCGATAGCGACATGCCGTCGGTCGGGGAGGGACATATGGGCTGGCTTGAGGACGAAACCGGGTTGAAGAAATGCGCGGCGAACTTTGCGCCGCTGACGCCGTTGTCCCATCTGGCCCGCGCCGCCGACATCTTTGCAGATCGCACGGCGCTGGTCTGGAAGGGCACCCGCCGCAGCTATGCCGAATACCGCGCGCGGGTCACGCAGCTGGCCTCGGCGCTAGCGGCGCGCGGCATCCGGCCCGGCGATGTGGTGGCGACGATCCTGCCCAACGTCCCGGCACAGGCCGAGGCGCATTTCGGCGTGCCGGCCTGCGGCGCGGTTCTCAATACGATCAACACCCGGCTGGATGTCGATACCATCGCCTACATCTTCGGGCATGCGGGCGCGAAGGTCGTGCTGGTCGACACCGCCTTCCTGCCGCTGGCCGAGGCGGCGATCGCCGTGATGGAGGGCACGCCCCCCGAGATCGTCGAGGTGGCCGACCGCGAGGCCGGCTTCACCCCGACCGGGGCCTACCCGGAATACGAAGAGATTCTGGCGGCGGGCGACCCGGGGTTCCGCTGGATCATGCCCGACGACGAATGGGAGAGCATCGCGATCAACTATACGTCGGGCACGACGGGGCGGCCGAAGGGCGTGGTCTATCACCATCGCGGCGCCTATCTGGCGACCACCGCGAATACCATCGGCTGGCGGATGACCTTGTTTCCGGTCTATCTGACCATCGTGCCGCTGTTCCACTGCAACGGCTGGTGCCACGCCTGGATGGTGCCGATGCTGGGCGGCACGCTGGTGTGCTGCCGCGACGTCACCGCAAAGGCGATCTACGACGCCATTGCCGACGAAGGCGTGACCCATCTTGCCGGTGCGCCCATCGTTCTGAACACCCTCATCAACTGCAAGCCGGAGGACCGGCGGACCTTCCAGCACATCGTCGAGGTCTTCACCGCCGGCGCACCGCCGCCGGCCGCAACGCTGGCGGCAATCGAACCCCTGGGCTTCAACGTCACCCAGGTCTACGGGCTGACCGAAACCTACGGGCCGGCCACCGAATGCCTGTGGCAGACCGAATGGAACGAAACCAGGGGCGACGAGCGCGCCGCGCTCAAGGCCCGGACCGGCGTGGCGATGGCTATGCTGGAAGGCGCCGAGGTGCATGACAGCCAGGGCCGCCCCGTGCCGCGCGACGGCGCGCATCTGGGCGAGATCGCGATGCGCGGCAACCTGGTGATGAAAGGCTACTACAGGAACCCCGAAGCCACCGCGGAAGCCTTCAAGGGCGGCTGGTTCCGTTCTGGCGACATC
>WBZM01000995.1_pt1 | contig 32050 bp, 30 predicted proteins | sample 5204271 | NCBI WGS metagenome assembly WBZM01 (sample SAMN12344346, study PRJNA552823) | activated sludge metagenome | biome: Activated sludge suspended growth; feature: Nitrification reactor; material: Wastewater; isolation source: activated sludge from nitrification reactor of wastewater... | reverse complement strand
GGGACCCAAAGGACATCGGTCCAGGGGCGAATCACTGGCATCTGCCAGGTAGCGCTGCTCTTTCAGCGCGAGCCCGACAGCTAACCCCGCAAGCCACCGAAAGAGAGACGAAGGATGATTCGCAGCCAACGGCTGGGCAAACTGAATATCGCGCTGCTCGCCCTTTTCGGTCTGGGTCTCCTCGCCAGCGCCGCCATGGTGGCCGGCCGGGCGGACTCGGCTTCTGCAGCCTCCGGCGGCATCGGCATTGCCTCCAAGCAGGCCACACCTGCGGCGGGAACAACCGCGGTTCGGGGCACCCGCTTCGGCGCCCGGGTTCTTCGCCAGGGAATGACCGGCGCCGATGTGACCGTGCTCAAGAGCATCGTTCGCTCGAAGCGCCTGCTCTCCGGCAGGCTCAACGGAACTTTCGACCGTCCCACCACCAGTGCCGTTCGCCGCTTCCAGAGTTCGGCTGACATGGCCCGCAGCGGCGTCGTCAACCCCGCCACCGCGAAGGCGATGGTCCGCTCACTGGGTACCGGCCACGCCTCCTGGTACGGCCCCGGTCTTTACGGCAACGGCACCGCCTGCGGCAAGGTGACCCTTCGTCCGACCACAATCGGCCTCGCCCACAAGACCCTTCCCTGCGGGACCAGGGTCCTGATCGGCTTCCGCGGCAAGTACATCATCGCCCCGGTGATTGACCGTGGCCCGTACATCGCCGGACGGACATGGGACCTCACCGCAGCAGCCGCCAAGGCCGTCGGGCTCACCTCGGCCGGCGTCGGCACCGTGCGCCACGCCATCATCAGCCGCGGCAGATAGCGCCCTGAACCAGGGGCTCCGGCCGCTCGCCAAGCGCGAAGCCCGCAGCTCCAGCGGGTAACCGACCGTTTCCTTGCAGGCGAAAACCGATCCTTCTCGCGTTTTCCCCTGTTTGTACCGTGACCCGCCGCCTTTACGGCGTTCCCGCCGCGTTAGGACAGACCAGGCGCGGGGTGATTCAACCAAGGAGCTATTGAACAGATGTCAGCAAAGACTTTTCCGACGCTGAGTCGTCGCACCCAGGTCGCTGCCGCCGCAGCCGGCCTCATCGCACTGCTCGCGGGCCTTGCCTTCCTCAGCGGCCCCGGCAACCGTGCCGACGCCGCGCCGGGCGAGGCCGTCTACCTCGGTCAGGCCAACGCGAAGCGCATTCCACTGTGCCCTCAGCGCTGCCAGGGTCTTGCGATCGTGAGTGGTCTCCAGGCCAAGGCGGGCGGTGTTGCCAACGCATACCGCGTGCCCTTCGTAGGGAACATCACCCGCTGGCGGATCAAGCTTGGTTCACCGGATGCGAGTCAGCGCCGGTTCTTCGAGAACCGTTTCGGCAGGCAGCCACAGGCTGCGATCGGTGTTCTCGCGAAGAAGGTCGTGAACGGCGAAACGGTCTTCAAGCTGCGTCGACGCAGCCAGGTTCAGAACCTTTCCCGTTTCTACGGCAAGACCGCGACTTTCAATCTGCCCGGGATCAAGGTGAACAAGGGCGACTACGTTGCCCTGATCGTTCCAACCTGGGCTCCCGCGCTTTCAACGCCGCGGGCCTGCGCACCGTTGAACGCGAGTGGAGACGTCGTCAATCCAGCCGTCTGTAACCAGTTCAACAAGAACAACCGTTGGGTCGCCAGCCGTACCAGGCAACAGTGCTTCAACCCGGACGGCTCGGCAAAGCCGATCAACATGAAGACATCACAGGCCCAGCTCAAGGTGGACAGCCTGCTCCCGTACGGGTGCCGCTTCAACGGCGCACTTACCTACGGGGTGAGGGTCGAGAGCCGCTAAACACACTTCGAGAGGTACGAAGCAAAAAGGACGGCCCCGTCGGGGGCCGTCCTTTTTTTGGTGGAAGCGGCCTGAGGGGAGGAAGCGGCCTCTTCCTGGGCCCATGGGAGAGAGGGGCCCTTTTTGTTTGGGGGTTGATCAGGCGGCGTCGGGCAGAACCCTCGGGGTAGCCTGATCTTTCGGGAGGGCCGCTGCTGCGGCCATCACGCTTTGAAACTCACCCATTGCCACGTGGGCAAGGGCCTCGAGGATCTGCTCGTCATCCCAGCCGGCCTCACGAGCTTCCTCGTGGAGGTAGATCGGCGGGTCGCCCTCGGCTTCAAGGGCGGCCTTGAGGTAGGTAAGCAGAGCCTGCTCCCGCGGATCGGAGGATGCGAAGCTCCTCGCCCTCGACACCTCGTCGAGGCCCAGTCCGGCGTTGCGGGCTGTTTTCGCGTACTGGACGACGCTGTAGGCGTCGCCTCGGTGTTCGGCTACGGCTAGGGCGATTCGCTGACGTGTCGCCTGCGGGAGTTCACCCTGCTGGAGTTCCGCCCGCATCCGTGTGTAAGCGCGAAGCACCGCCGGCGAGCCGGCAAGTACGCCGACAAGCTTGTTCACCTGGCGGCCGCCAACCTGAATGCTCTTCAGGATCGGCGCGCTCTCCTCGGGAGCGGTGAGTTCGTCATGGATATGGAAACGGCTGACTTCAGTTTTTACAGTCACGATGTCACGCTTTCCGGGTGTTTCCTGGTAGTACGGCTCACGACCCCGCTTTAGTTGCAATTTAATGAGCCATTACTTTACTTTTAGCTAGTAACTTACCGCAAGTAAGTTATACCCCCTCCGGCGGCGTCCTGCAAGCCCCTTCGCGTATCGTTTCGGTCTGAAGCACCTCGATCCCGGCTTGCAAGCCATTTCTTTCGCCCCTCAAGGAGTCCGATGGCAGTACAGACCAATACCCCGGAAGACGTCTTCCAAGCAGTTCGGGAAAACGACGTGCGCTTCGTCAGGCTCTGGTTCACCGACGTGCTGGGGAACCTGAAGAGCTTTTCGATCAATTCGAGCGAACTCGAGCGGGCCTTCGATCAGGGAATCGGCTTTGACGGTGCCTCGCTCACCGGCTTCAATTCGGTCGAGGAGTCGGACATGGTTGCCCGCCCGGACGCGAGCACCTTCAGTCTGATCCCCTGGCGGCCCGGCGGAACCGACGCGGTGGCCCGGATGTTCTGCGACATCGAGATTCCCGGCGGCTTCTCCTACGAGGGTGACCCGCGCTGGGTACTGAAGCGGGCACTCGAGCGGGCGGCCGATCTCGGATTCGAGGATTACGTGGTCGCGCCCGAGCTGGAGTTCTTCTATTTCAGGTCGGCACGCCCCGAGAGTGGAATCCCGGAGGTGCTCGACGAGGGCGGCTACTTCGACCTGACGACCCTCGATGCCGGCTCCGACGTTCGCCGCGAAACGGTTCTCGCCCTGGAACAGATGGGGGTCCACATCGCGTCGACCCATCACGAAGCCGGGCCTTCCCAGCACGAACTTGACCTCAAGCCTGCCGGTGCGCTCTCGACAGCCGATGACGTGATGACCGCAAAGATCGTGGTCAAGGAATACGCGGTCCAGCAGGGCTGGCATGCGACCTTCATGCCGAAGCCGCTCGGAAACGCCAACGGCTCTGGCATGCACCTGCACCAGTCCCTGATCAAGGACGGAGAGAACGCATTCTTCAACGATGGCAAGCCCGGGGCGCTATCACCGACCGCCAAGGCGTTCATCGCTGGTCAGCTCCGGCATGCTCGCGAGATCGCTCCGCTCTATGCACAGTGGGTCAACTCCTACAAGCGGCTGGTACCCGGCTTCGAAGCTCCCGTCTACCTCTCCTGGTCGAGGCGCAACCGGTCCTCGCTGATCAGGGTGCCGCAGCAGAACGGGAGCGATCCGGACTCGGCGAACGTCGAGATCCGCTGCCCCGACCCGGCCTGTAACCCGTACCTCTGCCTCGCCGGCATGCTGCAGGCAGGCCTGGAGGGCATCGAGAAGGGTTACGAACTTCCCGAGCCAATGGAGGAGAACCTCTACCACCTGGGACCGGACGATCTGGCCCAGCTGGGAATCGAGCAGCTACCGGCCACCCTGGGCGAGAGCATCGAACTTGCCGCCGACTCCGAGCTGGTGCTTCGCACCCTCGGTGAGCACACCTTCAGACGGTTCATCGAGCTGAAGCGGCAGGAGTGGGACGCCTACCGGGTGCAGGTCACGCCTTTCGAAGTCGAGAGCTTCCTGCCCGTCCTCTAGCTGCGCAGCGTTCGCAGCCGGGCAGCAAGCGCCGTCTTCGAATTGAAGGCGCCAGCCAGGACCCGGTCGGCGAGTGATCCCTTGGGCGGCACCGCGCCCAGCTGCCGGGCCATGTCGAGGCCGTTGAGGATCGCGGTGATGTGCACGATCTTGCCCTCCTCGAGGGTCAGGAGGTCGACGCCCTCGATGTCGACGCTGGCACCGTTCGGCTTGAAGCCCTCGAAGGTGCCGGTGCCGTCGAAGGTGCCGGTAGCTCGCCAATGGACCGAGGCCCGGTCGCCTTCGGCCACGATCTGCTGGGCCTCGAGCCTGAAGTCAGGAAAACATGAGAAAAGGTTCCCGAACCAGTCGCGGTAGTCCTCAGGTGCTCTGAGCTCTTCCATTCCGACGAAGTCTGCCCGGCTGCCGGGTCGCCAGCAATCAATCATCCCGTCGATGTCCTGCCTGGCTACACAGTCGAAGTAGTGGGTGGCGATCTCAGTTGTGGAGGCCATCTAGTTCCCTTTCGAGTTCGGCCGGGTCGGTCACCGGCGCCTTGCAGGTGAAGTTCTCGCAGACGTAGGCGGCGGGAAGGCCGTCCACCGGGCCCCGATCCAGCATCAGGGGCGGTGTGCCGGTTCCCTCTGGTCCGGCCGCGATTACCAGATTGGGGCGGTAGCTCCTCCGTGCGCTTTCGATGAGCGGCTGGGCGTCTGCGGCGTTGGCGCCAGACCCCCATGCCACTGCCAGTTCCGGTGCGCCCGAGTGGTAGAAGGCCAGCGCCTGGAGCAGATGGCCAAACGCGCCAGGCTGCCGCGCGGTGGCCGGGGCGAGAAGCCGGAGCACCTCCTCGGCCTTGCGCCGATAGCCGGACTCACCGGTCAGACTCGCCAGTCTAAGAAGGCCCAGGGCGGCAGAAGAGCTGCCCGCGGGAATCGGGTGGTCGCCGACGTCCTTGCGTCTGGCGATCAGCTCTTCGTGATCATGAGAAGTGGTGAAGAAGCCACCCCGGGCGGGGTCCGCGAACCGGTCGATCATCGTCTCTGCGACGGCCTGTGCCCGGCTGAACACTGCCGGGTCGAAGTCCGCTTGGTAAAGGTCGATCAAGGCTTCGAGAAGGAACGCGTGGTCTTCCAGATAGGCGTTCAGGCGCGCCTCTCCGTGTCGCCAGCTGCGAAGCAGGTTGCCCTGGGGGCTTCGCATCCCGTTCCAGATGAAGTCGGCGCAGCGATGGGCGGCCTCGAGGTAGTCCAGTCTGTTCAGCACGGCCCCGGCTTCCGCCAGGGCGGAGATCATCAAGGAGTTCCAGGAACTGATCACCTTGTTGTCAAGGTCCGGCCGGACCCTCGAGGACCGCGCGGCCAGAAGCCTGTCAGCCAGCGCCTCCAGCTCGAGGTCGGTTTCGTCCGGGACCCTCCCGGCCGGAAGGTGAAGCACGCTTCGGCCTTCGAGGTGGCCTTCCGGAGTCACCCAGAAAGCCTCGATCGCCATGGGCGCAGATTCTCCGAGGGCCGCCTCGATCTCATCCGGGGTCCAGGTGTAAAAGAGGCCCTCGACGCCCTCCGAATCCGCATCCAGGGAGGCGTAGAAGCCCCCGGAAGGATCGAGCATCTCCGACAGCGCCCAGTCGAGCGTCTTCTGAGCGACCAGCCGGTGCCTTTCGTGTCCGGTCACCTGCCAGGCCCGGAGGTAGGTCCGGGCCAGCAGTGCGTTGTCGTAAAGCATCTTTTCGAAATGGGGAACCAGCCACCGGTCGTCGACCGAGTAGCGCGCGAATCCACCGGCGAGCTGATCGTTGATGCCACCGGCCGCCATGCGGTCGAGTGTGAGCTCGGCAGCTTCAACCTGTCCGTTGCCGAGCATGAAGTCGAGAGCCGAGGCCGGAGGAAACTTCGGCGCCGGGCCAAAGCCGCCCAGGTCCATGTCCGTCTGCTCGGCAAGGTTCGCCGCCCGTTTGGCCGGAAGATCCGGGTCGAGATCACCGGTCGGGGCACCAATCAGTGAGACAGCGCCGAGCCGGGCCTTCACGTCACCCGCCTGGGCGAGGATCTCGGCCCTTTTCTCGTCCCAGGCCTGGATCACGGCTTCCATCACCATCATGAAGCTGGGCATCCCCCTCGAAGTGTCAGGCGGAAAGTAGGTACCCCCGTGGAACGGCACTCCAGCCGGATCCAGGAAGGCCGTGAGTGGCCAGCCACCGTGGCCGGTGATCGACTGGACCGCCTCCATGTAGATCGCGTCAATGTCAGGTCGCTCTTCCCGGTCCACCTTGACCGGGACGAAGTGCTCGTTCATATAGGCGGCGGTCGTCCCGTCCTCGAACGACTCCCTCTCCATCACGTGGCACCAGTGGCAGGCGGCATAGCCGACAGAAAGCAGGATCGGAACCTCGCGGGATTGTGCCTCGCCGAGGGCTTCCGGACCCCAGGGCGACCAGTCCACGGGGTTGTCCTTGTGCTGGAGGAGGTACGGACTGGTTTCGTTGGCGAGACGGTTGCTCATTCACACATGATGCGGGATCAAGCATGTCGGCGCTCAAGGTGGAAGGATTACGGCAATGGGAGTCGAGGCATCGATCTTCAGCGAGTTCTGGCGCGACCAGATCGAGAGCAATGGACAGGAGGCAATCTTCCTGGTCCTGGTCGGATTCCTGCTCTCCTTTGGCTTCATCCGCATGAGTACCCGGCTGATGAGGAGCCCCAAGGTTCCGTGGTGGCCCGGCAGCATCGTCAGTGAAGGCGGCCTTCACGTTCATCACCACGTCTTTGGAATCGTCCTGATGATGGCCGCCGGTGCGGTTGGATTCGCGGTCAACGGTGACGGCACGGTGTTCAACCTCTGCGGTCTCGCTTTCGGGGTCGGCATCGGTCTCACCATCGACGAGTTCGCGCTCTGGCTCCACCTCGAGGACGTCTACTGGTCAGAGGAAGGAAGACGGTCGATCGATGCGACGGTTCTCACCGCCATCGTTCTGGCTCTGCTCATGTTCGGGGTCAGGCCCTTCGAGATCGGTTCCGAGGATCTCGCCACTCTGATCGCCAGCCTCCTTATCGCCTTCACGATCCTGCTCACGGTCGGGATCTGCTTCCTCAAGGAACGGGTTCTTCACGGCTTCATCGGCTTCTTCTTCTGGCCGCTGGCCATCTACGGAGCCTGCCGCCTCGGCAAGCCCACCTCGGCCTGGGCGAAGCGTCGCTACGGAACGAAGAACCCGTCCAAGCAGCGCCGGGCCGAGAAGAGGTTCAGGCCCGACCGCAGGACTCAGCGTTTCAAGGAGCGGGTACGCGACCTGATTGGGGGCGAAATCACTCTCTCCGAGGCAATGTCCCCCGACTCCCAGGAACCTCCGGACTCGGACTCTGACAAGCCGGCTTAGGTCTCCCCGGTTTCCTGATCCGTCGCGGCTGCGGAATCCCGCAGTTCGGCACGGCGGATCTTTCCGGAGGCAGTCTTGGGCAGCTCGTCGGTGAACTCGATAAGGCGGGGGTACTTGTAGGGCGCCGTCTCCCGGCGGCAATGCTCCTGGAGATCTTCCACCAGGGCATCGTCCCCGTTGCCTTCCCTGAGCACGACGACCGCCTTGACCACAGAACCCCGTTCTTCGTCGGGCGCCGCCACGGCAGCTGCCTCGGCCACTGCCGGATGGCTGAGCAGGGCCGACTCCACCTCGACCGGTCCGATCCGGTAGCCGGCCGAAGAAATCACATCGTCGTTTCTGCCTTCGTGGAACAGGTATCCCTCCTCGTCGGCTCTGACCAGATCACCAGTCGCCCACCACTCGCCTTCGAACCGGCTGCCATCGATGTAGCTGCTGAAGAACGTGGGGGAGGTGGCTGCCTTCACCTGAAGCTCCCCGTCTTCGATTCGGGTTTCGATCCCCGGCAGGGGACGGCCCATTGAACCCTCCCGGCCGGCCACCTGCTCACCCGGTCGCATCCCGGTCACCGCACCGGTTTCAGTCTGGCCGTAACCGTCGGCGATCTCTATGCCGGTCGCCTCGCGGAAGGCGCCGATGACCTCAGGGTTGAGGGCCTCGCCGGCAGAAACCATCCTTCTGAGCGACGGGGCAGGGGAAAGCTCCGTTCGCCTGGCCAGGATCCGGTACTCGGTAGGGGCCTGACAAAGCACGTTGACCTCCTGCTGCCGGACGATGTCCATTCTGGTCTCAGGATCGAAGCGCCCCTCGACCAGCAGTGCCTTCGCGCCCCGCATCCACGGCGCGATAAACGAGTTGCGGGAAGACTTGGACCAGCCTGGGGCGGCGGTACACCAGCAGAGATCATCCGGCTCCGCCCCGAACCAGTGCTGGGCCTGAAGTGCCTGGCCATACAGGTAACTCTGGGAGTGAATGACCCCCTTCGGCTCGGCAGTGGTTCCAGAGGTGAAGACGATCAGGGCCGGGTCGTCGGGTGCCAGGTCAGCGACCTTTGCAGGAGTGGCCTGAGCCAGGTCCTCGTCGAAGATGCGCTCGAGGTCATCGAGGTCGAGGGCCGGGACTCCATCGGGGAGGTTGGCCAGGTAGTCGGCCTCCCCGATTGCGAGGGTCGGATTGGTCGCGCTGACCCGGTAGTCGAGGTCATGCTCGCTGAGTTGCGGGTTGAGGGGGAGAGCCACGGCGCCCATGCGGAAGCAGGCAAGCATCGCCACGACCCACTCGATCCGGCTGCCCACAAGGATCATCACCACGTCACCGCGACGGACGCCCCGGTCGAGCATGGCTCCGGAAAGGCCCAGTGAACGGGCGAAAAGGTGGGAGAAGCAGTGAACCTCGCGGTTGCCTTCGCCATCGATCGTGATCACGGCTTCCTGCGAGAAGGGGAACTTCTGGATTACGTCATCGATGAAGTTCAAGGCCAGCCGAGTCTAGCCAGCAACACAACCGAGAAGCCTGGGGGGGAACCGGTTGGGGCAGTGCCCCGACGACGTTTCGGGCGACCGAACGAGAAGCCTGGGTGACGGGGCCGGTCAGTGCGTGCCGACGACGTTTCGGGTCGAGGAGGCAGGTACTGGCCGGTCCCGTCAATAACTCAGAGCTAGTCCTCGTACTTCTTGATGATTCTCAGGCTGCCCTCCGGCGCCGCCTCGGTGCAGAGGTAGCAGAGGACACATTCGTCGAGCTGGCCGGCAACGATCTCGGTGCCGTTCTCGGTCGCCTTGAAGATGCCCACTGTGCAGACCTCCTCGAGTTTCTTCGCCAGCTCGGGGTCCGACGCGGCGGGCTCGTCGAGCTCGATGTCGATGAAGACGCTGTCCATTACTGGATCCTTTCCTTGACGGCGTCAGGGATCTCGTCGATCCGCTCGACCACCGTGATGCCGGCGGCCTCGAGACGCTTGATCTTCTCGTGGGCTGAGTCTTCCTTGCCTTCGACGATGGTTCCTGCGTGACCGAAGGTCATGCCCTTCATCGATTCGTCGTCCATAAACTTGCCCGCCATGAACGCGACGATCGGCAGCCTGGAGTTGTGCTCCTGCTGCCAGTCGGCGAGCTGGGCTTCCATTCGTCCACCCGGCTCCGAGTAGATGACGATTGCCTTGGTCTCATCGTCAGCTTCGAAGTAGGGCATGAGCTCGGCGTAGGACGAACCGATGATCGGGTCGCCGCCGATTGACACGGCGGTTGAAACACCAAGTCCTGCCGCCGTGAGGGAGGAGGAGATTTCGGTCGTCATGCCGCCGGAGCGGGACATGACTCCCACGACTCCGGGCTTGTACGACTTGGCGGCGTCCTTGGCGGGACCGCCGATTCCGCCCATCTTGCAGACTTCGGGGACGATCAGGCCGAGGCAGTTCGGCCCGATGATCCGGGCGTCGTTCATCCCGGCGAACTCGACCATCTCGGCGACGTCACCACGGGGGACCCTTTCAGTAACGACCACGATCAGCTTGATGCCGTTTGCGATCGCCTCGATGACCGCGTCCTTGGTGAATCCGGGCGGCACGGTGACGATCGAGCCGTCAACCTGGCCGCCGTGATTCTCGACTGCCTGGGCGACGGTGTCGAAGACGGGAACTCCGTGGACTTCACGGCCCTTTCGGCCGGGAGTGACGCCCCCGACGACCTTCGAGCCGTAATCGAGGCATTCCTTGGTCAGGTTTACCGCTTCGCGGCCGGTGATGCCCTGGACGATGAAGGTTGTGTCCTTGTTCAGGAAGATACTCATGCTCCTGCTCCTTCCTGGATCTTGGCAACTGCTCGTCCGGCGGCATCCCAGAGTGAGACCGACCGGTCGCAGTACTCGACCCCGTAGTAATCGAGGATCTTGTTCCCTTCGTCTTCCCAGGCACCGGGGATGCGGAAGATGGCGATGGTCTCGGCCGGATCCTTGTCGAGTTCGAGGCAGGCCTTGATCACTCCACGGGCGACGATGTCGACCCGGGTGTTCGAAACGATCGACATCATCACGGCGATCTTCTCCACACCGTCCTTTTTCAGGACTTCCTTGGCGAGACCGCAGGCCTTGGCGACCGACGGGTTCCCGCCGATCTCCGAGTAGTTGGCCGGCTTGCCGCCCTGGTTCTTCACCGCGTCGGTAAGGGTGAGTGATCCTCCGCCCGCGCCGATGACCAGGCCGAGGTTGCCCTCGAAGCCATGGTCCTTGCCCTGGATGACGCCACGGTGGTCGGCGGCATCGATCTCCAGCACATTGTTTTCGAACTCGGAGTGGACGTAATGGTCCCGGCTCGTCCCCGGCTCGATGCCGAGGTCCTTCTCGAGGAGCTTCTTCTGGCGGCCCTCCGCCTCGGCTTCGAGCTCCATGTGGGCATCGAGTGCCACGAAGGTCCCGTCAGTCAACTCCGCCAGGGGGTTGATCTCGGCGAGAGTCATGTCGTAGTCGCGGAACAGCCTCGCCAGCCTTGCCAGGATCGGGGTGGCGCGGTTGAGCTGGCTGCCGGTAACGCCGGTCGCCGCGATGACCTGCTTGGCCTCGTAGTCCCCGACCGGCAGCAGGTTCGAGATGTGGCCACGCCCGACGTGGTCAGGGTGCTCCTCGGCTACCTGCTCGATGTCGATGCCACCCATGTCGCTGAACAGCATGAGGGGACGCTTGGCGTTGCCGTCCCAGACGACCGAGGCGTAGTACTCCTGCTTGACCTCGGCCTTCGGATCGACGAGCACGCCAACCGGCATGTGTCCGTTGATCTCCAGCTTCAGGATCTCTTCGGCGTACTGCGCGGCCTCGTCGGGCGTGTCGGCGAACTTGACGCCGCCAGCCTTCATCCGGCCACCGGTCAGCACCTGGGACTTGATCACGGTCGGACCGCCAATTTCCTCGGCGATCTTCCGTGCCTCTTCGGGGGTCTGGCAGAAGCCGTACTTGGTGACCGGGATTCCGGCCAGCTCGACGATCTTTCTTGCCTCGTATTCGTAGAAGATCATTGCCGCGAAAATCTATTCCAGAACCGGCGGGCCGGTTATTCCGATTGAGTCACTAGGAATCGCTGGAGGTCGCAGTGCCAGATAGGCTGCGCCACGTGACTGGCCGCCTTGCCCGACTCTCTTTGGTACCCCTCGTGGCCCTGATCTTTCTGTCCGGATGCGGAGCAGGTGACGTGATCGACCCGAACAAGACCGAGATCGCCGTCAGGTTCGATGTCAGGGAAGCCACCGGCGAGCCGGTCAAGTCGGTCAGCTGCCCCTCCGATGTGCCTGTTGCGGTTGGAACCCGTTTCGTCTGCGAGGTCGTGGCGGTCTCGGGAGAAGAAGCATTGGCGGAGCTTGAAATCCTCACTGAGGATGGGGACATGCGCATGTACGGCCTTGCAGCTCCCTGAGCCTCACCTCGATTCGGGCTACTTCCGGCAGATGCGGGACTTAGGTAGTTAGCCGCACACTTGTCTCAACCGGAGAGCAAGCGCCCTCTATCTGCGTCACAATCCCTTGACCGGCTTACACCCGCGCCGCGACGTCCAGCCGGCGCGTTGACCAAGGAGTTGAATACCCCCAGTGAGTGAGACGACCCAGGTGACCGCCCCGACCAATAACGCCAGGCTGCTTGCCTGGGTGGATGAAATCGCCGAGCTGACCCAGCCCGATTCGATCCACTGGTGCGACGGATCCGCCGAGGAGTACAACGCTCTGGCCGAGGGCCTCGTCGAGGCAGGCACTTTCGAGAAGCTTTCCGACGCGAAGCGCCCCAACTCCTATCTCGCCCTCTCCGACCCTGGTGACGTGGCCCGGGTCGAGGACCGCACCTTCATCTGCTCCGAGAAGGAAGAAGACGCAGGTCCGACCAACAACTGGCGCGACCCCGAGGAAATGCGTGCGACCCTTAAACCTTTCTTCGAGGGCTGCATGAAGGGCCGCACCATGTACGTGGTGCCGTTCTCGATGGGCCCGCTGGGCTCGAACATCGCCCATATCGGTGTTCAGCTGACCGATTCCGCCTATGTCGCGACCTCGATGCGGATCATGACCAGGATGGGCCAGGGTGCCCTTGAGGTACTCGGTGACGAGGGAGAGTTCGTCCCCTGCGTTCACTCTGTCGGCATGCCTCTCGAGGAGGGGCAGGAGGACGTTCCGTGGCCTTGTAACGCCGAAAACAAGTACATCGTCCACTACCCGGAGACCCGCGAGATCTGGTCATACGGCTCCGGTTACGGTGGAAACGCCCTGCTCGGCAAGAAGTGCTTCGCCCTGCGGATCGCCTCAGTGATGGCCCGCGACGAAGGCTGGATGGCCGAGCACATGCTGATCATCAAGATGACCAGCCCCGAAGGCGAATCCAAATACATCACGGCTGCATTCCCGTCGATGTGCGGCAAGACCAACCTCGCCATGCTCATCCCGACCATGGAAGGCTGGACCGTCGAGACGGTCGGCGACGACATCGCCTGGATGAAGTTCGACGACGACGGCCGGCTGCGGGCGGTCAATCCCGAGGCCGGTTTCTTCGGAGTTGCGCCGGGCACCGGGGCCGACTCGAACCCGAACGCGATGGCGACGATCACCGAGAACACGGTCTTCACCAACTGCGCCAAGACCGACGACGGCGATATCTGGTGGGAGGGCATCGGCCCGGCCCCCGAGCACCTGATCGACTGGCACGGCAATGACTGGTCCCCGGAATCGGAGACCCCCGCCGCCCACCCGAACGCCCGCTTTGCCGTTCCCGCTGGACAATGCCCGACTATCGCTTCCGAGTGGGAAGATCCCGCGGGTGTGCCGATTGACGCCTTCCTCTTCGGTGGCCGCCGGGCCAGCGTAGTACCACTGGTTTCCGAGTCATTTGACTGGAATCACGGAGTCTTCCTCGCGGCCACGATGTCATCCGAGACGACGGCTGCAGCGACCGGCGCGGTTGGCCAACTCCGTTTCGACCCGATGGCCATGCTCCCGTTCTGCGGCTACAACATGGCCGACTACTTCGGGCACTGGCTGAAGATCGGCGAGAAGGAAGGCGCCCAGTTGCCGAAGGTCTTCTACGTCAACTGGTTCCGCAAGGACGCCGATGGCAAGTTCATCTGGCCCGGATTCGGCGACAACAGCCGCGTCCTCGAGTGGGTGTTCAACCGATGCGACGGCGAGGGCGAGACGGTGGAGACTTCAATCGGCCTGCTGCCGAAGGTGGAGGATCTCGACCTCGACGGAGTCGACGTGACCCCCGAACAGATGGACGAGCTCCTGACTGTCGACGACGAGGCTGTCGCCGCCCAGCTTCCGCAGATCGAAGAGCATCTGGCGAAGTTCGGCGACGACCTCCCGGAAGAGATCCGCAACCAGTTCGAAGCTCTCAAGACCAGGCTCGGCGCCTGATCGACCTCCCCGGTGGCCCTGCTCGGAGTCATCGGCGGTAGCGGCCTTTACGGCCTGACCGAGAAAGGACCGGCCGAGGCCGGTCCAGTCTCGACCCCATGGGGCCCGACTTCGGGCCCCGTGGTCGTTTCGGAGGTGGGTTCAGGAATCGCGTTCGTCGCCCGGCACGGAACCGACCACTCGATCGCGCCGCACCGGGTGAACTACCGGGCCAATGTCCACGCCCTACGCGAGGCCGGTTGTGACCGGATCCTCGCCGTGTCGAGTGTCGGTGGCATCGCCCCGGCCTGTGCCCCGGGGGTGCTGGTCCTGCCTGACCAGTTGATCGATTACACCTGGGGCCGGGAGATGACCTTCCAGGGCGAAGGTGACCCGGTCGTACATTTCGACTTCACCGACCCGTACTCCCCTGAATGGCGGAGTCAGGTTGCCGGGGCGCTGAGCTCTCTCGAGATTGAATTCGTCGACGGAGGAACCTATGCCGCCACCCAGGGCCCGAGGTTCGAGTCGGCCGCGGAAATCCGCCGGCTGGCCGCGGACGGCTGTCACGTGGTCGGAATGACCGCAATGCCGGAAGCAATCCTGGCCCGCGAGGCGGGGCTGGATTACGCGGCAGTTTGCCCCGTGGGGAATCTGGCAGCCGGCATCTCCGAGGAAGAGTTGAGGATGACCGATGTAATTGCCGCGGTCGGACCGGGCATGGAGCGGGTTACCGCCCTGATCTCCGCGCTCGCCTGAGAATTCAGGGCAGCTGCAAACAGATCTGCCAGAGATCAAAGTTGGCCGCACCCCCGGGCAGCAAAGCGTGTTTACTTTCCGAATGCCTTTCGCAGGGAAAACCGCCACTTGGCGTACGACGCTGCTCGTCCTGGCTGTCTTCATCGCCGCTTTCGTGGTGGCTGAGACTCCTGCCCGGTCGGCTGATCCGTACACCGTCGAATCCGACATCGCATACGGGCCAGGCAACGATCAGCCAGGCTCGAACCTGCTCGACGTTTACGTCCCGGTCGAGGAATCGCCCAGCCCGCGCCCGGTCTTCGTATGGATACACGGCGGCGGCTGGTTCACCGGTGACAAGGTGAGTTCGACCATGCCCTTCAAGGCGAAGACCCTTGTCGATGCCGGTTTCGTCTTCGTTTCGGTCAATTACAGGCTTTCCCCGGAACTCGACGGACCACTCGCCCTCTCTCGAAACCGGCTTCGTTTTCCGACCCATTACCTCGATGCCGCAAGGGCTATCGGCTGGGTGGACCGGAACGTCGCCGATTTCGGGGGCAACCCGAATCGATTGCTGATCGGCGGTGATTCCGCGGGCGGGCAGATCTCGACGCTCCTTGCGACGAGGCCCGCGTACCTGAAGGCTCGCGGCGTAGAGACCAGGCAGATCAAGGGGATCTTTTCCCTAGACTCGGTCGGTTTCGATGTGCCCCGGATGATGACCCGCGACTACCGCAGGATCAACGCCGGTTTCCAGAAAATGATGTTCAACGCGTTCGGAACACCGGCAGAAGAGAAGAAGGACCCTTCCTGGGCATCTGCCTCACCGATCCGGTTCGCCGATCGCAGCGATCCACCGATCTTTTTCGTGGTGCCCACCACTTCGCCGGATCGCTGGGTTGATGCGAAGAAGATGTCTTCGAAACTGGGTCAGCGGCTGTCACTCGTTTCCCACCGGGTGCGAACCGAGCACGCCGGCGTGGTTCCGCTACTCGGCAACCCCTCGGGAGACATGGGCGTCACAAAGCCGCTGATGCGCTTCGCTGACGCCGCGATCAACCCTGTTCGCTACGTGCCGGTCGTGAGGGGCAGCCGGGCGACCTCTGCGATCGGTCCTTCGAAGACGGGAGTGATCAGGTTGCGGATCAGTTCCGCGCCCGCCGCGAGATTGGTCACCTGTCGGATCAACGGCGGCCGGGAGACCATCTGCCCACGCTCGTGGCGACTGAGGATCGGCCCCCACAAGTTGAGAGTCAGCACTTATGGAAGCACCGGGAGGGTGAGCGTTTCACGCCTCATCAACCTGAAGGTGTCCCGATGAAAGGAAGCTCGTTGAGTCGCAATCGCCTCGTTCTGGCCGGGCTCCTTTCGGTTCTGGCTCTCTTCATTCTTGGGCAGCCAGGTCCTGCCTCGGCCACCCGCAGTTATGTGCCTTCCTTTGCGTCGGTTAAGACCGACAAGGGCCCGGTGTTCCGGGAAGGCTGTCTGATCTACACGAACGCGGTCACGTCGCCACCCTGCCGCTACGGCGTTGTCGGCTCCGAGAAGAAGGTGACGGTTTTCGGAGACTCTCACGCACTTCAGTGGACTCCGGCCCTGATCGAACTCGCCCGGAAACGCGGCTGGGAGCTGACCATGCTGATGCGGAAAAGTTGTACCGCAGCGATCGTCAACATCAGCCCGGTCTGCAATCGATGGCGCCGGAATGCCCTCAAGCGCATCGGGGAAGAGAAACCCGGCCTCGTGTTCGTCGCCAGTAACACCGCTTCCAACACCTACGTGATCGAAAACGGAAAGCGACTTGGCCGGGCCGCCAGCGAGCCCCATTTCCGAAGGGGCATGCTCGACACCCTGGTCAGACTTCGAAAGTCCGGTGCCCAGGTCACGGTGATGAGGGACCTGCCGATGTCAAGTGCCTTCCTGCCGTCGGTCTGCGTGTCCGAGAACCGCGACAATCCTGGCCGGTGCTCCTTTCCGGCCAGGCGACCCCTGTCCGAGGCATACGACTTCGTGGCCGCCAAACGACTGAAGGCGGTTCAGATAATCGATCCGCTGCCGAAGGTGTGTCCGGGAGGGCAGTGCCGGGCGGTTCACGGGAACGTCCTGAAATACCGGGACCGGGGTCACATCAGCGCTACCTACAGCCGGCTGCTCACCACGTGGCTGAATTCGAGGCTCCAGAACCCGTTCAGGGGCTGACCCCGCAACCCCGGCGATTCGGGCGGGTTCACGAAGCATGGTGAAGAGAATTCCAGTCCTGGTCGGCCTCCTTGCCTTGCTGGTATTCGGAATGGGCGCAAGGGCCGTTGCTGCCGAAACGCCGGCCCGCTCGGTGCTCAACGTCAACTACAACGTCGACGAGTTCGGCCCGGCGCTAGCCTCCGAGAACAGCCTTGATCTTTATTTGCCACCTGAGCCGGACGGTGGAAGCAAGTCTTTGCGGCCGGTGGTCGTATACATCCACGGCGGCGGCCTCATGGTTGGTGACAAGTCGAACCGGATGCCGGACAAGGTCCGCCTGTTCAACGGTCTCGGGTACATCCTGGTCAGCATCAACTACCGGCTTTCGCCGGAGCTGCAGGAAAACCTCACTGGCGCTTTTGCCCCCGAACGTGTCCGCGCCCCGGATCACATCGCCGATGTGGCGGAGGCAATCGGCTGGCTCTCGAAGAACCTTCGTTCATACGGAGGCGATCCCGATCGGCTCGTCCTGATCGGTCATTCATCGGGCGCCCATCTTGCCGCGCTGGCCGCGACCAGTCCGGACTGGCTGAAAGGCAGGCATGTCTCACCGCGGCAGCTACTCGGGGCGGTGACCCTGGACACGGACACCCTCAACATTCGGGCGGACATGGGCTCCGCGGGATTTTGTTCGAGCGGTTCTAGTCGCTTATGCCGGTTGTGGCAAGTATTCGGCACTCCGGGCGAGGAAGCTACCGAGCCGAGATGGGACAGGGTCTCACCGCTTCTGCATGCCGACTCTTCGGACCCCGAGTTCTTGCTCGTCACCCAGGCGGCCCGTCCAGGTCGCATTTCAAGCAACCGGGCGATGGCAAGCGCCTTAGGTCAGAACCCCGAGACTTCGGTCTTCGGCGCACCGTATGACCACGAGGGGATAAACACCCAGCTCGGCGCGGCCAGTGACTCCTCGGGCATGACCGCCGCGGTGAGGGAATTCGTCAAGTCGGCTGTCGCCACGGCGAAGCCGGCCGGCGTAAAGATCACGAAGCGACCCGGCAACCGGGTGGTGCTCAAGGTCAAACGCAAGGGCCGGTCGGCCACGCCTGGAAGTCAGCGACGAAAGGTCACTTTCGCTTTCCGCGGAACCGGGCGGGCCTCCGGGCTTCAGTGCCGAATCGACAACAAGAAGTTCGCCCGCTGCGGCAGCCCGAAGAGCTACCGGCTGAGACCCGGCAAGCACACCTTCAGAGTCAGGTCCCTGTTCCCGAGCGGACGCCCGGGTGCCGAGCGGAAGGTCACCTTCCGCATCGTCCAAAAGAAGCAGCGCCGGCTTTAACCGACGCTGCCAATGAAACCCGCCCTTTCCTAGAAGCCGTACTGCTCTTTGAGTTCCGGGTCCTTCTCGGCGAGCATCTCTGCCAGTTCGACCATCACCTTGCACTGCTTCCAGGTGGCATCGTCCTGCATCTTGCCGTCGATCATGTGGACTCCGCGGCCGTCCGGAATCGCTTCGATCACCTTCTTGGCGAAGACGACTTCGTCGACCGGGGGCGAGAAGACCTTCTTCGCGACGGCGATCTGGGCGGGGTGGAGAGACCACGCACCGACACATCCGAGCAGGAAGGCCGAACGGAACTGGGCCTCGCAGCCGTCGAGGTCCTTGATGTCGCCGAACGGTCCGTAGAAGGGCAGGATGTCGTTCGCGGTGCATGCGTCGACCATGCGTGCGATCGAGTAATGCCAGGGGTCCTGCTGGGCGCTGGTGCGCGGAGCTTCAGGGTTGTCGGCATCTGGATCTTCGAGCGAGCGGTAGCCGGGGTGGCCGCCGCCGACGCGGGTGGTCTTCATGCGACGTGAGGCGGCGAGGTCGGCCGGGCCGAAGCTCATTCCCTGCATGCGAGGACTGGCGGCGGCAATGTCCTCCACGTTAGTCACACCCTGAGCCGTCTCCAGGATCGCGTGGATCAGGATCGGACGCTCGACATTGCCCTTGGCCTCGAGCTGGGCGAGTAGCTGGTCGACGTAGTGGATGTCCCAGGGGCCTTCGACCTTGGGGACCATGACGACGTCGATCTTGTTGCCAACTTCGGTGACCAGCGTGGTGAGATCATCGAGGACCCACGGGCTCTCGAGCGAGTTGATCCGGGTCCACAGCGGAGTGCCGCCGAGGTCGGCTTCGCTTGCGACCTTGACCAGGCCGGCACGGGCTGCTTCCTTGTTGTCTACTGGCACTGCGTCTTCGAGGTTGCCGAGGAGGATGTCGGCCTGCTTGGCCATGTCCGGCACCTTCGCCGCCATCTTCTCGTTCGAGGCATCAAAGAAGTGGATCATCCGGGAGGGGCCGAACGGGACCTCGGTGATCGGATCGGGGGCGCCGATCGCCTTGGGCTTGAAGAAGTTCCTGGGGTTGCGCAAGATGCTCCTTGAGGGTCGTCTTGAGAGGTGTCTTGGAGGCGCGATGGAGCGGCATCAGCGCCATCGGGCAGCGTATCTGGAAATGGGCCGCTCGAGTCGGTACAGTTCCGGGCGTGCAGAGGCACCACAGGCAATGAGGGGGAAGTCTGGTGTCCTGGTTGGCATCGGGATTCTGATTCTGCTCGCCGTTTTCCCGGCAGGAGCATGGGCTGGAAGCTACTTCAGCTCGGGCCCGACCATGCCCGGAGGACGGGTTGGAGCGAATGTCGCGCTCCTTCCAAACGGAAGCGTCCTGGTTGCCGGCGGTTATGACGGATCCAACCGGCTCTCAAGCGCCTGGGTCTTCAATCCGGCTGACGGATCTTTTTTGTCTACCGGGTCAATGGGAACCGCCCGCCAGCAATCGGCCACTGTGCCGATCGCCGGCGGCAAGGTTCTGGTTGCCGGCGGACTGGGCAATTCGTTTCAGCGTTTTGCTACTGCCGAGATATACGACGCGGCGACGGGTGTCTTCTCTCCGATAGCCGCGACGATGAGCGTCGCCCGTCAGGCACCGGCGACCGCCCTGCTGCCGGACGGCAGGGTCCTGATCGCGGGCGGTCTCAGCCCCTCTTATCTTGCATCCGCCGAGATTTACGACCCCGTCAGCCAGACATTTTCCGCAACGGGATCGATGACCACGTCTCGTGCCTTCGCCGCTTCTGCCGTCCTGCCGGATGGCCGGGTGCTCGTGGCAGGGGGTTTGAATAGTGGTTCAGGCCTGAACTCGGCCGAGATCTACGATCCGGCAACAGGCCAGTTTTCCGCCATTCCGGCTGTGCTGAGCTCCAACCGGTCAGGACCTTTCGCTGTCTCCGATGCAGATGGCGATGTGCTTGTGGCGGGCGGGGACGCAGGAGGCGTCAATTCTTCGAATACTGCGGATGTCTTTGATCCGCTCACTGAAACTTTCTCCCCGTTTGACTCCACGATAGGTACAGGTCGCACATACGCGAGCGCATCACCCCTCCAGGATGGAAGGGCGATCACGTTTGGTGGCGTCGCGAGCTTCAACGGGTCACCCATGAACTCCACGGTTGTCTTCAACAGCGCTCCTTACGCCAGGTCGGCCGGTGGAGCATTCGGTGACCAGGTGGTCGATACGACTTCCCCGCTGCGACAGGTAAGGGTCACCAACACGGGCTCACAGCTTCTGAGGATCGGGGGCGCGGCCAGAATCGAAGGTGGCGACGCCGCGGACTTCGAGATCCGTTCGGACGGCTGTGCGGGTCGTTCGCTGAATTACCGGCAGTCCTGCGTGATCAGCGTGACCTTCTCACCCTCCGATCTCGGTCCCCGTGATGCCGATCTGGTCCTGGACGCCAATACCGATCCGGTCGAGAACGTCTTCTGCCTCTGTGGGAACGGAGTCGAAGCACCTGTCGGACCGACTGGTCCGACCGGCACCACAGGCTCGACTGGCGAGGTTGGTCCAACGGGTGCCTCAGGCCCGACCGGCCCGACCGGCTCTTCGGGAGGTACGGGTGGCACCGGCCCGACCGGTTCTACGGGTCCGACCGGCCCGCAGGGTGAAGTGATCCCGCCTTCAGACCCGGTAATCAGGCAGACAGTGAAACAGCGACGCCTGGGTCAAGGCAGCAGCTTTGTTTTCGCGAGGATCTCCTGCCCAAGCGCCTGCCGGATCAATCGGGCGACCGGGACGATCCGGGCCGGGGTTGGCCGCAAGGCGAAAGTGAAGGTGACCGCACCGACAACGCTTCCTGCCGGTGGAAGTGGCTCGGCCCGGGTCACCATTCCCCCGAACATTGTCAAGCGTCTCAAAGCGACGGGAAGGCGCTCCCGGATCGGGTTCACCGTGGTAGCAACCAGCAACGGCGGTCGGACGACCAAATCGATGGTCGTGATCGTGAGGGCCAGGTGAAATGGTGAAGAACGCCTTCCGAATGATCCTTCTGTTGCTGGCGGCCTCCGCCGGGTTGCTGTCCATCTCGGCAACCGCCCAGGCTGACTCCTACTTCAACTCGACCACCTCGATGGGCACGGCTAGATGGAGTCCCGGCGCCGCACCTCTTCCTGATGGCAGGGTCTTGGTCGTCGGTGGCCGAGACGGAGGCACAAACGAAACGAACACCACCGAAATCTTCAACCCGGCCACCCTCACCTGGGCCCCCGCAACTCCAATGAGCATTCCCCGATACGGGGCGGTCGCGGTGCCGCTTCCGAACGGAAGGATCCTCGTTGCCGGCGGCCGGATCAACGCCGGAGTCGCTACCGACACTGCTGAGATTTACGACCCGGCCACAGGAAGCTGGAGCGCCACCGGATCGTTGGCCGAGGCGCGCTACAACAGCGGCTGGGCCCCACTGCCTGACGGCCGGATTCTGGTTGCGGGTGGATTCAGCGGGACACCATCCCAGCAGTATCTGGCTTCGACCGAGATCTACGACCCGGCCACCGGCACCTTCAGTGCCGGTAACCCGTTGGCTGGTCCCCGCTCGGGGATAGCTGGTGCTCCGCTCCCGGACGGGAAGGTTCTGATGGCTGGAGGAGCCAATTCAGGCGGCGCCCAGAGCACCGTGGAGATCTATGACCCGGCGACCGGAAACTTCAGTTCTGGCACCTCTCTGCCAGCCGGTCGGAATGGCGCAAGGGCGGCCCTTCTCGCCGACGGGAGCGTCCTGATCGTCGGTGGTGCGTTGCCGCTGTCGCCGACGAGTTCGACACTGATCTACGACCCGGACACCGGCCTCTTCAGCCCGGGTCCCGATATGGCAACCAGCCGCAGCCTGCCAGGGGTTTCGGAACTCCCCGGAGGGCGAATCCTGGTTACGGGAGGTAACTCCAGCTTCGGCACGGTTTCTTCGGCCGAGATTTTCAACTCCGCGCCCGTGCCCTCGGTGAATGGACAGTCTTTCGGGTCCGTCTTCCTAGGTGAGGACAAGTCGGTTGACATCGACGTGACGAACCTCGGATCGCAGTCCCTGAGCATCTATGGGGACTGGGACCTCTCCGGACCCGACGCCAGTGACTTTCTCGTCCTTGACTGGGACTGTCTGGGGGTAACCCTGTTCTTCAACTCCTCCTGTTCACTCGAGGCCCTCTTCATGCCGTCGGACAACGGTCCCCGGACCGCGACGCTGACCCTGGCCAGCAACGCACCGGACGGAATCGAGATCGAGCTCACCGGGACCGGCATCAGCGGCACCACAGGCCCCACCGGGGCAACCGGGTCCACCGGCTCTACCGGTGCCACGGGGGAGACCGGACCGTCCGGACCGACCGGTTCCACCGGCTCCACTGGTCCGAGCGGGCCTACCGGGCAGACCGGTCCCACCGGACCCACGGGCCCCGACAAGCCGGCCCCGGATTCCTCGATTCCGAGGATCAAGAAGACCGCCGGGCCGGTTCGGATGGACTCCCAGGGCCGTCTCTTCCTGGCAACCGTGACCTGCCCTGAAAACGCCTGCCGCGTCACGAAGTTCTCCGGCAAGGTGAAGCTCGGAAACCGCAGCATCACCTTGAAGACTGCCCTGCCCGGGACCATTGCCGCAAATACGAGCAGAAAACTGTTCGCGACGGTGCCGGTGTCGGCGCGTCCCGCGATCAGAAGCGCAAAGCCCCTCGCCATGGCCGTTTTCGGCGTGAACGCCGTCTCTGACACCAAGGGTCGGGTCCAGCGTCCGCAGATGAAGGTGAGGGTCAGATGAAGCGCGTCTTCGGATTCATCGCCGCCGTTGCCTTCGTCGCCATATCTCTTGTGCCGGCAACCGCAACGGCCAGCCCGTTCTGGAGCCCGACCGGATCGATGGCAACCGGTATGTTCCCCGCCGCGGCGGCACCTCTGCCTGACGGAAGGGTGCTGGTCGCAGGTTCGAACGGCACCAGTACATTCATCTACCAGCCTACTTCCGGGACCTTCATTGCAGGTCCGGCTCTGCCCGCGCAGATGTCGGGTGCTGTAATGGCGCCGCTTCCAAACGGTCAGGTCCTGATCGCCGGTGGAAACCTGACCGGCAGTTCAACGTCGGCACAGACGACTGCCCGCCTCTACGACCCTGTCACGAACTCGTTCCTGGCCACCGGAAGCATGGCCACGGCCCGTAACGCGGCCGTTGCGGCCCCGCTGCCCGACGGAACCATCCTCGTTGCCGGGGGCACCGACGGCACCAACTCATGGTCCTCGGCCGAGATCTACGACCCCCAGACGGGCACCTTCTCAGCGACAACTTCACTTCCGGCAGCCAGGTACGCAGCGACTGCGGCAGCCCTGCCCGATGGAAGGATCCTCGTCGCAGGGGGCCGCGCCCCCGGTCTCACCGCATCTGCTTTGCTGTTCGACCCGACAACCCTGACCTGGAGTACGACGGGATCGCTGGCGACGGCGCGCGAAGGGGCCACTGGCGGAACTCTCCCGAACGGAAGAGTTCTCGTAGCCGGGGGACTCGGTAGCTCGAGCGAACTCACTTCGGCCGAGCTCTACGACCCGGCGACCGGAACCTTCTCTTCGACAACCTCAATGAACGTGCCTCGAGGTAAAGCTGCTTTCGCCGTTTTGCCCTCAGGTCAGGGTTTGATTGCCGGCGGTCTCGGGAACCTGACCATCTTCTCGACCGCCGAGCTGTTCAACACTGATCCCGAGGCGCGGACCACCAACGCCGAATTCAACAACCAGACAGTCGGCCAGCCGGGAGCTGCGCAGCCGGTCATCGTCACCAACGTCGGTTCTTCCCGGATGACGATCTCCGGGCCGGCTTCGATCAGCGGGGCGAACGCGGGCGACTTCCAGATCACCAGCAACAACTGCTCCGGCCGGTCTCTTGACAACGGCGGCTCCTGCCGTGTCTGGATAGTTGCCACGCCCGGGGCGGCGGGTCTGCGCGTGGCCAGTCTGACCCTTCCGGGCAACTCGGTCGTGTCGATCCAGTCCGACCTGATCGTCGAAGGTGTCCCGTTTCCGACGGGTCCGACAGGCAGCACCGGGGCTACGGGAGAAACCGGACTGACAGGTCCCACCGGAGGAACCGGGCTGACAGGTCCGACGGGGCCGACAGGTCCGACGGGCCCGACCGGACCCACCGGCGCCACGGGACCCAGGGGACCAGCCCCTTCGGTCACCTTTGCCTCCCGGGCCTTCCGCATTCTCGACGCTTCGGCCAAACCGGCAGCAACAGTCGTCTGCCCCCGGGGTACAGGAGGCTGTGTGATCGGGAGGGCCACGGCTTCTTGGCGTGGGGTAGCAAGAGCCGCAAGCCTCAGGACGACCGCGCCCGGCACCCTCAAGGCCGGCTCCAGTGCCCTGATCCGGGTGCGACTCACCCCAGCGCTTGCCAGTGAGCTGAGCTCGCGAGAAAATCGCGGTCGGGTCGTCGTGACGGTGTCGGTCCGTACCTTCAACGGCCGCTCAGTCCTTGTCCGGCGGTTGCTCGCGGTCGGCTAGGCCAGAAGTACTCCACGACAGCCAACGGGCCCTCCGTGGACCTCGCGGAAGTGACGTTCCCGGTATCCTTGAAGGCCCTTTCTCCCGCGCCAGAAGCGGGTCTCTTTCCGCCCTCAGCGCACCTCAATCTCAGTCTGCGCCACCTAAACCCAAAGAGGAACCATGTCTGAAGCTGCCTACCAGGAGATCACCGACGATCAGAAGGCCATCATCGAGATGGTCCACCAGTTCGTCGATGAGCAGATCATCCCCAACGCCGAGCACTACGACCACGAGGACTCGTTCCCCGAGCCCATCGTCGAGCAGATGAAGGAACTCGGCCTGTTCGGAGTGACCATCCCCGAGGAGTACGGGGGAATGGGTCTCGACCTCTCCACTTACGAGCTGATCATCGAGGAACTGTCCCGCGGCTGGATCTCGATCTCCGGAGTGATCAACACCCATTTCATCGGCGTCTACCTGCTGCTGCAGTTCGGCAGCGAAGAGCAGAAGCAGAAGTACCTGCCTCAGATGGCGACGGGCGAGATGCGGGCCGCGTTCTCGCTTTCCGAGCCTGAAGTTGGCTCCGACGTTCAGGGCATCAAGACCGGTGCCAAGAAGGACGGCGACCACTACGTGATTGACGGCCAGAAGATGTGGGTCACCAACGGACTCGGCTCCAGCCTCGTCTTCCTGCTTGCCAAGACCGATCCGCAGGCCGAGAAGGCCCACATGGGCATGACCTGCTTCATCACCGAGAAGGAGCCTTGGGTAGAGGAGAACACCGGTGAGTACGCCGGCCTGACGGTGCCCCCGAAGATCAAGAAGATGGGCTACAAGGGTGTCGAGTCGACCGAGCTCGTCTACAACGGCTACCGCTGCCCGGCCGAGAACATCCTCGGCGGCGAGGAAGCCGGTCTGAACAAGGGCTTCCCGCAGATGATGGACGCCCTCGAAGTTGGTCGTGTCAACGTCGCCGCCCGCGGTGTCGGCATCGCACAGCGCGCCCTCGAGCTGGCTCTCCGCTACTCACAGGAGCGCAAGACCTTCGGCAAGCCGATCGCCAACCACCAAGCGATCCAGTTCAAGCTGGCCGACATGGCGACCAAGCTGGAAGCTGCCCGCCTGGTCACCCGCAAGGCCGCCAACATGAAGGACGCCGGCATCCGCTCCGACCTCGAAGCGGGAATGGCAAAGCTGATCGCCTCCGAAACCGGCAAGGAATGCGTCGAAGAGGCATTCCGGATCCACGGTGGCTACGGCTACTCGAAGGAATACGAGATCGAGCGCCTCTACCGGGATGCCCCGCTGCTCCTGATCGGCGAAGGCACCTCGGAGATCCAGCGCATGGTGATCGGCAAGAAGCTGCTCCAGCGCCACAAGATCTGATCCTGCGGCGTACGGAAGGGATCGGGATGGCCATCGAAACAGTTGATGAGTATCTCGATTCCCTTCCGGATGACCGCCGCGAAGCGATTGAAGCTGTTGCCGAAGCGGTACGGAAGGGGCTGCCCGACGGGTATGCGGAGGAACTTCGCTGGGGAATGATCTCCTGGGAGATTCCCCTGGCCACCTATCCGGACACCTACAACGGACAGCCGCTTGCCTATGTATCGCTTGCCTCGCAGAAGAACCACATGTCCCTCTACCTGATGGGCATTTACTCGGACGAAGGCAACCGAGCCTGGTTTGAACAAGCGCTCGAAGATCGCTCGATCAAGCTGGATATCGGCAAGTCCTGCGTCCGCTTCAAGAAACTCGAATCTCTCCCTCTCGACCTCGTCACCGACGCTGTCTCGCGCTTCACGGTCGATGAATACATCGATGCCTACGAGAAGAGCCGTGCCTCCGCCTGACGCGCTCTCGCGGCTTCCCTGATAAACAACCTTCCCAATGCCCTCCACAACGCAGATGATCGAGTCCGCCGTCAACAACCTCCAGGAGGAGGTTCCGGCGCTGAAGAAGTTGAAGCTGGTCTTCGGCCTCGACATCCGTGCGAAGGGGGATATGCAGACCTACCGGGTTGAGGTTCCCGGACCAAAGGTGAGCAAGGGAAGAGGAGAGGACGAGCGCTGCCGGGTCGAGATAGACAGGCAACAGTTCAATCAGCTGGCCGACGAGAAGAGCACCATCGGCTCATTTCGCCGCGCCGCCGAAACCGGTCACATTCGATTCGAGGGAGATTCGAACGTGGCAAAGCTGGTCATCCGGGTCGTCGAGGCCCATGAGCAGCGGTCCAAGCTGAAAAAAGTCCACTGAGTCCCCAAAAAAGGAAACCCAACCAACACAATGAGCGAAGAAAACCACGACTTCACCACCGACCAGGCAGTTCGCGAGGAAAGCGGCTCGCATCCTTACGGCCGCTACCTCGAAGAGTTCGAGGTCGGTGCGACCTACAAGCACATGCCGGCCAAGACGGTCACCGAGTACGACGACCACCTTTTCTGCCTGCTGACCATGAACCACCATCCGCTGCACATCAATGACGTGCACGCCAACGCCTCCCAGCAGGGACGCAACGTGGTGGTCGGCCCGCTGGTCTACTCCCTGGCCGTCGGCATGTCCGTCTCGGACTTCTCCGGCAAGGCGATCGCCAACCTCGCCACCGATGAGCTCAGCCATCCGGCTCCCGTATTCCACGGCGACACGCTCTTCTGCGAGTCAGAGGTTCTGGAAGTACGCGAGTCGAAGAGCAAGCTCGACCGCGGTCTGGTCAAGGTCCACACCCGGGTCTTCAACCAGGACGGAACTCTTGTGTGCCACTTCAAGCGCACCGCCCTCATCCCGAGGAAGGTCCACGGCACCCCGGCAGAGTAGCTCCGCAGGTTGAGGTTGAGGAAGTCGCCAGATAGCGCTCGATTCTTCAATCTCACGCCAAGGGCCGCCTTCGGGCGGCCCTTTTTGTTGCAGGAGCCGGCCGGGTACCCTTCTGGCATGGACTTCAAGAAACTTGGTCAGCAGGTGGGGCAGCTCAAGAAGCAGGCCGAGGACAAGCTGGGGGACCGGGCCGAGCCCGAGAACCTGAAGCGCGACGCGAAAGAGTTGCGCGAGATCCTCGCTGGCGATGGCTCATTGGCCGAAAAGGCCAAGCAGGCCAAGGAAGAAGTAATAGACCGCGGCAAGGAAGCTCAGCCGGTTGAGGGGTCCGGCACGGGGGAGCCCGAAAAGTAACGAGCGCTTCGCGCTCTGATTAAGGAGTCACTTTTGGGCTCCCCCGCACCGAACCCACCCGAAGCGGAGCCCCTTCCCACCATCCCTGAATCTCCGGGAAGGGGCGGGTTGAGATTGGAGCGCTGGCACAGCCAGCGCGACTGCAGGTGTCAGTGCTGGTCGCCGGAGGCGTGGGCGGGGGGTCTTGACTCTTCCGCCAGTGAGGTGATCTCGATGGTGCCGCGGGCCGCGTTCGTCAGGACCTCGCTTGCTTCCTCGGGGTTGCGAGCGTAGAGCTCGACCAGAAGATGTACGGCGATCTCGTCGTCGTGGTGCTTGTGGAATCGGACATGGGTGAAGAACTCGCGGGTTCCCGCGTCGCCGAAAGCACCGTAGGTGAGCGACTCGACAGCATCGGGACCAGCGCATGACTCGACCTGGTCCGCGTCCACGGTGACGGTGCAGGAGGCAACCCAGGGTGTACCCGCGACCATTCGCTCCCAACGGTCCTCGATCGGTACGACCCGGTCCCGCTCGAAGGTCAGGTGCGGCTGGTCATGCATGCAGTCCAGGCACTGGACCACTGACTCCTGAATCTCGTCATCGCCTTCGGTCGGGATGCCGGTCTCGGGGTCGATCGGGCGGATCGCGTCGTAGTGGACCTGGACTTCGAGGTTCCGGGACCAGCAGCGATAGCACCTGAGCCATGACGAGATGCGGGGTTCCATGAACGTATTTTTACCCGGCCGCCGCTTCGGGGGCGGCGACCGGGTTCAGTTTCTGCTCTGCGAAAGGGATAGCCGGAGTGTCGCCTGCTCTGCCTACTGGCCGCCAGTGGTGCTGTTGCCCTGCTTGACTTCCTTGGCCCGCTCGTTGATCGCATCGATGATTGCCTGCGAAGACTGGGTGTCGGTCAGCGGGGTGAGGTTGCCGTCTGCATCGCGGAAGGCAAACGAAGGCGTGCCCGAGAAGCCACTGTCGGAAGCCTGGGTGTCGATGCGGGTGAGTTCATCGTCCAGTGCGGGCTTCTCCCGGTCGACGTTCCACTTGTCGATGTCGGGGATGCCGGCATCCTCGGCGATGTTGGTCAGGAATTCGTCGGTCACATAGCCGGAGTTCTCGATGCCCTGATTGGCGTAGAAGGCCTCGATGAAGCTCCACATGAGATTCTGCTCTCCGGCAGCGAGAGCAGCCTTGGCTGCCAGGGTGGAGTCGGGGCCGAGGATGGCCCAGTTCTCGAATTCCATGTTCGCGGTGCCGTCCTTGACCGGACCGGTGATCACGTCAGGCAGGATCTCGTCGGCGTACTGCTTGCAGACCGGGCACTGAAGGTCACCGAATTCGACCAGGGTTACCGGTGCTTGGGGGTCGCCGAGCATGTTGCCTGACTGGGTCAGACCGGCGAGCTGCTTCTCCCAGTCCTTGTTGCCCTCGCCGCCTCCGCCACCACCGGAGCTGATCGCCACAATTGCGACAACGAGGCCGATCACCACGAGGAAGGCGGCGATGCCGAAGATCTTGGTCAGGTTCTTTCGCTTGTCGGCGCTCTGCGAGGCGGCTTCTGCCTTGAGGCGCTTCTCACGAAGTTCTTTTCTCTTTTGCTGCGGTCCGGTAGCCATTGACGGGGATGCTACTAAGGAGCAAACGGCTAGCGTCCTAAGGCGCGGGTTCCGGATCTGGCTGTTCTGTGGACTCTGATCCGGGGTCCTCAGCCGGTTCGCCGACTCCGGTTCCGTAATGGCCGACCAGTCGCAGAGTGTTGACCACGAACAGGCAGGTCATCAGGACTCCGCTGGCCCAGCACCACTGGCAGGCCGCATCAATTTCCCAGAGTTCCAGGTACCGGAGCACGAGACTGACCACAAATCCGAAGAGTGAAAGACCGAAGGCCGCGAGCCGTGCGTTGTCGCCCTTCCAGATCGTCGCTCCGAGGATCATCGAGTAGCCGATAAGGCCCCAGATCGACATGTGGATGCCGAGGAAACGCGCGTAGTCACTCTTCTCGACGAGGGCACAGCCACCGCCTCCCCCGGCACATTGGAAGGGCTCTTCGACGATCAGGGCCTTCCACGCGATGTATCCGGCGACCACGAGTCCGATAAGGCAGAGGGTTGCTGCGGTGGTCCGGATGATCCCTTCGCCGCGGCTGCCTCCGGCGCGGTATCCCCAGATCGCGAAGCCCAGGGCGACCGCGGCGACGACGATGAACAGGAGCCCGATCTCGATCGGGATGTCCCGGCTGATGATGTACCTCTGGTCGTCGAGCATCGGCCTGCGAGCCTACACGGGCCGGGCGTCCGGTTCCTCGCTCGCGGTCGTTCGGTCATCAGGATCGCGCGTGCCGTAGAAGACGATCAAACGGCAGGTATTGACGACGAACAGCATCGTCATTGCGGTGGCTGAGGCGACGCACCACTGGCAGATCGCCAGGATCTCCCAGAGCTCCAGATAAGTCAGGTACAGGCTGAACCCGAAGCCGAAGAGTGAAAGAAAGAACGCCGCCATGCGGGCGTTGTCTCCCCGCCACGCCGTGGCGAAAAGGATCATGGAGTATCCGACTACCCCGAGGACCGACACATGAACGCCCTGGATCCTCGAATAGCTGCTGTGCTCGACGGCGGCGCAGCCACCGCCTCCTCCGACGCACTGCGGAATCTGGTTCAGGACCTCGACCGAAACCACGACGTAAGTGGCGACTCCCAGTCCCGCGAGACCGAGAATCGCTGCGGTCATTCGAAGTATGCGTTCGCCGCCTTCGAGGCCGCGGCGGATGCCCCAGATTGCGCCGATCGTGCCGATCAGCAGCAGTACCAGAAGCACCCCGAAGAGCACCGCCGGTATGCCGTGGGTCAGCAGATGGAGCTGATCACCCACGGCACCTGGCTCATGCTGCGGCCGGTTCGGATTCCGGGTGGTTCTCCGCCACCAGGTCGACGAACTCGCCCATGATCTCGTTCATGTCGAAGTCCTTGGGGGTGAAGACCCCGGCGACGCCGGCTTCCTTCAACCTCGCCGCGTCCTCCGGCGGAATGATCCCGCCCGCCACGACCGGCACGTCGACGCCTTCCTCCTTGAGCAACCGGACGACTTCCGGGATCAACTCGAGGTGGGAACCGGACAGGATCGAAAGCCCGATCAGGTCGACGTCCTCCTGGACTGCCGACTCGACGATCTGCTCGGGGGTGAGGCGAATGCCCTGATAGACAACTTCCATCCCCACGTCACGGGCGCGGAGGGCAATCTGTTCCGAGCCATTCGAGTGTCCGTCGAGACCGGGCTTGCCGACCAGCAGACGGATCCGGTGGCCGATCTGGTCCGAGACCTCGTCCACCCGGGCCCTCACCCCGGCCAGTGATTCGCGGTCGCCGGCCGGTGCGGCTCCGCCAACACCCGTCGGGCCACGGTAGGCGCCAAATACCTCACGAAGAGTGGCAGCCCACTCGCCGGTCGTCGCGCCCGCCTTGGCGGCAGCAATCGTGGCCGGCATGATGTTCTCGTCCGTCCCGGCGACCCGGGCAACCTCGGCCAGGGCTTCGTCAACGGCAGCCTGGTCACGGCTCGAACGCCACTGGTCGAGGGCATCGACCCGTTCCTTCTCGACCTGCGGATCCGGCTTCATGATGCCGCCGTCAGCGCTGGCTGTCAGCGGTGAATCCTCGGTCTCGGTGTACCGGTTCAGGCCGACCACCGTCTGTTCGCCGTTCTCGATGCGGGCGAAACGCTCGCGGTGTGATTCGACAAGGCGGGCCTTCATGTACGGGACGGCTTCGACCGCGCCGCCCTTCTCGGCGACGACTGCCATCTCGTCACGGGCCCCGGCCATGAACTCGTCGACCAGCCCTTCCATCACGACCGAGCCTTCGAAGATGTCCGGGTACTCGAGCATGTCCGTCTCGAAAGCGAGCACCTGCTGGATGCGGAGGCTCCACTGCTGGTCCCAGGGGCGGGGGAGGCCCATCGCCTCGTTCCACGCGGGCAACTGGAGGGCACGCGCTCGGGCGTCGCGGGCAAGGGTCACAGCGAGTGCCTCGACCACGATGCGCTGGATGTTGTTCTCCGGCTGGGCTTCGGTAAGGCCAAGCGAATTGACCTGCACCCCGTAGCGGAACCGCAGCATTTTCTCGTCTGTGACGCCATAACGCTCCCGGCCGATTTCGGTCCAGAGGCGACCCATCGCCTTGAGCTTCGCGATCTCCTCGATGAAGCGAACACCGGCGTTGACGAAGTACGAGATCCGGCCGAAGACCTTCGGGAAATCCTCGTCGGAAACCTGGCCCCGGGCCTTGACTTCGTCCAGGACCGCGATCGCGGTGGACATCGCGTAGGCGATCTCCTGCACGGGTGTGGCGCCAGCCTCCT
>WBZM01000994.1_pt1 | contig 32112 bp, 29 predicted proteins | sample 5204271 | NCBI WGS metagenome assembly WBZM01 (sample SAMN12344346, study PRJNA552823) | activated sludge metagenome | biome: Activated sludge suspended growth; feature: Nitrification reactor; material: Wastewater; isolation source: activated sludge from nitrification reactor of wastewater... | reverse complement strand
CGGGGCAGTCGTGCTCACGAACTCTGGCAGCGACAGGTCGCCGCGCAGGCCGGTGATGACGTTGGCGCCGAGGTCGATCAAGTTGGACGCGGCGCGCATCGGGTCAGGCCCGAACCTGCGATTACTCGGAACGAGGTTGCCGGCTTCCGTCGAGGTCCCGACGTTGAAGTCCCGGAACAGCAGCCCCAGCGGCGCCCAGGCGCCATTCGGGACGCTGCCGGTTCGCTGTTGCACGTGGTCGCTCAGCTCCTTCTCGAAGCGCGAATCATCCCAGCGTTGGACCACCATGCCGCGGATCAGCCGGCCCAGCGACCAGCCGCGGTCAGCTTCCCGCTGGTCCACGCCAGCGGTGAGCAGCACGGCATCCAGGCCACGCGATCGGTCGGCCGCTTGGCGGTCGCCCAGCGTGCGCCAGAAGTCGCGGTGCAGGCTTTCGGTGTCGTTCAGCACATAGTCGCCGCGACTGATGATGTCATCGGCCACGCGCTCGCCATGGAAGCCGGCCAGCTTGCCGAGCAGGCGCAACTCCGCGCAGTTCTTGTTGATGATCTGTGCCTCCAGCGGCAGCCGGGCATTCAGGGTGCGGTCCATCTCGGTTTCCTTTCGTCGGGTGTTGGTCGGGATGCCCAGCACCTTACCGGCCAGCGCGATGCTGGTACCGGATTTCATTTTTCATCCGGCGGAATGCCGCCCGGGTAGCGCAACAGATCCCACAGGCGGCGCTCCGAGGTCGGGCACTCGGAATCCCGGCGCAGCGCGGCCACGCGGCACGCAAGGCCGGGGTCATGCGTGACTGCAGCGCCGACGATCAGCTCCCGCAGCTTGCGTGCTGCCGCCATGTCTCGGCCAAGATGCTCGCCGGCCTCGAAAATCAGCCGGTGCCGCTCAGCGCTGCGCAGCTGCCGGGGCGTCTTTGGCGGTGGACGGGTGACTTCTTCCAGAATTCGCGCCAGCAGCGATTCGATGCGCGCCAGGCGATCGGGCACAGCGGCTTGCGGAGCGTCGGCGCCCGTTTCCCTTTCCACAAGCCCGGGGCGCGCCAGCGGCCAGGCGTTCACAGGTCCGGACCGAGCCAGCGGGGTTCAACCAGCGAGCCAGGCATGACGTCCACGCCCTTCGTCGCCAGCTGGTGCCGCACGGCGTCGATGATCGCTTCTTCCTGGCCATAACGGCGCAGCCGCCGGCGGAAAGCGCCGATGGTTTCGCTATCCGGCGGGCGCGGCAGATCGCCACGAAGCTCGCAGAACTCCGCAAGGTCCGGCCGGTCGATCAGCGCTTCCTCGACGGTGCGGTCGTTCAAGCCGAAGATCCAGCGAATCACCAGGATCCTTGCCATGACATCGAACGGCCAAGGGCGCCGGCCGGCGCCCGGGCGCGGGTAGTGGCAAAGGGCCTCGATGCTCGGGACGATCGCCGCCCAGTCGATCGCCCGGGCCAGCATCGCCAGAATCCGGCCGGTCGTCGTCGTCTTGGCGCTCGGCCAGCGGTCAAGGAAGGTGATCTGTGCTTTTCGCGGCAGGCGCATCATGGGTTTCCTTTCGTCAATGGCAGCCACAGCGGGCTGCAGCGGACAGCAACGCCGAGCAGCCAGATGCAGCGATCGGCGGCCGAATGCGCCGGAAAAGCCGACTTGGTAAGACCGGACGCTGGGTTGCGTAGGGGTTGCCTATAGTTGATCGGGATCGCGTAGCGCGCCCGCGGGGTTTTCATTACCCGGCAAGAAACGGGCCAGGAAGGACCCGCTGAAAGCCCCACGGGGCAAGGCTTCCCGGATGGTGCCGGCGGTCTGACAGCGATTCCCTATCAAGCCAGAATCGCCGCGCGGCGATTCCGTTGCGCTTGCGCCGGGGGTTCGTGGCAAGCCAGCCGGTCGCGCCGGTCGGCAGCCGGATTGCTGGGATTGCAGGGATTGCGGGGATTTTTCCAGCCCTTCCCATAACGTTTACTACTTTCCATCCTTTCGATTTTTTTCCGCGAAGGATGGAAAAAATCCCCGCAATCCCTGCAATCCCAGCAAAAAGCAGTGTCAGCATGATGGTGCGACTCGCCACAAGACAGCTCCCGAATGGCTATCCTGGCCAGACCGCGACAGCCGCAGGCCGTCCACGATCTGGTCTTGATGCCGCTGCAACCAGCCGGCGAACCGTCGCGGTGCAATACGCTCGGAGCATGCGACGTTCAGCGCTTCGCGAAGCTCGGCATTGACGGCCTCGCCGTTCAGCGGACCGGACTGCATCGCCTCGGCGATGACTCGCGATACGGTGACTTGTTCGCTCGCGAAGGCTGCATGCCACGCTTGGAACAGCTGTCTCGTTGTCTCAAGCTCAGGGTCGGCCGCGCGCAAGATCTCGGCGGGTTCCAGCGGGTCGGGCAGACCAGCCCAAACAAGCGGTTGACGAACCATGCGGCTCCATTGCTCAAAGCCGCCGATCGGCGGCAAATCGGGCAGGTCTGGCGAGCCTGCGGCGATGTAGGCTTTGACGACAGTCAGCGCGGCATTGATGATCGAGCCGCGGCGCTCACCGATCGCCGCCAAGTGGTCGCCGGCAAAGCGGCGATGCTCTGGCCGTTCGCAGCCGGCGTCAAGGCGAACCAGGACGGTGCGGCGCTTCAGGTCGCCGACGATCGCCAGATTGTTGCCGGTTGCGAGCAACAGCGAGCCGGTCGGCACATTGACCATTGCGGACCCGCCAAGCGGGCGCAGGCGGACGACGGATTGTGTGGCTACCTGGCAAAGCAAATCGCCACGAAGCGGGCGCTCGATGTTGTCGAGACAGATAACCGAGTCGCCGGCGAGCAAGACCGCGGCGAGCCGCTTTTCGGCCTCGGCTTCGTCCAAGCCAAGCGACAGGACGCTCGCCCGCCGGCCGGTCGCCACGATGCTGCAGGACTCGGCCAACAACGACTTGCCGCTGCCCGGCGAGGGCGCCGAGCAGGCGAACAGCGGCGCAGCCGCCAAGACTCGCCGCACCAATCCCGTGATGAGGGCCGCGAGCAGTGCCGCCTCGTCGGCCGAGGTAACGAAGGGGAAGGTCGCGAACCGCTCGCGCAGGTAGGCCACCGCTGCGCGCGCTTTCGCTTGGTCCAGTCGGGCGGCCGGCGGCCGATAGCCCGGGATTTTGGCGAAAGCCAGAAACAGGGCGGTGTCGGAATCGTAGCCGGGGCGGTCGATGACTCGGCCGGCGGCGTCGATCAGCGGCGCCTCAACGAAGCCACGAAGCTCCCGCAGCTCCGGCCAGCGGCCGCGGTTCATGTAGCAATCGGCAATGCGCCGGGGGCAGTCGCAAGCGGTCCAGGTCTCGCGGGTCGCGCTCCATCGTTCGTGTGTCGCAGCCCGGCCGGCCAGCTCGACCAGATGCGGCGCCTCGATCGGGTGCAGCATCAGCGCTCCCTGCGCGCGCCGGACGCCCGGCAGGTGGTCGCCGGCTGGGTACACGCGCGCCAGCTGGCCGGCGAAGGTGAAGACCTGATCAGCGAAGCCCTCCTTGAGGGCCTCGCCCAATTCGTCGCAGATCTCCGGCAAATCGCCGTTCGTGTGCCGAATGACGCGGCGGCCGTTTTGGTCGTAGAGCTTCTCACGCGGCATGCTGGGCCTCGCGCCTCTGGGTCTCGCGGCGCCAGATCTCGCGGATCAGTGCGGCCCGCGGAGATGACCCCTGCCGATGCTGGCCGGTGCAGCGGGCGCACAGGTCGGCGATGATTTGCCGGGGTGGCGGGCGATCATCAAGGAGTAGCCAAGAACTCGCGATTGCTCGGCGGGTCGGCAGCTTGCGGCCGCAGCCTGCGCAGGACTCGGCGAAAGCGAGGGTTGGCAGAGGGTCCCACGGGCGTTCACGCGCCAGGTCAATGAGACTGCCGCGCAGCGGGTCGAGAAAGATGTCTTCCGGCCGCGCGCCTTCGATCAGCAGCACGCGAACATCGTTCGCACGCCAGGCGAAATCGGCAAGCCGGCGGTCAGTCGCCGCAAGGTCGAAAAGCTTGTCGAGCTCGTCGGCGCCGGTATCGGGCAGCTCGGCGACGGCGGCGGCGAGCCGCGGGGCTGGCGCAGTGCGCAGCGGGATCAGCGCGGCGGTTTTCATGCGCATCATTTGCTCGCCAGCCAGCGGCGGATTTCGCCGACATTCCAGGCGGTTCGCTTCTGGCCCAATTTCCGCGCTTTCGGGAAATTGGGGTCATCTCGAGACAGGCGCCAGACGGTCGCCGGCGAGTAGGCCATGACTCCGGCGACAACCGCCACGCGAACGTTTGCAGCGTCCGGCAACTGGTCAAAGTTGACCAGTTCGCGGAGTAGGGGTTTCGGTTCTTGGGTATTGGTGCGGGCGTGTGCCATAGCGTAATCTCGAATTCGTCGGGGTTTGACGCTTCAAGATTACGGTGTGCGTTTCGGGAAAAGTGCATGTGCAAATGCAGCCAGCCGGCTGAGTGCATGTGAAAGTTCAGTCAGCCGGCTGACTGCACTATATGGGTTTCCCTGCTTTCAGTTTCCGAGCCCACGTCAAGATTGTGGAATCTTTGACAGAAACCTGCCGCCGGTTATTCTCGGGATTCCTGCCGCCTCCGGCCTTTTCGAGGATCTGCGGAGCAGACAGGTGTTGAAATTCTTCCTTGTTCTCGACGTACCACTTCTTGAAGTGCTCCTTGTCCAGGCGGTTGTCCTCTTGGCGCGCCTTCCCGGCCTTTTTCTGATGGGTCTGCAGCCCACCATCGCCACCGTACTGACGCTGATCGTTGGACATGCCGCCGGCGGCCGTGCCGACTCGTGGCCCGATCGGTGGCAAAGGGGGCTCTGGCGGCAGGGTCGTTGTCTTCGGCAGCCGTGCGTCGAGTGAATCCTTGAACGCCTTTCTGCGCTCGTTGGCGACGCGCGCGCGCTCCCGTTTCTCGAGCAGCAGCAAGCGCTCCTCGATGGTCTTTGGCGGGTTCTTGGGTGTGGTCATGCTGGCGCACTCCTTCGCGGTGCGGCCTTCATCGGGGTGCCGCGCCAGCCGGGTGAAGGTTGCCCGGTTTTCGATTGGCCGATCTAGGCGCGGCAGAACGTGGTTGCGCTTCTCTACAGCAGGCCTAGTTCGCTGAAGGAAAGCGCGCTGCCGCCACCGCCGACGACGAAGTGATCGAGCAGGCGGATGTCGACCAGGTCCAAAGCGGCCTTTAGGTGGGCAGTCAGGCGCTCATCCGCGGCGCTCGGCCCCGGCGCTCCTGATGGGTGATTGTGGGCGAAAATCACGGATACCGCGTTGCGGGCCAGGCCGGTCTTGACCACCTCTCGCGCGTAGACGGTTGCTTGCAGCACGGTGCCGGTGGAGAGCACGTCAAAGGCGATGACGCGGTTCTGCGCGTCCGTCCAGATGGCGACGAACTCCTCCCGCTCGAGCCCGGCGAACTTCAGCGCAAGATAGGCGCGAACAGACGCTGTGTCGCGCAGTGCCTCAACGCGGTAGACGGCGCTTTGCTCCAGAAGCGTGAACGCCCGTCGGATGGCGCGCTTCTGCCGGTCGTCCAGCAAGTGGACGCACGGCAAGGGGGGTATCTCCGGGCGGATTGCCGGGCGGGCGGTGTTACGATTGCGGGTAGCCATGATGTGAAGCTCCTTTTCACGTTGTGGTCAGGGCTGAAAGGCGCGCCAACGTCTTCCAGCCCGCTTGTGCCTGCTACCGGCAGGCGGCGGTGGTACTGCGTAGCGGCACGACGGCGGCCGGCAGCCGCGGCGTCGTGCAGTACAGGCCCCACTGCTCCATGAGCAGGCGGCGCTTGTCGATCAGATCGCTTCGGCGGTAGGCGGCTTCCACCTTGTCGGGCAGCTGATGCGCTAGTGCGTGTTCACACACTTCGCGCGGAAAGCTCGTTGTGTCGGCGCACCAATCCCTGAAGGTCGAGCGGAATCCGTGAACGGTGATGTCGTTGCGGTCCATGCGGCGCAGGACAGCCGACAGCGACATGTCGGAAAGCGGCCGTCCGGCTCGTGCTCCGGGGAATACCAGGTCGCCGTCGCGCGGCAGATCTGCCAGCAGTTCGATTGCCGGCTCCGACAGCGGTACTCGGTGCTCCCGTCCGGCCTTCATCCGGTCGGCGGGGATGGTCCACAATCGCTGCTCGATGTCGATCTCCGGCCAGGCTGCCAGCCGTACTTCGCCCGATCTGCACGCCGTCAGAATGGCGAACGCCAGCGCTCTGGCGCCCATGCCTTCGGCCAGCTGCAGCCGTGCGAACAGCTCCGGGAGCTCGGCGTAGTGCAACGCTGCGAAGTGCTCCACGCGCTTCGTTCTGGTCGGTGATGCGAGCAGGTTGTCCAGGTGGTTCTTCCACGTTGCAGGATTCGGCGGATCTCGGTATCCCATCGTGATGGACCACGCCAGAACGCTCTCGATGCGGCCGCGCAGTCTCGTAGCGGTCTCGGTCTTCTCCGACCAGATCGGCGCCAGCGCCTTGACTACCAGCGCGGTGTCGATCGCTGCAACGGGCATGGCGCCAAACACGGGTGAACAGTACGTTCGCAGCGTGGACTCCCACTGCGCCACGTGCTTCTCGTTTCGCCAGCTCACTCGATGCGCCTCGATGTACTGCGCAGCGGCCGTGTCGAACGTCATCGCCTTGGTGCCGATGGCGCGCAGCATGGCGGCGGCCTCTGCCTTGCCTGCGGCTCGCCGATGCAGGATTGGATCAACGCCAGCGCGCAGCAGGCGCCGGCACTCGTCAGCCTTCTCTCGCGCCTCGATGAGCGTCACCAGGTGCAGCGGCCCCAGTCCGTGCCAGTGCTCCTTGCCGGCCACCGAGTACCGGAACAGCCAGCCCTTGAAGCCAGTGTGGCGAACTTCCAGATAAAGCCCGCCACCATCGGCGAGCATGGCGGATCCCTTGGCTCGCTCGACCTTCAGCGCATTGAGTCTGTTTCGCGTTCCCATGGTTCGATTCCGATCTCTCCGTCGAATCGGGCAGCCCGTTGCCGACCCACGGAAATCCTACGGAATCATCCGCCATTTGTCAATACTGCGTGCCACGGTATGAGACTAAAGAGCGCTTCGTTATCCCAGAAAAACAGCAACTTATGCGTATCATGTCGTCGCACACAATACTAAGTTATGCAGACGCTCTCTCCGCCAGAAAAAGTCTGAAAGAGCTGTTAAATCATCGCTAAGGTTTTTGCGCAAATCTCGCACCAACCATGTGCCCCATCAATTTGGTTGCGCTTGCATGGCATGTCCTGAGACAACGAATCGCTACGCGTCGATGCGCCGGCGCCGAAAGGCCCTCGGTGATCTCGTCGTCGATATGACAGCCAACGGCTTGGTGCGTCATCGGCAGCTCACGTCAGACGAGCATGCTCGTTGGGGCGCGTGACTTCACTGGCTGCAGTCGCGCGTTCAGGGTTTCGCAGGCGCTGCGCCGATTCGATCGCCATGACGTCGCACAAGCGAGAGGAGGTCGGAGAACCGTCGTCGCGGACAAGTGCTACTCCTTCTCGAACCCCTGGCTGGCGAACTTCAGCGTCCGCCCATTCTCGGTAACGGTGCGCACGACGTTGTCCGGCGCGCCACCCGGTATCTCCGCCTCCACCTCGATGGTCACCGTCACCCGCGCGCCCACGAGTCCGACCAGATGCGAAATCACCTCATCCGCGATGCGGCTGGCGTCACGGCCGACACGGGTGGCATCGAGCACCACCGTGCCGTGGAAACGCTTCGGCTTGGCGGCAACGGGCTGAACGGCCGCTCCTGTTCCTCGCTCAGCGGTCGGCTTGGCGGCGATCGTTCCCGGGCCACCCGGAGTCGGCGGGTCTGATGTCGTTCCCGAGCTTGGCGCTGCGCGCTCGCTATCGACTTGCCGGAGAGCCACCTCCGGCCTGACCACCAGACCCGGCGCATGGGCATCGGTCAGCTGGAGCATCTGCCCCACGCGCAGGCCCTGGTAGCGACCGGCCGCGTCGTCGAAGCGATCCGCGAAGGCAAAGCCGTCCTGGACCCAGGTCAGCAGACTGACGCCGTCACTGATCGCGTGCAGCAGGACGCTCGAATCCCTGAGCCGGGGCAGGTAGATGTAGCGCGCGAAATCCTCGATCAGTTGCTTCACCGCCACGTGATCACCGCGCCAGAGCGGGATGCGCTCGAGTTCCATGCGCAGGCGTGTGGAGGCGAAGGTGGTCAGATACAGCTCGTCGCTGCGCAGCTTCCTGCTGACGCGCACGGCCAGCGCATCGGTCCCGGACAGCCGCAGCGCCTCCCAGGTGATCGGCGCTTGCGGGGTTCCCTGCACCGGCACCAGCAGCCATTGGTAGGTCTCCGGCAGCCTGGCGGTGACCGTGCCGTCGGCGGCGGTCTTCTGGGTCTCGGCCTGGGTGACCTGATAGGGAGTCAGGTTGAGCTGCACCTTCTCGCTGAGGATCGACTCCCACGCCAGGTATTTGCGTGCCGCTTCGTCGAGGTCCTGCAGGCGGGTCCTGTCGGCCGCCAGGAAGACCAGCGTGTTCCGGTAGAGGCGGGGCGCATTGCCGCGCGATTCAAGGATGGCCCTGGCAGCCAGCTCGCCGGCGCTGTTGCTTTCCTTGCTGTACGGATGATTGACGCCGAGCACGACCAGCCGCGCGTCCAGGTCGTCCGGCACGTCCGCCCCGGTCGCCGGCATCGGGTGGATGCGCGCGAAGTCGCCCTTGCGCTCCAGATCCTTGCGCAGGCGTTTTTCGATCTCCTGCGCCACCTTGTCCGGATTGCGCTTGAACTGCTCGGCGCGGTCTTCGGCCAGTTTGGTCACCGTCGGCTGCGTCGAATACCAGTAGTGCGGCCCGTCCTGGTAGAGATAGGTCGCCGCGCCGGCCATCCGGCGCAGGGCGTCACCAAACACCGCCGGCGATTCGCCCGGCATCGCGCAGCCCAGCTTGACGCGCCGATCCTCGATCCCCTTGTGCGCGGCGGCGGTGGTCGGTGCCGAGCCCATGTAGATCGCGCGCGCCACCCGCCGGCACGCCGAGACGCGGCCCAGGTTGGGCAAGTCCCGGTCGAGCTTCAGCGGCAGCGAGTTCTGCCCGTCGACATCCTTCTCGATCACCGGCACCCAGTTGTCGGAGAGGTAGCGCGTCAGTTCCGACTGCACGCGCGCGTCGTCGATCGCCACGTTACCGGGCAGGATCAGCGGATTGCGGTCGCCCTTCTCCCACAGGCTGTGGATCACCGCCGCCATCAGCCGCAGCACGCCGCGCGTGCGCTGGAATTTCACCAGCGTCGACCAGTCGGTATACAGCCGGTCGAAGACTTCCGGGTGGATCGGGTACGCTGCCCGGATGCGTTTCTCGTAGTCGGATTCGCGGCACTCGGGCGGAAACTCCGCCTGCTGCGTGCGGTAGAAATCGGCGAAGGCGCGCGCCACGACGTCCCGGTCCCTGAACTGCGCCGGGTCGGCCAGCGGCTGGAAAAGGCGCCGGCGAACGATCTCGAAGCCCTCTTCGGCACTCGCCGGGCGCCACGACGATTCGACCCGCCCGACGACGTTGCGCAGCCGGTCGAGCGCCTCGCGGCCGCGCGTGCCGCCGACTTCCACGTCGTTCGCCTGCGAGTGTGGCAGATTCTGTGGCGAGCCGGAGGTATCCGACGCCGGCAGGCTGATCACCAGCAGGCAGTTCCTCGCCAGCTTGGCCGATTCGGTCAGCACCTGCGCGAAGCTGAACTGCGTCTCGAAGCCGCCAGCGGGCAGGTCGCTCTGGTCGTGGAGCTGGCGCGCATAGGCGACCCACTCGTCGACCAGGATCACGCACGGGCCGTAGTCGTTGAACAGCGCGCGCAGAACGTCGCCGGGGCTGGTCGCCTGTTCATCGTCGGCGGCCAGCCGCGCGAACGCTGTCCCTCCGCCAAGCTGCCAGGCCAGCTCGCCCCACAGCGTGCGCACGACCGTACCGTCGGGCTTGGTCGCCGGGTTCCCCGGAGAAATCTTGTTGCCCACCAGCACCACGCGGCGGGCCGTCGGAATCCTGCTCGCCCCGGCGGCCGACATCACTTCGTCGATGCCGGCCAGCTCGGTCGGCGCGATTCCCGAAAACAGGTGGTAGAGCGCCAGCATCGAGTGCGTCTTGCCGCCGCCGAAGTTGGTCTGCAACTGCACCACCGGGTCGCCGCCGCCCGTGGTCAGGCGCTGCACCGCGCCGACGAGCATCCCCTTCAGGCTTTCGGTCAGGTAGGTGCGGCGGAAGAACTCCACCGGGTCCCGATATTCGTCGCTCCCCTCGCCGAGATGCACCTGCCACAGATCGGCGGCGAACTCGGCCTGCTGGTAGCGACCGCTCGCCACGTCGGCATGCGGCATCACCACTTCGCGCCAGGGCTTGAGGTTGCCGGCGACACCGCTTTCAACGGCCGTGCTGGCCGATTTCCGCTTTTCGCTGCGCGCCTGCTCGTCGAAGCGAACGCGCAGCAGTTCCATCTTCATCTTTTCGACGTCGTCCGCCTGCGTGGCCGAAACGGCGGAGAGCAGCCGCCCAGCCGAATCCAGCGCGCGGTAGGCGTCGTCGCTGGAGAAGGGCTCCTGATGCGCCCAGGCGTTGCGCACGGTCACCAGCTCATTGACCAGGCTGCGCTCGCTCTTGCCGAGGATCTGGCGAAAGACCTCGCCCCATTTGCGGTCCATGACGACCAGCGAGGCGGCAACGTCCTGCAGCGATTCGCCCTTGCCGGCGCCGAGTCGGGTGTCGGACAGGACGTCCTTCACCTCGAAAGCCCAGCCGTTGCCGTACTTCGCTTTCAGTTCCCTCTCGATGAACGGCAGCAGGCCGGTTTTCAGAAGCTCCAGCGCCTTGCCGACGCGCTCGTGGTTGGTGATGGCCATTGCGATCCCTATCCGCCGTGTTCGCTTGCCGCAAGCGTTTTCAGTTGACGAAGCAAGGCGGGTATCTCCTCGGTGACCGCCACCCAGACGATGCTGGCATCGATATCGAAGTAGGCATGGACCAGACGGTTGCGCATGCCGATGATGGCCTTCCAGGGAATCGCCGGATGCGAAATTCGTGTTTCCTCGGAGATCTTGCTCGCCGCCTCGCCGATGATTTCAACCGCACGCACGATGGCGAAAACAAGCATCTGATCCCTGTCAAGATCGGCACGCTCGCGACCGGCAATGAATTTCTGCGTGCTTTCGGCGGCCTCGATCATGTGCTGGAGGCGCCAGCGGTCATGCGGCGACATACTGCACCTCTGCCGTGCGCACCACTTCGTCCCGAAAGTAACGGGAGAGATCCTGCGCGGTACGCAAGTCGACCCTGCGGCCCCCCAGCATCTCCGACAGCGTCAGCTCCATCGCGGCGATGCCCAGGAGACCGGGAACATGATCCGGATCGAACTCCACCAGCAGGTCCACGTCGCTGTCCGGGCGTGCCGTTCCCTTGAGTTGCGAGCCGAACAGCGACAGGCGGCTAATGTGATGCGCTTCGCAGAACCGTGCCAGAGCCTCTGCGTCGAGGTTCAATAGTCGTTTCATCAATCGCTCCTTCGCGGCGTCATTCTTCTCTCCCGCATACCCCTCGTCTCGGCCGCGAGCAAGCAACTGGCGGGCGTGATCAGGTGGCGAAGTCATGAACCTGACCCTCCCGATCCGCATGCCAGGCGAGCGTATTAACGACCCGCTTCTGGTGCTCGAAAGTCTCGGCGCTGATGACCACCACAGCAGCCGGAATCAGGCGTTGCCCGAGCAGGGTCGAGAGCCTCGCGATCTCGGCAAAGCGGTCCGCAACCTCGGGCTCGATCACCAGCAGGTCCAGGTCGCTGTCCGGCATCGCATCGCATCGCGCTTGCGACCCAAACACAATCATCCGACTGCCACCGGGCAAGTTTTCAGCAAGACACATCCTTGCCTGGTCAATCCATTCCATCATTGATCTCCCAGCACTCCGGAGTATTCAGACGTTCCAGCGTCTTGCCGACGCGCCCGTGATTGGTGAACGCAGGTGAGATCCCTGTGCTGGAGGCGCCAGCCGTCATGCGGCGACATACTGCACCTCTGCCATTCGAACCACCTCGTCGCGGAAATAGCGACTCAAGTCCTGCGCGGTACGCAGATCGTCGTTCCGCCCCCCGAGGGCTTGCGACAACTCGATTTCCATCTGCGCCATGTCGAGCAATGTCGGTCGCGCGTCCGGCAGAAACTCCACCAGCAGGTCGACGTCGCTGTCCGGTCTCGCCGTTCCCTTGAGTTGCGAGCCGAACAGCGACAGGCGGCGAATGTGATGGGCTTCGCAGAACTGCGTCAGCGCTTCTTCGTCGAGGTTCAATAGTCGTTTCATCAATCGCTCCTTCGCTGCGTCATTCTTGCCCAAAAAGATCAGGCGTGCCAGACGCCGCCGCGCGGGGTTTTTCGGCGGCCAGGCGGGTGATTTCCGGCCAGCTCTGCACGAGACCGTTGTAGGCCATGGCCTCGACAGCGCGCTTCTTGCGCTCGCACAGGGTGTAGAGGCGGTAACAGAGTTCGCGGGCGATTTCGGCCTTGCTGCCGAGCTTGGCGACCAGCCCGGCGGCGGCGCTCTCACCGCCGGCTTCCAGCGCGCGAATGAGGTGGTGCACGATTTCCCAGTGGGTCAACCGCCTGTCGGTCAGCGGGTCCCAGTCGGCCGGCAGTTCGTCCGGCTTCAGCAGGCGCACCTTGCCGGCCCGGGAGACCAGAATGCCGGCTTCGTCGAGGCCGCCGACGCTGGTGTTCTTCGACTTGGAAAGCTGCTCCGCGACACCGTAATCGCCTTCGGCAAAGCCGGTCTGCTCGAACTAGGTGAGCGCCCAGCGGCTGTCGGCATCGAAGTCGCCTTCCTGTTCGGCCAGGGCTTCGTCGAGGGTCTGGTTGATCAGCGCCAGCGCGGCGCGGACCGGCAGCGGTTTGCCTTCGGCATCGAGCACCTTCGCGTAGCGCGTATAGACCGCCATGCCGGGGCCGATCGCCGCTTGCGCGAGGTCCACCGGGGCGATGTTGCCGGCCTGCAGGTGCGCCAGTGCCTTGGGAAGTTCAGCCTTGAGGGCGGCAACGAAATCACGGCGGGTGGCGGTGGGAGCGTTGCCGGGACGCTGGCGGCAGACGAGGATGATGCTGGACGCGAGGGCGTTGGTGCCTGTCTTGATGCCAGTTGGGCGCTCGGTGCGTAACGGCCAGGTGCCGCTGATGGCAAAGCCGGCTTCGATGACGGCAGCGAGGAAGGTATCCCAACCGGTGTTGGTTGTGCCTTCACCACAGTCGCTCTCAGACTGCTTAAAGGCGTAGTAGATGGTCACTGGGAAAGCTGGGTGCGCCTGCTCGGCCAGACGGTGCATCACTTGGGTCATGCCGTCGAGGAAAAAGACCTCAGCTTTCTGCCTGCTGCCATGGCGGTAAGGCGTAGCTACTAATTCTTCGGCCTTGGGCACGGCGAGCGTGGTGAAATGGTCAGGAAAGACGGGCTTCAGTGAGCGACGTAGCCAGACGTAGAAGAAATCCGACAGGTCAGCGTAACCTATATTGTCGTAGTAAGGCGGATCCGTAGAGATGACCTTCGATATGGATGTCTCCTGTGTTTGGGCATCCGCTTGCGACACGTGAGCCGTCCTGCTCAATGCAACGGAAATTGTCTTGCCGACTGATGCCGTCGTAGCCCCAAAATCACCGGCGGCTCCTCCGAACGGATTGACCTCAGGGAAGTCCCAAGCCATCGGTATAGCTTGCCGGCTAAACAGGTTCACGCTCTGTTCTCTGCTTTGAGACCAGACAGCAAGCGCATTGATCGTGTTGGTCGTCCGACTAACCGCCAACCCCAAGTACACCCCAACCGCATCGGAATAGGCCGCTGCGCCCCTGCCGCCTCTTGCGAAGGCCTCCCCGTCATCGGCCACAGGCCGGCCGGCGCTGGCATCGCGCTTCACCCGTCCGCGCGCTTCCTGCACCAAGTCGGAAAAGGTCGTCAGCGCGACGAGTTGCCGGGGGGTGAAGAGGTCGCCCCAGGTGGTCAGTCCGTACGGCGTGCAGTTGCCGCCGGTCATTCGCGTCGGAATGTCGCCCTCGGGTTTCCACGTCGGCTGCGCGGTCAGAGCAATGGCTTCCATTTCCGGCGTCGGAGCCAGATAGGTCCGTCCGCGATCACCCTCAGCAACGATGGCCATCAGCCGCGCGCCCATTCGTCGAGCCTTACCTTCGGCCTTGATGTAGTCGCCGGAAATCGGTGCGCCAGACATCAGGCATCCGAAATTCGCCCGTGCGAGCTTGGTGCCGTTCTTCGCCCCTTCCGCATCCCTCGGCTTGCCCACCCTCACTGTGAAGCGATAGCCACTGCCTTCGATCACCGGTTCGACATAGGCTTCCTTGCCGGCCTTGGTCGAGAGCATGAAGGTCGAGGCAAGTGGCACATCGATGTTGGCGAAGGCCGGGTTCGGGCTCTTGACCGTGCGCGCCCACAGCCAGGCGATGACCGTCAGCTTCCGGCCTGCGTATTGTTTCAGGTCCGGCCGTTCCTGCACCATCGCTGCCGTGACCTCGACCTTGGGGTAGAGATGGCCGATGCGCTTCTCGGCCTCGTCACGCATCCACTGGCCGTAGTAGCGCACGTCCTCGGCGAGGCCCTGCGCGCCTCGCCAGCTCTTGTCCATCTGCGCTTTCTGGCGCTGTGCATCCGGGTTCACCGGCGGCTTGCCGGCGAACTTCGGCGGAATCTCGATCATCGCCTTGTTGATCAGCACCGCCACCGGGTTGAGATCGCTGGCGTAGCTCTCCAGCCCCAGCCGCTGCGCTTCGAGAGGCAGCGCGCCACCGCCGGCGAACGGGTCATGAAAAGCCGGCAGCCTGTAGCGGTCGAAGAGTTCCTTGGCGCGCGGATGGTCGGCATTCTCGGCGCAGGTATAGCGCCAGCTCTGCCAGATTTCGTCGCGCGCCTGCTGCAAGACCGTCTCGTTGGTCGTGTTCTCCCACTTGACCAGATCCTCGATGATGCGGAACAGCCGCTGCCGCTCCTTCTCCTGCTTCTTCTCGGTGGGGAAGATGTCCGGGTGCGCCGACGGGTCATCGACCATCTGCGCGAAGATCACCGCCCGCGCCGCCGCCAGCGGCCGCCGCGCCCACCACAGGTGCAGCGTACTCGGGTGGCCGTGACGGATGGACTTCTCGCGCGCACTGGCGATGTTGATCGCCTCCAGCGGCAGCGCGACCTCGATGAGTTTTTTCTTTGGCGTCATGGACAAGCGTTCAAGAGTTTCTTGTTCGTGGTCAGAAGATCAATCCCGCCCAGCGTCATATCACCGTCGTGGGTGAGAAGCTTCCAACCATTCAACCGACAGTTCTGGATCAGCAAACCGTCGTTGAAATCAACGGTGCCGCTCTGCACAGCGCCGAGTACCGCAGGCATGTCGATATTTTCCAGATGGGTGTCACGCGATGAACTGTTCTTCAGGATTTGCTTGACCTCGGCCACGGCTGACTGAAGGACATTGGCGCCGTCATTGGATTGCCGAAAGTCCTTGAACCTCGGATAAGCTTTTTTCCATGCCGCGTCGTATTCAATGCGCACGTAGCGGTTGAGGTATTCACTCAAGACTAGAGCATCGACTACCGGCTGCGCCTTTGCCTGCAAGAGACGAGCAAACGTACCGGAATAGGCGGCCGCCCATGATGGTGTGGGTTGCGACGCGGGCGGCAGTAGGTAGAGCCAAACATTGGCATCAATGAGTATTTGCTCGCCCACCTGGTAAGGGTAGGCCGCCGCGTCGTGCGCACTATTCTTCGTCTTCATCGATGACCTCTTGCCAGGTTTGGTCATAGGCTTGCTGGTTGGCGAAGTAGCGCTTGGCGTTTTCGATGGCGCGTCCGAGCATAGCGCGGTCGTCGTCAGAGATGTCGGCAAAGGCGAGATGTTGCTGCAGGAAGGCTTCGTCATATTGGCCACCGTAGAGTTGGCCGATCGCGGCATTGAGAAACGCCGTGATCAGGTTCTCCCGGTTGGCGAACGAAAGCTCGACAGCACGATTGGCCTTGAACGCGGCCACGATTTTGTCGAAGACCTTTTGACCATCGTCGGTGGATACCCATACCGGGCCGCCGACAATGTCAAATATTTTCAGTGTGACGCGATCAGCCATGGTGGCAATCCCCCCTGTTCAGTTTTTCGATTCGGCGCGCAAACGATAGCTGCTGGTGTCCGCCGTGTTGATTTCGATGTTGATTACCGTTCCCGGGAATGAAGTGTCCATGCGTGTCAAGGTTTCGCCCCGTGGACTGAATTCCCAGTAGCCTCTGTCTGATACGATCTGGATGCGGCCCTTGTTCATGGCAATGAATTCCCGGATCAGCTTAAGGCCGAGTCCTCCGGGGACGCGGCCCTTTCGAGTTGTATTGCCCTCCTGCAACGCCCAATTGATGGCCTTGTCGGAGTTCATTTTTAGCCCAAGCTCCTTGTAAATCTTGCGGCGAACTCCGAGACCTGCGTCGGCAACGCAGAAATCGAGGCGATTCTGTTGTGGGAAATACTGGCCGCAGGCAAAGATGCCCAGTTTGCTGTCAGAGTGCATCGCCGCATTGACAAAAATCTCCAGGATGCTGTTCTTGAAACGCTGCGACAAGGCTTCCGACATGATCGGCAGATCCTTGCCGCGCAAATGTCTGTTCAGGTAGGCAGCAAAGTAGCGGTCGTCGGTGGCCGAAAAGCGGTGGTACGGAATCGTTGTGCCATGCGTATCGGCTTTTTCTGGAAACCCGAATCCGGTAAGGAAGTGGTTCTTGGCAAGAATGGTTTCGACACCCTGTCGAAGCCCACAAGGCTTGAGCGTGTTCAGGTTATCCAGGGCATGAGCAAAGACGACGCCGAGTGGCGCGCTCATGTTGGCGTCGAACCAGGTGCAGGCCGAGAAATCCACGTCGACGATATCTAGCAGATAGTTATCCAGGGCAGCCGCAAGCACTGCCAATCGTGAGAATCCCAGTTCGTTGCTGCGGATCTCGCCCAGAGCCACCTTGGCTGGATTGCCGGTCATAGGAAATCGGCCCGGAAAGCACGGCCGCGGGCGGTGGGCACGGGATCTCCTTGCAAAAGTCTCAACACTGTTGAGATTATTTCTGGCACGTATCGATTCATACTTCCCCTTCCAGCAAACGGGCCAGTCCGACGCGAACGGCCATGGCATCGCTGGCCGCGAGCTTCCCGAGTTCGCCCCGCACCAGGCGATGGTCGAGCGTGAAGAGCTTGAAACGCACCTTGGACGGCGCTGGCAAGCCAGCGGCGGCGAGATCGGCGAGCGGGCAGTCGAGCGGCCAGGGGGCATTGGCCTGCGAGGTGATCATCGCCATCACCGAATGGCCGGCCGGAATGTTGAAAGCCGCGGCGTCCGAGAGCACCAGCGCCGGGCGGTTCTTCGTCGCGTTGCGGTCGGTGAAGGGAAACGGCACGCGAACGACCGCGAAGCGTTCAAAGCTCACGATAGGCTTCCTCGTCGGCGCTGCCCGACCACTCGGAGAGGGTGCCTTCGACAGCGCGCAGGTATTCGATGTCCAGCGGTTGCACGCGGCGGACGGTCGCCGTGCCGTCGGCACCGACTTCCCAGGCGATCAGGTCGCCGGCTGTTACGTGCATCGCGGCGCGGACGTCCTGCGGAATTGTGGTCTGGCCCTTGGCAGTGATCTTGGCAACGGCGAGCATCTCGTTCTCCAGTAAGGATTGCATTACATCCTTACTCTACAGCGGGCAGTCGCCTGAATCAAGGAGGCAGGTCGGCGGGCTCTGGCGAGGTGAAACGTCGGGATCAGGGGAGCGCAACGCCAGAACGATCGGCAATTCGTCGAGCGAGAGCGAGAAAGTCGGCGTAGGCATTGCGCACGGCTTCTCCATGCGCGCCGATGGCGCCATCTGCCGGTTTCAGGGAGAACACCGGCTTACGTGCTTCCATGGCCAACGGCATCAGACTGCGGTAATGCTTGAGCATCGCGAGGCAATACGGGTCTGCGCTGGCGCTTATCGTGCCACTGGGTCGCTCGTTCAGCACCGATTCACGGTATTCGTCGGGGAATCGGTTGATCCAGCGCTGATAAGCCTTGGGCGGTCGGTTCTCGCGCATGCCATGTTGCATCACCACGTAACCCAATGGCTCGATCTGCCCCGAGGGCAACTCGATCAACGGATCGGGGTTCTTGGCCGACAGTTCCTGCCAACTTGCGCGCCAGGCGCGAAGCGACGGCCCGAGATTGCGCAGACCCTGCAGGGAGAACAGGTCCGGGCCAAGCGGAATCACGACGTGCTGACTGGCGATGAGCGCTGCACGGTTGATTGCGCCCAGATTCGGTCCGACATCGATCAAGACCCAATGCGCGCCGGACTGTGTCGCTGCCTGGCGCGCACCCCGGTAGAAGGCAGTCATGGTGCGAAACGCCGATTCGTCCCGATTGTGGCAACGCGGCCATGCGTCGGAGAGCTTGTCCTCAAACGTCGATAGTGCCAGGTCCCCGACAACCAGTCCAAGATGTGGATTGATCTGCTCCATGTGCGGTGCCTGCACATCACCGAGTCCGCGGATGATGGGGCGCAACGCGCCGAATATCGTTCCGGGATGTTCGCCATTCGGCCAGAGAAGCTCAAGCTGGTCTTCGCTCAGGAACATGCTGGTGAGGTTGGCTTGCGGATCAAGGTCCACCGCCAGCACAGTCTCGCCCCGCTCGGCGATCATGCACGCCAGGTGATAGACCAGCGTGGTCTTGCCCACACCACCCTTGTTGTTGAAGAATGCGATGGTCTTCATGGCCGCCTGCGAAGGGTTGCGAGCACGTAGCCGGCATCGAACTGAAATTCTGCCGGGGGGCTGCCGTTCTTCTCCAGCGCATCCTGTGCGCGCAGCACGCCTCGCCCGTAGCGATTGACATAGCCCAGAGCCTTCAGCGCTTCGGCGACGACCGGGTTCCGATAGCTGGTTTGCCGCGGGAAATTCGCTGGCGACGCTTCGCCATACAGGCCGCCGGGATTCTGTATCTCAAGCCGATCCTCAAGCCATGTGATCCTCAGGGGTGCCGTCGACGCATAGTCTCGATGCATGATGGCGTTCATCAGTAGCTCGCGGACGGCAATGCGCGGGTAGGACTCGACGTTACGCTCCCGCAGGGCGCCATCGGCGGCGGGAAACTGGATCAATTGCGCGTCGACGAGGGCGTCGAGTTCACGAAGCACCGTCAGCAGGTCGCCGCTCAGTTCCCGCTCATTGAGTACCGGAGCGGCGAGCGAATTGCCGCCCACCCGAAGGAACTGAATATAGGCACCGGGCAGCCAGTTGCGGGCCTCGAAGCCGAAAAGGATGATCCCGGCGTGCGTCGGGCACTTCCTGCCTAGATCGAAGAACCGCAGCGAGGCCAATTGTTGCTCGACCGAGCGCCTGTTTTCTGCGATGACGTCCGCGGCCACCGCCTGTTGGAGATAATCGATGACGAAAAGAGAAGTCGCCAGATCTTCCACTGTACTGTCAAGGCACGGTTGCGCGTCGAAGGTCCTGGCTTGCGATACCCGTCGCTCGATAAGGATGCGTTCCTCGTGCTCGGTTGCATACCCCCGTCTCGGACCGTTGCGTATGCAGATGCGGCCCCTGTAACGAACGGGCGGCAGCATGGCGGGCTGCACAGTCACGACAGCAACCTCGCCTTGTGCCGTGGAAAGTTTCTCCACGAAAATCGCGGGCAGCGGTTGTATGGCACCGTCGTCGCGCAAGCCACCAAGGTTGCGCAACAACTCGTCGGAAACCGAAATTCCGGCGAACTGGCCCGCGTTGTCCACACCGACGATCAAATGACCGGGGCGACCGTGATTGGGCAGATCGTTGGCGAAAGCGCATACCGCCTCCGAGAATTTGTCCGTGTCCTTGGTAGAAATCGTAAACTCGACACGATCGGCCTCATGGTGCGCGATCAGCTCGCGCAATTCCTGTTCAGTCATGATGTGGCTACCTTGGTTTCTCAGAGCGCTGCAGTAACTCGGCCAGGTTGTAGTTTATGCTCGTCACCGCGAAATCCGGTTCACGGTTGAACGGCTGGCGCAGGTAATGCACCCTATGAGTGGCTTCATCGACAAACTCGACGATGGCAAGAATGAAGTCCTCGGGCTTGTTGAGCGAGAAGAGAATCTCGTTGCGTGTGACGGTGATCGTCGGCGCGCCGGCAACGCGGCCCTTCACTTCGATGAAGCGCAGCTTGCCGGTGCCGGGAACGCGGCTTTCAACGTCGTAACCCAGCTTCTCGAATTCGCGATCGCTGGGATCGAAGCCGAGTTGGCGCTCGATGTCCATGATGATGGCCCGGGCGCGGGCGGCGCTGATCTGTGTGTCTGCGGGCAAAGTGGGTGTGCTTGATGTTTGGCCGGTCATGGCCCTGATCAGGCCGATCGGCACCACCAGCATGCCGCCCAGTACCACTGGCGGCAGCGGCGAGATTTGCGCTTCCAGTTTCAGGTCGTCCAGACGTTTTTCGAGCCGCCCTTGAAGGAGGTCGGCGCGTTTGCGTGCCTCGCCGGAGTTGAGTTTGGCATTGGGTTTCCCGGCCTGCTCCTGCAGTTTGAGTTCTTCGGCACGGTGATCCCACCAGGTGATTTCCTTGGTGAGGCGATCCTTGACCGCGGCCTCAGTTCGGGTGATCAATTCGAGTTTGCGCCCACGGACCTCGGCAAGGTGTTCCGGCACGACCTGGGTGATGGCATGGGCCTGGACCTGTTTCTCCAGTTCGCGCGTGATCCACTGGCATTCTGGCCGGTCGAGGATCGATTCGATGCCGGGTTCGCCCGCAACGATTGGCCGATAGTCGAGATAGGGGGCGTAGTGCACATGGCGTGTGCTCGTGCTGGCGTCCATTTCGACATAGAGCATGCGTTTCGACACGACCCGACGCTCACCGGCGCGGGTGAGGCCGGCGTCCTGGATGGCATGCTCCAGGTAGAACAGCACACGCGGCTGCATTCCGGGATCGCGTTCGTCAACAAGTGCGCTGCCGCGTTTGAGCAGATCGCGATGACGCTCCAGCGTCAGGTCGATCACGGCATCGAGCAATGGATGGCCGGGGCAGACAAATGCGGCCAGCGGTTGACCCGAAGGTGCAACGAGCGATTTCTCGAAGGCGATCCGCTCATAGCGCGGCAGCACGGGTTTGCCGATGCCGATCAGGCGGTCGCGGTTGCGCACCGCGGCGGGTACGTGGGTGATTTCGTAACGACGGGGCTCCCGCTGTTTGGCGGTGCCGCCGAGCCGCTTGAAGGCTTCATGGAAGAACGACTCGATGTAATGCGGTTGCAGCCTGCGGGCGTCGGCGCGCTCCATGTCTTCGCGGATGCGCTGCACCCGGCTGGCGTCCATGGCGTCGTGGGCGAGCGCGCGTTCTTCAAGCAGGCTCTGTAGGTGCTCCCGATCCGTCGCGACATCGAGCACCGTCGTGAGGAAGGCCTTGACCTCGGGCTTCTCGCCGTAGCGGATGGCCTTGATCAGCAACTCGCGCAGCGACATGAGCTTGCCGTCGGACTCGAAGGCTAGTTTGCCGAGCACGTCGAAGACCTGCCCGCCAAGGGCCTGGCGCGCCAGTTCGAGCTTTTCCAGCAGCCGGCGGTAGACGTCGCCTTCGCGCGTATCGTCCGCCACCAGATTCCACAGGTGGCAAACCTCGGTCTGGCCAATCCGGTGAATCCGGCCGAAGCGTTGTTCGATCCGGTTGGGGTTCCAGGGCAGGTCGTAATTGACCATCAGATGCGCGCGCTGCAGGTTGATGCCCTCACCGGCGGCGTCGGTCGCCAGCAATACCTGCACTTCGGGGTCGTGCTTGAACGACTCCTGCACCTTGAGGCGTTCTTCGCGACCGATGCCACCGTGGATGATGACGACCGCCTCCTGGCGGCCGAGCAGCGTGCTGATGCGCTGTTCGAGATAGTTGAGCGTGTCGCGGTGCTCGGTGAAGATCACCAGCTTCTGGTGCGGCGAAGGGGTGGGTGGCGGGATCGCGCCGGCACCATAGGGAGCGGGCGGTTCGGCGACGCGGTGGCCGATGCCGGCCGGCGTGAAGATTTCGGAGAGCAGACTGGCCAGTTGGCACCACTTGGTATCGGTACCGCTGCGGCAGACTGCCAGAGCCTGACGTTCAAGCCCTTTCAGGGTTTCGATCTCGATCCGCAGTTCGGCGATCGAGCGCGCGGCGGTGGCCTGGTCGAGAATTTCTTCCTCGGCGGCAGCAACTTCGTTGTCGGGTGCTTCGTCCAGGTCATCGATGTCTTCGCCGTCGAGGGCAGGCAGTGACGCAGGGAGGATGGTCGCGGCCTGGCCGCCACGCTGCAGGATCTCCAGTTCCCGCAGTCGGCTTTCCAGCCGCTCGCGCCGGCGGCGCAGCGATTGGTGGATGGCCTCGGGAGATGAAGCCAGGCGTCGCTGCAGGATGGTCAGGGCAAAGCCGACGGTGCCGGCGCGCTTGTCGTTTTCCAGCGCCTCGGCACGGTTGAACTCCTCGCGCACGTAGTCGGTGACCGCCCGGTAGAGCGCGGCTTCGCCGTCCGAGAGTCGGTAGGGCACGGTGTAGGCGATTCGCTCGGGGAAGAGCGGCGTGTCGTCGAACTTGCGCAGGCTCTCCTTGACCATTCGGCGCATCAGGTCCGACACGTCGGCACTGTGCACGCCATCCCGGTAGCGACCTTCGAAACGGTCGCCGTCGAGCAGCGCCATGAACAGTTGGAAGTCGGCTTCCTTGCCGTTGTGCGGGGTTGCCGACATCAGCAGGAAGTGCCGCGTGAGCGTCGACAGCAGTTGGCCGAGGCGATAGCGCTTGGTGTACTTGGTCTCGCTCCCGAACACCGTTGCCGACATCTTGTGCGCTTCGTCGCAGACCACCAGGTCCCAGCGGCAATCGGGCACCAGCAGCTTCTGCTGCACGTCCTCATTGCGCGAGAGCTTGTCGAGGCGGGCAATGCACAGGTTGGTTTCGAGAAACCAGTTGCCGGTGCGTGCGGCTTCGAGCTTGTCGTTGGTGAGGATCTCGAACGGCAGGTGGAAGCGACGGTAGAGTTCGTCCTGCCACTGTTCGGCGAGGCTGCCAGGGCAGACGATCAGGCAGCGTTGCAGGTCGCCACGCGCGGCCAGTTCCTTGATCAGCAGGCCGGCCATGATCGTCTTGCCGGCGCCAGGGTCGTCGGCCAACAGGAAGCGCAGCGGCTGGCGCGGCAGCATGCTTTGGTAGACGGCGGTGATCTGGTGCGGCAGCGGGTCGACGACGGAGGTATGCACGGCCAGCACCGGGTCGAACAGATGCGCGAGCCGGATGCGCTGGGCCTCGGAAACCAGCCGGAAGAGTGCGCCGTCGCCGTCGACGCTCCACGGCCTGCCCTGCTCGACGACTTCCAGTCGTGCCTCGTCGTGGCGGTAAAGGAGCTCGTTGGCGACGCGGCCGGCGGCCGTCTTGTAGGTCAGCTCCAGGGCTTCGGAGCCGAACCACTGGACGCTGACCACGGTCACCAGTGCATCCGGAACGATGCCGCGGATCGCCGCATTGGTCTGCAGTTGTTCAAGTTCCATCGCCGATCGGATTGGGTCGTTGTTGTTCGCTTCCCGAAGGGGGCCATTTTCCATCAGCGCAGCGTGTCTGACACGGGATTTCTTGATTGGCGCGGGAACCGTGCAGGTCTACCCCTCCAGGAGGTGACGAATGGCCAGTTCTGCGGACGATCTAGCCGGGCAGCGCCACAGCACACAACGCTGGCGTCGGCGTCATGCGCGCTGCAGCGCATGGAACGTTCACACTTGGTCCTCAGGACGACAAAGTCCCGCCTTGGCAGGCCAGGGGGCGGCAGAGGAGGCGCAGGGTTCCTGAAAGAACCATATACCAGCCACCGTCCCGCAGCGAACCCGGCTCGTCGGAGGTGCTGTTCACGCCGACGAACTTCCAGCCATCGTTCAGCTTCCACGGGCTGGCCCTGTCTCCCGAATGGGACTGTAGCTCCCGAAGGACCCGGACGGCCTGTGTGGACAGCGGGACCGGATCGTCTTCCTTCATCATGCCAAGCCGCCGACGGCTACGGTCGCTTTCGTCAGGGCCAGACCACGTGGCCGTGTCAAGCTCAACCTCCTCCCTGCGCGCGTCGAAGCTACCCAGGCCGCAGGAAAGTCAGCAGCGCGAGGCGAACTGCAGGCTTTGCCGGTTTCGCGGTATCCTATGGTGGCATCGTACCCCAACAGGTGTTCGCGTACCCCAAGTCCTACCCCCGTCAGGCACGGACATGGGTGGACTTTCCGCGGTCGAGATGGGCCAGGGATGTTTCCTGGTCACCTGAATCCATTGATGTTCTTGACTTCTGCGGCCTTCGGCGGAAGCCCGGAAAGTCCCCTCGACAGGAATCGAACCTGTATCCCACGCTTAGGAGGCGTGTGCACTGTCCATTGTGCTACGAGGAGGAGGGCGCGTATTGTAGCCGTTGGCCCGGATTTCCGCCAAGCCGCCCCTCACCGCGAGCGGCAGGGCCCAAGGGCAGGGCGCATGGCGATGGCCCGTCGTTCCGGGGCCACTGGATGCGCGAATGAGTGCCCGTAAGGCCTCTGGCTGCCCGCTCGCGGTAGAATGCCGGGCTGTCGGCGACAGACGGGCGCGACCGTCGTCCCCGCATCGCTCTCCCGCTTCCTTCTCCGGCGCAACGATTCCAGCCCATGCCGTACATCATTCTCACCGACGCCTCGCTCGCCTTTGGCCACGTGCCGCTGCTCGACCATGCCGACTTCCAGCTCGACGCGGGCGAAAGGGTGGCGTTGATCGGCCGCAACGGCACCGGCAAGTCGTCGCTGCTCGCGGCCCTCGCCGGTTGCGGTGGGCTCGACGAAGGGAAGCTTTGGCTGCAGCCGGGGCTGCGCATCGGCTACGTGCCACAGGAACCGCCGTTTGCCGCCGGGCAGACCGTCTTCGAGGCGGTGGTCGCGGGCATGGGCGAGGTTTCGCGCCTGCTCGGCGAGTACCACTCGGTGTCGCATGCGCTCGGCGAGGCTGGCGCCGACGAGGACGAACTGCTGGAGCGGATGCACACGCTGCAGACGGAACTGGAGGCGCGCCAGGCATGGTCTTTCGAGGCACAGGCCGAGCGGGTCATCCAGCGCTTCTCGCTCGACGCCGAGCGCCTCGTCGGCACGCTCTCCGGTGGCCAGAAGAAGCGCCTGGCGCTGGCGCAGGCACTCGCCGTGTCGCCCGACCTGTTGTTGCTCGACGAGCCGACGAATCACCTCGACGTGGCGGCGATCGAATGGCTGGAGGAGATGCTGCTGCACTCGACGATGACGCTGGTGTTGATCACCCATGACCGCCGTTTCCTCGAGCGGGTCGCGACACGCATCGTCGAACTCGACCGTGGCAGCCTGCTCTCCTGCCCCGGCAGCTTCGCCGAGTACCAGGTGCGCAAGGAGGCGATGCTGCACGACGAGGCGCTGGCGAATGCGCGTTTCGACAAGTTCCTGGCGCAGGAGGAAGTGTGGATCCGGCAGGGAATCAAGGCGCGGCGGACCCGCAACGAAGGGCGGGTCCTGCGCCTCGAGCGCCTGCGACGCGAGCGGCAGGCGCGCCGCGAGCGGCAGGGGAAGGTCGAACTGACGCTCGATGCCGGCGACCGCAGCGGCAAACTGGTGGCAGCGCTCGAAGGGGTCGGCAAGCGCTTTGGCGAGAAGTGCGTCGTGCGGGACTTCTCGTGTCGTGTGCAGCGCGGCGACAAGATCGGCATCATCGGCCCGAATGGCGTCGGCAAGACGACCCTGCTGCGGCTGATCCTCGGCGAGCTGGCGCCCGACGCGGGCCGGGTGATCCTGGGCACGAAGGTGCAGGTGGCGTACTTCGACCAGTTCCGCAGCCAACTCGACGAACAGGCGACACTGATCGACATCATCTCGCCCGGGTCGGACTTCGTCGAGATCGGCAACCAGAAGAAGCACGTCATCAGCTACCTCGGCGATTTTCTGTTTGCGCCGCAGCGGGCGCGTTCGCTGGTCAGCTCGCTGTCCGGTGGCGAGCGCAACCGCCTGCTGTTGGCGCGCCTCTTCGCGCGACCGGCGAACGTGCTCGTCCTCGACGAGCCGACCAACGACCTCGACATCGAGACACTCGAGCTGCTCGAGGAGTTGTTGCAGGATTACCCCGGCACGCTGTTCCTCGTCAGCCACGATCGAGCGTTCCTCGACAATGTCGTGACGCAGACGATTGCCGCCGAAGGCGACGGAATCTGGCGCGAGTACGCTGGCGGCTACCAGGATTGGGCCGATCATCAGGCGGCCCGGCAGCGCGATGATGTACCGACGATGGCCGGACTGCGGTCGCGCGACACCCAGGCGCCGGCGAGCCGCGCCGGCGACGGCTCGAGGAAGGCGGTGACGAGGAGCGCGGCGAGTGGCCGGCTGACCTGGAAGGAGGCGCAGGAGCTCGCCGCCTTGCCCGACCGCATCGCCGGTCTCGAGGCGGAACAGAAGCGGATCGGCGAGCGTCTCGCCGACCCCGCGCTGTACCAGTCGCCGCCCCAGGAGGCGCAGAGCCTGGCGGCGCGGCTGCATGCGATCGACGAGGAGTTGCTGGCTCTGCTTGAGCGCTGGGAGGCCCTCGAGGGCTGACGGCGCGACCGGCTGCTGCTCTGGTCCCGCTGGCGACGGCTCGCTTGGCGCTGCCGGGACGCGGCTCAGTCGGTCGTCTTCCCCGGCGCGCCGGCCGGCCGCGCAGCGCCGCCAGTGACGGTGGACTTGCCCGTCCACGGGCGCAGGCGGCGCAGTTGTGCTGGCGTGACGCGCAGCACGAAGAGCGCTGCCAGCCCGGCGAGGAGTCCCCAGAAGGCGGAGCCGATGCTGGCCAGCGAGACCCCGGAGGCGGTGACGAGAAAGGTCAGCAGCGCCGGCTCGCGCTCGCTTTCCTGGACGAGCGCGCTGGCCAGCCCGCTGCCGATCGTGCCGAGCAGCGCGAAGCCGGCGATGGCGAGGACGAGTTCCCGCGGCAAGGCGAGAAAGAGCGCACCGACGGTGGCGCCGAAGAGACCGATGAGGACGTAGAAGGCGCCGGCGGCGATCGCGGCGACGTAGCGCCGCCCGGGATCCTCGTGCGCCTCGCGGCCCATGCAGATGGCGGCCGTGATCGCGGCGAGATTGAGCGCGAAGCCGCCGAAGGGGGCGAGCAGCAGGTTGGCGGCGCCGGTCCAGCCGATCAGCGGCGAGATCGGCACGCGATAGCCGGAGGCGCGGATGACCGCGACGCCAGGAACGTTCTGCGACGCCATGGTGACGACGAACAGCGGCACGGCGACGCCGACCAGTGCCGTCCACGTAAGACGCGGCGCGATGAACACCGGTGCCGCCAGTTCGAGCTGCAGACCGTCGAGGCGCAACTGGTCCTGCACGCCGGCAATGCCGATGCCGAGCAGCAGGGTGACGACGATCGCGTAGCGCGGCAGCAAGCGGCGGCCCAAGAGATAGGTGCAGAACATCGGGAAGACCAGCGCGAACTGGTTCGCCATCGCGCCGAAGGCGTCGAGTCCGAAACGCAGCAGGACGCCGGCGAGCATGCCGGAAGCGATCGAGAGCGGCATGCGGGCGATCATTCTTTCGAACCAGCCGGAGAAGCCGCAGGCAGTGATCAGCGCCGCGGAGACGAGAAAGGCGCCGGTCGCCTCGGGCAGCGAAACGCCGGCGGCGCCGGTGATCAGCATCGCCGCACCGGGAGTGGACCAGGCGGTCAGCACCGGCACGCGGAAGCGCAGCGAGAGCCCGATGCTGGTCAGCCCCATGCCCAGACCCAGCGCCAGCATCCATGAGGCGATTTCCGCCGGGCTCGCCTGCAGCGTCCGTGCCGCCTGGAAGACGATCACCGCCGAACTGGTGAAGCCGACCAGGACCGCGACGAAGCCGGCGGTCAGAGCCGCCAGGGAACAGTCCTTCAGCAGGCGCACCGACTCGGCGTCCGCTGTCCGGGGGTGCTGCAGTCGCTGCGGCTCACTGCCGGAGGGTCGAGAACCTTGATCACGCCGACATGGGCAAAACCGCGGGCTGCGCCGCCGCCAAGCGCCAGGGCGATCTCTGCCGGTCGCGTCGGTGTCGCTGCCGCTGGTGCCGTTGCCGGTGGCGATGCGGTACCGGCGCAGCCGAGCAGCGCCAGCGCAGTGAAGCAGGCAAGCAGCAGCGGGTGGGGCATGGTCTCTTCGTCCTGAAGTTGCTTGGGTGGAGTGGCGCCGCGATCGCGCCGCAGGGCGCGGCCCGAAGGCCCGACCCCGCCGTCGGTCATCCGACGCATTGCTGGCCAACGGGTGATTGCCAGCCTGGCTGGCGAAAAACCTTTCCCCCCGATGGGCACCCTCTGGCTCGCGGCGGGGCGACGCGACAAACGGGCGCACGTGCGCAGTCTCGAACAATACTATAGACTCACCCCTGGCGTGAAGCCCTGAGGGGTGTTTCACGATTTCTCACACATGGCTGAAGAACAATGTTGCGGGGGTTTTCACATGAACGACAAGACCAAGGCCGGAGGCGGGTGTTCTGACGAGCTGAATCCCGGGTTTCTGACCGGACGCGAGGACCGGCGCACCGGGCTCGGGATCGACGCGCTGAAGCGCGCGCTGCTGGACAAGCTGGTGTATGTACAGGCGCGCTTTCCACAGGTCGCGACGCGCCAGGACTGTTTCGTCGCGCTGGCCCAGGCGGTGCGCGACCGCCTGCTGCAACGCTGGGTGCAGACGGCGCGTACCTATCGCGATCGTGGCAGTCGTACCGTCTGCTACATGTCCGCCGAGTTCCTGATCGGCCCGCAACTCGGCAACAACCTGATCAATCTGGGAATCTACGACACCGCACGGCAGGCGATGAAGGAACTCGGGCTCGACTTGGAGCTCCTCCTGGATCAGGAGCAGGAACCGGGACTGGGCAATGGCGGCCTCGGACGCTTGGCTGCGTGCTACCTCGATTCGCTGGCGACGCTCGAGATCCCGGCAATCGGCTATGGCATCCTTTACGAATTCGGCATCTTCACGCAGGCGATCCGCGATGGCTGGCAGGTCGAGCTGACCGACAAGTGGCTGCGTGCGGGCAGCCCGTGGCTGATCCACCGTCCGAACATCGCGTTCGACATCAAGCTCGGCGGGCACACCGAGCACCAGTACGAGGCGATCGGCAACCGTCGCCTGCGGGTGCAGTGGGTGCCCGGCAAGCTCGTTCGCGGCACGGCCTGGGACATGCCGGTTCTCGGCTATGGGGTGAATACGCCCAACCGTCTCCGGCTGTGGAGCGCCGAAGCGCCGGAGTCCTTCGATTTCGCCGCCTTCAATGCCGGCAACTACTTCCAGGCGGTCGACGCCCAGATCTCTTCGGAGACGATCACCAAGGTGCTCTATCCGAACGACGAAACCGAGGCCGGCCAGCAGCTTCGCCTCGAACAGCAATACTTCTTCGTCTCCTGCTCGCTGCAGGACATGATCCGCCTGCAACTGCAGCGGGAACAGAACCTCGACCACTTCGATGAGAAGTTCGTCGTTCAACTCAACGACACGCACCCGTCGATCGCCGTTGCCGAACTGATGCGGCTGCTGGTGGACGAGTACGGCATGGAGTGGGAGCAGGCGTGGTCGATCACCCGCCGGACCTTTGCCTACACCAATCACACGCTGCTGCCCGAGGCGCTCGAGAAGTGGCGGCTCGATCTCTTCCGGCGCGTCCTGCCGCGTCATTACGAGATCATCTGCGAGATCAACGAGCGTTTCCTCGACGAGGTGCGCATCCATTTCCCGTTCGACCACGACCGCCTGCGTCGGATGTCGCTGATCGACGAGGACGGTGCACGCTACGTGCGCATGGCGCACTTGGCGGTGGTCGGCAGCTTCGCCGTGAATGGCGTCGCCGCGCTGCATTCGGAGTTGCTCAAGTCCGACGTGCTGCGCGATTTCCACGAGATGTGGCCCGAGAAGTTCAGCAACAAGACCAACGGCGTCACGCCGCGCCGCTTCGTCGTGCTTGCCAATCCAGCGATGTCCGGGTTGATCGACGAGGCCATCGGCAAGGGCTGGGTGACCGACATGACGCGCCTGCGCGAGCTGGAACGACACGCCGGCGACGCCGCGTTCCGCGCCGAGTGGCGGCGCATCAAGGCGTCGAACAAGCTGCGGCTGATGCGCGAGATCGGGCGCAGCACGGTCGCCGACATCGACCCCGAGACGATGTTCGACGTGCAGGTGAAGCGCATTCACGAGTACAAGCGGCAACACCTCAACCTGCTGCACATCGTCTCGCTGTACAAGCGGCTGAAGGACGATCCGAACCTCGACGTGGCGCCGCGAACCGTCATTTTCGGCGGCAAGGCGGCGCCTGGTTATGCCATGGCCAAGCTGATGATCCGGTTGATCACCGCGGTCGCCGATCTGATCGGGCGCGATCCGGCGATGCGCGGCAAGCTGCAGGTCGTCTTCTACCCCAACTACAACGTCAAGAACGCGCATGCGATCTTTCCCGCTACCGACCTGTCGGAGCAGATCTCGCTCGCCGGCAAGGAGGCTTCCGGCACCGGCAACATGAAGTTCCAGATGAACGGCGCGCTGACCATCGGCACACTCGACGGAGCCAACGTCGAGATCCGGGAACAGGTCGGCGAGGAGAACTTCTTCCTCTTCGGCATGGATGTTCCCCAAGTCAAGGAGCTGCGCCGGACCGGCTATCGGCCGCGCGCCTGGTATGAGGCGAATCCGCACCTGCGGGAAGTGATCGACCTGATTGCCGGAGGCTTCTTCACGCGTGGCGACCGCGACATCTTCAGGCCATTGGTGGACCACCTGCTGAACCACGACGAGTACATGCTGCTGGCCGACTTCCAGTCGTACATCGACTGTCAGGAGCGGGTGTCGGCGAGCTATCTCGACGCGGAGCAGTGGACGCGCATGTCGATCCTCAACGTTGCCCGCTCGGGTTTCTTCTCCTCCGATCGCGCGATCCAGGAGTACTGCGAGCAGATCTGGAAAGTGCAGCCGGTACGCATCGAGCTGCGCGATCTGACGGGGGACGATCTGGTGTTCAGGCGCGCGATCGCACAGGCCGACTGACGCCGATCCGGTGCGAGCGAGCGGGCAGGGCGCAACGCTGCCGGCAGCCGGATGGCTGCCGGCAGCGGCGGGTCTACCAGCGACGGATCTTGATCACGTGCGCCATTTTGGAATCCGGCGCCAGCTCGACATAGGCCGTCGGGCCGCTCCAGCGATAGCGCTCGTCGGACAGCAGGTCATGTGCCTGGTACTGCTCGCCGGCCTCGATGCCGAAGGTCGCTAGCGGAATGTGCAGCACCGAACCGTGCTTGTGGAAGGGGTCGAGGTTGACCACGCAGAGGATGATGTCCGACCGATCGTCGGTCATCTTGGCGTAAGCGAGGATCTGTGGGTTGTCGGCACCCAGGAAGAGAACGTTGTTGTAGGTCTGCAGCGCCGGCGAGTCGCGGCGGATCTGGTTGAGCCGGGTGATGATGTCGATGATGTTGCCCGGCGCCTTCCAGTCACGCACGCGGATTTCGTATTTCTCCGAGTCGAGGTATTCCTCCTTGCCCGGAATGGCTTCGTTCTCGCACAGCTCGTAGCCGCTGTAGATGCCATAGACGCTCGACAGTGTCGCCGCCAGGACGACGCGCATGATGAATGCCGGGCGACCGCCGAACTGCAGGATCGGTGGCAGGATGTCCGGTGTGTTGGCGAAGAAGTTGCCGGTGAAGTACTCCTTCATCTCACCGCAGGTCAGCTCGCTGACGTACTCGGTCAGGTCATGCTTGTGGTTGCGCCAGGTGAAGTAGGTGTAGGACTGGGCGAAACCCACCTTCGCCAGCAGGCGCATCATCTTCGGCTTGGTGAAGGCTTCAGCGAGGAAGATGACCTCGGGATGCTTGCGGTGCACCTCGGCGATCACCCACTCCCAGAACGGCACCGGCTTGGTGTGCGGGTTGTCGACGCGGAAGGTGGTGACGCCCTTGTCGACCCAGAAGAGGAAGATCTTCAGCATTTCCTGCCACAGCCCGGCGCGGTCCGTGGTGCCAAAGTTCAGGGGGTAGACGTCCTGATACTTTTTCGGCGGGTTCTCGGCATACTTGATCGAGCCGTCGGGCCGATGGAAAAACCAATCCGGGTGCTCGGCGACGTACGGATGGTCGGGTGAGCAGTTCATGACGTAGTCGAGGGCGATCTCGATTCCG
>WBZM01000993.1_pt1 | contig 32114 bp, 23 predicted proteins | sample 5204271 | NCBI WGS metagenome assembly WBZM01 (sample SAMN12344346, study PRJNA552823) | activated sludge metagenome | biome: Activated sludge suspended growth; feature: Nitrification reactor; material: Wastewater; isolation source: activated sludge from nitrification reactor of wastewater... | reverse complement strand
CCTCCTTCGCCCAAGGCAGGGAGGTCGCCATGCCGGAGTGCGCCGCTCCAGACGCGATGGTCGAACCGTTCCGAGCGATCAGTCTCGACTGAACGCACCAGGTCGAGGTCGAGGTCGGGGGCGGTCCTTGAGAAGCCTCCCTCTCCCCCGGAGGGGAAGAGGGCTGGGGTGAGGGGGCGGGGGACGAGGGCCAGGTTCGGCCCGGTCTCTTGCTCCCCTGCACGGGGGTCATGCAGCCTGGGACCGCCAGGCGAGCAGGGGGGGGCCGGAGGTGGGGCGGGCTCGCTCGCCGGGCAACTTTCCACCGTGATTCCCGGCCTCTACCGAGCATCCAGGTGGCACGGCGGCTGCTATCCACCTCGGGATGGACCCGCGGCGCGCCGACCTGGAGGCAGAGACCCTCCACGAGATCGGGAAGGTCCTGTCCCTCACCACCGACCTCAACAAGGCCTTCACCTCCGCGCTCAACCTGCTCGGCCTGTACCTGGGGATGCAGAACGGGACCCTCTCGCTCTTCGATCCGGTGACGGGCGAGGTCTTCATCGAGGCGGCGCCCGAGATGCGCGACGAGGAGCGGATCCTGGGGCGCCTCCGCCCGGGCGAGGGGGTGGTGGGGCGCATCTTCGCCACCGGGATGCCGGTGGTCGTGCCGGACATCGGCAAGGAGCCGCTCTTCCTCAACCGCACCGGCTCCTGGCGCGACCTCGACGCGGCGCCGCGGGCCTTCATCGGCGTGCCGGTGCAGGACGGGCGCGCCGTGCTCGGCGTGCTCACGGTGGACCGGCCCCACGAGGCCGAGCCGCCCGAGTACGGCCGCGACGTCCGCTTCCTCACCGTGGTCTCGCACCTGGTGGCGGCTCGGGTGCGCATCCTCCAGCTGGAGGGGGTGCGGCGGCGGGCCAGCCTCGACCTGCCGCCGGTCAGCCCGGAGACCGAGCGGTTCCCCGGCGTGGTGGTGCAGAGCCGGCGCATGCGCGAGGTGCTCGCGCTGGTGGAGCGCGTGGCGCGCAGCCGCGCCACCGTCTTCGTGCGCGGCGAGAGCGGCACCGGCAAGGAGGTCATCGCCCGCGCCGTCCACGACGCCAGCCCGCGCGCCGGCCGACCCTTCGTGGCGGTCAACTGCGCCGCGCTGCCGGAGGCGCTGGTGGAGTCGGAGCTCTTCGGCCACGAGAAGGGGGCCTTCACCGGCGCGGTGGCGGCCCACCCCGGCAAGTTCGAGCAGGCCGACGGCGGCACCCTCTTCCTCGACGAGGTGGGCGAGCTGGCCCCGGCGGCGCAGGCCAAGCTCCTCCGCGCGCTCCAGGAGCGGCAGTTCGAGCGGGTGGGCGGCCGCCGCACGGTGACGGTGGACGTGCGCGTGGTGGCCGCCACCAACCGCGACATCGAGGCCATGGTCCGGAGCGGCGCCTTCCGCCTCGACCTCTACCACCGGCTCTCGGTGGTGACGCTCAGCCTGCCGCCGCTCCGCGAGCGGCCCGAGGACCTGGCGCCGCTGGCCGAGCACTTCCTGGCCCAGCTCAACGCCGAGCACCAGCGCGAGGCCCGGCTCACACCGGCCGCCTTCGACGTGCTGGGCGAGTGCCGCCTCACCGGCAACGCGCGGCAGCTGCGCAACTGCCTGGAGCGGGCGCTGGTCTCGGCCTCGGACGACCGCCTCGGCCGCGACGACTTCCCCTGCGTGCAGGACGGCGTCCACACCGCCTGCCTGCTGGAGCGCGTCAGCGCGCCGGAAGCCGCGCCGGTGGCGCCCGGCCCGGCCCCCGCCCCGGTGGCGCCCCCGCCCACCGCCGGCGCCGCGGCGGCGGCGCCCCTGCCCGAGGCCGGCGACGAGCGGGCCCGCGTGCTGGCCGCGCTGGAGCGGAGCGGCTGGGTGCAGGCCAAGGCGGCGCGGCTCCTGGGCATGACTGTGAGACAGCTGGGGTACCGGGTGCGGAAGTTCGGGATCACGCTGGAGCGGTTCTAGGAGGGCGCCCGTGGACCACGAGCCGCTCACCTCCTTCAACCGCTGCAACCTCCCGCCCTGGGTCATCGGCTCGTCGGCCTTCAACGACGACCCGCGCCCGCTGGAGATCCAGGGGGTGCACCAGGCCAACGCCTTCTTCTTCCGCACCCTCGACGCCATCGACGACCCCGAGGAGCGGACCCGGCGGCTGGAGGACTGGCTCTCGGTCCGCTTCCAGCTCCACCAGTGGCAGGCCCAGGAGACGCCCCTGGCGCGCAAGGCGCTCAAGAACGGCTGGCTGCGCTACCTGCGCGGCTGGGGCCAGGACTCCAACTCGGTGGAGGGCGCGGTGCTGAAGGGCTGGGTGGAGAGCCGCATGGGCATCCGCCCCACCTTCCACCGCGTCCCCCTCGGTCGCCCCGCCCCCGGCGACGAGGCCTGGCAGCGCTACGCCCGCGACCGCATGGAGGGGAGCGCCCGCACCAGCGCCATCCACGACCAGCTCGACCTCGTCTACGCCTTCACGCAGTACGAGCTGAGGCGCCGCGGCCCGGAGACGCGCTGGGTGACCCTCTGGCGCGGGCAGCACGACGTGGGGAGCGACCAGCTGGTGCGCCAGCTCGGCGGGCGCGAGCAGGTGGTGCGGCTCAACAACCTCTGCTCCTTCACCGCCGACCCGGAGCGGGCCTGGGAGTTCGGGTCCACGGTCTGGGAGGCGCGCGTCGCCTACCCCCGCCTCTTCGCCTGCTCCTGGCTCCTCTCCGGGGCCCTGGGCGGCGAGCGCGAGGCGCTGGTGATCGGCGGCGAGCTCCGGGTACGGAAGATCCTGGCCTGATCAGGGGCCCGCCGCGCCCGCCCCCCCGGGCGCCGCCAGGGCCAGCGGCGAGAGGCGCACCAGCCGCTCGGCCAGCCGCTCCGCCTCCGCCCGCACCGCCGGGTCGAGCCGCCTGAGCCAGCGGCGCGGCAGCCCCTCCAGCCCGTAGTAGGCCCCGGCGATGGCGCCGGCGATGGCGCCGGTGGTGTCGGCGTCGCCGCCCTGGTTCACCACCGCCACCAGGCAGGCCTCGAAGCCGTCGGTGGCGAAGAGGTGGTGCAGCACGGTCTGCATGGTGTCGGCCACGTAGCCGGTGGCCAGGCCGCGGTAGGGCACCCAGCGCAGCTTCGGCTCGGCGGCGGCGGCCACCTCCGCCAGCGCCCGGAACTGGCGCAGCGAGCCGCCCAGGCAGGCCTCCTGCACCAGCAGGCCGGTGAGCAGGCAGGCGGCGTCGGAGAGGGCGTGGAAGTGGGTGAGGTGGGCCTGCTGCACCGCCAGCCGCTCCAGCGCGACCCGGTCGCCCAGGGTGAGGAGCGCCACCGGCAGCATCCGCATGGCGGCGCCGTTGCCGGCGTCCCAGGCGCCCGGCGCGCCCTCGAAGGTGCCCTGCAGCATGTAGCGGCGGATGCCGGCGCGGCAGGTGCTCCCCACGTCCACCGGCTTGCCGCGGAGCCAGGCCGCGAAGGCCTCGGCCACGCCGCGCAGCGACCAGCCGCCGGCGGCGTCCACGGCGCGGGCCATGGCGAGGGACATCTGCGTGTCGTCGGTCACCTGGCCCGGCTTGAGCCGCAGCCAGCCGCCGCCGCTCAGCTCCCGGTGGACGCCGTGGGCCACCCGGATCTCGCCGGGCTGCATGAACTCCACGGTCGCCCCCAGGGCGTCGCCGAGGGCCAGCCCGAGGAAGGCCGCGCGCGCCCGGTCGAGCACGTCGGGCAGGTGGACGAGGCGGTCCAGCCGGCCCCTCCCCTACCCGCCGGGCCGCGGGCCGCGCAGCGCCCGCAGCTGCGTCGGCCGCCAGCCGAGCCGCCGGTAGAAGCCGAGCGCCTCGTGGTTCTCCTCGTCCACCAGCAGCTGCTGGCGGGTGGCGCCGCGGGCCTCGGCCCAGGCGGCCACCGCCTGGAGCAGCGCCCGACCGGTGCTGCGCCCCCGCTCCGCCGCCTCCACCACCACGTCCTCCACCCAGGCCGAGGGTGCCCCCTCGGCGGTGGAGATCACCAGCTGGGCGGTGGCCATCCCCACCACGCGCCCGCCGCGCTCCGCCACCAGCACGCCGCGGCGGGCCGGATCGGCCAGCATGAGGCGCAGGCCGGTGGCCTGGCGCACCGGGTCGGGCTCGAAGTCGGCCTCCAGGGCGAAGAGGAGGCCGAGCAGCCTCACCAGCGCCTCGAGGTCGGCCTCCGCAGCCGGCCGGATGGTCGCCGGGCCCGCCGGCTGCGCGGCCGGGGCCGCGGCGGCCGTCGCCGCCCCGCTCACGACATCGTCATGGGCTCGAATGAGAACGCCTCCTTCTTGCAGGTGCGCCCGCAGGCCTCGCAGCCGATGCAGTCGTCGGGGTTGGCCACGGTGGCGAACATCTTGGCCGACTCCTCCTCGTCCACCTCGGCCGGCGCCAGCACGTCGTGGGCGCAGATCTTGATGCAGCGGCCGCAGCCGATGCAGAACTCCGGATCGACGCCCTTCACGAACCGGGGGGTCCACTCCTTCTTGCCGCGCGTCAGTCCCGTCACGTACGACATGTCGCTCGCTCCTCTCCTGCGTGGGTGTGCCCGGCGCCGGCCGGGCGGTGCTGCCGGTGTCCTGGTCCTGGCTTCCCGCTACGCCTCGGCCTCGGGCGCCCCGCCCGCCTCGCCCTCGGCGGGCGGCGAGATGAGCCGCCGCAGCCAGGGCGGCGGCCGGCCCTTGAGCACGGCCTGCAGCTTCTCCACCACCTCGGCCACCGGCACCTCGGCGCCGGTCTTCATGGGGTGGATGCGGCGGGCCACCAGCTTGGCGGCGGCCGGGCCGCCGATCTGCTGCGTGTAGACGATGGCGCAGCCGGCGATGGCCGAGGCGCGCGCCACGGTCTTGTCCTCCTCGTCGCCGGCCACCAGGGCGTCGACGCGCCCCACCGCCTCGGCCGCGTCCGGGCCGACCTCCCAGATCCAGAAGTGGCTGGCCTGGCCGAAGTGCTGGTCGACGCTGGCGCCGCTGGTGCTGGTGAAGGCGATGCGCATGGGATCCTCTCCTCGTCGGTCCGTCAGGTGTGCGACAGCTTCTGGGCCTCGCCGCCCGCCGCCTGGAGCAGGTTGGCGACCTCGAAGACCAGGTTGAGCGTCCCGCGGTAGCCCACCGACACCTTCTGGTGGGCGCCGAGCAGGTCGAAGACCGGGTAGCCGGCGCGGAGGAAGGCCTTCACGCCCAGCTTCTGCACCGCCTGCCGGCCGTTGGAGTTGGCCACCAGCAGGTCGGCCCCCTTCCCCGCCTCCTCGAGGTCCTCCAGGTCGCCCACGAAAACGCGCGGGCTGGGGAGGGCGTCGAGGCCGCGGGTGCGGGTGGCGGCCAGCGCCGCCTGGATCTCGCAGCCCATGCCGTGGAGGAAGGTGGCGAGCCCCTTGAGCTGGTCGGCCTCCAGGGCCAGGGCCACCTTCTTGCGGCCGAACTGGTAGTGGCTGTCGACCATGGCGTCGAGGAGGCGGCGCCGCCAGCGGCGGACGGACTCGGGGGCGGGGCGGCCGGAGAGGGCGGTGAGGGTCGCCACCAGCGCGTCCACCTCGGCGAGGCCGGTGGCGGAGGTGAAGCCGTGGGCCGGGACGCCGAAGCGGTCCTCCAGCAGGGCGGCCGCCTTGTGGAGCGAGTCGCCCACGTAGAGGGTGGCGGCGCTGCGGCCGGCCAGGCGGATGGCCTCCACCGGCACGCCGCCGGTGGAGAGCGGCGAGACCTCGTCGTCGACGTGGCCGTCGAGGGCGCAGGAGGGATCCGGGATGGCCAGGCAGGTGAGCCCGAAGGCCTCCACCAGCCCCTTCAGCTCCTCCACGTCGGCCGGCGTGAGGTGGGCGCCGGGCAGCAGCGTCACCTGGTCGGGGATGCGCGCGCCCCCCTCGGCCAGCGTGCCCACCAGCGACTCCACGGCGGCGGCGTAGCCCTCCTGCAGCGAGCCGGCGTAGTCGGGGGTGGAGGCCCAGACCACCGGGGTGGCCTGGAGCTCCGGGTGCGCCTCGCGGAACTGCACGATGGCGCTCCGCACGTCGTCGCCCATGGTCTCGGTGAGGCCGGAGGTCATGACGCCGATGACGCCGGGGCGGAACTTGGCGGCCACCCGGGCGAGGCCGGCCTTGAGGTTCTCCCAGCCGCCGAAGATGGCGGCGTCCTCGCTCATGGCCGTGGAGTTGAGGGCGATCGACTCCTTGAAGTGGCGGGAGAGCTGCAGCCGGATGAAGGTGGAGCAGCCCTGCGCGCCGTGGAGCAGGCCGAGCATCCGGTCCACGCCCAGGTAGGCCAGCGTGGCGCCCAGGGCGGGCGAGTTCTTCTGCGGGTTGACGGTGGCCGCCTTGAGCGGGACCTTGACCCGCGAGGCCGAGAGGTCCTCACCCATGAACCGCGCGCCGTGGCGGCGCGCCGCCTCCGCCGCCACCGCCGCCCGGGCCTCGGGGGCGGGGGCGCCGGCCCGCTCGTCCCAGGGAGCCGGGGCCTCCAGGGCCTTCCAGATGGGGTTGTTGACCGTCAGGTCGAGCTGCTTCGCGAAGGTGACCATGCCGGCGTAGCCGGCGTAGGGGTGCGAGCGGCCGTGGTTGATGTCCAGGAACGGCGTGCGGGTCTTGAGGGCCAGGAACTTGGTCTTGCCGCCGGCCACGATCAGGTCGGGGAGCTTCTCGCGCATCACCGCCAGCAGGCCGGCCGTCGAGGTGTCCTCGATGATGCGGGCGTCCTGGTGCATCAGGGACTTCATGCGGTGGAAGTCCTCGAGGGTGGAGTTCTGCGTGCCGGCCGCCAGCACCTCGACGCCCAGCTCGCGCAGCGCGTTCACCATCGACCAGGTCTTGACGCCGCCGGTGAAGAGGACCGCCCGCTTCCCCTCCAGCCGGGCGCGGTAGGGGGCCAGCGCCAGCCTGGTGCGCGCCTCCTCCTCGGCGATGAGCGCCTCCACCCGGTCCCGCATGGTGGTGTCGGCCGGGTCGCCGCCGGCCAGGTCGAGCTCGCTGGCGATGTCGCGCAGCGCCTTGGCCGTGTCGGTCAGGCCGTAGAAGGACTCCTCCAGGTAGGGGATGCCCCACTGCTTCCGCATCTTGCGGGCCAGGTTGGTGAGGCTCTTGGAGCAGATGATGACGTTGAGGCGCGCCCGGTGGGCCCAGCGCAGCTCCTCGAACCTCGCGTCGCCGGAGATGCAGGAGAGGATGCGGATGCCGAGCCGCTCGAAGAGCGGCTGCATGCCCCACAGGTCGCCGGCGATGTTGTACTCGCCGATCAGGTTGACGTCGTAGCGGGTGGTGGTCTCGGGCTCGGCGGTGCCGATGACGTGGTCGAGGAGCAGCTCGCCCGCCAGCCGGTTGCCGATGTTCTTGTCGCCCACGAAGCCCGGGGTGTTGACCGGGATGACCGGGATGTCCACCTCGGCGGCGGCCGCCCTGCAGACCGCCGGCACGTCGTCGCCGGTCATGGCCGAGACGCAGGTGGCGTAGACGAAGACCGCCTTGGCCTCGCCGCGGTAGCGGGCCGCCAGGTCGAGGATGGCCTGCTTGAGCTTCTTCTCGCCGCCGAAGATGACGTCGCGCTCCAGCAGTTCGGTGGTGAAGCCGCGGCGGTAGAGCTGCGAGCCCGAGGAGCGGGCCCCGCGGTTGTCCCAGGAGTTGCCGGCGCAGGCGATGGGGCCGTGCACCAGGTGGATGGCGTCGGTGACCGGCATGAGGACCACGCGGGCGCCGTCGAAGGCGCAGCTCCGCTCGGTCCCCTCCCCCGGCTCCGACTTCTTGCAGAACTTGGGCGCCCCCTTCTCCTGGTGGGTGTCGCAGTCCGGGGCGTCGTAATAGTCGGGGCGCGCCATGGGACCTCCTGGGAAGGGAAGGCAAGGGCGCGCGGCCTCGGAGGAGGCGCGCGCGCCCGCTCCGGTCACCGCATCATCTCGAAGAACCGCTCCTCACAGGTCTCGTCCTTGATGTCGATGAACTTGTTGCAGATCTCCGTCAGCATGTTGATGACGCCCGCGTAGCCGATGATGGGCGAGCGGTGCTTGTTGACCCGGTCGAAGACCGGGAAGCCGAAGCGGAAGAGGGGGATCTTCGCGTCGCGGGCCAGGAACTTGCCGTGGGTGTCGCCGATGACGGCGTCCACCGGGTCGGTCATGACCAGCGAGCGCAGGTGCCACAGGTCCCGGTTCATCCAGATCTGGCAGGTCTTCCCGAACGGCGAGGCGTCGAGCAGGGCCTGCAGGTCCTTCTCCAGCTTCTTGGAGCCGCGGCTGCAGAGGACGTGGTACGGCAGCGCGCCCATCTCCAGCAGGAACGAGACGTAGCCGAGCAGCTGGTCGGGGTCGCCGTAGACCGCGAACTTCTTGCCGTGCATGTACTGCTGGGCGTCGGTCATGGCGTCGACGGCGCGGCCGCGCTCCGCCTTGAGGACGTCGGGCACCGGCCGGTCGAAGAGCTCGCCGAGCTTCATGAGGAAGGCGTCGGTCTTGCCGATGCCCATGGGCATGGGCAGCGAGGCGTGGCGCCCGGAGAAGCTCTCCTTCACGGTGGCCCAGGTCTTCTGGGTGGCGTAGGGCCCGACGGTGAGGGTGGCCTTGCCGTTGATGGCGTCGGCCGCCTCGGTGAGCGGCGTTCCGCCCGGGTAGAGCCGGTAGGTGCCGTCGTTGGGCGAGTCGAAGGTGTCGGAGATGTCGGCCAGGACGGTGGCCGGGATGCCGAAGGCCTCGAAGATCCGCTTGTACTCGCGGTAGTTGCCGGTGTTGGCGTCGAAGCCCGGGAGGAAGTTGAGCTTCCCGGTGCAGCGCCCCTCCACCTTCTTGCCCTCGGTCAGGTAGGACAGGATGGCGTTGAGCATCGCGTCGTAGCCGGTGACGTGGGTGCCGTTGAAGGACGGCGTGTTGGCGAAGGGCGTCGGCAGGTCCTTGGGCAGGTGGCCCTTGGCCCGGGCGTTCTTGATGAAGGCCGTCAGGTCGTCGCCGATCACCTCGGGCATGCAGGAGGTGAAGACCGCGATCATCTTCGGCTTGTAGAGGGCCACCGCGTTCTCCAGGCCCTCGTGCAGGTTGGCCTGGCCGCCGAAGACGGCGCCGTCCTCGGTCATGGCGTCGGAGACGGCCGGGGCCGGCTCGCGGAAGTGCCGGTTGAGCGTCGACCGGTAGTAGGAGGCGCAGCCCTGCGAGCCGTGCACGAAGGGGAGCGTCCCCTCGAAGCCGTGGGCCGCCAGCTCGGCCCCCAGCGGCTGGCAGGCGTGGACCGGGTTCACCACCAGGGCCGACCGGGCGAAGTTCTTCTCCCGGTACTCCCTGGTGTTGATCCACTCCGCGACCCGCGCCTCCTCCTCCGGCGTGGTGGTGGTGACCTTCTTGACGGTGAGGCCGAGGTTGTTCGACATGGCTTCCTCCAGGCGCACGGGGACTCATCCGTCCCACGGGCGGCGTGGTGCTGCTTGGGCTGTCTCGAGGCGCTTTCCGGTTAGAACGGCGACTTCACGAGCTTCCAGGTCGGGCTGTTCACCGCCATGTCCACGTCGCGGGCGAAGATGGGGAACCCCTGGTAGGCGTGGTACGGGCCCGAGTAGTCCCAGCTGTGCATCTGCCGGAAGGGGAGGCCCATCTTCTGGAAGAGGTACTTCTCCTTGATGCCCGAGCCGATCAGGTCCGGCTTGAGCTTCTGGACGAAGTGCTCCAGCTCGTGCTCGGAGGCGTCGTCGTAGATGACGGTGGCCTCGGGCAGCTCCGGCATGGTGCGCTCGTAGTCGTCGCCGTGGGCAAACTCGTAGCCCGCGCCGATGACCGTCATGCCCAGGTCCTCGTAGGCGCCCACCGTGTGGCGGGGCCGCAGGCCGCCCACGTAGAGCATGACCTTCTTGCCCTCCAGGCGCGGCCGGTACTCGTCGATGACCTTCCTCATCTCGACGTCGTACTTGGCGATGACCTTCTCGACGTTCTCCTTGATCCGGTCGTCGAACTTCTCGGCGATCTTGCGGAGGGACTCGCGGATCTTGGTGGGGCCGAAGAAGTTGAACTCCAGCCAGGGGATGCCGAACTTCTCCTCCATGACCCGGCACATGTAGTTCATGGACCGGTAGCAGTGGATGAGGTTGAGCTTGACCTGGTGGGTGGCGGCGATCTTGTCCATCTCGCCGTCGCCGGTCCAGGTGGCCTTGACGTTGAGGCCGATCTCCTCGAGCACCGCCTTGGCGCTCCAGACGTCGCCGCCGATGTTGTAGTCGCCGATGAGGGCCACGTCGTAGGGGCCGGCCGGCTCGGCGAACTCCCGCGTCTCGATGATGTAGTCGCGGATGGTGTCGTTGGAGATGTGGTGCCCGAGCGACTGCGAGACGCCGCGGAAGCCCTCGCAGTTGCAGGGGATGATGGGCATGTCGAGCTCCTTGCTCGACTTCTTGGCGACGGCGTTGATGTCGTCGCCGATGAGCCCCACCGGGCACTCCGAGAGGATGGAGATGCCCTTGGCCAGCGGGAACAGCTCCTTGGTCTCGACCAGCAGCTGGGCCAGCTTCTTGTCGCCGCCGTAGACGATGTCCTTCTCCTGGAAGTCGGACGTCATCTGCATGCCGAACTGCGTGACGCCGTTCTTGCCGGACATCAGGTTGCGACGCGTGCCCCAGCTGTACCAGCCGCAGCCGACCGGGCCGTGGGAGATGTGGGCCATGTCGCGGATGGGCCCCCACACCACGCCCTTGGCGCCGGCGTAGGCGCAGCCGCGGGCGCTCATCACGCCGGGCACCGTCTTGCGGTTCGACTTGACGCAGGAGGAGCAGGCGGACGGGTCGTTGGGCGCCAGGTGGGGGGCCCGCTTCTTGCGCCCCTTCTCCGGATAGGCCTGGAGGGCCTCGTCGATCATCTCCTGGGTCGACTCCTTGGTGATGCCCTCGACCTTCCTCGACAGCTTCACGACCTCGTCCGCCATGGTGCGCTCCTTCGCCTTCCTGGGGTCCGCTACGCGACCGCGGTGGCGGCCTTGCCGACCTTCGACTCGTCCTCGGGGGCCATGATGCCGAACTCCATGAGCAGCTCCTCGAGCTCCTCCATCTCCAGCGGCGTCGGCACCACCAGCATCTTGTTCTCGGCGATCTTCCGCGCCAGGGTCCGGTACTCGTCGGCCTGCTTGTGCTCGGGCGCGTACTCGATGACCGTCATGCGGCGCAGCTCGGCGCGCTGGACCTCGTTGTCGCGCGGCACGAAGTGGATCATCTGGGTGCCGAGCCGCTTGGCGAGCGCCTGGATCAGGTCGGCCTCGCGGTCGGTGTTGCGGCTGTTGCAGATCAGGCCGGCCAGGCGGACCTTGCCGGAGGAGGCGTACTTGAGGATGCCCTTGGCGATGTTGTTGGCCGCGTACATGGCCATCATCTCGCCGGAGCAGACGATGTAGATCTCCTCCGCCTTGTTCTCGCGGATGGGCATGGCGAAGCCGCCGCACACCACGTCGCCCAGCACGTCGTAGAAGACGAAGTCGAGGTCCGGCGTGTAGGCGCCCTGCTCCTCGAGGAAGTTGATGGCCGTGATGACGCCGCGGCCGGCGCAGCCGACCCCCGGCTCCGGGCCGCCGGACTCGACGCACTTCACGTCGCCGAACCCGGTCTTCATCACGTCCGACAGCTCCAGGTCCTCCACCGTGCCGCGCTCGCGCACCAGGTCCATCACGGTGGCCTGCGCCTTGGCGTGCAGGATGAGCCGGGTGGAGTCGGCCTTGGGGTCGCAGCCGACGATCATCACCTTCTTGCCGAGCGACGCCAGGCCGGCGACGGTGTTCTGCGTCGTCGTCGACTTGCCGATGCCGCCCTTTCCGTAGATTGCGATCTGCCTCATGGTCCGCTCCGTTCCTTCGGTTGGTGCCGCCGGTGTGTCCGCGGTCGGAGCGCACCATTGCGAAGGGCGGGCCAGCCGCGGCCGCCGGCGGAAAGGCCCGTGTCCACGCGATTTCCCGGTGAGCGTCCAGTGACGGGACCCGCCCCCCGAGGGCGGGACCCGACAGGGCAGGTACGGAACCCGACAATCGCGTGCTGAACCCGACACGGGCGCGCGCTTCCTGCGCCGGCCTCCCTCGAAAAGCGCCAGGACGGCGCCCCCGGGGCTGCTGGAACGTGCGGTGCAGTGGTGGACGGCGATGCGCGTCGCCATCGCCACCACCGACGGCCTCACCGTGGACGCCCACTTCGGCTGGACGCCCGGCCTCGTGGTCTACGAGGTGGAGGCGGGCGGGGCCCGCGAGGTGGCCCGCCACGCCTTCGCGGCCGCCGTCGAGGACGGCGACCACGGCAAGCTCTCCCCGCGGCTGCGGGCCGTGGAGGGCTGCACCCTCCTCTTCGCCGCCGCGGTCGGGGCCGGGGCGGTGGCCCAGCTCGCCACCCTCCGCGTCCGCACCGCCCCCGGCAAGCCCGGGGAGCCCATCGACGCCCTGCTGGTCCGCCTCTCCCGCCTCCTGGCCGGCACCCCGCCGCCCTGGCTGCAGAAGGCGCTGCGCCCCCCGCCGCCCCCCGACGCCCCGGAGGAACTCCCATGAAGGCGCGCTTCCCCATCCTCTCCGACCTGGCCGGCGACCTCCCCCGCGCCGCCAACTGCGGCTTCGGCGGCGGCTGCGGCGACGCCGAGCGCCCCGCCCCGGCCCTGCCGGCCGACGTGGCCGCGCGGGTGAAGAACCACCCCTGCTACAGCCAGGAGGCCCACCACCACTTCGCCCGCATGCACGTGGCGGTGGCGCCGGCGTGCAACATCCAGTGCCACTACTGCAACCGCAAGTACGACTGCGCCAACGAGAGCCGGCCCGGGGTGGTCTCGGAGCGGCTCACGCCGGAGCAGGCGGTGCGCAAGGTGCAGGCGGTGGCGGCCGAGGTGCCATCCCTCTCGGTGGTGGGCATCGCCGGCCCGGGCGACCCGCTCGCCAACCCCGAGGCCACCTTCGCCACGCTGGAGGGGGTGAAGCGGGCCGCCCCGGACCTGACGCTCTGCCTCTCCACCAACGGCCTGGCGCTGCCCGACCACGCCGACCGGCTGGCCGACCTGGGCGTGGGCCACGTCACCGTGACCGTCAACATGGTCGACCCGGTCGTGGGCGAGCGCATCTACCCCTGGGTGAACTGGAAGGGGAGGAAGGTCCGCGGCGCCGAGGCCTCCCGCCTCCTCTCCGAGCGGCAGCTGGAGGGGATCGCGCGGCTGGCGGCCCGCGGCGTCCTCTGCAAGGTCAACTCGGTGGTCATCCCGGGCGTCAACGACACCCACCTGTCCGAGGTGGGCCGGCGGCTGCGCGGGCTGGGGGTCTTCCTCCACAACGTCATGCCGCTCATCTCGGCGCCGGAGCACGGCACGCACTACGGCCTGACCGGCCAGCGCGGCCCCACCACCCCCGAGCTCGAGGCGGTGCAGCGGGCCTGCGAGGTGGATGTGAGGCTGATGCGCCACTGCCGCCAGTGCCGCGCCGACGCGGTGGGGCGGCTCGGCGAGGACCGGAGCGGCGAGTTCACCATGGCCTCGCTCCCGCCCGAGCCGGCCCAGGACGCCGCCCAGGTCCGCGCGGCCCACCGCGCGGCGGTGGACCGGGTGCGCGAGCGGCAGGAGGCGGCGAAGCGCGAGGCGCTCCGCGCGGTGGGCGGCGCGCCGGAGGGGCTGCGGGCGCGGGTGGCGGTGGCCACCCGGGGCGAGGGGCTGGTCAACGAGCACTTCGGCCACGCCCGCGAGTTCCTGGTCTACGAGGTGGCCGCCGCGGGCTCGCGGCTCCTCGGCATCCGCAAGGTGGAGCGCTTCTGCCAGGGCGGCGAGGGCGACGAGGACGCCCTGGCCCCGGTGCTGCGGGCCCTCTCCGACTGCCAGGCGGTGCTGGTGGCCAAGGTGGGCCACTGCCCGAAGGGCCAGCTCGCGGCGGCCGGCGTCGAGCCGGTGGTGGACCTGGCCCACCAGCCCATCGAGGCGGCGGCCCTCACCTGGTTCGCGGGGTTCGCCGCGCGGGTGGGCCGCGGCGAGGCGGCGGCGCCGGCGCTGCGGGCGGAGCCGGCGGCGCTGGCGGCGGAGGGGGACGCGGTCGCGGTCGCGTAGGGGATCGTGATCGGGATCGGGGTCGGGACCGAAGGTCGCGGTCGGGGGTTGAGTCCCCCTCGCCCCCGGAGGGGGAGAGGGCCGGGAAGTGGGGGCGCGTGCAGCTCGAGGCCCGCCCCCTTCCCTGCGCGCTGCGTCGCGTTGCCTTCCACCCGCACCGGCGGTATCTGGGCGCCTACCGAACGGCCGCCGCGCCGTGGAGCCGACATGTCCGACAACGCCACACCGCCCCGCGACGCCTTCGCCTCCACCCTCGGCGCCTTCGCCGCCACCGTCGGCTCGGCGGTCGGCCTCGGCAACATCTGGAAGTTCCCCTACCTCACCGGCTCCAACGGCGGCGCCGCCTTCGTGCTGGCCTACCTGCTGGCGGTGGCGCTGGTGGCGCTGCCGGTGATGGTGGTGGAGCACGCCATCGGCCGGCGCATGCGCCTCGACGCGGTGCAGGCCTACGGGAAGGTGGTGCCGGGGCAACGGGGCTGGGCGGCCATCGGGTGGGCCGGCCTGGCCTCGGCGGTGCTGATCATGGCCTTCTACACGGACGTGGCCGGCTGGGTCTTCGCCTACGTCTGGAAGTCGGCGGCGGCCGCCGCCGGCGGCGCGCCCCTCGGCCCCGAGGCCTTCGGGCAGCTGGCCGGCGGCACCTGGGAGCCGCTGGCGTGGCAGGCCGGCGTCCTCGCCCTCACCGCCGCCATCATCGCCGGCGGCGTCTCGGCCGGCATCGAGCGGGTCACCAAGGCGCTCATGCCGGCCCTCTTCGTCCTCCTGCTGGTCTGCGACGCCCGCGCCCTCACCCTCCCCGGCGCCGGGGCGGGCGTGGCCTACCTCTTCACCCCGGACCTGGCCAAGCTCACCGGCCCGGTGCTCCTCTCGGCGCTGGGGCTGGCCTTCTTCAAGCTCTCCCTCGGCATGGGGACCATGACCACCTACGGCTCCTACCTGCCGGCGGGCGTGCGGCTGGTCCCCAACGCGGCGCGGGTGGCGCTGGCCGACACCGCCGTCTCGCTGCTGGCCGGCCTGGCCATCTTCCCGGCGGTCTTCGCCTTCGGCGGCACGCCGGCGGGCGGGCCCGGGCTGCTCTTCAACACCATCCCGCTGGTCTTCGCGCAGATGCCCGGCGGGGCGGTCTTCACCACCCTGTTCTTCGTGCTGGCCGCCATCGCCACCATCGGCGCCATGGTGAGCCTCATCGAGGTGCCGGTGGCCTTCCTGGTCGAGCGGGGCGGCCTGCGGCGGCGGCAGGCGGCGGTGGTCACGGCCGTCGCCATGTACGCCCTGGGGGCGCTGGCCACCCTCTCGCAGGGGCCGGTCCTCTCCGGCGTGACGCTCTTCGGGAAGGGCTTCTTCGACCTCTTCGACTTCGCCTCCTCCAACGTGCTCCTGCCGGTGGGCGGCCTGGCCATCGCGGTGGTGGGCGGGTGGCTGGTGCCGCGGGCGGCCTTCGCCGGCGAGCTGCAGGGGGCGGCGGCGGGGCTGGGGTGGTCGGGGCGGGCGGTGATGCTCCTGGCGCGGTGGGTGGCGCCGGTGCTGATCCTGCTCATCCTGCTCAACAGCCTGGGGGTGATCAGGGTGGCGTAGGGGCCCCTCACCCCGGCCCTCTCCCCGCAGGCGGGGAGAGGGAGGGAAGAGCGAGGTCGAGGTCGAGGTCGAGGTCGAGGTCGAGGTCGAGGTCGAGGTCGAGGAAGGTGCGCCCGGGCTCACGACGTGCAACGCCCCGCCGCGGAGGTCCGGGGCGGGGCGTCGGGTGAGGCGGGAGCGGGCGTCGACTACGGGGGAAGGACCGTCTCGCCGTAGGAGAGGAACCGGTCCACCGACTGCGCGGCGGCGCGCCCCTCGCGGATGGCCCAGACCACCAGCGACTGGCCGCGGGCCATGTCGCCGGCGGCGAAGATGCCGGGGACGCTGGTCATCTTGTTCTCGTCGGTCCAGACGTTGCCGCGGTCGTCGAGCTTGCAGCCGAGCTGGCCGGGCACCGACTTCTCGGGCCCCACGAAGCCGAGGGCCAGCAGCACCAGGTCGGCCTTGATCACCTTCTCCGAGCCCGGGACCTCCTTCGGGCCGAAGCGGCCATCCGGGCCCTTGGTCCACTCCACCGAGACCAGGTGCAGCTCCTTCACGTTCCCGGCGCCGTCGTCCACGAACCGCTTGGTCAGCACTTGGAACTGCCGCGGGTCGGCGCCCCACAGGGCGGCCGCCTCCTCCTGGCCGTAGTCGACCTTGAGGACCTTGGGCCACTGCGGCCACGGGTTGTCGGCGGCGCGGCTGTCGGGCGGGCGGGGCAGGATCTCGAGCTGGGTCACGCTGGCCGCGCCGTGGCGGATGGAGGTGCCCACGCAGTCGGTGCCGGTGTCGCCGCCGCCGATGACCACCACGTGCTTGCCCTTGGCCGAGAGGAACTTGCCGTCGGCCAGCTTCGAGTCGAGCAGGCTCTTGGTGTTGGCGTGGAGGAACTCCATGGCCAGGTGGATGCCCTTGAGGTTTCGCCCCTCCACCGGCAGGTCGCGCGCCGCGGTGGCGCCGCCGGCCAGGATCACGGCGTCGTAGTCCTTGGCCAGCCGCTCGGACGGGATGTGCTTGCCGATCTCGGTCTCGGTGACGAAGCGCACGCCCTCGTCGGCCAGCAGCTTGACCCGGCGCTCCACCACGCCCTTGTCGAGCTTCATGTTGGGGATGCCGTACATGAGCAGGCCGCCGACCCGGTCGGCCCGCTCGAAGACCGTGACGGCGTGCCCCGCCTTGTTGAGCTGGGCGGCCGCGGCCAGGCCGGCCGGGCCGGAGCCGACCACCGCCACCCGCTTGCCGGTGCGGATGGGCGGGGGCTCGGGCACCACCCAGCCCTCCTTGAAGGCCCGGTCGATGATCTCGCACTCGATGGTCTTGATGGTGACCGGCTGGCCGTTCAGGCCGCAGGTGCAGGAGCCCTCGCAGGGCGCCGGGCAGACCCGCCCGGTGAACTCCGGGAAGTTGTTGGTCTTGGCGAGGCGGATCCACGCCTCCTTCCACTGCCCCCGGTAGACCAGGTCGTTCCACTCCGGGATGAGGTTGTTGATGGGGCACCCGGAGGCCATGCCGGCGATGAGCTTGCCGGTGTGGCAGTAGGGGACGCCACAGTCCATGCAGCGGGCCCCCTGCTGGCGCAGGGTGGCCTCGTCGTAGGGCGGGTGGTCCTCCTTCCAGTCCTTGATGCGCACGAGCGGCTCGCGCTCCAGCTTCCTGGCGCGCTGGTACTCGATGAACCCGGTCGGCTTGCCCATGTCCTAGTTCCCACCCACCCGCGCCTCGTCGTGCGCGTTCATCTCGAAGGCCTTGAGCTCGGCCTCCTCCTGGTTCAGCCCCTTGGCCCGGAGCGAGGCCTGCGACTCCAGCATGCGGCGGTAGTCGTGCGGCAGCACCTTGACCAGCTTCTGCGAGAGCTCCTTCCAGCGGTCCAGCAGCCGCTGCCCCTGGACCGAGCCGGTGGCCGCCACGTGGCGCTCCACCATGGCCTTCACCGACCCCAGCTCCTCCGGCTCGGTGACGGGGCCGAGCCCCACCATCTGCGTGTTGCAGCGCACCGGGAAGGAGCCGGCCTCGTCGAGGACGTAGGCCACGCCGCCCGACATGCCGGCGGCGAAGTTGCGCCCGGTCTTGCCCAGCACCAGCACCCGGCCGCCGGTCATGTACTCGCAGCCGTGGTCGCCCACGCCCTCCACCACCGCGGTGGCGCCGGAGTTGCGGACCGCGAAGCGCTCGCCGCCCACGCCGCGGAAGTAGGCCTCGCCGCCGGTGGCGCCGTAGAGCGCCACGTTGCCGACGATGACGTTCTCCTCCGCCACGAAGGTGCTGCCCCTGGGCGGGAAGACCGCGATGGTGCCGCCCGAGAGCCCCTTGCCGGTGTAGTCGTTGGCGTCGCCCTCCAGCGTGAGCGTCAGCCCCCGCGGGATGAAGGCGCCGAAGGACTGGCCGGCCGAGCCGGTGAAGCGGAAGGTGATGGTGCCCGGCGGCAGGCCGTCGGCGCCGTGGCGCCGCGTCACCTCCGAGCCCACCATGGTGCCCACCACCCGGTTGGTGTTGCGGATGGGCAGGCTGGCGTCCACCTTCTCGCCCTTCTCCAGCGCCGGCGCCGCCAGCTTCAGGAGCGTGGTGGCGTCGAGCGAGCGGTCCACCCCGTGGTCCTGCGGGATGGTGCAGATGCGCCCGTAGTGCTTGGGCACGGTGGGCTTGAAGAGGATGCGCGAGAAGTCCAGGTTGCGGGCCTTCCAGTGGTCCACCGCGCGGCGCATCTCGATGCGCTCCGAGCGGCCCACCATCTCGTCCACGGTGCGGAAGCCCAGCTCGGCCATCAGCTCGCGGACCTCCTGCGCGATGAAGCGCATGAAGGTGACCACGTGGGCCGGGTCGCCGGTGAACCGGGCGCGTAGCTGCGGGTCCTGGGTGGCCACGCCCACCGGGCAGGTGTTGAGGTGGCAGGCGCGCATCATGATGCAGCCCAGCACCACCAGCGGCGCGGTGGCGAAGCCGAACTCCTCGGCGCCCAGCAGCGCGCCGACGACCACGTCGCGGCCGGTCTTGAGCTGGCCGTCCACCTCCACCACGATGCGCGACCGGAGGTCGTTCATCACCAGCACCTGGTGGGTCTCGGCGAGCCCCAGCTCCCAGGGGATGCCGGCGTGCTTGATGGAGGTGAGGGGCGAGGCGCCGGTGCCGCCGTCGTAGCCGGAGATGAGCACCACGTCGGCGTGGGCCTTGGCCACGCCGGCGGCGATGGTGCCCACCCCCACCTCGGCCACCAGCTTCACGCTGATGCGGGCCCGGTGGTTGGCGTTCTTGAGGTCGTGGATGAGCTGCGCCAGGTCCTCGATGGAGTAGATGTCGTGGTGCGGCGGCGGGGAGATCAGCCCCACGCCCGGGGTGGCGTGCCGCACCTTGGCGATCCACGGGTAGACCTTGGAGCCGGGGAGCTGGCCGCCCTCGCCCGGCTTGGCTCCCTGGGCCATCTTGATCTGCAGCTCCCGGGCGTTGACCAGGTAGTTGCTGGTGACGCCGAAGCGACCCGAGGCCACCTGCTTGATGGCCGAGTTCTTGGAGTCGCCGTTGGCCAGCTTCTGGTAGCGCGCCGGGTCCTCGCCGCCCTCGCCGGTGTTGGACTTGCCGCCGATGCGGTTCATGGCGACCGCCAGCGCCTCGTGGGCCTCCTTGGAGATGGAGCCGTAGCTCATGGCGCCGGTCTTGAACCGGCGCATGATGGCCTCCACCGGCTCGACCTCGTCGATGGGCACCGGCCGGCTGGCCGGCTTCAGGTCCATCAGGCCGCGCAGCGTGTAGAGGGCCTTCGACTGGTTGTCGATGAGGGCGGTGTACTCCTTGAACGCCTTGTAGTCGTTGGTGCGGGTGGCGTACTGGAGCCGGTGCACCGTCTCGGGGTTGAAGAGGTGGTGCTCGCCGCCGGCGCGGTACTGGTACTGGCCGCCGGCCGGCAGGCTGCGGTGGACGATGGGCCGCTTGGGCGGGAAGCCGCGCTCGTGGCGGAGCCGCGCCTCCTTGGCCACCACGTCGATGCCCACGCCGCCCACGCGGGTGGCGGTCCAGGTGAAGTACTCGTCGATGAAGTCCTGGTTGAGGCCGACGGCCTCGAAGACCTGGGCGCCGTGGTAGCTCTGGATGGTCGAGATGCCCATCTTGGAGATGACCTTGACGATGCCCTTGGCCACCGCCTTGGCGTACTTCTTCTCGGCCTCGTAGGCCGTCCCCGGGATCATCCCCAGCTTCACCTGGTCGTGGATGGTCTCGAAGGCCAGGTAGGGGTTGACCGCCGAGGCGCCGTAGGCGGTGAGCAGGGCGAAGTGGTGCACCTCGCGCGGCTCGCCCGACTCCAGCACCAGGCCGATGCGGGTGCGGGTGCCCTCGCGGATGAGGTGGTGGTGCACCGCCGAGACAGCCAGCAGCGACGGGATGGGCGCGTACTCGGCGTCCAGGCCACGATCCGAGAGGATGATGACGTTGTAGCCCTCGGCGATGCACTCCGAGGCCCGCCAGCGCAGGTCCTCGAGGGCCTTGCGCAGGCCGGCGCCGCCCGCCGAGCCCTGGTAGAGGGTGGGCAGGGTGATGGCCCTGAGCCCCTTGGCGGCCGCCCCGCCGTCGAGGGCCCGGATCTTCTCCAGCTCCTCGTTGCGGATGACCGGCGAGGGGAGCGCCAGCTGGCGCGCCGACTCCGGCGTGGGCTCGAGGAGGTTGCCCTCCGGCCCCACCGCCGTCTCCACCGCCATGATGATCTCCTCGCGGATGGCGTCCACCGGCGGGTTGGTCACCTGGGCGAAGAGCTGCTTGAAGTAGGAGAAGAGCAGCTGGGGCTTGTCGGAGAGGACCGCCAGCGGCGTGTCGGTGCCCATCGAGCCGAGGGGCTCGGTGCCGTCGGTGGCCATGGGCGTGATGAGCAGCTTCACGTCCTCGGAGGTGTAGCCGTAGACCTCCTGGCGGCGGAGCACCGTCTCGTGGTCGGGCTCGATGACCCGGGGCGGCTTGGGCAGCTCCTCCAGCCGCACCAGGTGATCCTCGAGCCACTTTGCGTAGGGCTTCTCGGCGGCGATGCGCTCCTTCAGCTCGTCGTCGGAGACGATGCGCCGCTGGGCGGTGTCCACCAGGAACATGCGGCCGGGCTGGAGGCGCCCCTTCTGCTGGATGCTGTCGGCCGGGATGTCGAGGACGCCCACCTCGGACGCCATCACCACCATGTCGTCCTTGGTGACGTAGTAGCGGCTGGGGCGCAGGCCGTTGCGGTCGAGGAGCGCGCCGATGCGCACGCCGTCGGTGAAGGCGATGGAGGCCGGGCCGTCCCAGGGCTCCATCAGGCAGGAGTGGTACTCGTAGAAGGCCTTCTTGGCCGGGCTCATCGACTCGTGGCGGCCCCAGGGCTCCGGCACCATCATCATCATGGCGTGCGGCAGCTCGCGGCCGGCCAGGGTCAGCAGCTCCAGCACGTTGTCGAACATGCCGGAGTCGGAGCCGTCGGTGTCCACCACCGTGAGGATCTTCTGCAGGTCGTCGCCGAAGAGCCCCGACTTCATCATCGACTGGCGCGCGTGCATCCAGTTGATGTTGCCGCGCAGGGTGTTGATCTCGCCGTTGTGCGAGATGTAGCGGTACGGGTGGGCGCGCGACCAGCTGGGGAAGGTGTTGGTCGAGAAGCGCGAGTGCACCATGCCGAGGGCCGAGACCATCCCCTCCTCCCGCAGGTCGGGGAAGAACTCGCGGAGCTGGGGCGCGTTGAGCATCCCCTTGTAGACGATGGTCTTGTAGCTGAGGCTGGGCACGTAGAAGTGCGTGCGGCCCGGGATGGCGGAGCGGGAGATCTTCTTCTCCACCTGGCGGCGGATCACGTAGAGCTTGCGCTCGAAGGCCATGGGGTCGGCCACGCCCTCGCCGCGCCCCACGAAGATCTGCCGGATGACCGGCTGCGAGCCCTTGGCGGAGGGGCCCAGGGTGGCGTTGTCCACCGGCACGTCGCGCCAGCCGAGGACGAACTGGCCCTCGGCGCGGACCGTCTCCTCGAAGGTGCGCTCGCAGGCGGCGCGCCCCTCGGCGGAGGGCGGCAGGAAGACCATGCCCACGCCGTAGTGGCCGGCGCCGGGCAGGGCGAAGCCGAGCTTGCCGCACTTCTCGCGGAGGAAGGCGTGGGGGAGCTGCAGGAGGATGCCGGCGCCGTCGCCGGTGTTCTTCTCCGCGCCCACCGCGCCGCGGTGCTCCAGGTTGACCAGCACCGTGAGCGCCTTCTCCACGATGTCGTGGGTGGGGCGGCCCTGGATGTCCACCACGAAGCCGAACCCGCAGGCGTCCTTCTCGTTCTGCGGGTCGTACAGGCCCTGCTGCTGGGGATAGCCGGTCTCGGTCATCGTTCCTTGGCCCTTCGGAGAATGGCGCCCGACTCGCCCGGCGCGGTCCGCCAGAACGCACCGGGAACCACGTGTCGGGGAGCAGCGCACCGCAGCCCTTCCAATGGCGGACCGGGGAGTCTGACCGATCACGGGAAAGTGCGTCAAGCCCTGCGGCTCTTTGGGTTTTTTTGCTTCCTCGGGTTGCCCGGAAACCGGGCAGCCTGACCGGAAACCGGGCACACCGGCGGTGCGCGCCGGGGCCGCGCAACCGCTGCCCGGGATCCGGGTTGGAGGGGGTGTGCCTGCCGCCTCACGCGGCGGCCGGAGGGACACCAACATGACGAAGAACCTGTGGATCGTGGGCGCCGCGGCGCTCGGCCTGGCCCTCTCGGCCTGCGGCCAGAAGACGCCGGACGACTTCGCCGCCGCCACCCCGGACGCGGCCGGCCTCACCCTGGAGCTGGCCGGCGGCGCGCCGGAGGGGCTCGCCCCGGCCCTCAGCACGGCGGCGGCCGTCACCCCGCCCGACCTCGGGACGGACGAGCTCGGCGCCACCCGCGGCGCCATCAAGGCGCTCAACGGCGAGGTGCGGCGGGTCCTCGACGAGGTGCAGGCGGTGGTGCGGTCGAGCGGCGCCCCGGCCCCTGGCGAGGCGCGGACCTGGGGCCCGGCCGTCCGCTGCGTGCAGCAGGGCCCGGCCGGCTGCCAGGCCGAGGCCGCGCTGCTGCTCCGCGTGCAGCACCTGGTCGGCGACACCTGGGCCTTCGGCCTGGCGGCGCGCCCGGTCGCCTCCACCGCGGAGGCCGACTGGAGGCCGGTGCTGGCCGGCTGGATGCGCCGCAACGCCGAGGCCCACCGCGGCCGCGGCCGGGCCGCCTTCGACCTGGGGAACCTGGCCGCCGCCGCCCCCGGCTACACCGGCCGCGGCTGGCTCCTGGCCGGCTTCGCCCACGCCGGCGAGGCCCGCACGCTGGTCTACAGGCTGGTCGGCTTCACCCCCGACGCCGCGACCATGGACCCGCTCACCGCCGCCTTCTACGGCCACCGGACGCCGGCCGGCGTGACCCGCGTGCGCGTCGCCTCCGTGGCCGACGTCCTCGCCGGCGCCAACGCCGACTTCCCCGAGGAGCTCTCGCTGGCCCGCGCCGGCTGGGTGCCCGGCGTCGGCGGGCGCGGCCACGTGGTGGTCTCCAACTGGCTCGACGGGGCCGAGCCGCCCCGGCTCCACGGCGACGTGCCCTTCTCGGTGGTCGGCACCGACCACTACTTCCTCGGCCGGTTCTGCTGGGGCCCGGGCGGCGCCCTCAAGGTGAAGGAGTGGCGCTGGTGCGCCCGCGGCGACGGCGCGGCGGCCTGCCTGGCCACCGACCCGGTGGCCGTCGAGCCGGCCGGCGCCACCTGGGCCGGCGCCTGCACCGGCTTCGCCGCCGAGGAGCCGGCGCCGGGCGACGTCTCGGTGGGCGCCGAGCAGTCCACCGGCGCCGAGCCGGCGGGGAGCGGCGCCGACCAGCCGCCGGCGCCGGTGACGCCGCCCGCCGACGTGACCGACGTCGCGGCCCCGCTCGGCGGGTAGCACCCCCGCCCCCATCCGACCACGCAGTCTGCGGGCCGATCGCCTCCCTCCGAGGCGCTCGGCCCGCGGCGTTTCGCCCCACTCGCCGGGGCCCGCGGCGGCGGGGCCGGCGAATGTTCGCGCCGCGGCGTCCGTTCCCCTTCCGGTACGCCCGGCGATGTGCCATGGTCCCGCGCCATCGAGGCAGGCAGTCCGGGAGATCCAGGCGGGCGCAGCGGTTGCGCCGCGCGGGCCCGAAACCGTCGTTCGCTGCGCGGAGCCCCCGCCCGCCCAGCGCGGAAGTGGCCGTCGACACGGCCGTTTCAAGCCTCCGGGCCAGGGCACGCCCCTTGCTCGGTGGCCAGGCACGGAGGTCATCGTGAGTTCTGTTCCATCGTCCACCGACTCCACCCCCGGCGCGGCCGGCCAGGCCGGTACGGCCGCCGACCGCGAAGCCCGCCTCACCGCCATCCTGGTGGTGGGCGCCATGGTGGTCGGCGCCGTCGCCCAGATCTGGATCCCGCCCGGCCCCCTCACGCTGGTGGCCGCCACCGGCATGGCCAGCCTGGTGGTGCTGGCGCTCTCCTTCATCGTGCCGGGCCGCCTGCGCACCACCCTGGCCGGCTTCCGCTTCACCTCCACGCTGCTCATCGCGCTGGCGGTGTTCGCCATCATCGGCACGCTGGTGCTGCAGGGGAAGCCGCCCGCGCTCTACCGCGAGCGCTACGGCGCCTTCGGCCCCATCATCCTGGCCCTGCGCTTCGACGACATCTTCCACGGCCTGCCCTACGCCGGCCTGGCGGCCCTCTTCGGCGCCGCCATCCTGGCCTCGGCCTCGCTGCGCTGGCCGGTCTCGGCGCGGCGCGCCGGCTTCTTCATCGCCCACGTCGGCCTGCTGGTCTCCGGGGCGGGCGCCGCCGCCTCCTCGGTGCTCTCCACCCGCGGCCGCATCGACCTCTTCGCCGGCGGCGACGTGGCCACCACGGTGCGCGTCACCAAGGGCGGCAGCCCCACCGGCCAGGTGGCCACCCTGCCCTTCGAGCTCAAGCTCGACCAGTTCGACCTGGTGAACTACGAGACCGAGTACCGCGTCGGCTTCTACGCCAAGGAGAAGGTGAAGCGCGACGGGCGGGTCCTCGAGGACTACCGCCTCAAGACCAGCTTCGACCCCGACACGGCCCGCCACCGGCTCCCCGGCGGCGACTCGTTCCGCCTCAAGGCCATCTACCCGGACTTCGTGGCCCTCCCCAAGGTGACGCCCATCGCCTCGGGCGGCCGCGCCGCGGTGCAGGTCACCCTGGGCGGCTCGACCCGCTGGTTCGTGGACGGCGAGAAGGCCACCTCCCCCGACGGCGCCCTGGCGGTGGCCTTCGGCTGGAAGCGCCCGCCGCTCCCCTCCGGCCACCCGACGGTGGTGCTCATCTCCGGCGAGGAGGGCAAGGTCATCGTGGCCCGCGCCGACGGCGCCAGCGAGGTCCCCCTCGCCGACGGCCTGGCGCTGCTGGGCGGCTACGTGAAGGTGGGCCAGCTGCTGCCCCACGCCCAGATCGACAACCAGTTCGCCACCCTCTCGCAGGAGTGGAAGAACCCGGTGGCGGTGCTGGAGCTGACCAGCGGCGGCCTGATCTCCGAGCAGGTGGTGATGGCCAACCAGCCCCGCGGCGTCTTCGTGGAGGCCGACAAGAGCGCGCTGGTCTTCGAGAAGCGCGACAAGGAGGTCAAGGCCTTCCGCTCCCACGTCACCGCCCGAAAGGGCGACACGCTGAAGCGCGCGGTGGTCTCGGTGAACGACCCGCTCGACTTCGCCGGCTGGACCCTCTACCAGGTGAACTACAACCCCGAGGACCCCACCTACTCCGGCCTGGAGGCGGTGCGCGACCCGGGCGTGCCCTGGGTCTTCACCGGCTTCGCCCTGATCTGCATCGGCGTGGCCTACATGTTCTACGTGGAGCCCCGGCTCCGCGGCGGCGGCATCGAGCGCCCCGCCGGCCCGTCCGCCCAGGCCTGACCCCAGAGGAGACCGCCATGCTCCAGTACATCCTCTTCGAGCACCCCGTCTTCGCCGCCACCGGCCTGCTCTACGCGGCCGCCACCGCCGCCTACGCCGCCGCCTGGCGCTCCACCAGGGCCGCGGTGGGGCGCGCCGGCACCGCGCTGATGGTGATCGCCACCGTCCTCAACCTCGGGCTGGTCGTCAACCGCGCCGTCGAGTCGGGCCGCGAGCCCTTCAAGTCGCTCTTCGAGTCGCTGGTCTTCCTGGCCCTCTGCATGGGGCTGCTCTACGTGGTGATGGAGCGGCTCTACCGCACCCGCATCTTCGGCCTGCCGGCCGCCGCCATGTCCCTCGGCGCCATCGGCTACGCCCTGGTGAAGTGGGACGCCGACATCGTCAAGCTCCCGCCGGCGCTCCAGTCCGGCTGGTTCATGCCCCACGTGCTGGTCTACTTCATCGGCTACGCGGCGCTGGCCTTCGCGGTGGGCGTGGCCATCGTGCAGCTGCTGGCCTCGCGCTCGCCGGCGGTGCAGCGGCTCACCACCCTCAAGCTGGGCACCATGCTCACCGGTGACCCGCTCGACCTCGACAAGATCACCTACGACGTGATCCGCTTCGGCTTCATCCTGCTCACCATCGGCCTGCTCATCGGCTCGGTCTGGGCCAAGAGCGCCTGGGGCGACTTCTGGGTCTGGGACCCCAAGGAGAACTGGTCGCTGGTGACCTGGCTGGTCTACGGGGCCTACCTGCACCTGCGCAAGGTGCGCGGCTGGCGCGGCGACAAGGCCGCCTGGCTGGCCATCATCGGCTTCGCGGTGGTGATGTTCACCTACCTCGGCATGGGGCTCCTGCCCACCGCCGAGGAGAGCGCCCACGTCTACACCGGGTAGCGGCCCCCGCCGCACCCCGGAGGCACCACGGCCGCCCGCGAGGGCGGCCGTTCCGTTTGCGGCCACCGGCCCGGCTACCCGAAGGCGGCCTCGCCGGCGCGGCGGCGGCCCACCTGCCCGGCCTTGTACTCCTTGAGCCGGTACTGGATCTTGCGCACCGAGACCCCCAGGATCTCGGCGGCGCGGGCGGTGGAGCCGCCCGCCTGCTCCAGCGTGCGCAGGATGGCCTCGCGCTCGATCTCGAAGAGGGTGGCGCCGGGGATGAGGGCGCTGCCGCCCGCCTCCTCGGCGCTGGCGCCGTGGAGCACCGGCGGCAGGTCGGCGGCGGTCAGCTCGGCGCCGGTGGCGCGCCCCGCGGCCGCCCGCACCACCGCCTCCAGCTCCCGCAGGTTGCCGGGCCACTCGTAGGCGAAGAGCTCGGAGAGCACGCCCGGCGTCACCCCGCGGAGGCGGCGGCCGTGGGTCGGGGCGGCGTGGTCGAGGAAGTGGGCCACCAGCGCCGGGATGTCGGCCTTGCGGGCCCGGAGCGGCGGCAGCGCCAGGGCCACCACGTTGAGCCGGTAGTAGAGGTCGTCGCGGAAGGCGCCGGCGTGGACCGCCTCGGCCAGCTCCCGCTGCGAGCCGGCCACCACCCGCACGTCCACCGGGATGGCCTCGCGCCCGCCCAGCCGCTCCAGCACCCCGTCCTGCAGCACCCGCAGCACCTTCACCTGCACCGAGGGCGGCAGCCTCCCCACCTCGTCGAGGTAGAGGGTGCCGCCGCTGGCCTGCTCGAAGGCGCCGATGCGCCGCCCCTCGGCCTCGGCGAAGGCGCCCTGCTCGTGGCCGAAGAGCTCGCTGTCGAGGAGCGTCTCGCCCAGCGCGGCGCAGTTGACGCGCACGAAGGGGCGCTCGCGCCGCGGCGAGAGCTCGTGGAGCACCTGGGCCATGTGCTGCTTGCCGGTGCCGGCCTCGCCGTGCACCAGCACGGTGGCCTTGGTGGGCGCCACCCGGCGCGTCACCTCGAAGACCGAGAGCAGGTCGGGCGAGGAGCCCACCATGGCGAGCCGGCCGCGGATGCGCTCGCGGAGCCGGGCGCCGTCGAGGCGCAGGCGGCGCTTCTCGGCCGCCTTCTGCAGCACCAGCGCCACGTGGGTGGGCTCGAGCGGCCGCACCAGGAAGGCCTCGGCCCCGGCCTGCATGGCCGCCACCGCCTCGCCCATGCGGTCCGGCTCCACCGCCACCACCAGGCCGGCGTCGCTGCGCAGGTGGTGGAGCCGGTTGACCATGGCCGGGCCGTCGCAGCCGGGCACGCCGCTGCCGGCGAGGACCACGGCCGGCTGGACCGCCGGGATCAGCGCCGTGGCCGCCTCGGCCGAGGCCGCCTCCACGGCGTCGAAGCCGAGCTCCGCGAGCGCGAGGCGCAGCGCGGCGCCGGCGGTCGGGTCCCCTTCGATCACCAGGATGCGCTCGCGGTGCATGTCCGGGGGGCATACCTAGCAAGGGCCGTACCGGGGCTGATCAGGCCCACATGGGCGCCTGCCAGGTGCACGGTTTGCGCCTTGCGCCCGACCCGCGCAGCCCTTGCCCCGGGTTGTGCGTCCAGTGAAAGGGGCACGCCCCCCGCGACCGCTCAGTGCGCGGGCTTGGCGGCGGGAGACGCCCCGGCCGGGCCGAGGATCGCGTCGCGGATCTGCTGCGGCGCCAGCTCCGAGTCGGGCGGGTTGGCCAGGGGGAAGCGGGTGGCGTTGTCCAGCATGGTGAGGCCGATGAGCAGCGCCACGAAGACCAGCGAGGTGACCAGGATGAGCCGGTTGGCCCCCTTCTGATCCCACAGGTGCATGAAGAAGAGCGCCACCAGGCCGCCCTTCACCGAGGCGATGAGCAGGGCCACCGCCACGCCGGCGGCGCCGGGGATGTGGAAGCGCGAGAGCCCCCAGGTGACGGCGGTGAGCACCATGAGCGCCCCCCAGACCTTGAGGTAGCGCCCCACGTGCGAGTGGTGGGCGTGGCCGGCGGCGGCGGCGGGGTGGGCGGACATCGGGCGGCCTCGTCAGATGAGGTAGATGAGCGGGAAGACGAAGATCCAGATCAGGTCGACGAGGTGCCAGTACAGGCCGGCCAGCTCCACCGGCACGTGGTACTCGGCCGAGTACTTCCCCATCCACGAGCGCACCCCGATGACCCCCAGCACCGTCATGCCGATGATGACGTGGAAGGCGTGCAGGCCGGTGATGAGGAAGTAGAGGGTGAAGAAGAGCGAGCCGCCCGAGCCGGCGATGGCGCCGGAGGTGTAGTACTGGCCCGGCAGCTCCCCGGCGTGGAAGTGGTGCGAGTACTCCAGGGCCTTCAGGGCCATGAAGACCAGGCCCATGCCGATGGAGGCGAAGAAGAGCGCGCCGCTGCGCTTGCCGTTCCCCCTGGCCGCGGCGTCGAGCCCCAGCGCCACGGTGAGGGAGCTGGTCACCAGCACGAAGGTGTTGACGCCGCCCATCCAGGTGGCGAGGCCGCGCGAGGCCGCCGAGAAGGACTCGGTGTAGAGGTAGCGGTAGACGCCGTAGGCGGCGAAGAGCGCGCAGAAGAGCAGGATCTCGGTGGCCAGGAAGAGCCACATCCCGATGCGCTGGGCGTTGGCCTGCTTCTCCAGGCTCTCGAAGTGGTGGGCCAGGGCCGGGTGGGCGGTGGCGCTAGACATGGCTGGCCCCCTGCGCGCCGGCCGGGGCCGCGCCGGCCTCCGGGGCCTGGCCCGGGAGGTCGTGGTACTCGTGCGGCCCGCGGGTGAACTCGGGCACCACCTCGAAGTTCTCCAGCGGCGGCGGCGAGGGGGTCAGCCACTCGTAGCCGCGCGAGCCCCAGGGGTTGGGGCCGGCCACCTCGCCGTGCCTGAGGGCCACCAGGATGTAGACCAGCACGATGGTGAAGCCGATGGCCAGCACCGAGGCGCCCGCGGTGGAGGCCACGTTGAGCGCCCAGAAGCGCTCCGGGTAGTTGAAGTAGCGGCGGGGCATGCCCTCGTTGCCGAGGAGGAACTGGGGCAGGAAGGTGAAGACGAAGCCCAGGATGATGAAGACCGCCGCCACCAGGCCCCAGCGCTCGTTGTACATGCGCCCGGTGATCTTGGGCCACCAGTAGTGGAGCGCCGCCAGGAAGGCCATCATGGTGGACCCCACCATGATGAAGTGGAAGTGGGCCACCACGAAGTAGGTGTCCTGCCAGTGGATGTCGAGGGAGACGGTGGCCAGCGCCACGCCGGTCATGCCCCCGAAGAAGAGGAAGAAGAGGAAGCCCACGAAGTAGATGAAGGGCGTCTTGAAGCTGATGGCCCCCTTGTACATGGTGGCCACCCAGTTGAAGACCTTGATGGCCGTGAAGATGCCCACGAACATGGTGAGCACGCCGAAGACGCCGGCGTTGTAGGCCGATTGGCCGCTGGTGAAGAGGTGGTGGCCCCAGGTGAAGAAGCCCACGAAGGCGATGCCCAGCGAGCTGTAGGCCACCGCCTTGTAGCCGAAGATGTTCTTGCGCGAGAAGGCGCAGACCACCTCGGAGACCACCGCCATGGCCGGCAGGATCATGATGTAGACGGCCGGGTGGGAGTAGAACCAGAAGAAGTGCTGGAAGAGCACCGGGTCGCCGCCGCGGGCCGGATCGAAGATGCCCCAGCCGAAGGCGTGCTCCACCGCCACCAGCAGCAGCGTCATGCCCACCACCGGCGTGGCCAGGATCTGGATGATGCTGGTGGCGTAGATCGACCAGACGAAGAGCGGCACCTTGTTCCAGGTGATGCCCGGCGCCCGCAGGGTGTGGGTGGTGACGATGAAGTTGAGGCCGGTGAGGATGGAGGAGAAGCCCAGGATGAAGGCGCCCAGCAGGATGGGCACCACCTTGGTGGGCGTGGTGGTGGAGTACGGGGTGTAGAAGGTCCAGCCGGTGTCGGCGCCGCCGTGGATCATGCCCCACAGCGCGATGACCGCGCCCAGCAGGTACAGGTAGAAGGAGAGCAGGTTGAGGCGCGGGAAGGCCACGTCCTTGGCGCCGAGCATGATGGGCACCAGGAAGTTCCCGAAGCCGCTGGGGATGGCCGGGATCATGAAGAGGAAGATCATGACCACGCCGTGGAGCGTGAACATCCGGTTGTAGGTCATGGCGTCCATGATGGTCGGCCCGGGCGTGAGGAGCTCGAGCCGGATCAGGAGCGCGAAGAAGCCGCCGATGGCGAAGGAGATGGTGGCGGCGATGAGGAACATCACGCCGATCCGCTTGTGATCGAGCGTGGTGAACCAGGACTTGAGCCCGGTCGCCGGCGTGTTCAGGTAGTTGCGCTCGGCGTACACCGGGGCCTCACTTGCGGGGAGTGGACTCATAGACCGGGCCCTCCGACGGCCCGGCATGGACCGCCGGGGTCTTGAGCGACTTGATGTACTCGACCACCGCCGCCACCTCGGGCGGGGTCATGCGCCCCTGGAAGCTGGGCATGACGTTCTGGTAGCCGGCCACCACCTGGGCGGCCGGGTCCATCATCGACTTGGTCAGGTACGGCTCGTCGGCGTCCACCGACTCGCCGGAGGAGAGCTTCTCGCGGCGGCCGTAGAGGTCGAGGAAGGTGGGGCCGATGTGGCGCGAGCCGTCCACCGAGTGGCACTTGAGGCAGCCCTGCTGCACCGCCACGGCGCGCCCCTGGTCGGCGATGGAGGAGCCGGGCAGCAGCACCTCCCCCGGCGCCGGCGCGCCGTCCTGGGCCAGCGCCGGGCCGCGCCGCTGCTCGGCCAGCCAGGCGTCGAACTCGCCGGGCGGCATCACCACCAGCTCCGCCAGCATGCCGGAGTGGGAGAGGCCACAGTACTCGGCGCAGAAGACCTGGTAGCGGCCGGGCTTGTCGGCGTTGAACCAGGTCTGGGTGTAGCGGCCGGGGAGCGCGTCCTGCTTCACGCGCAGCTCCGGCACGAAGAAGCTGTGGATGACGTCGCGCGAGGTGATGAGGAGGCGCACCGGGCGCCCGGCCGGCACCCGCAGCACGTCGATGGCCGAGGGGCCGCCCGGGTAGGCGAACTTCCACATCCACTTCTTCCCCTGCACGAAGACGTCCATGGCGTCGGCCGGCGGCCGGGTCAGCTCCACGAACTGGGGGAAGCCGATGGCGAACCAGAGCAGGAAGACCGCCAGCGGCACGCCCACGAAGACCGCCTCGTGCCAGTGGCCCGGCTGCACCTCCTCGGTCTTCTGGTCCTCGCTGCGCCGCCGGTAGCGGACCATGAACCAGAGGGCCACCGAGAAGATGACCACCGCGGCGGCCATGGTGGTGAGCACCACGAAGAAGTGGAGGCCGTCCACCTCGCGGGCGTGCTGGGAGATCTGCTCGGGGAGGTTGAGGAGCTTGCGCAGGAGCTCGTTCATGCGGTCTGCCTCGCCTTCTTGCGCTCGCGGAGCACGAGGGCGGCGATGAGCCCGGCCAGCCCGGCGAAGGCCAGCACGCCGCCCACCCGGACGAAGCCGAGGGCGAAGGGCTGGTACTTCCGGGAGGCGGGGTCGTAGCGGTAGCAGGTGAGCACCAGCTTGTCGAAGCTGGTGCCGACCTTGCCGTCGGCGGCCTCCACGAGGGAGAGGCGGAAGTCCTTGGGCGGGAAGTCGATGCCGTAGAGGTAGCGGGAGACGCGGCCGTCCGGGGAGAGCACCATCACCGCGGCGAGGTGGGCCCACTCGCCGGAGACCTCGTCCTTCTTGTAGTGGAAGCCCACCGCGTCGCCGAGGCGCCGGGCCGCGCCGCCCTGGTCGACCCAGAACGACCAGGCGTCGGAGGTGTCGGGCAGCCCCATCGACTGGAGGTAGCCGCGCTTCCGCTCCCGGGCCTGGGCCGGCTTCTCCTCGGGGTCGAAGGAGGCGGAGACGGC
>WBZM01000992.1_pt1 | contig 32127 bp, 28 predicted proteins | sample 5204271 | NCBI WGS metagenome assembly WBZM01 (sample SAMN12344346, study PRJNA552823) | activated sludge metagenome | biome: Activated sludge suspended growth; feature: Nitrification reactor; material: Wastewater; isolation source: activated sludge from nitrification reactor of wastewater... | reverse complement strand
CACGGCTGACTGGGTGACCGAGTCGGAGACATCCATCTCGTCCTGCGGCACCCGGTTCAGAACCCAATCCCAGTAGGGCAGGTCGGTCTCGGTGCCCCTGGCGATCTGGTCCATGACCTTGACCGCCTCGACCGGATATTCGCCCACCGCCGTCTCCTCGGAGAGCATGATCGCGTCGGTACCGTCGTAGATCGCGGTCGCGACGTCTGTGACCTCCGCCCGGGTCGGCCGCTTGGCTGTGACCATCGAGGCCAGCATCTGGGTCGCGGTGATGACCGGCTTCGAGTATTCGCCCGCCGCTCTGATCAGACTCTTCTGAAGGACCGGAACCTTCGAGAGCGGGACCTCGATGCCAAGGTCACCGCGGGCGACCATGATCCCTCCGGTCGCGCGATCGACTATCTCCTCCACCGCGTCCGCGGCCTGTGGCTTCTCGATCTTGGCGATGATCGGAATTTCCGACCCGAGTTCCTTGAGCTTCTCGAGCACCGGGTCGAGGTCGTCTGCCTTGCGGACGAACGAGACGGCGATGTAATCGAGGTGGTTGGCCACCACGAACTCGACCCAGCGCAGGTCGTCTTCGGAAACCGAGTCCAGCCCCGATTCCACGCCGGGGAGGTTCATTCCTTTGTGGGAAGAGAGCGGACCACCAACTTCAACTTCGGCTTCGACCTTGCTCCCGTCGTTGGCGGTGACCCGAAGCCTGATCGATCCGTCGGCAAGGTAGACCGTGTCATCCACTTTCAGGGCATCGCAGAGCTCTGGCCAGTCAACCGGGATCAGGGTTGGCGTGCCGTCGACGTCTTCCGGCGTGATCGTGACGGTGGCACCGTGGACGATGTCGACCACACCCTGGGGGTAATCGCCGACCCGCAGTTTCGGCCCCGGAAGGTCACCGAGGATGCCAACTTCCATCTCGATCCGCTCGGAAATCGCGCGGATGTCCTTGATGACCCGAAGGTGTGATTCCGCATCTCCATGAGAGAAGTTGAGCCGGAAGACATCTACTCCGGCGATGATCATCTGCTCGAGTACGGCCGGATCCCAGGAGGCGGGTCCGACGGTGGCAACGATCTTTGTGCGGCGTGTTTCGGAGTGGTTCACCCCACCATCATGACGACCCACGGGAGACGACCTGTGAACCGGCTTCACCCGGCCAACCGGCGTTTGTCCGTTTTGGTCTGAAGATGGCGGGGTAGATGCTCCTCACGGCCTTGATTTCGCCGGGCCGTTCCCCCTACGGCCCGGCGGAAGGGCCTGGCAGCGAGTGCCTGCGCTGCCACGGAAAGAGGAAAGCCCGCCCCGATGAACGGGGCGGGCTTTTTCTCGGGCGATTCTGTTCCGGGTCTAGCGGTGTCCGTTGAAGGAGATCACCTGCTGGATCCCGGAGGGCCGGTTGGTGTACCGCATCTGGGTGATGTTGATCGGGCTGAAGTTGATCCGCTCGCCCGTGGCATCAGCGCGCCAGGCGCCCGGGGTGGCGTTCAGCTGATCGTTCTCCAGTTCGGCACCCGCAGCAGCAATCGCGGCCCAGACGGCCTTCTGGCATGCGGACTTGTTGCCCTTGCCGCAGTACTTGACCCTGAACGGGCTCTTGACCTTCTTTCCGAGCAGCGCCCGGATGTCCTTGTCGAAGTACTGGTACCAGCCTGAGTACTGGCCTGACGGGGGCTGATCAAATCGCGAGAAGAGCGAATCGAGCTCATCCAGCTGCGGACCCAGCACTGGCTTCATGAACGCATCGGCGATCTTCGGCCACGCGGCGTCCATTGAAGCAGCGCCCGGGTGGTCGATCTTGCCGTCGAGGTCACGGTCCAGTCGGCTGCCGCCCTTGTTGTGCCAGGCGACCATCTGGTTCAGCATCTGCTGGGCCTGCGCGTTCGGGGCCTTCGAGCCCTTCAGCAGCCTGGCCAGCAGCGGCACGGTGACGATCGCGCGAACATCCTGCGTTGCTCCGGCGTTCATCGCCGAAACGACTGCGGGCATCGTCCATTTGCCGTTCTTCTTGTTGCGGTTGAGCATGCGGGTGAGCATGTCGACGCGCTGAACGGAGCCGGCCCGGCCCCACTCGTCATCGGCAGAGCCGAAGCCACGGGCAACCGAGTTGTTCCAGTTGACCATCATTCCCGACTTCGGGTTCTTGCCATGCGGGTGGCCCTTCTTCGAGAGGAAGCCCTTCCACTCGTACTGGCCGGTGCCCTTGGTCAGCAGCCCCGGATCGACGCGCTTGTCGCGCATCGGCAGCAAGCCGCTGGTGTAGAGGGCGACGTTCTTGTGGTCGATGTAGAACGAGTTGAACGTCTGGGGGGTCTTCGATGCTGCTTCGTAGAACGACTGCGGTCCCTTGACCGAACCGTTCGAGAGGCGGCGGTTGAACAGCAGGTCGACGACGTCCTTGCCGTAGCTCGAACGCTTCGACGAGATCGCGACCGTCCGGCCCTTGACCTTGCCGTAGCCGACAACCGGACCGTGAACGGTGGTGTTGTAGACCACCGGGTCACCGTTCAGGGTGCCAGCGTTGAAGACGCCCATGTTGCGGCACTTGCCCTTGTAGAGGTACTTGGTCTGGCTGCCGCCACAGAGGGTCTCGGCGTACTGGTCGATCACGTCGCCGCTGGCCGAAGTCAGCGTCGTCGCGAAGTCCTGTCCGCGGCCGATCAGCAGGTAGCCCGGGAACGGCGCAGAGGTCGCACCACGCCAGGTCAGTCCGGGCGCGTTCATGTCGATCTCGTAGGTGAGACCCGGAGCGAAGTAACCGATCTGCGGTCCGCCGACCATCAGCGGACGACCGGTTGCCGACCTGCCCTTGGTGATCATCAGCGTGTTCGAGGCCTGAACGTGGGGCTGAGGCGCGCTGAGCGGCTCTCCACCCTGGACCGGGTTGACCCGCTCGTAGCTGCCGGGATCGAGGATCACATTGCCGGACTTGTTGCCCGGGATCTTCGCGTAAGGGAAGCGGCCATCGACCGAGGTCGGGCTTTCTTCGTTGGTCTGCTGGCGCAGGTCGTTGAAGATCTTCCAGCCCTTCTTCGCGCCGTGGCGCTTGATCAGTCCACCGAGGAACTGTGAACGGCGGGCTTCGTCTCCACCGCCGACGCCGAGAAACTGGTTCTTCAGCGCGTTGACGGCGTAGACATCGTTACGGGTCCAGTCCGCAGTGGCCGGGCTGTTGAGGTCGAGATAGGCGTTGATGCCTTCGACGTAAGTGTCGATGTCGCGGAGCACCGCGCGGCCTTCCTTGCCCTTCGACTGCAGGACCTTGGTCTGCTTTGCGATCTCGGCTTCGGTCTGTGCGCTCGGCTGGAAGTTCTGGAGCGTGGAGACCAGGCCGATCGCACTCACACCCGGAACGTCAACTGCGGCGACGCGGGCATTGTTTCGGGCCTGCTGGAGCAGGAGTCCACGGTCTGCCGCGGCGATCCAGCCGGCCGCCCAGATGCCACCCGAGTAGGTGTTGGCGATCACGTGGGGCACGCCGTACTTGTCGCGCTTGATGGTCACGCCTTCCCTCGGAACGTCTTCCGTGGTGTAGGGGCCGTCAGCCGTGGTGCCGAGCTTCTCGGACTTGAAGTACTTGTTGATGTCGGCGTTCGTGACGTTGTTGAAGAGCGGAGTCAGTGCGTCGTACATCAGGGCCTGCGTGTTGTCCAGCGGCAGGGATCCCTTCTGTCCCGAGGGGATGATGTTGCGAGCAATCTGCGAGTAGTCACGGGGGGCGGCGTTCGCGGCTGGCACGGCCAGACCGAGAAGGCTCAGAATGATCAACGCCAGGTAGGCGCTCTGTCGACGCATGAAGTTTCTCCTTGGTTCCCGGCCTGGATGGCGGCAATCGGCGTCGTCAGGCGGACCGGGAGGTCATCGGGTTGGTTGGCAGGCTACTCCGATCAGAACACATGCAGTGAAAGATGGATGCGGTCGTCCGGCGAAGTCCGGGGGAGGCGCGTATCTCCTAGAATCTGGCGGCCCGGAGAGGTGGCCGAGTGGCTGAAGGCGCTCCCCTGCTAAGGGAGTATGCGGTTTATAGCCGTATCGAGGGTTCGAATCCCTCCCTCTCCGTTGGCTGCGACCCCGACCCGGGCGCTTTCCCGAAGCCGGGATTCGGGGTTTTTCCGAAGGTTCAGGGCCAGGGCTCCGGCGTATGGTCGGTCTACCTGCATCCTGATCGCTAGGAGAAGCCATGACCGACATCACCGGCGGAGAGGTTTTTGCCCGCTGCCTGGCAAGCGAGGGAATCGAGCACGTCTTCGGGCTCCCTTCCCCCGAAATCGACCCGCTGCTGGCGAGCCTGGAGGACTACAACATCAGGCTGGTTCCGGTGCGTCACGAATCGGCCGGAGTTCACATGGCCGAGGGTCTTTACAAATCCACCGGCAAGGCTTCCGCGGTGATTGGAAACCCGGGTCCCGGAACGGTGAACCTCCTCCCCGGGATTTTCACCGCCCGCCACGAAGGGGTGCCGGTTCTCGCGATCACTTCCCAGCACCGGATGGGCGTCAGCTACCCCTCCCCACCGTCCACCTTCCAGGGCCAGGACCAGCTCGAGGCCTTCCGGCCAGCGGTGAAGTGGGGCGGGCCGGTTTTCGAGTGGGGCCGGATCGCCGAGGTCATGCGTCTCGCCTTTCGGGAAATGTGGAATGGCCGGCCAGGGCCGGTTCAGGTCGAAGTGCCGGCGCCGGTGATGTATGAGACCGGCGGCGAGAAGGACCAGCTGATCCTTGGGCCCGACGCTTACCGGCCGTCCCTGCCCAAGGCGTCGGCCGCCCAGATCGCCGCCGCAGCCGACCTGCTTGCTGACGCGAAACGTCCCGTGATCGTGGCCGGGACCGGCGTCGACCGTGCCGGCGCCAACGCTGAGGTCGCCGAGCTCGCCGAAATGCTCGGCTGCCCGCTGATACCGACCCAGGCGGGTCGGGCGAGTGTCCCCTCCACCAACCCCAACTATGTTTTCGGTTTCGGTGATGGCGGCGGACAAGCCAGGCGCGAAGCCGACGTGATCCTTGTCGCCGGATCAAGGCTCGGGAATCTCGATCTCCCCTACGACAAGTACTGGGGTGATCCCGAGTCCCAGAAGCTGATCCAGATCGACATCGAGCCAACTCACATCGGAGTCACCCGCCCTCTGACCATGGGGATGGTCGCCGATGTCAGGGACGCCCTTGACGGGATCGTCGCGGAGCTACTCTCCCGGGGAGTTGCCGCTTCCGCTGAAGCCAGGGATCTGCTCGAACGGGCACAGAGCACGGGCGAGTCATGGCGGATGGGGCAGGCCGGACCGATTCTCGAATGGGACAAGGAGACGATCCATCCTGCCCATGCGATCGGCGTGATCGGCGAGATCTTCGGCGATGAGGCCATTTACACGGTGGACGGCGGTCTTACCGCAGTCTGGTCCTACTCGATCCTTCCTCCCTCGAGACCCCGCTCCTACCACTCGATTTTGGAGCTGGGAATGCTCGGCACAGGCATTCCGTCGGCGATCGGCTCCCGGATCGGCGTGCCGGATCGGGAGGTCGTATGCCTGACCGGTGACGGCGCCGCCGGGTTCAACATCATGGAGATGCAGTCGGCCGCCCGCGAAGGGATACAGGTGATAACCGTGGTCTTCGCCGAAGGTTCCTGGACGATGGAGGAACCAAACGAACTCACCAACTACGGCCGCACTTTCGGAACCGACCAGGGCGAAATCCGCTGGGACCAGATCGCCGAAGGCATCGGCTGCCACGGCGAGTACGTCGATCGGATCGATCAGCTCGCGCCGGCCCTCTCCAGGGCCCGGGAATCGGGAAAGCCATCGGTCATCTGCCTGAGGACCGACCGCGACGCGAACCGCTCGATCCCGGCCGCCATGGCCGCACGCTGGAAGGAGATCCAGGCGGGCCCCCAGCCCGGAGCCTGAACCCGAATCGGGTTCACCCGCAGGGCATAAACTGCCGCGAATGGCCCCTGAGGAGGAACGATCTGTCGACGGATCCACCGGGATCGCCTGGAGAAGAGTCGGAAAGGGTCCGCCCCTGCTCCTTGTCAACGGTTATGCCGCGACCAAGGATGACTGGGACCCGAACTTCCTGGCTGGCCTGGCCCAGGCGTCGACCGTTATCTGTCCCGACAATCGCGGTGTCGGTGAGTCTGCCCGGGGGGAAGGAGAGCTCACGATCGGCTCGATGGCGAACGACCTCGTCAGCTTCGCGGACAGCCTCGGTCTCGAGACATTTGACCTGGCGGGCTGGTCGATGGGTGGATTCATCGCTCAGACGCTGGTCACCCGGATCCCCGAAAGGGTCCGCTCACTCACTCTCCTCTCGACTGATGGCGGGGGCTCCTCGGCCGAACGCAGGGCACCGGAGATCGAACAGGCCCTGACGAACAAGGGCGGCAGCCCCGAGGAGCAGGCCGATCGACTGATCGATTTGCTGTTCCCGCCTGATTTCGCCACACAGGTGAAAGCGGCTGCCGGCTCGGTCGTAGCGGACGCAAGATCCCGACTCGACCCGGCTGGCCTGGCCGAGCAGGAAAGGGCGATGACCGACTGGTACGAGTCGGCGGACCCTCCCATCGGCCGGATCTCTGGCCTGGCCCGCGACGGGTTCCCCGTTTTGACTGCCCACGGTCTCGAGGACAGGGTCATCCCGGCCGACAACAGCCGAATCATTTCGGCTGCCCTCGGAAACTCCTGGCAAGCCACCTTCCCTGGGGGCGGGCACGCCTTCATGGCCCAGGAGCCTGAACGTCTCAGCAGTCTGATTTCGCTCTTTCTGTCCCGCTAGGTCCGATCCCGGCTCTAGCCTTTGGCTGATGGATCAACCGGCCGGCCGAAGCTACGAAGAACTCGAGGAAATTTTCGCCGAGATCGAGACGCCTTTTGCCTTCGTCGATCTGGACGCGATGTGGGCGAACGCCGAGTCGATGCTCGAACGGGCCGGCGACAAGCCGATCCGGCTCGCAACCAAGTCGATTCGGTCACGGCCCCTGATCGAATCGATCCTGGAGCGAAACGACCGGTTCAGCGGACTGATGACTTTCACTCTCCCCGAGACTCTCTGGCTGGCCGATCGCGGGATGGAGAACCTTCTTCTCGCCTACCCGACCGCCAACACTGAAGCGCTGGCCGAACTGGCGCTCCGCTCTGTTGCCAGTCCGGGGGCCGCGCCGATCGTGATGGTCGACTGCGTCGAGCACCTGGACCTGATCGAGTCGGTCCTCGGGAGCCAGGCCTCACCTGTTCGCCTTTGCCTCGACCTCGACGCAGGCTGGTGGGCATTCGGCGGGAGGCTCAAGGCGGGGCCCCGCCGCTCTCCCGTGCGCACCCCCGATCAGGCAGTCGAGATGGCCGAGGAGATTGGCCGGCGGGAGAAGCTCGAGCTGGTCGCGCTGATGGCCTACGAAGGGCAGATAGCCGGTGTCGGTGACGAGGTTCCGGGTCGTCCATTCCGGTCCCGTTCGATTCGCTGGATGCAGCGGAAGTCCCGCGAGGAGATCGCCGAACGCCGCGCGGAGGTCGTCAGCAGAATCCGGGAGGTCGCCCCTCTGGAGTTTGTCAACGGAGGGGGCACCGGGTCGCTCGACTCGACTTCGGCGGAGGAGGCGGTGACCGAGTTGGCTGCCGGCTCGGGTTTCTTCGCTCCTGGTCTGTTCGATGGTTACTCGACTTTCAGCTTGCGCCCGGCGGCCGGATTCGCCCTGCCGGTCGTCCGTCGGCCCGGACCGGGGGTAGTGACCGCCCTCGGTGGCGGGTACCTCGCCTCAGGGCCGGCAGACGGCTCCAGGCTGCCTACCCCCTGGCTTCCAGCCGGGCTCGGGTTCCTCAAGGAGGAAGGTGCGGGAGAAGTGCAGACGCCCCTTGAAGGAGATGCTGCCGACCAGCTTTCGATCGGTGACAGCATCTACCTCCGCCACGCCAAGGCCGGCGAGCTGTGTGAGCGATTCGAGTCCCTGATCCTGATCGAGGGCAGCGAGATCGTGGACGAAATACCCACCTATCGAGGCGAAGGCGAGACTTTCCTGTAGCGGACGCACTCTGCGTCACAAACCCTGCTACGGCCCAAGCACCCTATTCACGTAGGCGTTGCTGAAGGTGCGGTTCGGATCCAGATCATCCCTTACCGCCTGGAACTCGTCCCAGCGAGGGAAGGACGGTGCCAGGTCAGCGGCCTCCCGGAAATGGAGCTTGCCCCAGTGGGGCCGTCCGTCGTACTCACGAAAGATCTTCTCGATCTCCCGGAAGTAGGGCTCGAACTCCATCGTCTGGTGCTGGTGGACGGCGATGTAGACGGTGTGGCGCCCGTGAGCCTGACTGATCAGGGCATCGTCACCGGCTGATATCCGACATTCGATCGGCATCGCCAGCGGGAACGACTCCTCTTCAATCAAACCGAGAACCCGGTCCAGCGCCTCGGGACCTGATTCGGCGGGCAGGGCGTACTCCATCTCGTTGAAGCGGATCGTCCGGTAGTTGGCGAAGACCCGGTGAGACCGGTCGACCTGCTCGGACTGTGACATGAAGTGGGTCGAATAGCGGGCCATCCGGGGGATGCTTCCGGGGATCAGACCACTGAGCCTCAGGGCGAGATCACCGATCCCGTTCTCGAGGACTACATCCCCGAGGAATCTGTCTGTGCCGGAGCGGGGGGCGAGCGGAAGGTCGGTGCGATTTCGCTTCAGGGTCAGGGCCGTCCTCGTGTACGGGAAGACGAAGAACTCGAAGTGTTCGTTTTCCTGGGTGATCCGGTCGAAGTCGGAGAGGACTTCGTCGAGGTCCATCGGCTCGTCGATCCGGTGAAGGCTGAAGGCAGGCACTGTCCGGAGGGTGATCGAAGCAAGGACCCCGAGAGAGCCGATCGCGACCCTTCCGGCCAGGAGTTCGAGAGAACCCGGGCCGAACTCCCTGACCTCCCCGTCGGCGGTGACGAGTTTGAACGCCTCGATCTGCGCCGAGATGTTCGGGAGCGAACGGCCCGTGCCGTGGGTGCCGGTCGAGACGGCACCGGCAATAGTTTGGCGGTCGATGTCACCAAGATTCGGCATCGCCAGGCCGAGCCGGTCGAGTTCCCGGTTCAGGTCAGCCAGGATCGTCCCTGCACCCACCTCGACCAGACCCGATTCCCGGTCGACCGAGATCACCCCGGCGATCGAGGTGATGTCAAGGAGGAGGTCTTCGGAAAGGGCCGCGGGCGTGAACGAGTGACCCGAGCCCACCGTCGTGACCTGCCGGCCTTCCGCGCCTGCCATGCCGACCACTTCAGAGAGATGGCCGACCCCGCTCACTTTCACGAAGTCGCGCGGGTCACAACTCTGGAGGCGTGACCAGTTCGACCACCTTCTGTTCCTGGTGGAGAGCTTTCTCGCGTCGAACCTTTCACCAACCATCAGCCTTGACCCCCTTCTTCGCTTGTGCCCGAGATGATCGGCGGTCCAATGCCGAGTGCCCGGGCCACGACTCCGACGCTGATGAGCAGCGCAGCCGTGATCAGACAGGGCAGAAGGTACCCGGACAATCCGGCAAGCGCTCCACCGCCCATCGCACCGATCATCTGGCCTCCGCCCCACGCCATGTTGGAAGCCCCCGAGGCGTAGCCCTGGTTCAGACCGGCGGCGGTGGCGTGATCGGTGACCAGGGCGCTGGCGGGCGTGAAGGCGATCCCGGCCCCAAACGCCAGGACCATCACCGTGACGAACATCAGGGGCAGCACTCCGAAGGCTCCCAGGCCAATCACCGCGACGGTCATCGTTCCGACTCCGAACAGGTAGGGGAGGGTTCGGCCGACCCGGTCACTCACCCGGCCGATCACGGGGCCGACGAAGAGTTCGATCACCGAGCCGGTGGCGAAAGCGGCGGCGATCAGGAAAGGTGACGCTCCCAGCTCATCCATGTGTAGCGGCCCGACCACCACGGCAAGGCCGAAGGCGACGGAAGGCACGGCCAGCATCACCACCGCGCTCGGTACATCCGAAGCCCGGATCCGTCGCCAGGCGTCGGATAGTGGCTGGGATTCGACATTGGCGGCACCGGGTATACCCAGCGCGATCAGGATCAGGACCGCGGCGGCCAGGAAGACCGCGCTGAAGACGATCTCTGTGCCGATCGCATGCGCAATGGCTCCGAGCGGCGCGCCAAGCAGCTCGCCGGCGACCGCCGCGGCGATCACGATTCCGAGCATCTCGCCTCGCCTCTCGACCGGAGCGGAAACGACGACCCAGGCAATCGCTCCGGCCCACATGAAGGCCCCGGCTCCACCCTGGATGAAGCGGAGCACGTCAAGCAGGACGATGTTCTCCGCGAAGCCGAAGAGCGGGCTGCATATTCCAAGGGCGACCAGCCCACCGATCACGGTGGGCCTCGCACCAACCCTGGCGACCATCCAGCCGGCGGGAATCGCGAAGGCCAGGGCACCGGCCGCGAAACTTCCGGCGAGCACTCCGGCCGCTCCGTCGGAGAGTTGATGCTCTTCCTGGTAGCTCGGCAAGAGCGGAGTCAGGACAGAGAAGAAGGTCACGTCAAGGAAGACGACCGCACAGGCAAGAATGAGCAGACGACGCACCGGCTCATCCTGACAGGGACGACATGTCTGGCGGAACCCGCTTCGTCCTTTCAGGGTGAGCGAAGCGGGTCGAATCGTGGGATAGTGAAGCCATGAGCGACCACCTGCAGACCGAGGAAGAGATCCGCGAAGAGATGGAGGAGCTGGGTGTCAGCAACTCCGGTGGAGACGGAGCGCCCGACGTGATGATGTCGGGCCCGATGATCCGGGCGATCGTGATCATCCTGGTCTTCCTCCTGGTGGCCGGCGCACTCCTGCTCGTCTTCTGAGCCAACATCAGTTCGGGCCTGTCAGAATCGGCAGGCCTCACCAAGGCCACGGAGGGGTGGCAGAGCGGTTGAATGCACTGGTCTTGAAAACCAGCATGCGTCTTACGGCGTATCGAGGGTTCGAATCCCTCCCCCTCCGCTTACCGTCACCTCATGGGTAGGCTTCGGCCGTTCCTGTCCCGTCCCGGAGGAAGCCTTGAGGAAAGTCGTCGGAGTTGTGGTGGCGTGTGCCCTGCTGGCCGCTGGCTGTGGAGGTGTTGCGGAGCTTGACTCCGGCGACACCCAGACCGTCAGCCTCGCAAGACAGGCCGTTGACGAGGCTGTTGCCAAGGGCTCACTCAGCCCCGCAGGGGAAAAGCAACTCACCGACCTGATCGCCCTTTGCCGGGAGAAGCCCCTGTCCGAATCTGACGGAAAGTCGATGCGGGAGATCCTCACGAGCCTGGCCCCTCAGCTGAAGCAGGCTGACGCCGCTTTCTCGAAGAAGCTGGAGCGGATCGCGAGAAACGGCTGCGACTGACAGCAGCCGCTGACCTTCCGGCGCCTTACTTGCTCGACTTCCTGGCGGCGGGCTTCTTCTTCGCGGCGGGCTTCCTGGTCGTCTTCTTTGCCGCAGGCTTCTTCGCGGTCTTGGTGGCTGCCGCGCGGGTCGTCGTCTTCCTGGCCGCTGTCCTCTTGGTGGTTGACTTCTTCGCGGCTGGCTTCCGGGCCTTGGCGGCGGTCTTGGGCTTGGCCTTGCTTGCGGCCTTCCGGACCGGCTTCTTCTTTGCCGTCGACCTGGTCGAGCGCTTGGCGGGATTGACGTCAGCGAAGGCCTTCTCGATCCTGGAGACCGCTTCCTTCAGCGCCTTCTCGGCATCGTTGGCTTCCTTCAGCAGCCGCTTGCGAGTCGCTGAGTAGTCGGCCTGAACTCTTGACCTTGCGCTCCCGGAAGACTCCTTCACAGCCTTCTGGACTGCCTTGGACTCATCTACCGAGAACTTGCGGATCCTCTCGATCGATTTCTCCAGCTGTTCAATCGCCTTGTCGATAGATGACATCGTTCCTCCTCGTTTGTGGCTAGCGCCGGCTGGCCCGTTCCCGGGCCTTGGCCTGACGGGCCTTCTTGGCTTTCAACCTTTTCGCCTTGGCGCGAGCTTTGGCCCTGGCGCGAGCTTTCGCTTTCGCACGGGCTTTGGCTTTGGCTTTCTGAAGTGCCTTGTCCAGACCCCTATCGACTCCCCTGCCAGGCAGGGCCTCGGCCATCGCGCACCATTCGGGTGGCGGCGGCGGACCGACCGAGCCATCGCCGCCTTCTTCGCCTTCACCCGGGAACGGGTGCGGCAGCGGATACGGGTAGGGAAGGATCGTTGCCTCACCGTCCGGGTCGCTCCCCATCTTGGACTCGACCGGGTCGGTGGGGTCACCCGGATAGCCGGGTTCGCTCACTCCCGGAGGGCCATCGGGACCCCCATCAGGCGGCGGCAAGCAAATGCAGACGCTTTCACTCTCGCCCTCGGATTCCCCGGAACCCTCACTACCTTCGGAGCGCTTCTCGAGTGGTGGCATGGAAATGTCGACTTCGTCACAGCCCGGGAATGGCGGAAAATCGATCGGTGGCCCGATCACGCACTCATCGGTGCCGCCCCCAGCGCCTTCGCTCTCGCCGGTTGAATCTGTCGGCTCATCGCTTCCGACCGGCACCTCGATCACACAGGGATCCGGCGGAGTCGGCCAGTCGCACTCCTCACCCTGCTCGCAAAAGGGGGGCAACTCGCATAGCCCTTCCTCCGCGCAGGGTGGTGGCCACTCGCAAACGGCACCTTCCGGGCAGAGAGGCGGCATGTCCGGGGAACCGTCGCCCCCATGGGCCTGAACGGCTGCGGGCACCGCGAACGCCAGAAGCAACAACGGAAAGAGGAGGACGAGCTTCTTCACTTACACAAAGGTACCGGCAGGAGCGGAGAAAATCCAGACACGCAGGGCGACCTTCCGACCCGGACCCTGCCGGCCTGGAACCTTCCGTAACTTGGTCCTCGTGGGCAGCGCAACTTCCAGCAGTGGTTTCCCGGACTTCCTTGACCTTGCGGCCGATCAGGTTGCCGAGGGCCTTCTTGGCTGTGAGATCGAGCGGAAACTGGACGGCGAGACGGTGGTGGTTCGGATCGTCGAGACCGAGGCCTACGACGAAATGGACGAAGCGAGCCACACCTTCCGCGGCAGGACCCCTCGAAACGAGGTCATGTTCAGTGAGCCGGGTCACCTGTATGTCTATTTCACGTACGGCATGCACTACTGCTGCAACGTGGTTTGCGGGCCTGCCGGTCATGGGGCTGCCGCGCTGATCCGCGCGGTGGAACCTGTCGAGGGGGTCGAGTCGATCGAGCGCAGACGGGGAATCCCAGGGAAGGCGGCGACGAACGGTCCGGCCAAACTCTGCGAAGGCCTCGGAATAGATCTCGAGATGAACGGACACGACCTTCGGCGCGAGCCGCTTGTCCTTCGCGAACGGCAGCTTTCGGATGGCGAGATCGTGGCGCGAACTACCCGGATAGGAATCACCCGGGCCGCCGACCGGGTCCGGCGATACTTGATCGCCGGCAATCCGTACGTCTCCCGCCCGGCCTAGAGGCCGATGATCAGCGTGACTCCCAGCGTGATCATGATCAGCGCGATCAGGCAGTCGAGCACCCTCCAGGCTGCGGGCTTCGCGAAAAGCGGTTTGAGCAGCCTGGCCCCGTAGCCGAGCAGGAAGAACCAGGTGAAGGAGGCGATCACCGCTCCGAGTGCCCACCACCAGCGATCCGTCTCTCCGTGCTGATTGGCGATCGAGCCGAGCAGCATCACCGTGTCCAGGTAGACGTGAGGGTTGAGCCAGGTGAGAGCAAGGGTGGTTAGGACGACCGCCTTCATCGAAGCGCTCGCCGGACTGTCTTCGATAGTGAGCCCCTCCGGTCGGAGCGCCCGTCGGGCGGCCATCACCCCGTAGGAGATGAGGAAGATCGCTCCGAAGATCCGGACCACATCGATCGCTGCCGGAGCGGCCTCGATCACCGCTCCAATGCCCGCGACCCCCGCCCCGATCAGCACCGCGTCCGAGATCGCGCAGATCAGGACCACGGTGACCAGCATCCGCCCGCGACCCTCGACCCCGAGTCGCAGCAGGTAGGCGTTCTGGGCGCCGATCGCGACGATCAGAGTCAGGCTGGCCCCGAAGCCGAGGAGCATCAACTGAAAGAGAGAGAAATCCACCCGGCCGATTCTGGGTCCAGGACGCTAGTTATTCAAGCTAAACTTTCTTAGCAGACTTTAGTTCTTCTTATGTCGAGTTTTCGCACCGAACACCTGGAGACGCTGGTCGTCCTGATCGAGGAGGGCACATTCGATGCCGCGGCCGGTCGCCTGTCGGTAACCCCTTCAGCGATCTCCCAGCGAATCAAGTCGATGGAACGCTCGACCGGACAGGTACTCGTGAGGCGCAGCAATCCGGTCGAACCAACCCCCGCCGGCGACATCGCGCTCCGGTACGGGAGACAGATGCGCCTGCTCGAGGACGAAGCAGCCCGCGCCCTCGCCCTGGAGGAGGGTGAGGGCGGCGCGATAACCATCCCACTCGCGATCAACGCCGACAGCCTCGGAACCTGGTTCATGGAAGCTCTTGCCCGCGCCATGACCCCCGGAGTCGTGTTCGAGGTCTTTCGTGACGACCAGGAACACACCACGTCACTCCTCCGTGCCGGGAAGGTGATGGCAGCGATCACCTCGGAAGCGGAAGCCGTTCAAGGCTGCCGGTCGGAGCTGCTCGGCACCATGACCTACCGCGCGGTCTGCTCCCCGAACTTCCTGGAGGAACAGCTCAACGGAGAAGTCAGCCCGTCGAACCTCGCTGGAGTCACGGTGGTCGATTTCGACCGGAAGGACCAGACCCAGAACAGGTTCTTCAGGGATCTCACCGGCAAGCAGTTGCGTGCCCCCCGGCACTACATCCCGACCTCTGCCGACTACGCCAGGGCGATCGTGCTCGGTCTCGGCTGGGGGCTGCTGCCGGACCAGCAGTGCCTTCCGGAGATCGAGAGAGGGGAACTGGTCGAGATCGCTCCCGACCATAACGTCGGGATCCCCCTTTACTGGCAGCGCTGGACCCTCGAGTCACCCCTGCTGGAGGAGTTGACCGAGGCGGTCAAGGCAGTCGCAGCCAGCCAGATGCGGCCCGCTCGGCACCGAGATTGAAGTTACGGCCACATAGCGCACCCAACCTCAACCTCATGGCGGGGCACTTCACCTCGTGGCGAGGATCGCTCCGGCGCTCACTTGAAGTTGATGCGCGTCAACTATAGGGTTGGCGCATGGCTTCCCTCCGGTCCCGAATCGCCCTTGCCCTGATCAAGAAGAAGCTGCCCGAGATCGTCGCGGCAGACCCCGTCGCCGAACTCGACGACGGCCTTCATGTCGCGATCGTCGGGTCGGGCTCTCCCCTGCCGGACGAAAAGCGGGGCAACCCCTGCGTGGCCGTGATCGCCGGAGGAAAGGTCTACGTGGTCGACACGGGCGAGTCCTCCTCCGAGACCCTCAACCGCATGGGCATCGACGCCGGCCGGATCGAGCTTGTCCTTCTGACCCACTTCCACTCCGACCACATCGGCGGGCTGGGCTCGGTCAACCTGCAGCGCTGGGTGGCCGACGGCACCGACTCGAAAATGAAGGTGCTCGGACCGCCCGGCGTCGAGAAGGTCGTTGCCGGGTTCAACGAGGCTTACGAGCTCGACTGCGGGTACCGGACAGCCCACCACGGCGAGGATTTCGTGAACCCCGAAACCGGCGCGATGGTGGCCGAGGAGTTTCCAGTGCCTGCCGAGGGTGAGACCGCGGTGGTGCTCGAGGACGACGGCCTGGTGGTCACCGCCTTCGAGGTGGACCACTCTCCCGTCGCGCCCGTAGTCGGGTTCCGCTTCGACTACAAGGGGCGCAGCGCGGTGATCAGCGCCGATACCGTCTACTCGGAGAACCTGGTCAAGGCGGCGAAGGGAACCGACCTGCTGATCCACGACGCGCTTTCAGTGGAGCTCCTGATGATGGTCGCCAACGCCTCGACCGAGGCTGGCCTCACCGCCCGGGGAAGCATCCTCACCGATGTCACCGACTACCACGCGACCGCTCCGCAGGCTGCAGATGCCGCCCGGGCAGCCGGAGCACGGGCGCTGGCGATCACCCACATCGTGCCGCCGCTGCCCCTGAAGGGGCTCGAAGAGGTCTTCCTCGCCGACGCTCCCGAACGCTTCGACGGACCTCTCTGGCTCGCCGCCGACGGCGACCTCTACAGCCTGCCCCCCGAGGGCGGACTGAAGCGAAGCAACCTGATCCGTCGCCGCTGAGCACAGGGTAGGGTGCCCCCATGGGGCTCGAAGAGAACAAGGCTCTGGTCGCCCGGTTTTATGCCGAGGCGATCAACCAGCGGGACCCTTCGGCCTGCGCGCGCCTGCTGACCGGGGATTTCGCACATGACGGTGAAGTCAGGGGCCAGGAAGGACAGCAGCAGGCGGTCGATGCCTTCCTCGCCGCCTTCCCCGACCTCCGCAACGAGATCCTGATGATGGTGGCCGAAGGCGACCTGGTCGCCGCCCACCAAAGCTGGACCGGCACCCACGAAGGAGAGTTCCTGGGGATCGCAGGCACCGGCAGGAAGGTCAGCTTCACCTCGACCGCCCTGATCCGAATCGAAGGCGACCGGCTCGCCGAGGCATGGGATGAAGTCGACCTGTTCGGCCTCTCGGCTCAGATCAACCCGGACTGACCTCCCCGGACACTAGGCTGCTCCAGGATGGCCACCCGGAGCTCGAAGCCGGCCTCGAAGAGTCGAAGCCGCAACCAGAAGGATCCGCCCGCCGACGCGGCACCGGTCCGGATCTGCCTCGTGATCCTCGGGCTCACGGCCCTCTCGATCGGTCTGCCGGCGACCTTCGCCCCCGAGACCTTCTACACCGATTACCCGTTCTTCACGGCACTGGTCAAATTGCTGCCTCCGTACAACGAGCACCTGATCACAGACGTCGGGGGCCTCTACATCGGTTTCGGGATGATGTTCGGCTGGGCGGCCTTCCGGCCCTCACGGCAGCTGGTGCTGCCGCTCTGCTGGGCCTGGATCGTCGCCCAGTCACTCCACTTCGCCTTCCACATCAGCAACCTGACCGGCTTCACCACGACTGAAGCGACCATCCAGCAGGTCGGCCTGGCCTTCTACATCCTCTTGGCGCTTGTTCCGGTGGTTCTTCTCAGGCGAAGCTGACCCCCGAGCTCGGGAGCCGGGCCTGCGCCAGGGCAACCCTCAGCTCGCCGGCAGGATGGTCGTCGTCGAAGTGGACGTGAAGAACTCGCGGGCCGCCCTGCCCTGCTCACGAGGCCCAAACGAGGATTGCCCCTCCCCGCCGAACGGCGCGTAGTAGTCGACACCCGGGGTCGGGGCGTTGACTCTCCGGAGGCCGGCTGAAAGACGGGATGCCACCGCGGTCGCTTCACCCAGATCCCGGCCATGCACCGCACCGACCAGGCCGTACCTGGTCGCGTTCGCGGCCTTGATGGCGGCTTCCCGGTCAGCCACCTCAATCAGGGTGAGCAGCGGACCAAAGGTTTCCTCCTGATTGACCTCGGCCTGGGGGTCGTCCTGTCGCAGAAGACAGGGAGAGACGAAGTAGCCCTCACCCTCCGGCACCGCGGCCCGGGCGACCTCGACGGCACCAGCGCTGATCGCTGCCGAGCAAGCCTCCTCGAACTCGGTCACGGCGGCGTCACTGATCAAAGGGCCGACCGTGACACCGGCGACGGCAGGGTCACCCACCGTCAACGCCTCGATCCGGCTTCCGAGCTTTGCCTCCAGCTCCGCTCGAACCGAAGCAACAGCGACAACCCTCCGGGTCGCCGTGCACTTCTGGCCCGCGAAGCCCATGGCTCCCGAGACGATCGCGTCGGCGGCAGAGTCAAGATTGGCGTCTTCCAGGACGATCGCCGCGTTCTGGCCGCCCATCTCCGCCTGGGCAGGGGCAGCCCGTCGAGCCATCCGTTCGGCGACCCCAACACCGACTCCGGTCGAGCCGGTGAAGGTAACGGCCGCAATCCTCTTGTCATCAAGGAGGGTTCCAGCCTCGCTCCCCGAGACCGGCAGAATCTGGAGAACCGAATCAGGCAGCGCAGTCTCGGCGCATTCACCCAGCAGCGCCGCAGTGGCGATCGCGGCCGAGGCCGGCTTCACCACCACGCAGTTTCCATAGGCGAGGGCCGGAGCGGCCTTCCACAAGGGAATCGCCAGGGGAAAGTTCCATGGGCAGACAGCCATGACCAGCCCCAGAGGATGCCGCTCGACTTGGACGCTGGCCCCGGGGGTTGAACCGGGAACGATCTCCCCAATGGGGTCGAGGGGCACCTGTGCGTAAAACCGGAGGATCGCGATCGCCCGATCGACTTCGCCGACGGCTTCGGAGGCGGGCTTCCCGACTTCCCTGATCATCAATTCGGTGAACTGCTCTCGCCGACTGGCTATCTCGTCGGCAAGTCCGGAGAGTGATCTGACCCTGAGCATCGCGTCAGCCGCCCAGGCTGACTGCGCCGAAGCACCTGCGGCTACGATCGCGCCGGCCTGCTCGATCGAGAGAGGTTCGACCTCGGCGACCACGTCGTCAGGGTCGAACGGATTGACGCTGCGGATTTTGTTCATCCTCCAGTCACCAGACCTTCCCAGCCGAGACTGAGCGAGGAACTTCGTCCCCCTTCCTGCTGAAGCAGAAGTGAGGCGGTGTTGACCAGATGGCTCTTCATCGCGGCAGCCGCCGCGTCAGCGTCACCCGAAGCAAGGGCGGAAAGAATGCCCTCGTGCTCGGCAACGATCTCCCCGAGCGAGCGAGTGTTGTCAACAGTCGATACCCCGCGGGTCAGGATCAGGTCTCGCAGGGAGTCGACGTATTCGGTCAGTCGGCTATTGCCGGAGGCGGTGTTGATCAACTCGTGAAAGCGGCGATCGTGCTGCATCATCGTCGGCTCGTCGCCGTTCGCGGCCGCTTCGCTCATCGCGTCGATTTCCTGCCTCAGGGCGTCGAGGCCGTCCGCGTCGATGCGCTCGGCGGCGCGGTAGGTGGCCGGTACCTCGAGCAGGATTCGCAAGACCAGTATTTCCTCAAGGTCATGAACCGAGGTCTCGAGAATCCGCACCCCGCGATTCCTTTCGAACTCGACCATGTCGGCGCTGGCGAGATCGATCAGCGCCTCCCGGACCGGGGTGCGAGAGACCTTGAAGATGTCGGCTAGCGACTGGACAGAGTGAAGGGATCCGGGCTCGAGACTGCCGTCGATGATCGCTTCCCGGATCGATTCCCGCACCTTCGCGGTGAGGCTGGACTCGGCCTTGATCTCCCGAAGGGAGCCCAGTGGTTCCGTCTCCGTTCCGGTCTTCACGATGAGTGCCTTTCTTCGAGTTCCGAGAGGTGGACCTTGCGTCCCGCCTCGGCTGAACGGTAGGCGGCTTCTGCCACCGCCACGGCTGACCGTCCCGCGTCCAGGCCATTCCGGGGGTCGCGGCCGTCTTCGAGGTCTTCGAGGATCGCCCGGACCGAACCGATCACCGACTCGTCCCATTGGCCGGTCACCCCGTCTTCTTCCCATTCACCTTCGACCCGGTAACGGAGTCGCAGATCCCCGGTCAAGTCGCCCTCGAAGAAGGCTTCGCAACCAAGCACCTCGACCATCGCTTTGGATGCCTGGATCTCGATCCGGTCATCGAAGACCCCGTCGGGTCCGTGGTAGCCGCCCTGGATCACCCCGAGGGCCCCTTGCTCGAACTCAAGTGTGATGGCGAAAGCATCTTCAGCCCGCGGGTTGTCCATGACTGCGGATACGGACCTGACAGGGCCGCAGAGATACTCGGCCATGTAGATCCTGTGGATTCCCGCATCCATGAGCAGGCCGCCGCCGACCTGGGTCGTGTCCTCTCGCCACCCGCCGTACTTGCCTCCCATCCAGAGGCGTTCGTAGATCGCACGGATCTCACCGAGCTGTCCCTCGTCGATCATCCTCCTTAGGCGCATGTGGGGCGCGAAGTGAACCTGGTTGTGCGAGACCCCGACTCGGCGGCCGGTTTCGGCGGCGACCCTGGCTATCTCGTCGGCGCCGTCGAGATCGGCAGCGACCGGCTTCTCAAGGATCACGTCACAGCCAGCGGTCATGGATTCGATCGCGACCGGCAGGTGAAGGTGGTGGGGCAGACAGATGTCGACCACATCCGGTGCCGTCTGCCTGATCATCTCGTTGACATCGGCGAAGACCGGTACTTCGTTACCTGTCGACTCCTCAGCGAGCTGTTGATCGAGCTCGCAGACGGCGACGAGTTCCGCGTCACTCTCCCTGATCGCCCTGAGGTGGATCTGGCCGATCTCCCCCAGTCCGCAGAGTGCAACCTTCATTTTTTCGCTCCGGTCAGGGCGGCAACCTGCTCCCGGGCGAGCACCGCAGCTTCGACCGGATTGCTGGAAAGAACCTGCTCGTAGTAGCGGTATGCCTCGAACTCGACCGATAGCGCTCCGTCGTATCCGACTTCGTCGAGTGCCGAAAGCGTCTCCGGCCAGGGAACGTCACCCTCACCCAGCAGGCAGAAGATGAAGTCTTCGCCGTCGATACCGGGGCGGCCGAAGGCGTCCTTCACGTGGAAGTGAACGATCCGGTCACCCCAGCGACGGATCAGGTCAGGTATCGGATCACCGGTCATTACGAAATGGCTCGGATCGAAGGTGACCGAAACCGGCACTGAATCCAGCACCCGCTGCGCAGTGGCAGCGTCATGGGCAAGGGTTCCCCAGCAGGGTTCGAAGCCGATCTTCACCCCCGCGCTTTCTCCACTGTCAGTGATCCGTTCAAGGGCTCCCAGGGCGATCGACCAGGCTTCCTCGTCATCACGAAATCTCGCGCCGTCTTCCCAGAGGTTCGGCCCGGTAAGTACGTTGACGATTCCGATACCGGCCGTCGCGGCAGCCTCGATCGCACGGAAAGTCTCTTTCACGGCCTCCTCGCCACCGGTCACCAGGTCCATCTGACAGGCGAGCGCCGAGGCGGGCTGCCGCAGGTCGTCGACATGGGCCATGGTCCACTCGACCGAGTCGTAACCGGCGCTCTGCAGTGAATCGAGCACCTCGCTGGCGGATCTATCCTCAAAGTCGAGAGCCGCTATGAAGCTGACGTCTCTCTTCACAGGGTGGCCTCGACATCGCGGAGCGCGAGAGTGAAGAGTTCGATCATCTCCATCGCGTCTTCCTCGTCGACGTTCACCGCAGGCTTGAACTTGGCGACATTCCCGTTGGAACCGAAGACCGGACCGGTCTTGCCGATCATCAATCCTCGCTCCAGGCAGGCCGCCATCAACTGGTCGGTCTCCTCGAAGGCCGGTTCTTTCGTTTCCTTGTCCCGGACCAGTTCCACGCCGATCATCAGGCCCTGTCCCCGAACATCGCCGATCAGGCGAGAGTCATCCTTCAGCTTCTCGAGTTCGGCCGTCATCAAGGTTCCGATCCGCTCCGAGTTGGCCGGCAGATCGTCGCGAACCATCACTTCGACCATCGCCAGGCCGGCTGCGCAGGCGAGTGGATTTCCGGCCTGTGTGAAGCCGTACTCCCAGGGCAGAAGGGCCGAGTACTCGGGGGTGGTGATCGTCCCTGACAGGGGCAGGCCTCCTCCCATCGCCTTGCCGAGGATGATCATTTCCGGCTCGATTCCGGCCCGCTCTGATGCGTACATCGGTCCACAGCGGCAGAAGGCACCCTGGATCTCGTCAACTATCAGTGGCACTTCATGAGACCTCGCGATCTCGTGGACCCGCTCGAGGTATCCGTCGGGGGCCGGAACCATTCCTCCGTTTGCCTGATAGGGCTCGACGATCACCCCGGCCGGACCGTTCAGATGCCCCTTGTCCAGGGCCCAGTCGACATGCTCGGCACAGGCCAGGTCGCAGGTCTCGCGCTTCAGGCCGAGGGGGCAGCGGTAGCAGTAGTAGTTGGGAACCCGCATCTGCCTGGGCAAGTACCGGTCGAGCCCCTTGTTGGAGCCTTCGACCATTCCCGGGTTCACGTAGGTGAGCCCGATCGTGGCGAAAGTACGTCCATGGAAAGCGGCGTCCAGGCAGACAAAATCGGTGCCACCCGTGGTCCTCATCGCCAGGTGCATTGCGCCCTCGACCGCGGATGCCCCGGACAGTCCGTAGAGAACCTTGGACAGCGCTCCGGGTGCAAGCTCCGCCAGCTTTTTCGCGTAGGCCGTCCGGGCCTCGTCTTCGAAGACCGGCGAGACGTAGTCGATCTTGCCGAACTGCTCTTCCATGGCCTGTTTTATTTCGGGATGGCGGAAGCCGAGATTGAGGACCCACTCGGCCGATATGGCATCGAGATACTCGTTGCCGTCGGCGTCCCTCACCCTGACGCCTTCACCGTCGACCAGCCCCATGTCGACGTCGCCCATGCACTTGAGGACGTGGGCGTCCGACTCGTCGCGCAGCCGCTGGGCCGCTCCGTTCGGGTCGCGCTCCGGAGTTTCGTGATTCACCTTGCTCGCTCCTCGATCGTCTTTCTGGTCAGGGCAGGTATGCGGGCTTGGGAAGGTCCCAGTGGCCGATGTTCACGCCTTCGCTGTCAGCCGGTTCGCTGGAGAGTTCGAACTCGATCAGGCACGGACCTTCGGAGGCCATCGCCCGTTCGAAGGCCGGACTGATCTCGCCTGGCTCGGTGACCTTCTCCGAACCGCAGTTGTAGGCCTCGGCGATCTTGCAGAAGTCGACCGGCATCAGCTGGTCCCCCTTGCGGGAACGGAACTCGGTCGAGAATCCGCGGTCCTCCCCGAACATCCCGCGCTGGAAGTCCCTGATCGAGATCCAGCCGGTGTTGTTGAGGCAGGCGATGATCACCGCCGCTCCGGTCTCCGCCGCCACCGCAAGTTCCTGGATGGTCTGCTGCAGGTCGCCGTCACCAGCGAACCCGACCACCGGTACATCGGGCCGTGCGAGCTTTGCGCCGATCGCTGCTGGCATCGTGTAACCCATCGTCGAGTAGCCACCGGGGCTGAGCCAGGTGCGTGGTTCGTAGGAAAGGAACTCCTGGAAGGCCTGGATCTGGGGGTGCCCGGCGGAGGCGATCGCGATCGCCTCGCGAGGCAGGACTTCACGAGACTTGTGGAGTACCTGGCTGAGCGAGAGCTTGCCGGTCCAGCGTCCGGTCAGCATCTCCTTCCACTCGGTTCGCAGCTTCGAGATCTCCTCCCGGTAGGCGGGGCGATCCACCCCTTCGGTGCCGTTGTGGTCGACGAGCGCGTCGAAGAGATCGTTCAGACCCGCCTTCGCGTCGCAGACGGCTCCGATCGCCGTCGGGTAGTTCTTGCCGATCTCGGTCGGATCGATGTCAAGGTGGATGATCTCGGTCGGGGGAACGGAGAACGACATTCCGTCCATGTAAGAGGAGGAGGTCTGCTCGGCGAACCTGGTGCCGACTGCCAGGATCACGTCCGCGTTCCTGGTCATGTGGTTGCCGACCAGGGTCCCGTTCGCACCGGTGTGCTCGGCATCGAGAGGATGGTCCTCGGGGAAGACGCCCTTGCCCATCATGGTCACCACGACGGCCGCGTCCAGATACTCGGCGACCTTCCTTACTTCGGCCGCGGCTTCGGCTTCGAGGCAGCCGCCACCAGCGAGCAGAACGGGACGCTCCGCCTTCAGCAGCCGGGCCGCAGCCTTGTCGATCGCATCCGGGTCCGGCCGGACGGCCCCGGAAGTTGCGCGTCGGCTCGCCGGGTCCGGAACGGCGAGGTCAGTGACATTGGCCTGAACGTCCATCGGAAGCTCCACGTGTACGGGACCGGGCCTGCCCGAGAGCATGGTGTTGAAGGCGCGGGGCAGAACGTCCGCCAGAAGGTCCACATGCTGGACATCCCAGTTCCGCTTGACCATCGGCTGGATGATGTGCGGAAAGACGTTGTCCTGCTGCCGCTCGAGTTCCTGCAGCACACCCCTGCCGAGCATGTAGGTCTGCGGGCCGCCGGTGAACGAGATCAGGGGGATCGAGTCGACGAAGGCGGTGGACAGCCCGGTTGCCACATTCATCGACCCTGGCCCGATCGAGGTCATGGTGGCCAGCGGCTTGCCCGACGCCCGGTAGTAGGCATCCGCCATGTGGGCGGCAGCCTGCTCATGCCTGGGGCCAATCACCTGAATCCGGTCCGAGCGATCCTTGAACGCGTCGAAGGCGGCCATGTCTCCGTGACCGGGTATGCCGAACAGATAGGGAACCCCTTCCGCAATCAGATACTCGGCTACGAACTCTCCACCGGTAAGTCCCACTCTCGCGCCTCTCCTCAAAGGTTGATGATGCCGGGATATAGCAGGTAACATATTACCTACTACTGCATGTTCCGCAAGGCCGATCTCGGCCGGACAGGCTGGCAATCGCTTTGGAGAGGGGAACCACAACCCACGGACCGGTAAGCGGCAAACTCGCCGCGGATCTGGCTCGGCTGCTTTCACCCGCGCAGGTGGTCACAGACGGCCCCGAGTTGAGAGCAGCCCTGCAGGACGCCACCGGAAATCGCGGGATCATCGGCAACGCCTATGCCCTGGCCCTCCCCGCTGACACCGGGCAGGTCGCCAAGGTTCTCGGCTGGTGCTACGAGCGAGAGGTCCCGGTGACGGTCCGCGGCGGGGGCACCGGGCTGGCAGGTGGTGCGGTACCCGATGGAGGAGTCGTGATCTCTCTGGAGCTTCTGGACAAGGTCCGGGCGCTCGACCCCGAATGCTGGAGGATGGAAGTCGAGGCCGGAGTTCGAACCTCGACGGTCCACAGGCTCGCGCTCGAGAACGGACTCCTGTTTCCACCGGATCCCGGGGCCAGCGAGCAGTCGACGATCGGCGGCAACATCGCAACAAATGCCGGCGGTCCCCACGCCTTCAAGTACGGGGTCACCGGCAACTGGGTCACCGGAGTCGAAGCGGTAGTCCCACCGGGCGAGATCCTGGCTTCGGGAGGCCCGCTCAGAAAGGATGTCGCCGGTCTCGATCTGACGGACCTGATGATCGGGTCGGAGGGCACCCTCGGCATCGTCACCTCGGCCTGGCTGAGGCTGGTGCCCGCCCCCGAGGAGCGGGCGGTCGTGGTCGGCTTCTACGAGGATGCCCGGGCCGGCGGGGAAGCCATCGCGGCGATCATGGGGTCGGGTCTCCAGCCCTCGGCACTGGAGTTCCTTGATCGTGGCGCCCTCGAGTCGAGCCTGGGCTCGTTTCCCGAGAATGCCCCCGAAGTCGCCGGCTTCGCGGTGATCGCCGAGACCGACGGCTCGACCGTAGAGGTCGAGAGGAGCACCGGTGATCTGGTCGAGGCCATGAGCGGCCTCGCGCTGGTCGCTCCGACCACAGTCAGCGACCACGCTGCGATCCGTCGCTTCTGGAACTGGCGGGATGGAGTGTCGATCGCGGTGACCGCCCAACGCGGAGGAAAGATCTCCGAGGACGTGGTGGTACCGGTCGAGAACCTGGCAGATGCGATCGAGGAGACGGTCGAGATCGGACACCGCCACGACCTCCCCGCCTGCTCGTGGGGACATGCCGGGGACGGCAACCTCCACTCGAGCTTCCTGGTCGACCTTTCAGACGAGGATCAGATCAGGCGGGCCAACGAAGCGGCCGGAGAGGTCTTCGGCATGGCAATCCGGCTGGGCGGCTCGATCAGTGGCGAGCACGGGATCGGCTCGCTGAAGACTGCTTACGTGGACCAGGCTCTCGGTCCTGTCGCCGTGCGGCTTCAGTCCGAGATAAAGGGGAGCTTCGATCCGAAGCTTCTTCTGAACCCTGGAAAGAAGATTCCCCGGCCCTGAACGCTCAGGCCTGGGAGACCTTCGGACCGGGGATGTTGCGGAAGCGGAACTCCTGGGGGTCCATGCCGGCCTGGACGAAGTGACACACGCCGCTGTCAGGCGAGTTGATCAGGGTCACGATCCCGTCAACGACCTCCTCGACCTCGATGATCGGCACGCCCTCGTTCTGGAGGCTCTCCTTGAATCCGTCGATGATCCGGGTGTCGGAGAAGCCGGGGCAGATCGCGTTGATCCGGATGCTCTCCAGGGCGTAAACCGGACCAGCCGAGCGGACCAGCCCGACGACCGCATGCTTGTTGGCGGCATAGATCGGGTCGAAGGGCACGGCGGTGAGGCCGGCCAGCGAGGCGGTCGCGACGATCGAACCCCCACCCCGACGACGCATCGCCGGCACTGCGGCGTTTATCCCGTAAACGACCCCGTCGAGATTGATCTGCATCGCCCGCCGGTAGAGCTCGAGATCAAAAGTCTCGACCAGACCGCAGCCGGTCGAAACGCCGGCGTTGAGAAAAGCCACGTCAAGCCCGCCGAACTTGCTGACCGCAAAGTCGACTGCGGCGACGCTGGACTCCGGGTCGCGAACGTCACAGAGCACGAACTCCGCACCGATCTCCTCGGCAGCTTCCTGCCCGGCATCCTCTTCGATGTCGGCGAGCACGACTTTCGCGCCCTGTTCCGAGAGTCGCGCACCGGTCGCACGACCGAATCCGTTGGCTCCACCAGTGATCAGTACCACCCTGTCCTCAAAGCTCATGGCGGGTAGCATGCCATTTACTGGGGCAGGCCGGTCGCGGTCTCCTCTTCGTTGATCTACCGGGAGAGGTAAAGAGTTGAATCCGAATCTGGCCACGCTGCTGACCGAGTCCGCAGAAAAGTTCCCCGAGCGGACCGCGATCCGCCTCGACGACACGGCGATTCCTTACGCGGCACTCGACATGACCAGCAAGCTGGTCGCCGGGCTGCTCGAGTCCAAGGGTGTCGATGCTGGCGACCGGGTCGGCATCATGCTCCCGAACGTCCCGCACTTCCCGATGGTCTACTTCGGCGTCCTCCGCATGGGCGCCCGGGTAGTCCCTATGAACGTGCTTCTGACCGCCCGTGAGGTAACCCACTACCTCAGTAACTCCGGTGCCAAAGTGGTGGTTGCCTGGGAGGACTTCGCTCCCGCCGCGATCGAGGCGGCCGAGGAGGTTGGCGCCGAGGTGATCACGATCAACCCGACCAATGTTGGTGAGTTGATCGAGGGGATCGCCCCCTACGAAGGCGTTGCCGAAGTGGAGCCTGACGACACCGCGGTCATCCTGTACACCTCCGGCACCACCGGCCAGCCCAAGGGAGCGGAACTCACCCACCACAACATCCGCTCGAACATCGAGTCGATCAAGGATCTCTTCCAGCCCACCGAGGAAGATGTCTTCTTTGGCGGCCTCCCCCTCTTCCACGTCTTCGGCCAGACCGTGGCGATGAATGGCGCTGTTTCGGTTGGAGCCGAGATCACCCTGCTTCCCCGTTTCGATCCGACCAAGGCGCTGGAAATCATCCAGCGCGACAAGGTGACGATCTTCATGGGGGTCCCGACCATGTACGCGGCCCTGCTCCAGGTGCCGAACCGGGCGGACTTCGACATCAGTTCCCTCCGCCTCTGCGTCTCCGGCGGTGCGGCCCTGCCGGTAGAGATCATCCGCGCCTTCGAGAGCGAGTTCAACACCGCGATCCTCGAGGGCTACGGCCTCTCCGAGACCTCACCCGTGGCATCTTTCGGGCGGCTCGACATGGAGCGCAAGCCCGGCACGATCGGCACCCCGATCAAGGATGTAGAGATGCGAATCGTCGACGAGGAGGGCAACGTGCTCGGCGTCGGTGACGTGGGCGAACTCCAGATCAAGGGCCCCAACGTGATGAAGGGCTACTGGCAGATGGAGGAAGCGACCGCAAAGGCGATCGATTCCGACGGCTGGTTCTCATCCGGCGACATGGCAACCGTTGACGAGGACGGCTACTACTCGATCGTCGACCGCAAGAAGGAGATGATCCTGCGCGGCGGCTACAACGTCTACCCCCGTGAGGTCGAGGAAGTTCTCTACGAGCATCCCGCTGTCGCCGAGGTGGCGGTGATGGGCATCCCCCATGACGAGCTGGGCGAGGAGATCGTCGCGGTGATCGCCTTCAAGGAGGGTGAGTCAGCGACCGACGACGAGCTGCGCGACCACGCGAAGGAAGGTGTCGCGGCTTACAAGTACCCGCGTCACATCCTGATCGTCGACGAGCTGCCCAAGGGCCCTACCGGAAAGATCCTGAAGCGCGAGATCGACCTCAGCCAGGTCGGCTGAGGCAGTCCCGAAAACTGATCCTGACCGGCGGCTAGCCCTGGTCGGGCGTGTGGCGCTCGATGATCTCCTGCTGCTCGGGCCAGTTGTGGAGCAGCCGCTGCGGCTTCGCGAGCTCGAAACGGTCCCAGTCGAAGCCCGGTGACATGGTCGTGCCGACCAGGCTCCAGGCTCCGGTGGTCTCGGCTGCCTGCCAGGTACCCCCGGGCACCAGGATCTGGGGTCGTTCGCCTTCTTCGAGGCCGATGCCAAGCATCGGGTGACGGGCCTCCCCCGGTTCCGGGCCGAGGATGTGGATCTTCGCCGGGGCACCGGCATAGAAGTGGAACAGTTCCGGGCCAGGCAGTCGATGGAGCATCGTCGGAGAGTCGGGCTCGAGAAGGAAGTAGATCGAGGTCGAGTTCTCGTCCTTGAACTTACGCCGGTACATGCCCCCTTCCTGGGGCAACGGTGCAAGCCGAAGCTCGCGGATAACCGTCTCGCGGTCCATACGGGGACATTACGGGACGGGACTGACGCAGGGTCTCCCGGGACCTGCGGGCCGCATCTTTGTTCGGGTCGTAGTGTTCGGGAAGAACCCATGCCTTTCTCTGCATCTCGTCCTCGGCGCACACCCCTGCGCGCACTCATCTTCCTTGCAGCAGCTCTGCTTCTGGTCTCGACGATCTCTGACCGGGCGGCGGCGGCCGACCAGCCTGGTGGCAAGAAGCCCGGATTCTCGGTCTCCCGGAGCGGGGAGCTTTCTTTCAACCTCAAGGGTGGAGTCGGGCTGACCGGATCCGGCGTGGAAGGACTCGGCTTTCTCTCCGACGGAGAGTGGTTCCACGCCACCGGACTGCTCTTCCGTCGAAGTGACGGTCGCGTTTTCAGGCTTTCGACGGATGACCCTGCGGGGCGGGTGATCCGGCTTCAGCTGACTCCGGGGCGTGGAGGCGGTGCTTCGATTCTCGCGACAATCAGGGACGCCTACAAGTCGGAGCCGGCCGAGGCCTTCCGCATCGGCTTCCGGTTGGTCGGAGGTGAACGGTTGCTCGGTTTCGGCGAACGATCCAATCGTGTGAACCAGCGGGGAAACGAAGTCGAGAACTATGTTGGTGAAGGTCCTTATCAGGAGAGCGACTACCCGATCATCACCAACACGGTCCCGCCTTGGGGCGTGAGGCAGCGCGCCGATGCCACCTACTTTCCGATGCCGTGGTTCATCTCCACGAGAGGCTTCGGTTTCCTCGGCCTGAACCGGGAGACAAGCCGCTTCCAGCTGGGCTCCGAGAAGTCCGGCGAGTGGTCTTACGAGGCCGATGCCGATCACATTTCAATTAGGGTCATCTCCGGCCCTTCCCCGGCCGAGATTCTTCGAAAGATGACCGAGACAGTCGGTCGTCAGCCTGAGCCGAAGGCACCCTGGGTCTACGGCCCCTGGTTCCAGACCGGTCACCAGAACACGTCACCAGGCGAACTCGGATACATCGAGACCTTGCGGGAAGCGGATGCTCCGGTCTCAGCGGTCGAGACCCATATGAGATACATGCCGTGCGGCTCCGATCTCGGACAGGAAGCTACCGAGAAGGCCCGGGTGGCAGGACTTCATGCTGGCGGCCTGGCGGCCATCACCTACACGCGCGAAGGGATCTGTGCCTCGTACCAGGAGCCTTACGACGAGGCGGTTTCCAAGGGTGCCTTTCTGAAACGCACCGACGGGACGCCTTACACCTTCAACACCTTCGTTGGGAGCGGGGTGACCCAACTCGGGATGTTCGACTTCACCGACCCGGATACCCAACGCATATACGCCAGCATCCTGGACCGGGCCTACGACGCCGGATATGACGGATGGATGGAGGATTACGGGGAGTACGCGCCACCGGATTCAGTCTCGACCAGCGGGATTCGAGGCAAGCAGCTTCACAACTTGCATCCGGTTCTCTATCACCGCGGCGGGCTTCGCTACGCAAATTCGAAGAAGCGGCCGATCGTCAGTTTCGTACGGTCAGGATTCACGGGTTCGGCCAGGCATTCCCAGATCGTCTGGGGCGGAGACCCGACCACCGGATGGGGGTTCGACGGCCTCGAGTCCCAGATCACCCAGGCCCTGACGATGGGCCTCTCGGGGGTCTCCAACTGGGGCTCCGACATAGGCGGTTTCTTCAGCTTCTCTCCCCAGAAGCTCGATGAGGAACTGCTGATTCGCTGGATCCAGTTCGGCGCCTTTTCAGGAATCATGCGATCCAAGGCCGAGGGCATCGGGGCGACTATGGCCTCGCGGCCGCAGGTCTGGGACCCGGACATTCTTCCCGTCTGGCGTCGCTACACCAAACTGCGCACCCAGCTGTTCCCATACCTCGTCGCCGCCAATTCGACCTACCGCGAAACGGGCATGCCGGTGATGAGGCACCTCGCTCTGACCAACCCCGGTGACTATCGGGCGACCGGGATAGAGGACCAGTACATGTTCGGGCCAAGCCTTCTGGTCTCGCCGGTCATCACGCCCGGTGCAACCAGTCGCTCGCTCTATCTTCCTTCGGGGAGATGGGTGAACCTGTGGAAGGCCCTGACTTACCGGGAGAAGGACGGAGGCTTCCAGCTCGGCAAGGTGAAACTCGTGAACGGCAAGCGGGACATCAAGGTGGCCGCCCCGATTGGCGAGGTCCCGGTAATGGCCAAAGCGGGCGGTCTGATCCCCTTGCTTCCGGCAAACACGGACACGCTCGCGCCGTACGCCAGGTCCAGCTTCACCGGCCTCGACGACAATCGCGGCAGGCTCCACCTGATCGCCTTCCCTCGCGGCAGGACCTCCACCGGCTACCTGAGAAACGGGGCAATCCACTCCAGTGAAGACAGAAGAAGCTGGAACCTGAAGATAACCGGGTCCGGCAGGACCAAACTCGACCTTGAGGCCTCGCTGAGAACCCTCCGGAATCGCTTCCGGCCGCAGATCGTGACGGTTGGCAACAGAACCCTCCGGAGGGGAATCGACTGGTCGTTCAGCCGTCGAAGCGGCGTCCTTCGAGTAACCACCGTTGTCAAGCCTGGCCAGATTCTGAAGGTGTCTGCCGGAGGGCGCTGAAACCGGGCTCCGTCAGAACCGGCCGGTTGCTCGCGACCTGCCGGATATGCGCAGACCGAGACTCTTCATCAACAACGTGCCCATGCTCGACCGCCTGATCGCGCTCGAGTACGGTCGGGTCGACGACGGCATCGACCCGGACCAGATGACCCGTGGGGAGAACGGGGTCTTCGTGATGGTCGACGAGGAAGGCTCCGAGGTCGGCTTCGTCTGCCTGGACTTCTCCACCCTGGACCTGGCAGACCCGTCTAACGAGGACTTGTGGGAAGGACCGAGGTTCGACGCACCTGTGCTCGGCATCGAGGACGTCACGATTGGCGAGGTTGCGCTTGCGGTCAGGTCCACCTTCGGCGACGAGCCGACGTTGAACCGCATCTACTTCGAGCGGGCCGCCGGACTGGAAGGGCAGGCCGCCATCGACTGTTGGCGGCTCTGCCTTCAGTGCGGAGATTCGATGGCCCACTTCGGACTCGGCACGACGCTGCTCGAGGCAGGCCAGGCGCGGGAGGCCTACCAGCACCTTCGTCACTACGTGAGGATCGCACCGCTGGTCGCCTGGAACTGGCGTTGGTACGGAAAGGCTGCCGAAGAGATCGGCGAGACCGGCGAAGCGAAGCGCGCCTATGAGCGGGCGGTGGAGATCGAGAGCAAGTACTGCCAGGAAGAAACCGACGCCGCCGAACTTCTGGCCAACCTGGATGAGTCGGGCAACGAGAGCTAGGCGTCTAGCCCCCGTCCACGACTTCAGGGGTCGGGGGCGGGGGCGCCGATGTCATTCCGGCCAGCTCTGACTGGGCCGAGGCGGCAGCGGACTGGGCCTCTGACGCAGCCTGGTCCCTGACCACGATCGTCACCGCCGATTCCGCGGCCATCCCGCCGGCGATGATTCCGTGGCTTCGCCCTGACCTCTTTCCGTCGATGAATCCCTGACGGGCCATCTCGCGACTGACTTCCGCCTCGGTTCGTTCCCGGGCCTCTTCAAACGCTTCCTCCTGGGAAAGGTCGGGCCCCGAATCGCCGCCCCTGGCCAGATAGCCGGCCCCGAAACCAGCGGCTCCGGCAAGGACGAGCAGAGC
>WBZM01000990.1_pt1 | contig 32142 bp, 27 predicted proteins | sample 5204271 | NCBI WGS metagenome assembly WBZM01 (sample SAMN12344346, study PRJNA552823) | activated sludge metagenome | biome: Activated sludge suspended growth; feature: Nitrification reactor; material: Wastewater; isolation source: activated sludge from nitrification reactor of wastewater... | reverse complement strand
GAGCGGGGGGAGTCCTCCCCGGCCCCGCCGCTCGCCCCCCCGCCGCCCCCGCCCCGTGTCGAGCCCATCCGCGTCGAGCTGGCCGGCCCACCCTCTCGCCAGCTGGAGGCGGCCGAGGTGACCCGCGCCGGCCTCTTCCTGCGCGCCGAGACCGACCTGCCGCGGCTCTTCTCCCGAGTGCAGCTCACCGTCTCGCACCCGGCGCTCAAGGCCAGCCTGGGCCTCCTCGGCGAGGTGGTGCGCCACGTCTCGCCGACCGAGGCCGCCCAGTGGCACATGGCGCCGGGCTTCGCGGTGCAGCTCACCGACCTGACGCCGGAGCGGCGCGCCGCGCTGGCCGACCTGGCCGAGGCCTTCCGCGCGGCCCCGGCCCGGTCGGCCCCGCCCCCGGCCCAGCGCTCCGCCGCCGAGCGGCTCGCCGAGCTGGAGCGGCGCCCGGCCACCCCGCACTACGCCTTCCTGGGCCTGCCACCCGACGCCGAGTTCGCCGAGGTGCGCCGCGCCGCGCGCGAGCTGCGCGCCCAGCTGGAGGGGGTGCGGGCCCGGCCGGAGGGGCCCGACCAGCACGCCCGCGCCACCGCGCTGCTGGCGCGCCTCGACACCGCCCAGCACACGCTCTCGGTCCCCGCCGAGCGGCTCCGCTACGACGCCCAGCGCGGCAACTACCTGGGCGTGGCCCGCTGCGTGGCCGCCGGCATCCCGCAAGGCGTGGTGGAGTCGCGCCGCCGCGAGTACCTGGCCGCCAACCCGGCCAAGGTGAAGGAGGCGCAGGGCCACCTGGCCCGGGCGCAGGTGGCCCGCAAGCTCAGGAACGCCAAGGCCGCCATCGCCGCCTACGAGGCGGCGCTCGCCGCCGATCCCCTCGACCTGCCGACGCTCGACGCCTACGTGGCCTTCCGGCGCGAGGCCGAGGGGGCCTGAGCGCCCCGTCCGGGCGCCGCGTCCGCGCCGCGCGAATAGGGACCGGGCCGGGCCGTCCCATGGCTAATATCGAGGCCATGCCCGCGACCGCCGCCGCCATCGCCGCGCTGCTGCTCGCCGTCGCGCCGGTGGCGCGGGCGGCAGATCAGGTCGCGCCCGCGTCCTCGGCCCCCTCACCCCGGCCCTCTCCCCCTGCGGGGGAGAGGGGGAAGGTCTCCCCGGCCGGCGCGACCGGCCCCAGCACAGGCTCGACTCCGACTCTGACCTCGAGCCCGAACCCGGACCCCAGCCCGAGCCCCAGCCCCAGCCCGAGCCCGACCTCGACCTCGACCCCCTCCCCCGACCTCGCCGACCCCGACCCCGCCTCCGACCCCTTCGCCACCACCCCCCGCGCCTACGTCCTCGAGCGCGTCGAGTTCCACGGCCTCGCCCACGTCCGCCCCTGGGCGGCCCGGCGGCACGTGGTGGTGACCGAGGGCGAGCCCCTCGACGACGACCGGGTGCTGGTGTCGCGCCTCCGCCTCCTGCAGCTCGGCTGGTTCTCGCGGGTGGAGACGCGGGTGGTGCGGGGCAGCCAGCGCGGGCGGGTGGTGCTGGTCTTCGACGTGACGGAGCGGAACACGCTGGTGGTCTCCGACCTGCTCCTCGGCTCCACCCGCGCGCAGCCGGTCTTCGGCGGCCTGGGGCTGACGCAGCAGAACTTCCTCGGCGAGGGGCTCTCGGCCACCGGCGCCTTCGTCTGGGGCGGCACGCCGAGCGGCCGCCCCTCCGACCCGGATCGCTTCGGCCTCCGCGGCGCGCTCTTCGCCCCCGACGTGGCGGTGGGCGGCGCCCGGCTGGTGGCGGGCCTGGGCCTGCTCTGGCAGCGCGGCGAGGAGCTGGTCTGCGCCGACGCCGCCTGCGACGCCCACGCCCACCACCTGGGCGACGCCCCGCGCCTGCGCACCGAGCGGGTCGGGGGGGAGCTGTCGCTGGGCGTGCGGCCCGGCCCATTCGAGCGGGTCACCGCGGCCTACCGCCTGGAGCGGGTGACGGCCACGGCGGTGGCCGGCCCGGGCGGCCCCGAGGGGCCGGTGCCGCCCATCCTGCTCGGGCACTCCACGCTGGCGGCCCTCTCCGGCACCTGGGAGTTCGACGGCCGCGACGACGTCTTCTTCCCCACCGAGGGCTTCCGGGCCTCGGCGCAGGTGACCTTCGCCTCGCGCCTGGTCGGCTCGGACTACGAGTACAGCCGCTACGTGCTGCAGGGCGAGACCGGCTTCGGCCTGCTGGGGCGGCGGCTGCGGCTCCAGGCGCTCCTCGGCGCGGTGCAGGGCGGCGCCCCCTACTTCGAGCGCTTCTACGCCGCCGACCTCTCCTACTTCGCGGTGGGGCCGGCGCTGGGGCGCGCGCTGGAGCTCAACTTCTCCACCGACTCCCGCTACGACGCCTTCGCCGCCATGGCCGGCGCCGAGTACGCCGTGCCCCTCTGGAGCGGCGGCGCCTTCCTCCACCGCGGCTACCTGGCCCTGGGGGCCCGCGCGGTCTACACCACGGCCGAGCTGGGGCGCGGCGGGCGCACCCGGGCCTCGCGCTGGCCCCTCTCCTTCGACCTGGCGCTGCGGGTGGACACGCCGGTCGGCACCTTCAACGCCTCGCTGGGCGCGGCCCTCGACAACGCCCTGTGACCGAGCGCCCCGCCACCTCCCGCGGCACCAGCCGCCGCGCCACCCACGGCGCCACCCGCCGACCACGGCCCGGCCCGGGCCCGGCGCGCGCCCTCCGCGCCGCCGCGCTGGCCCTGCTGGCCCTGGCGGCCGCGCCGGCCCTCGCCGCCCCCGCGCCCGAGCCGCTCACCACGCACGTGGCGGTGGCGCAGGGGCGCCTGCTGGTGGCCCTCGACCTCGGGAGCGCCTTCCCGCCGGACCTGGAGCACCGGCTCGGCAACGGCCTCACCAACGTGGTCACCGTCTTCGCCGCGGTGGTCCCGGCCGGCGGCGGCCCGCCGGTGGCGCTGGGCGGGCGGGTGCTGGAGGTGCTCTACGACGTCTGGGACGAACGCTACGTGGTGACCATCCGCGACGCCCGCCTGCCGCGGCCGGCGCGCCGCGCCGCCGCCGACTGGCCGGCCCTGCGCCGGCTCCTCGCCGAGGTGGCCGATCTCGACCTCGGCCCGGCCAGCGCCCTGCCCGAGGGGTCCTTCCGCGTGGAGGCGCGCGTGGAGGTGAACCCGGTCTCGCGGGAGCTGATGCAGCGCACCCGCGAGTACCTGGCCGGCCCGGCCTCGCGCCCCGGCGGCGGCACGCGCTCGGTGCTGGGCGTGGTGGCCGGCTACCTGCTGCGCGAGCCGGACGCGGGCGAGGACGCCCACCTCTACCGCTCGCGGGAGCTGGCCCGCGGCGAGGTCCAGGCCCGGTGAGCGCGCCCTCCCCGCCCCCGGCGCCGACCCCGGCCCCCGCGCCGCCGCCGGCGCCCCTGCCGCCCCCGGCGCCCCTGCCGGCCGCGCCCCGCCCCCCGCGGATCTCCCCCTTCGCCCTCAAGCTGATGGCGGCCCTGGTGGCGGCGGCGGTGCTGCCGCTCCTGCCGGCGCTCTGGGCCGCCAACTTCCTGGCCGACTCCAACGCCGGCGTCTGGCTGGCCCCGCGCGTGGCGGAGCGGCTCTCGGCGGTGCCGGGCACCTACCAGGAGCTCTTCCGCGCCCGCAAGCAGCTCTACGCCGAGCAGGCCCGCGGCCTGGCCCGCGGCCTGCCCCGCGATCCCCGCGCCGCCCCGGCCTACCTGGAGGACGCGGTGCGCCGCGTCCCCCGCCTCCGCGCGGTGGCCTGGCTCGACGCCGCGGGGGCGGTGCGGGCCGAGGCCGAGGCGCCGTCGGCGCTGGAGGACGACGAGGAGGGCGGCTGGCGCCCCGCCCCGGTGGAGGTGTCGCTCCCGGGCGGCGGCCAGCTGCGCGCCACCTTCTCGGTGGAGGCGGCCCTCTTCGCGGAGCTGGACGAGACGCGCAAGCTGGCCGAGACGGCCCGCGACATGGAGAAGGCGCGCGCCGAGGTGCGCCGCTCCATCGTGCTGGCCTTCGCGGTGACGGTGGCGGCGGCGGCGGCCCTGGCGGCGGCCCTGGGCTACCTGATGGCGCGGCGCACGGTGCGCCGCCTGGCGCTGCTGGCCGAGGCCCACCGCCGCGTGGCCGCCGGCGACCTGGCGGTGCGGCTCCCCCCGGGTGGCGGCGACGAGCTCGGCGCGCTGGCGCGGGGCTTCAACCAGATGGTGGGCGAGGTGCGCGCCGCCCGCGACCGCATCGTCTACCTGGAGAAGATCTCCGGCTGGCAGGACGTGGCGCGCCGCCTGGCCCACGAGATCAAGAACCCCCTCACCCCCATCCAGCTCGCCTTCCAGCAGGTGGAGGCGCGCTGGCGCCGCGTCGAGGGCGGCGACCCGGCCTTCGGCGCCATGCTGGGCGAGGCGGGCGAGGTGGTGCGCCAGGAGGTGGCCACGCTGCAGCGGCTGGTGGAGGAGTTCTCCTCCTTCGCCAAGCTCCCCGACGTGCGGGCCGAGCCGGCCGACCTGGCGGCCTTCGTGGAGGAGTTCCTCCGCACCAGCCCGCAGCTCGCCGCCGAGGCCGACCTGGAGCTGGTGCACGCGGGCGGGCCGGTGGCGGTGGCCCTCGACGCCACCCTGATGCGGCGCGTGCTCACCAACCTGGTGGAGAACGCCGTCCACGCCGCGCGGCCGGCCCGCGCCCGGGTCCACCTGGGCGTGGCCCGGGCCCGCGACCTGGCGGTGCTGACGGTGGCCGACGAGGGGCCGGGCATCGACCCGGCGCTGCGGCCGCGCGTCTTCGACCCCTACGTCACCACCAAGGCGGGCCAGGGCGGCACCGGCCTGGGGCTGGCCATCGCCAAGAAGATCGTGCTGCAGCACGGCGGGGTCATCGAGGTGGGCGAGCGGCCCGGCGGCGGGGCCTCCTTCACCATCGCCCTGCCGCGCTCCGCCGCGCCCCCGCCTTCCCGTTGACGCCGCCGGGCCGGGCGGCGAGCATCCACCACCATGACCACCGCCCTCCCCCCCGAGACCACCGCCCTCGTCACCGGCGCCACCAGCGGCATCGGCCGCGCCTGCGCGGAGCGCCTGCTGCGCGACGGCGCCCGCGTGGTGGCGGTGGGCCGCCGCGCCGAGCGGCTGGCCGACCTGGCCGCGCAGCTCGGCCCGCGCCTCCACCCCCTCCCCCTCGACGTCACCGACCGCGCCGCGGTGGACGCCGCCCTGGCGGCGCTGCCCGGCCCCTTCGCCGCGGTGGACGTGCTGGTCAACTCGGCCGGCATGGCGCTCGGCCTCGAGCCGGCCCAGCGCGCCTCCCTCGACGACTGGGACCGGATGATCGAGACCAACTGCCGCGCGCTGGTCTCGCTGACCCGCGCCCTCCTCCCGGGCATGGTGGCCCGCGGCCGCGGCCACGTGGTCAACATCGGCTCGGTGGCCGGCAGCTACCCCTACCCGGGCGGCAACGTCTACGGCGCCACCAAGGCCTTCGTGCGCCAGTTCTCCCTGGCCGTCCGGAGCGACCTGCTGGGCACGCCGGTGCGGGTCACCAACGTCGAGCCGGGCATGGTGGAGACCGAGTTCTCGGTGGTGCGCTTCGCCGGCGACGCGGGGCGCGCCGGCACCGTCTACCAGGGGATGCAGCCGCTCTCCGGGGCCGACGTGGCCGACGTGGTGGCCTGGTGCGTGTCGCGCCCGCCCCACGTCAACGTCAACACCATCGAGGTCATGCCGGTGCAGCAGGCCTTCGGCCCGTTCGCGGTGGACCGCAAGAAGCCCGCCTAGGCGACGGCGGGGTCCATCGCCGGCAGCTCCTCGGACTCGGCGGTGGCCACGGCGCGCCAGGTGGCCACGCCGCCGGGCGGGGCCCCGGGCAGCGCCGCCAGCCGCTCCAGCCGCTGCCAGCGCCGTTCCTGGGCCTCGTCGGGCTCCTCGTCGTCCCACTCCACCAGGTGGGCCAGCAGGTCGGCCACCGCCACGGTGAGGGCCGGGCCGCCGCGGGCCTCCAGGTGGGCGTCGTCGTGGTGGAACGCCACCGGCTCGACGATGCCCAGCGGCAGGCCCCACAGGCCGAGGAGATGGGCCCCCAGCTCGGCGTGGTCGGCGCCGATGACCCGCCGCTCCGCCTCGCAGGGCGTGGCCCCCTCGGCGCGGGCCTGGGCCAGCGCCGCGGCGTAGGCGTCGGGCAGGCGCGACATGAAGATGAGCTTGCCGGTGTCGTGGAGCAGGCCGGCGGCGAAGGCGTCCTGGTCGGGCAGGGGCTGGCCGGAGAGGCGCCGCGCCACCCGGGCCGTGAGCTGGGCGTGGCGCTCCAGCTGCCGGAAGATCGCCTCCCCCTCGGGACCGGGCCGGAAGGCGCGGAAGAGCTCCACCGTGAGCGCCAGGTGGCGCAGCGTGGAGACGCCCAGGTAGACGATGGCCTGCTCGATGGACGCCACCGGGTGGATCAGGCCGCAGTAGGCCGAGTTGACGAACTGGAGGACCCGGGCCGAGAGGGCCACGTCGGACTCCACCAGGTCGGCCAGCCGATCCATGGGGACGTCGGGGTCCTCCAGCGCCTCGGTGAGCGCCTGGAAGACCCGCGGCGCCGAGGGGAGCGAGCCCATCGAGCCCACCACCTGGCGCAGCGGCTGGCGCGCCAGCACCTCCTGCAGCTCGAAGAGGCGCCCCAGCACCTGGCGGAGCCCCTCCACGTCGATGGGCTTGAGGAGGTACTGGTGGGCCAGCGCCGCCGCCCGCGCCACGGCGGAGAGGTCGGCGTGCCCGGAGAGCACCACCCGCGCCGTCTCGGGCCAGGCGTGCTTGACCCGCGCGAGCAGCTCCAGCCCGTCCATGCCGGGCATGCGCATGTCGCTCACCACCACGTCGGCCGGCTGCTCGGCGAGGAGGCGCAGGGCCTCCTCGCCGCCCAGGGCGAAGCGCATGCCCCAGCGCCGGCGCTCGGTGCGCAGGGCGTTGCGCAGGCCGGCCAGCAGGCCGGCGTCGTCGTCCACGAAGAGGACCTGCTTCTCGGGGGGGATCACGGGCTGGCTCCAGGAGGGCCGGACACGGGCAGCCGGACGGAGAAGGTGGTGCCGAGCCCCGGCGCGGTCTGGAAGCGGAGGGCGCCGCCGTGCTTCTCGACCACGCTGCGGGCGATGGCCAGCCCCTGCCCGGTGCCGCGGCCCACCTCCTTGGTGGTGAAGAAGGGCTCGAAGACGCGGGACTGGATGGCCTCGGGGATGCCCGGCCCGTCGTCGGCCACCTCGATCTCCACCCAGTCGCCGTCCTGCCGCGAGCGGATCTCGATGTGGCCCAGCCGGTCGGTGCCCTTCACCTCGCCGCCGATGGCGTGGGCCGCGTTGACGATGAGGTTGAGGAACACCTGGTTGACCTCGCCGGGGTGGCAGGTGACCAGGGGCAGCGGCGTGAGGTCGGTCTCCACCTCGGCCACGTAGCGGTACTCGTTCCGCGAGACCTCCAGCGTGGCCTTGAGGGCGCGGTTGAGGTCGGTGGCCACCATCTCCCGCTGGTCCGGGTGGGCGAACTCCTTCATGGCGCGCACGATGGTGGCCACCCGCTGCGTGCCGTCCAGCGTGCGCTTGATGGTGGGCAGCGCCTGCTCCCGCACGTAGTCGAGGTCGTGCTCCTCGGCCTCCCGGGCCAGCGCCGCCCGCACCTCCGGCGGCGCGTGGGCCTCGGCCACCGCCTCCAGCCGCGCGGTCCGGGCCTTGAGGCAGGCCACGGCGTCCTCCAGGAACCGGGTGTTGTCGCTGATGTACTGGATGGGCGTGTTGATCTCGTGGGCGATGCCGGCCGCCAGCTGGCCCACCGCCTCCAGCTTCTGGGCCTGGTGCAGCTCCAGCTCCAGGCGCTTCTGCTCGTCGTGGATGCGCTGCAGCTCCGTGTTGCGCTCGCGCAGCTCCTCCAGGCGGCCCTGGTTGGCCGCCTCCAGCCGGCCCAGCATGTCGTTGAAGGCCCGCGCCAGGCGCCCCAGCTCGTCGGCGCCACGGGCCGGCAGGCCGTCGCCGCGGTGGCCCGCCTCGGCGATGCGGCCGGCCGCCTCGGCCAGCGCCACCAGCGGGCCGATCAGGCGGCGCGAGAGCAGCCGCGCCACCACCAGCGCCAGCGCCACCGTGATCAGCGCGCCGAGGGCGAAGAGCGCGGAGAGCCAGCGCAGCGGGCGCAGCGCCACCTCGCGCGGGAGGGTGACCTCGGCCACCAGGTCGGGCCGGGTGAGCGGCGCCGGGAGCACCACCTCGGCGCGCGCCGAGAGCACCTGCTCCACCCGGCCGGGCGGATCGCCGCCCACCGTCCGCCCCACGCCGTCGAGCAGGCGGTGGACCCCGGCGCCGTCCCGCACCTTGCTGCCGATCAGCAGGGGCTCCAGGTCCACCGCCGAGACCAGCACGCCCTCGATCCCGCCGGGGCCGTGGACCGGCTGGGTGAGCCGCAGCTCCGCGTCCCCGTCGTCCGTCACCAGGTCGCCCTGGGCGTGGCCGACCTTCAGGACCTCCATGATCCACTCGCGCGACACCGCCAGCTCGGCGGCGTTGCTGCCGCCCACCGCCACCATGCGCCCCTCGGCGTCGAAGAGGGCGTTGGCGGTGGGGAGCGCGGCGCCGGCGGGGAGCGAGCGCAGGTAGGCCTGGGCGGCCAGCGCGGCGTCGGGCGAGAGGAGCCCGGCCCGGATCACCGGGTTCGCCGACAGCGACGCGTTGGCCTCCACGATGGTCACCAGCGGGATGGAGATGCGGTCGGCCAGGCGGGCCGCGTCGGCGGCCAGCGACTCCTCCACGGTCCGCTGCAGCTGCCAGCGGGCGGCGATGTAGGTGGTGGTGCTGATGAGGAAGGTGAAGGCCAGGGTCTTGGCCAGGAGCACCGCGGTGACGCGGCGGTGGACGCTCTGCGCCAGCCAGTGGCGGAGGGGCCGGCCGAGGAGGCGCCAGCGGGCGCGCAGGTTCACGGCCGGCCCCCGGCGTGGGGGGCGGCGCTGGGGCCGGGGGACCCCGGCTGCGACCGGTGGCCGTGGACGGCGGCGGGCATGCGACCTCGCCCGCCCGGTGAAGCACGCGCCATGCCCGCCCAACCGGCCGGATCCAGGGGCAAAGGCGCGCCACATCCGGGCATCCGGGTCCCGCTCCACCCGCGTCCCGGCCGCGCCAGGCGCGCCGACCGGGCCTGGCGGCGGGTGGGCCGCCTCCTTACACACCGGACCTCACCGGAGGTCACACATGCGCCACGCCCTCGCCGCGCTCGCCGCGGCCGCCCTGCTCGCCCCCACGGCCACCCCGGCCGCGGAGGGCAAGGGCAAGACCGAGATCACCTGGTACGGCCACGCCGCCTTCACCGTGAAGACGCCCGGCGGCACCGTCCTCGCCATCGACCCGTGGTTCGGCAACCCGAAGTCGCCCGACCCCAAGGCCGCCGAGACGCTCCCCAAGGTCGACTACATCCTCGTCACCCACGGCCACTTCGACCACGTGGGCGACGCGGTGGCGCTGGGCACCCGCACCGGGGCGCAGCTCATCACCAACTTCGACCTCGGCAAGGCGCTGGTGGCGGCCGGCTACCCGGAGGCGCAGGCCGGCTTCGCCACGCTGGGCAACATCGGCGGCGCCATCCAGGCCGGCGACGCCACCGTCATCATGGTGCCGGCGGTCCACTCCTCCGGCTTCGCCTCGGAGAAGACCGGCGAGCGCGGCGGCGGCAACCCCATGGGCTTCGTCATCCAGGTGAAGGGCGGGCCGGTCGTCTACCACACGGGCGACACCGACGTGACCATGGACATGAAGCAGATCCCGGAGCGCTACGGCGCCGTGGACGTCATGCTGGCCTGCATCGGCGGCCACTTCACCATGGACCCGAAGGGCGCGGCCCTGGCGGCCGGCTACGTGAAGGCGCGCACCGTGGTGCCCATGCACTTCCAGACCTTCCCGGTCATCCCCGGCACGCCGGACGAGCTCACGGCGGCGCTCAAGGGGAAGGCCAAGGTGCGGGTGCTGGAGCCGGGCAAGCCGGCCTCGTTCTAGGGTGGCCCGAGGCGCTCCCCCCGGACTCGCCGGGGGGAGCGGGCCGGGCTCAGTTCTGCGCCGTGACCGGCTTGGCCTCGGCGGCCTTCTTCACCGGGGCGGCCTTGGCCTTCTGCGCCGTGGCCTTCTCCCCGGCGGTGCTGGCCACCGCGGGCTTGGCCTCGGCCTTCTCGGCGGACTTGGTGGCCTTCTCCATGCCGCAGGCGAAGGCCGGGGTGGCCAGGGCGACGGCGGCGAGGGCGGCGGCGATGCGGGCGACGAGCTTCATGGCGTGGCTCCTTCCCCGCGGCGGGTTCGCCGCGAGGCCCCTCCCATGGCGCCCGCCCCGACCCGGCGCAACGCCGACTGCACTCCCCGCGCGGGCTCCCGGGCCGGGGCCGCGCCGCGCCTCGTGTATCATCCGCTGACCATGCCCATCGGGAACCTCCTCGTCGTCGACGACGAGCCCAACATCCGCCGCACCATCCGCTGGGTGCTGGAGCCGGAAGGCTTCCAGGTCACCGAGGCGGGCAGCGCCGAGGAGGCGCTCAAGCTCCTGGAGGGCGAGCCCTTCGACCTCGCCATCCTCGACGTGAAGCTCCCCGGGATGAGCGGCCTCGAGCTCCTCGACAAGGCGCGGGAGCTGTGGCGGGACCTGCCGGTGATCGTCATGTCGGGCCACGCCACCGACGCGCCCGACGTGGTGGACGCCATGCGCCGCGGCGCCGCCAACTACTTCACCAAGCCCCTCGACTCGGAGCGCATCAAGGTGGAGGTGAAGAACGCCCTCCTGCTCCGGAGCGCCCGCGCCGAGGCCCGCGCCGGCGCCGCCCGCGGCCGCAGCTACGAGGACGAGATGCTGGGCAAGAGCCCGGCCATGCTGCGCCTCCGCGAGGCCATCGCCAAGGTGGCCCCCACCAACGGCCGGGTGCTGGTGCTGGGCGAGTCGGGCACCGGCAAGGAGCTCATCGCCCAGGAGATCCACCGGCAGTCGCGGCGGGCCGCCGGCCCCTTCGTCAAGGTGAACTGCGCCGCCATCCCCGCCGAGCTCATCGAGTCGGAGCTCTTCGGCCACGAGAAGGGGAGCTTCTCCGGCGCGGCGGCCCGGCGGCGCGGCCAGTTCGAGGTGGCCGACGGGGGCACCCTCTTCCTCGACGAGATCGGCGACATGAGCCTCTCCGCCCAGGCCAAGGTGCTGCGCGCCCTGCAGACCGGCGAGATCACCCGGGTCGGGTCGGAGAAGGCCTTCACCGTGGACGTGCGGGTGGTGGCCGCCACCAACCAGGACCTCCAGGCCATGGTGAAGGAGGGAACCTTCCGCGAGGATCTCTACTTCCGCCTGGCGGTGGTGCCCCTCGACTCCCCGCCCCTGCGCGAGCGGCTGGAGGACGTGCCGGCGCTGGCCGAGCGCTTCGTGCTGCTGGCCTGCCGCGAGAACGGCCTGCGGCCCAAGCCCATCGACCCGCCGGTGCTGGCCCGGCTGCAGGCCCACCGCTGGCCCGGCAACGTCCGCGAGCTGCGCAACCTGTGCGAGCGCATGGCCATCATGAGCGGCCCGCGCATCACCCTGGCCGACGTGCCCGAGGGGGTGGGCGCCCGCCCCGCGCCGGCCGAGGGCGCCGCCGCGCCCGGCGCCGCAGACCTCTCGCAGTACGGCGAGGTGGCGCTCAAGGACCTCCGCGACCTGGTCGAGCGCGACTACATCCTCAAGAAGCTCGAGGAGCACGACTGGAACATCACCCAGGCGGCGCAGGCCCTCGGGGTGGAGCGCACCAACCTCCACAAGAAGATCAAGCAGCACGGCCTCTCGCGCCTCCACCGGGGCCCGGCGCCGGAGGGCGAGGGCGTGGAGCACGAGGACGCTCCGTAGGGGTACCTCCACCGGCGGTCGCTGTCGGCCCGCCGCCCCGCTCGGCTACCATCCGGCCGGGGACGCGCACGAGGAGGCGCGGGATGGAGCTGCGGCGCAAGGATCTGCAGGAGGCGGCGGCGCGGGGCACCATCACGGCCGCCCAGGCCGAGGCGCTGTGGGCCGGCCTCCAGGCCCGGGCCGCGGCGCGGACCCCGGCCCCGGCCGCCCTGCCGCTGTGGCGCCCCCTCTCGGCCGCGCTGGCCCTGGGCGCCGCCGCGGCCGCCGCGCTGGCGGTGGCCCAGGATCGGCTCGGGCCGGCCGGCCTGGCGGCGGTGGCCGCCGGCCTCTCGCTGGCCCTCCTCGCCGCCGGCTGGCAGCGCTTCCGGCGCACCGGCGGGGCGCGGGGCGAGGTGCTCCTCGCGGCGGCGGTGCTGCTGGTGCCCCTGGCCGCCCTGGGCGCGGTGCGCGCCCTGGGCCTCGGGCGGCCCCCGGCCGGCCCCTGGCCCACCGTGGCCGACTGGGTGGCCGGCCCCTGGTTCCCGGTGGAGGTGGCCACCGCGCTGGCCGCGGCGCTGGCCCGGCGCACCTTCCGCCTCCCGGTCCTCACCGGCGTGCTGGCGGCGGTGGCCTGGTTCGCCGCGCAGGACGCGGCGGCGGTGGTCTTCGGCCCGGCGCCCGCCTGGAGCCAGCGCGCCTTCCTCTCGGCGCTGACCGGCGTGGTGCTGCTGGCGGCCGCCCTGGCGGTGGACCGCCGCGCCCGGCGCGACCACGCCTTCTGGCTCTACCTGCAGGGCGCGCTGGCGCTCTCCGGCGGCCTCCTCACCTGGCAGGGGGCCTCCGACCTCTCGGTGGCGCTGGTGGCGGCGCTGCACCTGGTGCTGGTGGCGATGGCCCTGCTGGTGGAGCGCCCGGTGCTGGCGGTGGTGGGCGCCCTGGGCGCGGCCGCGGCGGCGGGGCGGCTGGCCGACGACCTGCTGGACGGGAGCGTGCTCTCCTTCGCCCTGGCCGGCCTGGCGCTGCTGCTGGTGGCGCTGGGCGCGGCCTGGCACGCCTGGTCGGGCCGGGCCGGGGCCTGGCTCTCCGGTCGCGCGCCGCGCTGGCTGCGCCGCCTGCTGCCGCCGGGGCTGCCGGCGACGCTGGACGGGTAGCGGGGGAGCGGGGAGCGGGCCGCGCTATGATGCGCGGCTCATGTTCGCCTCCCACACCATCCCCGGACTCCCGCCCGCGGCCCCCCGGCTCCCCGAGAGCGCCGAGCGGCTGGCCCGCCTGCGCGCCCGCTTCGGGGCGCGCTGCGACGAGGTCGAGGCGCTCTGCTGGCTGACCCCCGACCCGGACCTGGCGCTGGCCGGCCTGGAGCGGTTCGTGGACGCGGCCGGCGCGCCACCGCACGACCGCGACCTGCTGGAGGCGCTCACCCTGCTGTGCGGCAGCTCCTCCATGCAGGCCCACCTGCTGGCCCGCCAGCCCGCGCTGCTGCAGCGAGCCGCCCGCTCCCCCTGGCTGCAGCGCCCCCGCGCCGAGTCGGAGCTGCGCCGCCTGCTGGCCCGCGCCGCCCGCCACCTCGACCCCGACGACGTGGCCGGCTTCCACCGCCTGCTGCGGCGGGTGCGGGCCCGCGAGGTGGTGCGCATCTCGCTGCGCGACCTGCGCCGCGCCCGCGTCAAGGAGGTCACCGCCGAGCTGGCCTCGCTGGCCACCGCCTGCATCGACGCCGCGGTGCGCTTCCACGACCGGCGGCTGCGGGCCCGCTACGGCCCGCCGGCCGGGCTGGAGGCGCGGGAGCCGGGCGCCGGCTTCTGCGTGCTGGCCATGGGGAAGCTGGGGGCGCGCGAGCTCAACTTCAGCTCCGACGTGGACCTGATCTACGTCTACGGGGCCGACGGCCAGACCACCGGCGAGAAGGGCACCACCCACTTCGCCTACTACGCCAAGCTGGCCGAGCTGGTCACCGAGGCCATCGCCGGCAAGACCGAGGACGGCTTCATCTTCCGCGTCGATCTCAACCTGCGCCCCGACGGCCGCAGCGGCCCCATCGTCAACTCGCTGCGGGCGGCCGAGCTCTACTACCAGACCTTCGGCCGCAGCTGGGAGCGCAACGCCATGCTCAAGGCGCGCCCGGCCGCCGGCGACCTGGCGGTGGGCGAGGAGCTGCTCCGGCAGCTCGAGCCCTTCATCTGGCGGCGCAGCCTGGACCTGGAGGTGGTGCAGGAGATCCAGGCCATGAAGGCCCGCATCGACGCCCGCGCCGGCGCCGAGGGCAAGGACGACCTCAAGCTCGGCAAGGGCGGCATCCGCGAGGCGGAGTTCTTCGTCTCGGCGCTGCAGCTCCTCCACGGCGGCCGGCCCGAGGCCAGGGCCCTGCGCGAGCGCAGCGTGCTGCCGGCGCTGGACCGGCTGCTCTTCGCCGGCATCGTCCCCTCCCGCGACCGCGACGAGCTGGCGGACGGCTACCTCTTCCTGCGGCGGGCCGAGCACCGCGTGCAGATGGTGGAGGGGGCGCAGACCCACCGGCTGCCGCCGCCCGGCGAGCGGCTCCCGCTGGCGCGGGCCATGGGCTACCCCACCGTGGAGGCCTTCGAGGCGGCCCTCGCCCAGCACCGCGACCGGGTGGCCCGCCTCTTCGCCGGGGTGCTGGGCACGCAGGCCGAGGCCCCGCCCCTGGATCCGGAGCTGGCCCTGCTGGCCGACCAGCAGGTGGAGAAGGAGCGGCGGCTGGAGATCGCGGCGCGGCGCGGCCTCTACGACCCGGAGCGCGCGGTGGCCTCCATCGACAGCCTGGCGCGCCGCCGCACCCCCTTCTCGCCCATGGGCGATCCGGCCGCCGCGGTGGCCCTCCTCGGCGACGCCCTGGGCACGCCCGATCCCGACCAGGCCCTCTCGCACCTGGCCGACTTCGGCTCGGCGCTGCGCAACCCCGAGCCCTACTTCAAGCTGCTGGCCGAGCGGCGCCGCGCCGCCCGCCTGCTCCTCTCGCTCTTCGGGACCTCCGACTTCCTCTCCAAGCGCTTCCTGCGCCACCCGGAGCTCATCGACGCCCTCTTCCGCGCCGACCAGGTGGCGCCGGAGAAGTCGCTGGAGGACTTCCGCGCCGAGGTGGAGGACCGGCTGGCGGCCACCGGCGGCGACGGCCTCGACGACCGGCTGGAGCGGCAGCTCGGCGAGCTGCGCCGCTACAAGAACGAGGAGGTGCTGCGCATCGCGGTGCACGACATCGCCGGCACCATCGACCTGCCCCAGGTGTCGCGCCAGCTCAGCGACCTGGCGGAGGCCTGCCTGGTGCGCTGCCTGGACCTCGCCGAGGAGGAGGCGGAGGCCAAGGGCTACCAGCCCCCCGGGCGGCTCTGCGTCATCGGCATGGGGAAGCTGGGCGGGCGGGAGCTGGGCTACCACTCCGACCTGGACCTGATCTTCCTCTACCCGGGCGGCGCCGCCCCCGGCTACGAGCGCTACGCCCGCCTGGCCCAGCGCTTCATGGCCTTCCTGCAGATGCCGCTGCGCGAGGGGCGGCTCTACCAGTGCGACACCCGGCTGCGCCCCTCCGGCAACCAGGGGGCGCTGGTCATCGGCGCCGAGGGCTTCGCCCGCTACCACGTGGGCGAGGCGCTGCCGGGCGGCGCGGCGCGCGACGGCGCCGGCGGGCCGGTCCGCTCCCAGCTCTGGGAGCGGCAGGCGCTCCTGCGGGCCCGCTTCGTGGCCGGCGACGCCGCGCTCTTCGAGGCCATCCGCGCCCAGGTGCTGGAGCCGGTGGTCTACGGCGCGCAGGACCGGGCGGCCCTGGCCGGCGAGATCCGGCGCATGCGCGAGCGGATGGAGACCGAGCTGGCCAAGGAGGCCACCCGCGGCAAGAACCCCAAGACCGGCCGCGGCGGCCTGGTCGACGTGGAGTTCGCGGCCCAGTTCCTCCAGCTGGCCCACGGCCACGACCACCCGGCCATCCGCACCGGCTCCACCCCCGAGGCGCTGGTGCGGCTGCGGGCCGCCGGCCTGCTCAAGGAGGCCGACTTCGAGGTGCTGGCGCGGGGGTACGAGTTCCTGCGGCGCGTCGAACTGCGGCTGCGCATCGTCCACGACTACGGCGTGGACCACCTGCCGGCCATGGGCCCCGCGCTGCAGCAGCTGGCGCGGCGCCTGGGCTACTTCGGCGAGGACCCGACCGCCCGCTTCCTGGCCGAGTACGGCCGCACCACCATGGCGGTGCGCGAGGCCTTCGAGCGCGTGGTCGTGCCCGCGCCCGGCTAGGCCGGGACGGGGCCCGCCGCGGGGAGCGCGGCGGGCCCACCCCGGCGACGCGGCCCGGGCCGGGGGGAGCACCGGCCCGGGGCCGGGCCGGCTACCCGGCGGCGTGCGCCAGCGCGGCCACCTCCGGCGCCGGGACGCTCTCCGGCACCGTCAGCCCGATGAGCTGGCGCGCCCGCCGCACGCCCATGCGGAACTCCAGCTGGACGTGGCGGGCCGCCTGCTCCAGCTCCCGGTCGCCCGCCACGGCGCGGAGCGCCGAGCGGAGCGCCAGCACCTGGAGCTCCGCCGCCGCCAGCCGGGTGGCCAGCGACGGGTCCGGCGCGCCGGCGCCGGCGAGCCGGGGGGCCCGCTCCTTGCGCCAGCGGTACAGCGTGTTCTCGGAGACCTGGGCCCGCCGGCAGACCTCGCCGACCGACACCCCCGCCTCCAGCTCCTGCAGCGCGACCTCGACCTCTCGATCCGTGAACCGCTTCGACATGATGGCACCTGCGCGTGGCCGGCGCGGTGGCGGGGCGGGCGGCGGGCCCCGTGGGGCCCGCTCGCGGACGCGTCCGCGCGCCGCGGCGGCGGTGGGCCGCGCGGGACCGGCGCGAGGCCGGCCCCGGGCGGCGGGGAGGACGCGCCGCCCCCCCCTGGCAGGCAGGCGGGCAGGCGCGTCCGGCCGGCGCGGCCCTTGGCACGCCACCGCGCCCCCGGTGCGCTGGGGGACGGCGAAGGCGGCCTCGGGAACGCGCCACGCGGGCGCTAGCGTCGGGGCGGCGGGGGCTCGGGGCGCGCCGGGGCGGCGGCGCAGGCGGACCGCGCCGCGGGGAGCGGCTCGGACCGGAGGGCCACCACGACCTCGGGCGGCCGGGGCAGGAGGAAGGTGTCGACCTGCGGCGCGGCGGCGAGGCGCCCGTCGGGCAGGCTGCAGAGCGGCGAGGCGCAGTCCTGGTCCGGCTTGGGCGTGGGCGCCGGGGCCGGGCGCTGCGCGGCGGCCTTCTCGTAGAGGGCGCGGTGGCAGGGCGGCATGGCCGCCAGGGCCTCGGGCGAGGGGGCCGCCGCCTCGGGCGCCTGCCGGGCGCTCTGGCAGCGCGGGCAGCTGCAGTCGTGCTCGCCGTGGGCGCCGACCGGACAGGCGCAGCGGTGGCCGCCCTCCTGCGGCTCCTGGGCGGCGGCCACGCGCACCGCTCCCGAGAGGGCGAGCGCCAGCACCGCGGCGGCGAGCCGGCTCACGGCGAGCCTGTGCACGTGGGAGAGCACCGTGTCCTACCTTGGGGCGTCGCGCCGCAGATCGCAAGACCCGCGACCGACGGGGGTGCGGCAGGTTGACGCAATGTTGACGGCGGGTGCGGTCAGACGCGCCGTCGGCGGGCTACCGGGGGCCACCGACCTCACTCCGGCGCCCCGAAGGGCCGGCGGGGGCGGCCGGTGGCGGGGTCGGTGTCGGCGAGGCCGATGGTGAGGTGGTACTGGCGGGACTGGCCCGGCGCGTGGTGGCGGCCGCGCCACTGGAGGCCGAGGAACACCTCGTTGGAGGTGAGCGGGACCCGCGCCTCCGCCTGGGACACCCGGCCGACGAAGTTGGAGACGTAGGCGTCGTCGGGCGGCTCGCCGCCCCCCCAGCCCAGGTAGTTGGCGATCCCGGTCTTGCGGTCGAGGATCCCGGCCCAGCGGTGGGTCGCCGGGTCGATGGGCTGCTCGAAGGGCAGCACCGCCCCCTCCACCCAGCCGACGTTGCCGTCGGCCGAGCCGAACCAGCCGACCCAGGGCTCGTCGCCGTAGAGCCAGGCGTAGGAGACGTCCTGCGGCCCGAGGGCGGTGACCACCACCGAGAGCTGGAAGAAGCGCTCACCGGCGGTGAAGGCGGCGATGCGATCCATGCGCAGCCGCCCGCCGGTCACCTCCACCTCGTGGTTGCTCTCCAGCACCGCCCGCGTCCCGTCGTCCACCAGGACCCGCGAGCCGAGGAACCGCCAGGTGGAGGGCCAGACCGGCCTCCCGCCGGCCCGCTCGTCGAGCCAGGCCTCGTTCTCGTTGCACCAGACGTGGAACCAGCCGCGGGCGTTGCGCCAGGCCATGCCGCTCTGGTCCTGCCGCCCGGCGTCGGCCGAGACGTCGGGGACCGCGCCGCCCACGAAGAGCCCCTGCGGCGAGCCCCCCTGGCTGTCGCGGTAGCGCCCCAGCATGGTGACGAGCTCGGTCCCGTCGGCCAGCCGGTTGCGCACCAGCCCCCGGCCGTCGCGGGCGTCCCACTCCACCTGGAGGGAGGTGCCGCCCGGTGCCGTGGCGCCCACGCCCTCCAGGCCGAGCCAGCGCCGCGCCGGGGCGAAGGAGGCGCCGGCGACCAGGCGCCCCCCGTCGCCGAGGAGCAGGTCGTCGGTCAGCTCCAGCCGGCTCCAGGCGCCGTGGCGCAGCAGGTAGAGGCCGCGCCAGCGGCCGCCGATGGAGAGCCGGGTGGTGGCCAGGAAGAGGCCGGCCAGGGCGAAGGCGAGGACGGCCGCCACCGCGCCCCCCCGCGCCATCCCTCGCCGCACCGTCCTCGCGTCCACGCGCTGCCCTCCCCGGCCAGGCCGCCCGGCACGCCCCGTCCGCATCCTCCCACCTGGACCCACCTCCACCGCGACGCGTCGCGGCATGGCTCCAAAAGGGACGGGTACGGGGAGCGGAAACCGGCCAACCGACCGTCAGACGGCGGGAACATCGGCGGGGGTTCCCCGGTTCCTCGCTGAGAAGGACAGCGGCTCGTGGACCAAAGCGGTTGACCTTGGACAACCGGATCGGCTAGATTCCCCACCCCTTGCTTCAAATCTGAAAAACGCTTTAGATATCGCGAGTTTACGCGCTAGGCCGGCCTTCGGCACCCCGCCGATGACCGCCGCCGGCCCATGGTGAGACGAGAATGCGGACCCGTTACGTCGATTTCGATGACCGCCACGAGGACCTGGCCGAGCGGATGCGCCATGCGCCCGAGCTCGCCGAGGAATTCACGCGGAAGTGGGAGATCTCGTGGCTGTACCACGAGAACGCGCTCGAGGGCGTCGTCTACTCCAGCCAGGAGCTGGAGCTGGCCCTCGACAACCAGCCGGTGGCCGACGCCGCCTTCGTGGGCACCCTCCGCGAGATCCGGAACCACAAGGTCGCGCTCGACCTCATCCGCGAGGAGGCCAAGGGCAAGAAGCTCAAGCTCAACCTCTCGATGGTGAAGAAGCTCTACGAGACGCTGGGGGCCGGCCTGGAGCACCGGGCGGTGGCCGAGTGGCGCAAGGACATGCCGCTCCACCGCACCTACTTCCACGAGATCGCCCAGCCGGCCCGCATCCTCCCGGGCCTGCAGAAGGTCTTCGAGGTGGCCGAGTCGGCCGACTTCAAGAACGCCCACCCGATCCAGCAGGCCACCCGCCTGCAGCACGGGTTCATGCAGGTGTTCCCCTTCACCGACAACTCGGGCCGGGTGGCGCGCCTCTTCGCCAACATGATCCTGCTGCAGGCCGGCTACCTGCCGGTGATCATCCACCACACCGACCGGCAGCGGTACTTCGAGTCCTTCCGCCAGCCCGAGGCGGCGCTGCGCGAGCTGACGATGGACGCCATCGAGAACGGCCTCGCCCACGCCGAGAAGGCCTTCGCCCACGCCGAGAAGCGGCGGGTGAAGAAGGTCGTCCGCTAGCGTCCGCCGACGTCCCTCCAGCGACGCCCGGCCCCTCCTTCGCGGGAGGTTGCCGGGCGTTCGCCTTTTCAACCCGGCGGAATCACTGGCCCTCCCCGCCGCCCCCCGCCAGCCCACCGCGAACGTGGCGGCGCGGGGGCCGGCGGGTGTATAGAGCCGCCCCCATGCTCCTCGGAGCCCATGAAGGGATCGCCGGCGGCGTCTCCACCGCGTTTGCGCGCGCGGAGGAGGACGGCTGCCAGTGCCTCCAGATCTTCACGCGCAACGCGCGCGGCTGGGCGGCCAAGCCCCTCGAGGACGAGGAGGTGGCCCGCTTCCGGGCCGAGGCCAGGCGGACCGGCATGCCGGTGGCGGCCCACTCGTCCTACCTCATCAACGCCGCGGCGGCCGACGCCGAGATCCGCCGGAAGAGCTGGGCGGCCCTGGCCGAGGAGCTCCAGCGCTGCGAGCAGCTGGGCATCCCGGCCCTGATCTTCCACCCCGGCTCCAACCCGGACGAGGCCGAGGGGCTCGACCTGGTGGCCGAGGCCATGGGCCGGGCCATCGAGGCCACCCCGGGCAAGGTGCGGCTCCTCACCGAGACCACCGCCGGCCAGGGCGCCAGCCTGGGCCACCGCTTCGAGCAGCTGGCGGCCATCCGCGAGGCCATCCCCAAGGCGCAGCGCAAGCGGGCCGGGGTCTGCGTGGACACCTGCCACCTCTTCGCCGCCGGGTACGACCTCACCACCGACGAGGGCTACCAGGCCACCTTCCAGTCCCTCGACCGCGCGGTCGGGCTGGCCCAGGTGCAGGCCTTCCACCTCAACGACTCGAAGAAGGGGCTCGGCTGCCGCGTCGACCGGCACGAGCACATCGGCGAGGGGGCCATGGGGCTCTCCCCGTTCCGCCGCCTGGTGAACGACGCCCGCTTCGCCGCGGTCCCCGGCTACCTGGAGACCGAGCTCCGCTTCAAGGAGAACCTCTCGGTGCTCCGCTCCCTCGTCGCATGAAGGCCCCCGTGCCCAGCACCGCCGCCGCCGCCGACTCCCCCCGTGCCCGCGCCCGCGGCCCCGCCCGCCCCGCGGCGCGCCCGCGCCGCGTCACCCTGCGGGCCCGCACCGCCGCCGGCTGGCGCGACAAGCTCGACAAGCTGGTCTCCTACGCCCGCGGCCACCACCGGGCCCTGATCCTCACCCACGACAACCCGGATCCCGACTCCATCGCCGCGGGCGTGGCGCTGGCCTGGCTGCTGGAGGAGCTGGCCGGCGTGGAGGCCCGGGTGGCCTACGGCGGCATCGTGGGGCGGGCCGAGAACCGGGCCCTCATCCGCATCCTCAAGCTGCCGGTGGTGCCGGTCTCGCGGGTGGTCTTCGACGACTACGACCTGATCTGCATGGTCGACACCCAGCCGGAGCAGGGCAACCACTCGCTCCCGCCGCGCCACTTCCCGGACGTGGTCATCGACCACCACCCGGAGCGGCCCGACTCGCACCTGGCGGCCATCGCCGACGTGGGCGGCCCCATCGGCGCCACCTCCACGGTGGTGGTGGAGTACCTGCGGGCCAGCCGCCTCGACATCCCGCCGGCCATCGCCACCGCCCTCTTCTACGGCGTGAAGGCCGACACCCGCGACCTGGGGCGGCAGACCACGCCGCAGGACGTGGAGGCCTACCTCTGGCTCTACCCGCGCGCCGACAAGGAGGCGCTCGGCGAGATCGAGCACCCCTCGCTGCCGGCCTGCTACTTCCTGCTCTCCCACACCGCCATCGAGCAGGCGGTGCTCCACGGCGACGCGGTGGTCATCCCCCTGGGCGCCCTCTACGCGCCGGACATGGTGGCCGAGGTGGCGGAGCGCTTCCTCTACCTGGAGGGCATGCGCTGGTCGCTGGCCTGGGGCGAGTACGAGGGCGACCTCTACTACTCCATCCGCACCCGCGACCGCCGCGCCAACGCCGGGCGGCTCATCCGCGAGATCATCGAGGCCCGCGGCGGCTCGGCGGGCGGCCACGGCACCATGGCGGGCGCGCGCCTGCCGCTCAAGGGGCGGGGGCGCGCCGCGGCGCGGGCCCTGGCCGCCGAGGTGGCCCGCGAGTTCCTGGCCGCCTTCGGCGTCCGCGACGGCGCGGGGGCGCGGCTGCTGGACCAGCGGCCGGCCCGGCGGCCCGCCGCCCGGCCCGCCCGGCCCCGCGCCCGCCGCTAGGCCGCGCCGAAGAGCCCCCGCACCACCGCCGCGATGCCGAGCGGCGTGCCCACCGCCGGGTCGTAGCAGCGCGCCAGCTCGGCGGCGAAGGCGGCAGCGCTCTCCCAGCGGTCGCCGGGCCGGCCGGCCAGGCAGCGCAGCACCACCGCGTCCAGGTCGAAGGGGATCTCCGGCCGCAGCTCCGAGGGGGCGCGCGGCACGCCGGCCAACACCAGCGCGCCCACCTCCTCCGGCGTCTCGCCGGGGAAGGCCCGGGCGCCGGTGAGCAGCTCGAAGAGCACCGCCCCGAGGGCGAAGAGGTCGGTGGCCGGCGTGACGGCCTCGCCGCGGAGCTGCTCGGGGGCCAGGTACTGCACCTTGCCGAGCGCCCCCAGGGCCCGCCCGCGCGCCGCGCCGGCGGCCGCCGCCACGCCGAAGTCGCCCAGCTTCACCTCGCCGAGGCGGGAGACGAAGACGTTGGAGGGCGAGAGGTCGCAGTGGACCACGCCGAGGGGGGCGCCGAAGGGGTCGCGCCCGGCGTGGGCGTGTTCGAGGGCCTGCGCCAGCACGTGGGCGACGTAGGCGCCGAAGTCGAGGGGCAGCCGGATGCCGTGGGCGGTGCACTGGGCCAGCACCTGGCGCAGGTTCCGGCCGTCCACCAGCTCCATCACCAGGTAGGGCTGGCCGTTCCAGACGCCGGCGTCGAGCACCTCGACGATGGCCGGGTGGTGCAGCCGGCGCGTCAGGGCCGCCTCCCGCTGGAACAGGGCCACGAAGCCCGGGTCCTGGGCCAGCTCCGGCAGGAGGCGCTTCACCGCCACGGTCCGCCCCTGGAGCGGGCCCGCCTCGCACACCGCGCGGTAGACCGCGGCCATGCCGCCCTTGCCGATGCGGGCCAGCAGGCGGTAGTCGGCGAAGCGGCGCCCGGTGACCCCCGCGCCGCTCACATCCGCGCCTTGAGCAGCGCCCGGTAGGCCGGCTCGTCGCGCAGCGAGGCGAGGTCCGGATCCTCGTCGATGCCCTCGGCGGTGACGTAGCCGTTCACCGCGGCGATCTGCAGGTAGCGCAGGGCCAGCTCGGGCTGGCCGGAGAGGGCGTAGACGCAGGCCATGTTGTAGTAGGCGTCGCCGAAGTCCGGATCGACCGCCAGCGCCCGCTTGTACCAGCCGAGGGCCGAGCCGAGGTCGTTGCGCATGCGGTAGGTGACCCCCACGCCGTTGAAGGCCTCCGGGACCTTGCCGTCCTGCTCGATGGCCTCGAGGAAGCGGGCCCGCGCCCGCTCGAAGTTGCCCTCGTTGAGCCAGGCGGCGCCGTCGCGGAGCAGCTCGCGGGCCCTGGCCCTGGCCTGGGCGGCCGGGGCCTTCGGCGGCGCGGCCGGCCTCGCCCCCGCGGGAGGCACGCGGGTGAAGGCCAGGCCGCCGCTCTTGCCGAGGGCCGGGCTCCGGCAGCCCTTCTTCACGTTGGCGGCGCCGGAGAGCGCCTTCGGCCCGACCAGCAGCACCGCGCCGGCCCAGGCCTCGCCCTCGGCGCAGCCCTGCAGGCAGAGCCGCACCTGCCCGGCCAGCGAGTCGTCGAGGAGCGTGCCCTTCAGCACCTCGGCCCCGGCGAGGAGTCGGCACGGGCCCTTCGGCGTGACCAGCGTGCCGGTGAAGGTGGTGCCGTCGCCGGCCACCCGCACGCGGCCGAGCGGGCTGTCGTACTCGCCGGCCACCGCCGGCGGGGCGGCGAGGGCCGCCGGGGCTGCGCCGAGGGCGGCGAAGAGAAGGGCGGCGAAGGGGGCGAAACCACGGGGCATGCGGCGATTCTACCCTTGGGAGCCGCCAGGCTCGGCTTGACACCGCGGGGAGCGGGGCCTAGGATCCAGAATATACAAAACACCGCGTGATTCCGCGGCGTTACGCTCTTTCTACCTGCAGTATCCGCTTGCCCCCTGCCGGGTTCGTGATTGGCCTCGTGTCGTTTGGGCCGACTTGTCAAAAGAGGAGTTCCCGGCCGCTTCCATGAGCATGCTCCCAGCAGCGAGGGAGACGCCTACGGAAGCCGGTCGCTCACGGGAACCCCACCTGTGGAACCACAGGTCCAAGCAACCGAGACACACGGCCCACGCGGGGGGCTTTTTTTGTGCTCCCACGTTATGGTGCGCCGCCGTGACCGCCGATCTGAAGGCCGAGAAGCGCGCGCTGCGCTCCGAGCTCATCGCCGCCCGCGCCCGCCTGGACCAGGAGGAGCGGGCCCAGCGCTCCCAGGCCGTCGCCGACCGCCTCGACGCCCTCCCCGGCTTCTCGGCCGCGCGGACCGTGGCGCTCTACGCACCCCTCGGCACCGAGGTCGACTCGGGCGCCGTGGCCCGGCGCGTCGCCGCCCGCGGCGGCCGGGTGCTCTACCCGCGAAGCGTGGTGGGGGAGCGGCGGCTGGTCTTCTGCAGCTGCGAGCCCTTCGAGCTGGTGAAGGGCCCCCTCGGCGCCGGCGAGCCGCCGCCGGGCGCCCGCGAGGTGGACCTCGCCGACATCGACTGCTTCGTCATCCCCGGGGTGGGCTACTCGGAGGACGGGCTGCGCCTCGGGCGCGGCGGCGGCTACTACGACGTGACGCTCAAGCGGGCGGCGCGCGCCCTCCGCGTGGGCGTGGCCTTCGACCTGCAGCTGCGCCCCACCCTGCCCTGCGAGCCGCACGACGTGCGGCTCGACGCGGTGGTGACCGAGGCGCGCACGCTGCGCTTCCAGCGGGAGGTGCCGGCGTGAAGGTGCTCTTCCTGGGCGACGTCTTCGGCAAGCCGGGGCGGCAGGCCGTGCAGCGGCTGGTGCCGAAGCTCATCGGGCGCCACGGGCTGGACCTGGTGGTGGCCAACGCGGAGAACTCGGCCGCCGGCGTGGGCGTGACGCCCGACTCCGCCGACGAGCTGCTGGCCGCCGAGGTGGACCTCCTCACCAGCGGCAACCACATCTGGTCGAAGCGGGAGATCGGGCCGTACCTCGACCGGGCGGGGAGCCGGCTCATCCGCCCGGCCAACTACCCGAAGGGCGCCCCCGGGCGCGGCCGCGCCGTGGTGGAGACGCCCGACGGCCGCAAGCTCGGCGTCATCAACCTGGAGGGGCGCGTCTTCATGAAGACCCTCGACGACCCCTTCCAGCGGGCGCGGGAGGAGGTCGAGGCGCTCAAGGCCGAGGGCTGCCGCTGCATCCTGGTGGACATGCACTGCGAGGCCACCAGCGAGAAGAACGCCATGGGCTGGTTCCTCGACGGCCAGGTCTCGGCGGTGCTGGGCACCCACACCCACGTGCAGACCGCCGACCAGCGGGTGCTGCCGGGCGGCACGGCCTTCATCACCGACGTCGGCATGTGCGGGCCCTGGGACTCGATCATCGGGGTGAAGAAGGAGCTGGTGCTGGAGCGCTTCCTCACCCAGCGCCCCATGGCCTTCGAGCCGGCGAGGCGCGAGGTCCACCTGCAGGGGGCCATCGTCGAGATCGACGACGCCACCGGCCGCGCCCGGTCCATCGAGCGGGTGCAAGAGCGGGTGGAGGACTGAGCCTCAGGGGCGCGCCGCCGCGCCGTCGAGCACGGCGCGCACCCGCTCCAGCAGCAGCTCGTCGGTGAAGGGCTTGGGCAGGAAGGCCAGCCCCGAGTCGAGGGCGCCGTGGTGGCTGATGATGTCGTGGGAGTAGCCGGAGACGAAGAGCGCCGGCAGGCCGGGGCGGCGCGCCTGCAGCGCCTCCACCACCGCGCGGCCGTCCAGGCCGGGCATGACCACGTCGGTGACCACCAGGTGGATGGGCCCGGGCTCGCGCGCCGCCAGCTCCAGCGCCTCCTCGCCGTGGGCCGCCGCCAGCACCCGGTACCCGCCGGCCCGCAGGGCGCGGGCGGTGACGGCGCGCACGGCGGGGTCGTCCTCCACCACCAGCACCGTCTCGGTGCCGCCGCGGGGCGGGGCCGGCGCCGGCGCCTCCACCGGGGCGGCGCCCTGGCGCCCCCGCGGCAGGCGCACCTCGAACTCGGCCCCTTGGCCGGGGGCGCTCCGCACCCGCAGGCGGCCGCCGGCCTGCGCCACGATGCCGTAGACCGTCGCCAGGCCCAGGCCGGTGCCCTTGCCCGGCCCCTTGGTGGTGAAGAAGGGCTCGAAGAGGTGCGCCTGGGCCTCGTGGGAGAGCCCGACGCCGGTGTCGCGGACCGCCAGGCAGACCCAGTCGCGCGCCGGCTCGCCAGGGCCCCCCGCCTCGGTGGCGCGGCCGGTGGTGATGGTGAGGGTGCCGCCGCGGGGCATGGCGTCGCGGGCGTTGACCGCCAGGTTGAGGAGCACCTGCTCCAGCTGGCCGGGGTCGGCCATCACCGGCCAGGGGTCCGGCGCCAGCTCGACCCGCAGGGCCACGTCCTCGCCGAGGACCCGGCGCAGCAGCTTCTCGGCGCGGCGCACCACCTCGTTGAGGTCGAGGGGCAGCGGGGCCACCACCTGCCGGCGCGCGAAGGCCAGGAGCTGGCGCGTCAGGTCGCGGGCCCGCTCGGCGGCGGCCTGGATCTCGTCCACGTCGTCGGCCTGCGCCGGCTGGCCCTCGGCGAGGTCGCGCCGCAGGGCGCCCGAGCAGCTGAGGATGACGGTGAGCAGGTTGTTGAAGTCGTGGGCCACGCCGCCGGCCAGCCGGCCCAGGCTCTCCAGCTTCTGGGCCTGGTGGAACTGCTCCTCCAGGCGCCGCTGGTCGGTGAGGTCGCGCAGGTGGGCCACCACGCCGCGCACCGCCGGGTCGTCGAGGAGGTTCCGCGCGTTGACCTCCACCAGGCGCGCCGTGCCGTCGCGGTGGAGCTGTCGGCGCACGAAGCGCGCCGAGCCCCCCGGGGTCCGCAGCAGGGCCTGGAAGGTCTCGCGGGAGTGCTGGCGGTCGTCGGGGTGGACCAGGTCGGCGCCGCGGCTGGCGCAGGCCTCCTCGGCGCTCCAGCCCAGCTGCTCGGTGGCCGACGGGCTCCAGAAGGTGATGCGCATGGAGGCGTCGAGGACCACCAGCATGTCGGTGGCCCGCTCGATGAGGGCGCGGAAGCGCGCCTCGCCCGCCTGCCGGGCCCGCTCCGCCTCGACGCGCGACGTGGCGTCGCGCGAGACGCCCACCAATTGCACCGGCCGGCCCGCCGCGTCGCGCACCAGCCGGGTGGTGATCTCCACGTGCTTGACCGAGCCGTCGCGGCAGGGCTGGTCGTAGACGCCGATGTGGGGGTCCTCCTCGGCGGGCGTCCCGATGCGGGCCATGACCGCCATGACGCGCGCCAGCGACTCGGGGGTGAGGCTCTCCGAGACCGGCTCGGCCACCGCCTCCTCCACGGTGAGGCCGCGCAGCGAGGTGATGGATGGACTCACGTAGCCGAAGCGGCCGGTGGCGAGGTCGAGGGTCCAGATGACGTCCTGGGCGTGGTCGGCCAGGAGCCGGTAGCGCGCCTCGCTCTGGCGCAGCGCCTCCAGGGCGGCGGCGAGCCGCGCCTTCTCCGCCGCCAGGAGCGCGGTGCGCTCCTCCACCCGCACCTCCAGGGCCTGGTTGAGCGCCGCCAGGGCCGCCTGCTGCCGCTCGGTCTCGAAGCGCAGCGCCGCCAGGTTGGCCACGTTGCGCGCCGCCGCCCGGTAGCGGGCCAGCACCTCGGGCGGGGCGGCCAGCACCAGCCCCCCGTAGCAGCGCCGGGGCGTGGCGATGCGGTGCACCGCCAGCCCCTGGACCGCCGCCGCCTCCTCGCAGCGGGCGGCGCACTCCCCGCCCTCGGGGCGCGCCGCGGCGCAGGGCGGCAGCCCGGGCGGCAGCGTGGACCCGTGGAGCGTCCCGCCCAGGCAGACGGCGCTGCCGGTCACGCCCGGGAGGCCGGCGAACCCGCCGGCCACCATCTGGCAGAGCCGCTCCTCGTCGGGGGCGGCGTGGAGCGCGCTCTGCAGCAGCAGGAGGCGCCCCAGCGCCTCCTCGCTGACCGACCGCTCAGGCATGCGGCGCGGCCCGGCGACGCTGGCGCGCCAGGAAGGCCGCGGGCTCGGCGTAGTACGGGTTGACCACCAGCTGGCCGCGCACCAGCGTCATGGGGTGGACGGCCAGCAGGTCCATGATGACCTGGCCGTCGAAGCGGCGCAGGTCGTACTGGCAGCAGGCGGTGAAGGGGTGGTCGCGCAGCACGTCGTTGAGCTGCGCCTCGTAGTCCATCAGCTCGTCGAGGTCGTAGCGGCCGCCGGCCAGCGACCAGGTCATCTCTCCGGTGCCGCGGGCGCCGGCGTACCCCTCGGCGCGGGCGTCGGCGTAGAAGTCGCGGAGCGCCGCCAGCATGGTGGACGGCACGAACTGGCCGGAGGGGCAATTGGCCAGGGTGGCGTCGCCGACCACCAGGGCGGTGCCCAGGCGGCCCAGGTCGAGCCCCAGCCCGGCCAGCCGGCTGGTGGCCTGCTCGACGGTCAGGGTGTCGGCGAGGTGGAGCACCCGCTCGCCCTCGGCGAGGCCGCTCTCCAGGAAGCGCGCCGTCACCTGCAGCCGCTCGGCGTCGTCGCCGTAGAGGTAGCAGATGTGCGCGCCCTCGCAGGTCCGCTCGGGCGTGAACCCGAGCGCCACCTCGCGCCGCCGCGCCTGGCCAGGCCTCGCCGCTTCCGTCGGTGCCGACATGGTCCTCCCCCTCGCCGCGGGAGTAGACCAAAGGGGCGTGGAGCCCGGAATCGGGGTTTCACCCGACGGTGACGTCGGGACGGATTGGTGCGGCACCTCGTCCGGGTGGATCAGCCCTCGACCACCAGCAGCGCGTAGTTGCGCTTGCCCTTCTGCAGCATCACGTACTTCCCGTGGAGCAGGTCGGCCTCGCCGAGGGTGGCCTCGCCGGCGGCGATGACCTCGCCGTTGCGGGAGAAGCCCTTGCCCTGGATGCCGCGGCGGGCGTCGCCCTTGGAGGAGGCCAGGCCCACCTTCACCAGCGCGTCGGCCAGCGTGAGCGCGCCCAGCTCGGCGCGGGGCACCGCGGCCGACGGGATCTCGCCGGCCAGCACGCCCAGCACCTCGGCCGGCGTGGCCTTGAGGTCGGCGCCGCCGAAGAGCACCTGGGAGGCGGCCAGCACGCCCCGGAGCGCGGCCTCACCGTGGACGCGGGCCGTCATCTCCTCGGCCAGGGCCCGGCCGGCCGGGCGCTTGCCGGGGTCGGCGGCCTGGGCGGCCAGCAGGTCCTGGAGCTCCGGGAGCGGCTTGAAGGAGAAGAACTTGAGGACCTTCTCCACGTCGCGGTCGTCGGTGTTGAGCCAGAACTGGAAGAACTTGTAGGGCGAGGTCTTGGCGGGGTCGAGCCAGACCGCGCCGGCCTCGCTCTTGCCGAACTTCTGGCCGGAGGCGGTGGTCAGGAGCGGCAGCGTCAGGCCGTGGGCGCCGGCCCCCTCCTTGCGGCCGATGAGCTCGGTGCCGGCGGTGATGTTGCCCCACTGGTCGGAGCCGCCCATCTGCAGCTCGCACTTCTCGGCCTTCCACAGGTGCCAGAAGTCGTAGGCCTGGACCAGCATGTAGGTGAACTCGGTGAAGGAGATGCCGGTCTCCATCCGGTTCTTCACCGAGTCCTTGGCCAGCATGTAGTTGACGGTGAAGTGCTTGCCGGCGTCGCGCAGGAACTCCATCAGGCCGAGGGGGCGCAGCCAGCTGGCGTTGTTGCGCACCAGCGCCGCGTTCGCCCCCTCGAAGGAGAGGAACCTCGTCAGCTGGGCCTGGATGCAGGCCACGTTGCGGTCGATGTCCTCCACCGAGAGGACCGGCCGCTCGCTGCGCTTGCCCGAGGGGTCGCCCACCATGCCGGTGCCGCCGCCCACCAGGATGATGGGCGTGCCGCCGGCGCGCTGCAGGAAGGCCAGCGCCATCACCGGGAGCAGGTGGCCGACGTGGAGCGAGTCGGCGGTGGGGTCGAAGCCCACGTAGCCGGTGATGGGGCCCTGCTTGAGCCGGTCCGAGAGGCCCGGCGTGACGTCGGAGACGAGGCCGCGGGCGGAGAGGACGTCGAGGAGCGTGGTCATGGGGGCGCCTACCTTACTTGAAGCCGGTGCCGACGACGTAGCACTCGTAGCTGTGCTCGCGGGTGGCCTTGGGCCGGGCCACGTGGACCTTGGTGAAGCGGGCCGCGACCTCCTTCTTGAAGGCCGGGAAGTCGCCGCCCATGAAGATCTTGGTGACGAAGTGGCCGCCGGGCCGCAGCGTCTGCACCGCCACGCCGAGCGCCATCTGGCAGAGCTCGATGGAGCGGGCCTCGTCGGTGAACTTCACGCCGATGGTCTTGGGGGCCATGTCGCTGGTGACCAGGTCGAAGGGGCGGTCGTAGAGGGCCCGGATCTGGCCGAGCGCGTCGGGGGAGAGCAGGTCCACCACCGCGGTCTTGACCCAGGGCTTGCCGATGTTCCGGATCTCCTCGATGTCGACGCCCACCGCCACGCCCTTCTCGCCCACCACGTCGGCCAGGATCTGGAGGAAGCCGCCCGGCGCCGCGCCCAGGTCGAGCACCGCCTGGCCCGACCCGAGCAGCTGGTGCTTCCTCAGGATCTCCTCGATCTTGAAGGCCGAGCGGGCGCGCAGGCCGGCCTTCTTGGCCTGGCGGTAGAAGAAGTCCTTGGGATCGTAGGGCTTGGCCATGTCCATCCATTTGCGGCGGGGGTGGGGCGCGCCTATCCTGCGCGGGCGCCTCGCACAGTCAAGCCCAGCATGCTCCCCCGCACCATCGCGCTCGCCTCGCTCCTCGCCCTCCTGGGCGGCGCCGGGGCCATGGGGCGGGCCACCTGGCGCCTGGCCCGGCTGGACGGCGAGTCGGCGCGCCTCGCCGAGGCCGGGCGGGAGGCCGGGGCCTCCTTCCAGGAGACGCTCCAGGGGGAGCACGCCTCCCGGCAGTTCGAGGCCTTCGACCAGCGCAGGGCGGTGGCCCTGGCGCGCGCCGAGGCGCGGCTCCACCGGCTCCTCGGGCTCCTGCTGGCCGTGGGCGGGGGCCTCGGGCTGGCCGCGGCCCGGGCCCTCGGGCGCATCGCCGACGAGATCGCCGAGGCCGACCGGCACCATGCGGACGGGCCGCCACCGGGCTGAGGCCGGGGGCCCGGGGCGCTGGCCCGAGCGGAACGTTTCCTGGACCGGATCTGTCGGGAATGTCACCGGAAAAGCGGCCTCACCGGTCCCTTGACTCCGGCCAAGGCTTGGGCGGATATAGGCCCGATTCACCCACCACGGACGCCCCGCGGGCGAACCCAGAGGATCTGACGCCATGGCCACGACGATTACCGAGGAATGCATCAACTGCGGCGCGTGCGAGCCGGAGTGCCCGAACGCCGCCATCAGCCAGGGCGAGGACATCTACGTCATCGACCCCAAGCTCTGCACCGAGTGCGTCGGCTTCCACGATGAGGAGGCCTGCGCCGCGGTGTGCCCGGTCGACTGCTGCGTGCAGGACCCGAACAACGTGGAGACCGAGGAGGCGCTCTACGCCCGCCTCGCCACCGTCCACCCGGACAAGCAGTTCCCGGCCCTGGCCTCGCTGCCGGCCAACCTGTCCCGCTTCCGCAAGTAGCCCGACTTCGCCCCGGGCCGTACGACGCCCCGCGTGCCCACCGGCGCGCGGGGTGTTTTGTTTCTAGGATGTGATCCGGAGGGCCGAACCCATGGCCGACACGCTCACCGGCGGGCAGCTCGTGGCGCGCATGCTGAAGCGGGAGGGCGTCACCACCGCCTTCACGCTCTCGGGGCTGCACGTGGCCCCCATCTACGCCGGCTGCGTGGAGGAGGGCATCCGGCTGGTGGACACCCGCCACGAGCAGGCGGCCGCCCACGCCGCCGACGCCTGGGCACGGCTGACGCGGCAGGCCGGGGTGGCCATCGTCACCGCCGGGCCCGGCGTGACCGACGCGGTGACCGGGGTGGCCAACGCCTGGTCCGCCAACGTGCCGCTGGTGCTCCTCGGCGGCGCGGCGCCGACCTTCAACCTGGGGCGCGGCGCGCTGCAGGAGATGCCCCAGGTGCCGCTCCTCGCGCCCATCACCAAGTGGGCCGACCGCGTGCCCACCCCGGACCTCATCCCGTCCTTCCTGGCCAAGGCCTTCCGGGTGGTGCGGGCCGGGCGGCCCGGGCCGGTCTTCCTGGAGCTGCCCTGGGACGTGCTCTCCAACGGCGCCGACGCCGACCTGTGCGAGCAGCAGGGGCGCTCGCGCACCGAGGCCCGGTCCCCCGGCGACCCGGCGCAGGTGGAGGCCGCCCTGGCCCTCCTCGGCGCCGCCGAGCGGCCGGTGATCCTGGCCGGCTCGTCGATCTGGTGGGACGGCGCCTGGGACGACCTGCGGGCCCTCGCCAACGCCACCGGCGCGCCGGTCTACCTGAAC
>WBZM01000414.1_pt2 | contig 32155 bp, 23 predicted proteins | sample 5204271 | NCBI WGS metagenome assembly WBZM01 (sample SAMN12344346, study PRJNA552823) | activated sludge metagenome | biome: Activated sludge suspended growth; feature: Nitrification reactor; material: Wastewater; isolation source: activated sludge from nitrification reactor of wastewater... | reverse complement strand
CATCGCAATGGGCTCTAAGTTGGTAGTATTTTAAAGTTACTTGAGAATATATTCCTAAGGGAACCCCTTTAAGCTCTTTAAAAATCCACTCATGGATATTGGAAAGCTGTAAGCCGCACTTGTTGCAGTAACAATGCTTCTTATTCTGCCTTGCTGTGATAACAGCTCTCAAGTCTTTTTTAAAAAGTTTAATGTCTTCGATAATTATATCTTGAATGCCTAAAAGCTGACTGATAACGTATTTTAAGTCCATCCTTGGTTCCTTTGTTATTTTTTGTCGTAAAAAAATTAAACAATAGGATCGCTAAAAGGTGGACTTTTTTCTTTTTTTATCACTTTAAATTTTATCGAAATAACAATTATAGCCTCAACGACCCCTGGTTGTTACGGTGAACCGACACAAAAAACGGCAGACTGGCGCATCCTAAGTTTCTCTGCACGAATTTATCTTCACATTTTTTCTGACAGTTTAGATTTAAAGCTCATGGATCTTCATCCCATAATCTCACTTATGAAATCTTGATCTTTATCGATGTTTAATATTTCTTTATCACGCTTAAACCAAGTTTTTTGTTTTTTAATTAATTTCATCGTTTGAGTCACTATTTCCTGATGGAGATCCTCAAGGTTATCGATCTTCTTAATATCGTTAAAATAAGAATGTGCATTAAGATACTGGACCACCTCTTTGTATCCCACACTGGTCATTGGCGCCCATTGAGAATATCCTTTTTCTAGCAGAGATTTTACTTCATCAATCAGGCCATTTTCGAGCATCTGTCGGGTTCGTTTTTGAACAGAGATGAGCAGTTCACTTTTCTCTGCAGTAATACCGATTTTTATATACTTAAAAGGGAATTTCTTCTTTTCCTGGTTAAAGTCCTCTTGAATTTGAGTCATCGATTTATTTTCTGAAACCATGAGCTCGAAGGCTCTTTCAAGACGATAACTGTCTTTAGCTGAAATTTTCTGAGCGTAAATGGGATCTCTTTCTTGAATCCATAAAAACACTTCGGCTAAAGTCATTTTCTGAAATTCGCTATGAATTTTCTGCTTAACTTCCTGAGAAAGAGTTTTTACCGGGTACATCCCCTGCTCTAAAGCCTGAAAATAAAAGCCAGTTCCACCAACTACGAAAACAAGTTCTTCATTTATCTTATCTACGGCTGAAAAAAAATCTCTGACATATTGACCTGCGGTCATTTCTTGAGGGAATGAAACATAATCAAATAAATAGTGAGGAACTTGCTTTCTTTCAAGCAAAGTGGGTTTGCTTGAACCTATATCCAGATCACGATAAACCTGAATACTGTCACAGTTGATAATAGCGGCCTTGTATTTCAAGGCCTGATGCAAAGCCCAGTTTGATTTTCCTGCCGCGGTTGGGCCCATCACAAAGATAAATTTTTTCATTTTTCAAAACTCACGCTTATCAATTCATTTTTCAATTTATGGCTCAAACGATTCTTCCAAAATCTCTTTCAATCTGCTTAAAAGGAAATTCCACATTGACTGGACGACCGTGGGGACAAAAACTTGATAAAGGGTATTCATCCATTTGAATTAATAGCTTTTGCATTTCATCACGACTCAAAGCTTGTCCAGCTCTGATTGCCGAATGACAGGACATGCTGGCAATTAAGTCATTAAGTTTCTTTTCAAACACAAAACTTCCACCTAGATCTTTAACCTCTTCAACAAATTTTCGTACCAACTCGACCGCAGAACCTTCTTTTAATAAAGCTGGCAGGGCCACTATCCCAATGGTACCAGGACCTAGGAGTTCAAAATGAACTCCTAGCTTTTGGAGGTCCTTATTGTGTTGATTTAAGACTTCAATTTGATCTGACTCCAAATCCAAACTTAAAGGAATCAGCAAATATTGAATCTCAATGTTATTAGCTTGATACTGCGCTTTGAGCTTTTCAAACAAAACTCTTTCATGAGCTGCATGCTGGTCTACTAAAACCATTTTTTGTTCATCTTGGCAGATAATATAGGTTAAATTTATCTGACCAACAACATGCAAGGATGCCCAACTAAATACAGATGTTAATTGGTTTTCAAATTTTTCGGCTTGAACCCACGGGCTATTCTTTTGAAAAGCAACCTCTGGCTGCTGGAAGGAGAACTCTTTTTGCTGGTATTGCTTTCGTTCAAATTCAAATTGAGGCAATTTGTTTTGATCAAAGTTTTTATAAAAACTTTGATTTGATTTTTGATCTAAACGTGCACTTGAAACGGCAGGCTTCACTTCACCAACGAAGTCATTTGAAGGATTTGCTTCCACTTTTTTCCAAGGCGCTTTTTCAATCTCGTGTCTCAAACTCCGGTAAATCATTCGATAAATTAATTGTGAATTTAAAAATTTTATCTGTGATTTTGTAGGATGAATATTGACATCCACCTGCTCTGGAGGGACTTCCATTTTAAGAACGACTTGTGGATACTCTCCGTGCATTAAGAGATTCTGATAAGATTCCAAAATCGCTGCGACCATCACTTTATCTTGGACCCATCGATTTTGCACAAACAACCAAATATTTTTAGTGTTTTTCTCGACTTGGTAAGGACTGCTAAAAACACATTGAATTCGAAAGCCGCCTTCTTTCATCTCAAAGAAAAAATTTTCCTTTGAATCTAGAATAGATTGAGCTCTTTCAGAGAGTGAAGTGACCTTGGGATAAAAATAAATTAATTTTCTATTTTCATAAACTTTAAATTCAACACCTGGCTGTGACAAGGCCATTGCTTTTATAACTTGCTTAATTAGGCCCTGTTCATAGGATGAAGATTTCAAAAACTTAAGCCGAACAGGCACATTTTCAAAAAGGTTAGAAATTCGCAGATGAGTACCTTGTGGATTTGATGTTTCCATCAATGGTTGCCGTTTTCCAAAATGAGACCTCAAACAGTAGGCCATCTCTGAATCAGAGACCCGACTCACTATTTCAAAATCACTCACCGCCGATATGGACGCAAGAGCTTCTCCCCTAAATCCATAAGAAGACAGACCCCAAATATCATCAAACTTCAAAATTTTACTAGTTGCATGACGTTCGAGAGCTAGCTTTAAATCGCTCCCTGGAATACCAATTCCATTATCAATAATTTCAACATTTCGTCCTGAATTTTCAAAATAAACTTCAATAGCTGTAGCCCCGGCGTCTAAAGAATTCTCAATAAGTTCTTTGACCAAGTGAGCGGGTCTTTCAACAACCTCTCCAGCAGCGATTTGATCAATTACATTTTTATCTAATATCTGAATGGACATCGAGTATTCCTTACCTTCTCTTTTAACTCAACGCAAGAGGTGTTTAAAAACGAAGTTTTCAAACACCAAACTAGAATTCAAATAAGGCAGATAAATTGTAGGCAAAATACCTTTGGGCTTCGATATAATATTTCACATCAGATCTTATGGATATGTTGTTGATTCTAAAAGCCAAACCTAAACGCAAAAGGACCCCCAAGGTCATGTCATCCATTGGATAATCTGTAGTATAGGAGTTCGTCGTATTTCTTAAGGAAGTAACAAAATGCGAGTATTTAAACATTGGACCAAAGCCATAACTTATAAAATGAATCTTACTTTGTGGATAGATCGTATCAAAAGTAAAATCAGTATGAAGGATCCACCCGCTGGCCTTTTCCTTGGTAATTTCTTCATAATATTTTGGCGCTCCAAAATAGAGCAAAATACTAGCATCCGTAGACATTTCTCCAGAAAATAAAGTGTTCATACCTACCACACGATACCCTATCATGGTTAAGTTGGCGGTCCGATGCTGACTCATCGTATCTTCTGCGTAATTCATTTGCTCGACGATAATTCCCCGATATCGACTTGTATAAAAGGGTTTTCTTGGCTTTTCCTTTGGCCCCTTTTTATCGGCTGATTTTTCTTTTAGATTTTTCCCTTTTGTTTGTTTCTTTTCGCTTGAAATCAACTGAATTTCTGAATCTGATACATACCCGCTCATTCCTGGTTTAACAGAAACGAAATAGAAAACATTTGCAAATTTTTTTGTCGAAATATAAAAAAGCTTGCCTCGAGGTAGTTCAGCAATGACTGGCGCATTGAAATCAGGAGAAGAGTATACATAGGGGTATTCACCAGTAACTTTGGCCATTTGTTTTTGTGCTAGAGTTTTAAAACTAAATAGTCCTATCAAGGCAAAAATAAATCTTGCGAGAATTAGGGTCTTTACAGCCATTTAATTTGCCAAACCTTATAAAAAGCTTCCAGAACTATTTTCATAGACATTTTGCTTTTTCCAACGCGACGGTCCTCAAACACAATGGGAACTTCCTGAAACCTAAATCCGTTCTTACAGGCTTTGTATTTTAACTCAATTTGAAAACTGTATCCATTTGAACTGACCTGATCTAAACCAATTTTTCTTAATACCTTCTGATTCCAAGAGTTAAATCCACCCGTCCAATCATTAATGGGAAACCCCAAAATCATTCGCGAATAAAGACTTCCTCCCTTCGAGATTATTTTCCTCAGAAGCCCCCAATTCACCGTCTCTCCTCCGGGAACATAGCGGGAGCCTATACAAAAATCACATTGAGACCATGCCTGCAAATGCTTTTTTAAATCCATAGGTCGATGGGAAAAATCGGCATCCATTTCTATAAGAAATTCGTAGTTTTTTTCTAGCCCCCATTTAAAACCAGAAATATAGGCTCGTCCCAAGCCTTCTTTTTTTTCTCTTAACAATAAATTTACTTGTCCTGGAAATTCTTTAGACAATCGCAATACGATATCAGAAGTACCATCCGGCGAACTATCATCCACAATTAAAATATGAAATCCCAAGTCCTGCTTAAGAATCTCTCTGATAATGGCTTCGATGTTTTCTTTTTCATTATATGTAGGTATAATAACAAGTGAATTATTCATGCTTGAAATCTAGATTTTTTTTCTATAGGTAGCAAGTTCTTTTAGGTTTTTCGCGTCGGCAAATTAAGTGGGAAAAATAAATTTTTTATTTCATCTTTTTTGCGATCAGCCAATTTTTCCTTTACCTTCTCACAAGCTAAGGCTTTGTTTTTGATATACAAAACAGGGTCAAAACCACACTTTTGGCAAATTAAAAATAGACGCCAACGAGTTTGTATCCAGGTTTCGCCAATAATAAGATTGACAGCAAAGATCAATAAAAAACTGGGACTCAACTCTAAAGTTATCAAATAGTTTACACAAATTGCAACAATGAGAGCTAAAAAAACATGCCCCAAAGAAAGATGTTTTCTATCAAAAAACATTTTTGGAGATTTACAAAATGCACAGTATCCATGAACCTTCATACTTTATATTTTAGTTACCTTTTCCAGAACTTTGTGCTTTTTTATAAAATTAAGACCATATCTAGACCGACAACCTCTTAGACTAAGGAATAGATTCCATATTTCCTATTTCGACAGTCCTTTTCATAGTTTAAACTTGACTCATGTTACGATCATTAAATTTTACTTTTCTTTTTTCTATAGTCTTATTTTTAACACTCCTTCCTCCTAAAGGAAACTCTTCAGAAGATGATCCCTATGAAATTACTTATGACCAACTTATTGATAAAATTAGATCTAGGCAGAAAAACTACACTCAAAAAAGAGCTCTCACTGCCTGGGATCAGGTGTCCATTTATCCTAGCTTTAGTTTTATTCAATCGATGATTCAGATTAATTCAATAGAAAAACAAAACTATTTTCAAAATGGCATGCAAATTGGAATTGGAATGGAACTATTCTCAACATCATGGTTTGCAGAAACAACCTATCGAAATTTTGGAGTTACCAAATCTAATAGCTATGAGTTAACTCTAAAAGAGTTAGATTTCAAAGTAGGTTACAAAAACCTCATCACCAACTCCATAGACTTTCGAGCTTCCGTAGGGGTCAGCACTAGGCATTTCCGTCTAACAAATGAAGAGATTGGTTTCCATGACGAAAGTAAGAACCCGGCTTTGATTTCGGCACTGGGAATGTTTTCCCACATCCAGGACGCGCCTTTAATCCTGGGTTTGGAGGCTAATTACAGAAGTCTTCTCGTTTCGAGCCTGTCAGATAAAGGTTCCCTTGGACTTGATCTTATTATTATGGGATATTTTTAAGTGAGGAATCATATTTCAATGGCGGAAGACACTCATGATTTTTTTTAGCAATCTTCAGTTTAAATCAAAAAAAAGCGTCGTGTTTCTTATTTGGTTTTTTAAAAACCCCCTAGAGCAAATTAAAAAATTACCTGACTGGTCTTTGCGCAACCTCCTTATCGTTCACTTTCTTTTTTCAATTTTTTCTGGTTTTCTGGCCGGAGCTGTAAGCCTTAACAAGTGGAATATCTTTTTTGGTATTTTAATTTTTCCATTTGTTTCACTCGTTCTTACTGTTGTTCTATCCACTTTTTTTTATTATTATTTTCAAGTTTTCGAAAGAAGAACAGTTAGCTTTTTAAGGCTTTTAACTATTGTGATTTTTGCAAATTTCCCATTTTTCATCTTACAGATCGCTTCCAACTATATTTCATCCGTTAGCATCATTGGTTTATTGTTTACGGGAATGCTTATAATTGTAGGCCTAACGGAAAACTTAAAAATGTCAAAAAAAAGAGCCCTGCGCCTTGTTGGCGTCATTTGGTTCATCATTCTGTTGGTTTGGATATGGAACAAAATCTCAATCTCTAAAATGGATTTTTAAGTGCCTGTTTAAAAAGCCTTAGGCTCTTCCTGTAGAGCCAAAGCCACCAAAACCTCTTTCTGTTTCACTTAAGATTTCTTTCAAATCAAATTCAGCTTGCAGTACAGGACACAATACCAGTTGGGCAATTCGATCCTGATCAGAGATTTCTATGGGTTCTTTTCCTAAATTGATAAGAATAATTTTAACTTCTCCACGATAGTCAGCATCAATGGTTCCAGGAGTGTTGAGTAAGGTCATTCCCTGCTTAATAGCCCAGCCGCTTCGCGGTCGTGCTTGAATTTCATAGCCTTCAGGGAGTTCAAAACTAAGACCTGTGGGAACTAAAGCTCGTTCTCCAGGATTTAAAATCATCTTCTGGCCTAGCTGTGCTCTCACATCAAAACCACTCGAACTTTTAGACTGATATGAAGGAAGGTCTCCCTTATAGTGCTCCAATTTTTTAATTTTAATTTTAATTTTCACTTTTTTATTCCCTTTTTTATTCCCTTTTTAACTAACTTACGTAAGTCAGTTAATTTAAGTCATTTATCTAATCTCATTACTTTTCTTATTTAACTCTTTTTTCCTTGTTACCTTTTCTTTATTCAAATTGATTCCACCATGAAGATTTTTTTTCAACACCTGGCCCCATCAATATTCCAGATAATTTACCCATATCTAAATAATTTTCAATATATTCATGTACTGAATCAAAATTAATTTTTTCTATTTCCCTTTGAATCATTTTTACACTTTTGCTTTTTTGAAAAATCAATTCATTAACAGCCAATGAATTCATTCTGTTTTCAATATCTTCAGAACCTAACAACACGCTTCCCTTTATTTGATTTTTGTAAAAATCGACATCCTTTTTTGAAATTCCTTTTTTCTTAATTTCCTTTAAGTCTTTAAAAACAACTCTCATCAGTTCTTGAACTTTTTTCCCATCACAGGCCGCTTGCACCGATAAAAAACCAGCATCTTTCATGGTGTGTAGGGAACTTTGAATGGAATAGGCTAAGCCCTTTTGTTCACGAACACTTTGAAATAATTTAGAAGTCATCCCCCCACCAATAAGTGAATTGACGATAAAGGCTTCCATCCTTAGTTCATCTGTAAAAGTCGAAGAAGGAATAGCTAACAACACATGAGTCTGTTCGATTTTCTTTTCTTTTACCATTCGAATCCTATTAAAAACAGGCTTCTCGTGACCTTTCATATTAATCAGCAACTCTGAAGAATTGGGCTTAAATCGTTTCTTTTTTTTAAACTGTTGATTTAAAAAGTTTTCTATTTTTTGATGATCAAGGTTCCCAGCACAACTAACCACCAAATTTTTACCGTGATAAAAAGAATGATAATAATCGTAAACTTGCTTTTCATTTAAATGATGAATTGTTGAAATTTTTCCTAATATAGGTTTACCTAAGGGATGATCTTTATATATCCCTTCTAATAAATAATCATAAATGATATCATCAGGAGCGTCCTCGCTCATTCCAATTTCTTGAATCACCACACTTTTTTCGTTCTTAAAATCTTTTTCCGTGAACTTCATATTTGAAGTGATATCAATTAAAATATCTAAGGCCGTTTTCCAATTTTCCTTTAAAACCAAACCGTGGAAACATGTATGTTCTTTAGAGGTAAAAGCGTTTAAATCTCCCCCATAAGATTCTAAGGACTGAGCGATTTCTAAAGCAGATCTACTTTTGGTTCCTTTAAAAGTTAAGTGTTCTAAAAAATGAGTCACACCTGCCAGTTTTGGATTTTCAAATCGAGAACCCACATTGAGCCAAAAACCAACTGAAAATGACATAGAATACGGATGCTGTTCTGTTACCAGCGTCGCTCCACCTTCAAGAACTGATTTGTTAAATTGAACTTTCATGAAAAACATCTTCTTATTAGAAATAAGAAGATGCAAGAATTGATTTGGCTATTGAAGTAAAGCTTTTCTCGAAAGTTTCACTCTTCCAGCCCTGTCTACTTCCAAAACTTTGACATCAATCATGTCACCTTCTTTTAAAACATCAGTGACTTGACGAACACGTTCATTAGATATCTCAGAGATATGTAACAATCCCTGGGTATTAGGAAATATCTCTACAAAAGCTCCAAATTCAGCAATTTTGACAACCTTACCTTTGTAGGTTTTTCCCACTTCGGCTTCAGCACAAATAGCATTGATCATTTCAATAGCTTTTTTAGTAGCCTCTGGATCACTGGATGCCACATGGACAGTTCCATCATCTTCAATATCGATTTTAACTCCTGTAGCTTCTGTGATTCCACGAATGACTTTGCCACCAGCGCCTATAACTTCACGGATTTTGTCCGGTTTAATTTTAAGAGTTTCGATCCTTGGCGCGAAATCTGAAATTTGTCCACGAGAAACTTTAATTACCTTTTCCATTTCACCTAAAATATGAACTCTTCCAACTCGAGCCTGTTCCAGTGCTTGCTCCATAACAGAAAAACTAACAGAATCAATTTTAATATCCATCTGGAGAGCTGTGATACCTGAAGTTGTTCCAGCTACTTTAAAATCCATATCTCCTAAGTAATCTTCATCACCAAGAATATCTGTTAGAACTGCCACCCTGTCATTTTCCTTGATAAGCCCCATTGCAATTCCTGCAACATTGCCCTTTAAATGAACTCCCGCATCTAGCAAGGATAGTGTTGCTGAACAGACCGTCCCCATAGAGCTTGAACCATTGCTTTCCAGAACATCACTCACAATTCGAATCGTATATGGGAATTGAGCATGATCAGGAATAACTGCCTTGATAGCTCTTTCGGCTAAATTTCCATGACCAATCTCTCTTCTTCCCTGCCCACCAAAGCGTCCAACCTCTCCAACAGAAAAAGGAGGAAAATTGTAGTGTAATAAAAATTGTTTTTTTACATTTCCATGCAAGGAATCAATTAGCTGCTCATCATCTCCGGTGCCTAAAGTTACTGTTCCCAAAACTTGAGTCTCACCCCTTGTGAATAACCCAGATCCATGGGCTCTGGGCAAAATCCCAACTTCACAGGAAATAGGTCTTACCGTTTTAACATCCCTACCATCCATACGATAGCCTGTGTCTAGTATCTGAGACCTAGCCACTTTGTACTTCACATCTTCAGCTAATACCGCAAGATCCTTAGCTCGCAAAGCTTTTAATTCCTTATCTGCTTCTAACTCCACAAATGTCTTTTTCAAAGAATCTACGGCCTCGGAAACGGCAGCATGTCTTTCGCTTTTTTCTTTAATTTTAAACGCAGAAGAAATTAATTCCGTCAATTTAGGTTCCACCTGGGCCTTAAATCCAGAATCAATCTGAGGAACTGAAAAAGCTCTTTTGGTTTTTGAACCCGTCTTTTCCCTTAATTCATCCTGGGCATTTAGCAAGGGAATCAAAGCTTGATGAGCAAACCGTAGGGTCGCCATGGCATCTGATTCGCTGATGAATTTACATTCACCTTCCACCATTAAAATGCCCTGTCTTGTTCCCGCAACAATAATGTCCATATCTGATTTTTCAAGCTGCATAGGAGTTGGGTTTGCAATAAACTGCCCTTCCACTCGTCCCACTTGAATAGAGGCTACAGGTCCATCAAAGGGAATATCAGAAATATGCAACGCGGAGCTAGCTCCTAAGGAAGATAATACTTCAACTGGAAAACTTCCATCGGCACTTAAAACAGTGGCCACTACTTGCGTTTCATTTCTATATCCCTCTGGAAACTTGGGTCGAAGAGGCCTATCGATAAGTCTTGCGATAAGAACTTGTTCGTTAGAGGGCCTTCCCTCCCTTTTAAAGTACCCACCAGGAATTTTCCCCGTAGCATAGAACTTTTCAATATATTCTACGGTTAAAGGGAAAAAATCTAGGTTCGAGGCTTCTTTTTTAGAAACAGCCGTTACTAAAACGATATTGTTTCCGCATGAAACTAAAACTGACCCGTCAGCTTGCTTTGCAAGTCTTCCGGTTTCGATGGTAATTTGCTTACCGCCGACAGAAGTGGTTACTGTCGTTTTCATCAAAACTCCTTTTTCGATTATTTTCTAATTTCTAAATCAACCAGAATTTGTTCATATTTTTTAGAATCTGTTTTCTTTAAGTAGTCCAATAATTTTCTTCTACGGTTAACCGCTTTGATCAATCCCAACTGAGAGTGGTTATCCTTTTTGTGAGTTAAAAAATGACCTGAAAGGTGATTTATCTTCTCTGTTAAAAGCGCTACCTGAACTTCTGATGACCCCGTATCATTTGCATGCCTTCGAAAGCCTGATAGAATTTGTTCTTTTACTGATTTATGGACTGCCATTAAAGTCTCCTTTTGATTGATTGACCCCGCTTGCAGGGCTCTCATTCCTAATTAGGAACGAAAAAATGTTGTTAGATTTTCCAAAGTCTCTGCTTTTAGTTATAGCCTCATAAAGGTCATGGCTGACCTAAAAAAAGCCCCAAAAAAGACTTTAAAACTTAAATAAGTCATTGATTTATCTTTATTTAATTATTAGGTCAATAATAATATTATTAGGTCGATTTAAATATTAAATTAATCTTTTTGACAATAGTACTGAACGCCGTAGTCGCCTACATCCAAGGCCTTTTTTAAGTAAACATCACTTCCTACTACCCTATCAATTTCAATTGTCTTTGTTGAATCTGAAGAAATTTCAATGTCTAATATTCCGTCATCGTCTGTGTCTTTTGGCTCACACTCAAGTTTTACGACTTTTACTAGATCATTTACTTTTTCCCCTATTGAATTTAATTGAGATCCGTAATCATTCTCACAAACACTACCAATAATTCCTTTTGTTATATTTGAAAGAAAGCTATAAACCTTCCCATAATTTTCATTATTGTTCAAGCTCAAGCAATTATTATCCCCATCCTTTACAATGATGGAATGAAATTGAAACTTCTTAGCTCCCCAATTAGCTGCCAGATACTTCATCAGCTCCTTAGGTTTATTCTTTTTATTTATCACGGGTTTACCCGAATCATCTTCCCAGGGAGATTCATCCGCATCACTGATAACAATGACATTAAAGGTACTATCAACTCGCAACAGCTTGCTCGTTCTTTTTAGATCTCTTTCAAGAAATCTGTAGGTTGCATAAATTCCTTGTTCATAAATAGAACCTTTTTCAGTTCTTTGAATTGTTTCACCAAAGGCCAACTCCACTGCATTTTTCTCCATCTTTGAATTTAGGATATAGGTATTTAAGGAATTAAACTTCAAAAGTTTTCCATCACTTGTTAGAGAATAGGGATCATCTACGTCTGTTGTCACGATACCCATTTGCCAGTCGAGTCCATTAATAGAGTTTATAAACGTAGAAACTCTTTTTGCCATATTTTCTTGTTCAAACTTCATCGATACAGAGTTATCCACAACGAAAAGAATATCTACTCTTTCAGGGGCGCTTACATTTAAACTCATGGATTTTTTTTCGTAACTTTTCGGAATTGGAGGAGTCACTACAGGTGGAGGAAGAACTGCAGGCGGTAGAACCACCGGAGGCGTGACTACCACTGGCGGAGGTGTCAGAACCGGCGGAGATACCGTTGCAGGAGGCGCAACTGTTGCTGGCGGCGGAGAAGCTGCAGGAGGAACCACAACTGGTATGGTTGCCGAAGGACTTGGAAGTGTTTCTGGATCTGAAGGAGTCGGTCCAGAGATGGGGCTTTCGCTTGCGTTAGTGGTAGAGTTTTCTTTTTTTAGTTCAATATTTCCTCGCTGCCCACAATTGTTAAAGGCTAAACTAAGGAATAAAAATAGTACTGTTATTTTGGCTAGTCTTATATTTTTTGTTTTCATACCTAGCTCATCGGAAGGTAGAGTTAAAACATGACTAAAATATGAAAAAAGTCAGAATTGCTAGACCATAGGCCTGGTTTTAAATACTTTTTTAATTCTTAAGTCTGGTTTGTTCTGAACAATAGATAAAAGCTCATTCTGAAAATGACAGAAAATAAACTCTGCATTCACATTTAAATTAAGAAGTCTGCTTTTCAAATCATAGCTCAAAAGTCCATTCTCCATAGGAACAAGATCTTGAGGACGTAGGTTATAAACATAAAAAGATTGTACGAGTTCTTTTTGCTCAATGTAGGATTTGGGTCTTAGATTGTTTGCTACATCTTTTTCAATTTCCAATAAACTTTGCGATCTATCAAGAGTGTATTTATCGATGCTTTCTCTTTTTAGGTTTACTAAAGTGGCTCCCACATTTAGATGCTCACCCAATTGAAATACCCAGCTACGAATAAAGCTCCCCTTGCTGCACCAAAGATCTAAACTTACGTAAGGCAAATGGATCTTGATATTATCTAAATCCCAAAAGTTCATCATCTTTTTGGGCCCCAAAAAACTTTCCAACGCTAGTTCATTTTTCTCTCTAGCTACTTCATACAATTTGATTCCATTTATTTTTTTTGCCGAGTACATTGGAATTTCAAATTCTTGAGACCCTTTAAGACTTAAGACACTCTGCCTGATCATTTCTTCATTCAAAGAATCTATTGATTTTTTTTTTAGGATTTTTCCAGTGATATCCCAAGTATCCGTCTGGCAGCCTAACATCAACTCTAGAGAGTATTTTTTGTTTTCATTTCCCAGATAAGGTAAGAGTTTCACCGATGGGCCGACAAGACACATCAGAAGACCCGTCGCCATAGGGTCCAAGGTTCCGGTATGACCTATTTGTTTATCTTTGACTAACTTCCGAAGTTTAAAAACCACATCATGAGAGGTCATTCCCTTTTCTTTATGAATGAGAAAAGCTCCATTAAATTTTCCTGGCATTGAGGCTATTCTTCATCATTTTTAGTAGAAATTTGATTCAGGATTTTTTCGACCTGAATAACTTTATCGACACTTTCATCATTATAAAATCTTAATTTTGGCACATATCTTAGCTTTAACTCCATTGAAATTTTATCTTGGAATTCAAAAGCATACTGATTCAGGAGTTCAGCCACTTCTTCAGGAGAAGTAATTTCTTCAGTCTCAACTTTCTCAATTCTTGGCACTAGCAAATCCAGTTCTTTTTTATTCCACTTCGGTAAAGTTGAAAAATAAACCTTAGCACTTCTTAAATCTGCAGCCATCATCACTTTGGTCACATTAACATATAGGCTTAAAGGTTGAGAAAAACCATGAATGAGATACATTCCTAAAACTGACTGAACTTCTTTTTCTACCCTTTGTACGCGTCGATTATCATTGGTATTTTTCATACAAACTGAACCCTTAAGCATTTAGCTCTGCAGTCAATTCCCTAGCCACTTCTTCTTTAATAAAAGCTTCAATTTGATCACCGATTTTTACATCATTAAAGTTTTCAATACCTACACCGCACTCAAAACCCTGAGCCACCTCTTTAGCATCATCTTTGAACCGTTTTAACGAAGCAAGTTTTCCTTCGTAAACAATCTTTCCATCCCTGATAAGGCGAACTGAATTAGATCTTTGGACTTTTCCATCAATAACAAAACAACCTGCAATCGTTCCAAGTTTAGGCACATTGAAAATATTTCTAACCTCAACTCGACCAATCACTTTTTCAACAACATCTGGAGTCAACATTCCTGTCATGGCTTTTTTAATATCGTCCATTAACTCATAAACAATGGAATAAGTTCTGATTTCTATTCCAAGTTGTTTGGCTTTGCTTTGTGCTCCTGTATCAGGCCTTACATTAAAACCGATAATAATACCTTTCGATGTATTTGCCAGTAGCACATCGGACTCGCTGATACCACCAACCCCAGCATGTAATACTCTGGTTTTAACTTCTTTAGTAGAGGCCTTAGCTAACATTCCCAAAATAGCCTCTAAAGATCCATGAACATCGGCCTTTAAAATAATCGCTAGTTCCTTCACATCCCCTTTATTAACTTTTGAAAAAATATCTTCTAAAGTTAATTTTGCTTTTCCAGACTGAGTCAACTTATCCGCATGCTCTTTTCTAATCGCAGCTACTTTTTCAGCTTGAACTTCACTTTCCACAACGTCGAATCTGTCACCAGCTGATGGCGTTGTTTCCAAGCCCAAAACTTCTACTGGCAAACCAGGCCCCATAGAATCGACTCGTTCGCCACGGTCATTCATCAAGCTCTTAATTTTTCCTTTTACCAAACCTGCAACAATGAATTGGCCCACTTTCACAGTACCATCTTTAACTAAAAGAGTCGCCACAGGACCCTTTCCTTTTTCTAACTTAGATTCAATAACAATACCTGTGCCTGAACGCAAAGGATTTGCCTTAAGTTCCTGCATTTCGGCAACCAAAGTAATCTGCTCTAGCAACTCCTTGATACCTTCTTTTTTCAACGCCGACACTGGACAGAAAATAGTTGTCCCACCCCACTCCTCCGGAACAAGTTCAAATTCTGTTAACTGCTGCTTAATCCTTTCCGGATTAGCTCCAGGTTTATCCATTTTATTTATAGCCACAATAATAGGCACATTGGCTGCCTTTGCATGATTGATAGCTTCAGCCGTTTGAGGCATTAATCCATCATCCGCAGCTACAACAATGATAGCAATATCTGTGGCATTTGCTCCACGAGCTCGCATAGCCGTAAAGGCCTCATGTCCTGGTGTATCTAAAAAGGTAATGGTTTTTCCATCTTCTAGTTTTACATTGTAAGCTCCAATGTGCTGAGTAATTCCACCCGCCTCACCTGAAGCCACATTGGCTTTTCTGATAACATCAAGCAAAGATGTTTTTCCATGATCCACATGCCCCATCACGGTAACCACTGGAGGCCTGAACACCTTTTCTGCGTTCATTTCTCCAAAAGCGGTTTCTCCCAAAAATTCATCCGCTGTTCTCAGAACATTTTGAGCTTCCCATCCAAATTCGGGAACAATCAAAGCAATAGTATCAAAATCAAGCTCGGTGCTCATGCTGGCCATCACTCCACTAGTCATTAGGGCTTTCGTTAATTGCGGAGCTTTAATTCCCAACTCATTGCAAACGTCAGATAATTTCATTGAACCATAAACTTTTAAAATTCTTTTTGAGGCCTTTGGTGTTGTAATTTGTGTTTGCAAGGCTTGCCTTTCAAGGGTGCCTTTTTTCTTCTTTGGCTGAAATACCATTTCCCGTTTTCTAAATTCAACAGCATTAAATTCTTTAATCTCTTCTAACTCTTTTTCTTTTGGAGTAAGGGTCGGTGCTGCCCCTTCAAGTTTCTTGCTCTTCTTATCAAAATTCTTTTTACCCTTTTGATCGTCAGAATAATCTTCGATGATTGGAGCCGCCGGAGCCGCAACAAAACCAGCTCGGAGCCCTCTATTTTGAACGCCTCCCGGTCTTGGAGTGGATGGCCTAGCTCCACCACCACCGGGGGTAAAGCCACCTGCCGAGCGATTAACAAAACCCTCTGGTCTATACTCCCTTGGGCCTGATCCTCCACCATATTGTCCACCAGAAGATGGCGGAGCCTGTACTCTTGAAAGATCCATTCTTCCGACAATATTCCGCTTAGGTTGCATGGGTGTCGAATTTGAAGAAACTCCACTTGCTCCAACAGAAACTTCTTTTTTTCTTGCTACGGGAACAGATGAACTTGGAACCGCAGGCGAACTGGCCATCGAAGTTTTAGCTTCCATTTTGAGTTCTGCTTTTGCTTCCACACCTGATTCAGCTATAGTTTCTGTTTTTAACTCAGCTGCTGCTTCTTTTTTTTCTGATTCTTTTTTAAGGTCAACCTTAGCTTCTGCTTTAAGATCTTTTTTTATTTCAGCAGTTAGCTCTGCTTTAGGCTCTGCCTTCATTTCAACTTGTTTTTCAGAAGGTTTCACTTTGCTTGAATTAACAACCTCTGGAAACGGAGAGGACACCGGTGTTTTTTCACTTTCAAGCTCTGGTTCAAGCTCTTTTGCTTCTGGTTTTGGAATCACTTTTTTAATGATCCTTGCGGCTCCTGGCTTTGCTGGAGGTAACAACTCCTCCTCTGCATCCTTTGACTTTCTTCTGACTACAGTGGATTTTCCATGAATATCTTTAGAAGTATCCAGCTCCGCTTCTGAAACTTTTTTGGGCGTTACCTTGCGAGTCGTTACTTTTTTAGGTTTATCCTCTGATTTCTTATCGTTGCCTCGAAGTTTTAATCTGATTTGTTCTAAGACTTCTGGATCAAGTTCAGCCATATGACTTTTAACAGGAAAATGCCACTCACGGATTTTGTCCATCAGCGCCAGTGGAGTCATACCGATCTCTTTAGCAAACTCAAATACTTTTGGATTGGCCACGAATATTTATCCTTCCCTTTATACAATGGTTCTACAAACGACTTATTTACTCTTCTTTTTGAAGCTTTTGTAATTCTTCTTTTAATCTTTGATCAGCTTGTTCCTTAGCTGATGCATTTGGTTTAGTTTCTTTACTTACTTGCGCTGGCTTAGGAACAGGCGTACCTTCCTTTTCATATCTTTCAATAAGATCTTTGGCTGATTGGATCAGTTTATCAGCCTTTTCTGGATCTTCATAACCAGGAATACCCATCACCTCTTGAGTAGCTGCTGAGCACAAGGCCTGAAATGAACCAAAACCAGATTGAAAAATATTTTGCGCCATTGTTTGTGTCATCCCAGGAATCAACATCAAATTAAAAATAGCTTCCGCTGTTCTTGATGACGCCACAGCATCGGAAATAATATCAATTCTCCAGCCTGTAAGTTTGGCCGCTAGCCTCACATTCACGCCTCTTTTCCCAATCGCTAAACTTAATTGAGTATCTGGAACGACAATTTCAATTTCTTTATTTGTCTCATCTAAAAAAACTCTAGATATTTCTGCTGGAGCTAAAGCATTGCATACAAATCTGGTAATGTCTTCATTCCAAGGAACAATATCAATTTTTTCACCTTTTAGCTCTTGCACAATATTCTGAACTCGACTTCCCTTCATCCCCACGCAAGCGCCGACAGGATCTACAGATGAATCATTGGATCGAACAGCAATCTTAGCTCTCACTCCCGGTTCTCTGGCTGCAGATAAAATCTCAACAATTCCATCATAGATTTCGGGAACTTCCATTTCAAAAAGCTTTATTAAATACTCTTCACTCGCCCTTGACATAATAATTTGTGGACCCTTGGTTGTTTGACGGACTTCCATCAAAAACCCTTGGATTCTATCTCCTGGCTTATACTGCTCTCCTGGAATTTGCTCTCGAGGAGGAATGTGAGCCTCTGTTCTGCCGAGGTCCACGATCAAAGAGCCTCTCTCTACTCTACGAGCAATACCTGAGGCCACTTCCCCTTTTCGTTGTTCAAATTCACTAAAAATAATATCACGCTCAGCATCTCTAACTTTTTGCAAAATAATTTGCTTGGCTGTTTGAGCAGCTATGCGACCCAAATCACCCACTTCCATCTTAATCCCAATGGAATCATTAAGCTGAGCTTGTGGATCCAGTTTTTTAGCCTCTTCTAGAGGTATTTCAACCTCCTCATCAATAAACTTTTCCTTTTCAACAACTTCTTTGAATTCAAATAATTCGACTTCCCCAGAATCTTCATTATAACTAGCTTCAATTTCTCTATAGGTTCCAAATTTCTTTCTGGCTGCCGTTAACAAGGCATCACAAACAGCATCAACAATAATTTGCTTTTCAATACCTTTATCTTTTCCAACGGCTTCAATAACTTTTGATAAATCAGTAAAAATATTTTCTGCCATAGTTCCTCTTCCTAATTTTCTATTTATGTTTTTTCTTATTATTTTTTTCTAATTCAAAAACGACTTTGGCTCTTTCTACAGCTCCCAAGGGGATTTTCAACTCCCCCTCAGGTACAGTAAAAAAAAGCATTTTATCGTCAAAAGCACTTAATTGGTGTTCTACAGTTTTTGTCTTTTTCCAACGCTCATACCCCACACCCAAATTTTCTAAGGCTGTATTCGTTTTAATTCTAACTTTTTTTCCAACCGCCTTTTTAAAATGCCACTCTTTTTTAAGTACTCTTTCTAATCCAGGAGTGGAAACTTCAAGCTGGTAATGCTCCCCTGGTATTATATTTTCGACATCTAGAATTAAACTCATCCCCTTAGAAACATTTTCACAGTCTTGAATGCTGGCTTGTGGTTCTCTATCTATATAAATTCTCAAAACTCTTGAGGAAAACTCAATATCATAAAGGATACAACCTTCTCTGATGGCTATATCCGACGCTAAATCTTCAACTTTTTTAAGCCAGCCATTGCGTTCATGGCCTTCCACCGTATCGTCTATGGTATCATCTGTAACTTCATCTGTAGTTTCGTCTGTGAATTCAACTATGAACTTATTTGTAATTTCAATTTCAAAATTATCGGACATTGAGACCCCAAAAAATAAAAAAGTGGGTATTTACCCACTCCGTCATATGTCCTAACAAATGTTTTGGTTATAATCAAGCCGTAATCATCTATATCTTATTATAGAAATAGATGAAGGCGCTTCCTCCGTCAGAATAGTACTTTTTTCTTATTGCCTTTATATGAAAACCAACTCTCTCATACAGTTTTATGGCACCTTGATTTTTTTCATGCACCTCAAGCCACCACTGGTTAACGTGACTGTTTGTGTCAATCAAAGCCCTTAAGGTTTGAAAAACAACCTCTGAATGAGTGCCTTTACTTTTGATTAATAAATAAATTTCAGCCTCTGGCAGAATTTCTTTGTATAAAACAAATACTTTTAGAGCGGTGTCTTTACAAGAAAATCCAGCGACAGAGCCAACCTCTCTTTTTAGTTCACTCAATATCTGTTCCGTCGTCCAATTGAATCCAAATAACTTCTGATCGCCCCAAGTGGCTAGCAAGTTTTTAACATCTTCCATAGAATTTGGCTCATTAAATATTTTGTAAGGTCCTAGGTATTGAGAAGTATTATGTTTCACCTGTAGAAATTGTCCTTAATGAGAATAATTTTTGACCTTATATTTTTTCTTAATAACTTCAAACCAGACAGTTAATCTTTCCTCCAGCTGTTGTTGAGTTAAGAATGTCTTAATATTTTCTTTAAACTGAGAAAAGGCTATTTGACCAAACTTCAGTCTGTTTTTTTCAAAATATTCTTTGGCTTCTTGATCAGAAATAAATCCTTTCATCGAATCAGACTTTGTTTTAATAAACTTTTTTGCTATGATCTTTCTTTTTAAGAATTTCTCAAATTCCATTTGTGAAACCTGAAGTCTTTTCCAATCAGAATTGTTTATTGTTTTTTTTGTTATTCTTTCTGAAATTTCTTTAAATTCTTCTTCGCTGATTTGAGTCATTTCGAAAACTAAGGATTCATTCCAGACAACAATTTCTAGCAAAACTTTAGTGACCTCTGAATTAAATTTAGAATCGTCAATAGCGATAAGTTTTATCTCCTTATCTTCCCCTAATGCTTTTTCTAATAAATTAACTATCTGAACTTCTCTTGAGGTGACCGTTTGATCGCCAGCAACTCCAACTATTTTAGAAAGCACCATTGGAGGTGCCTCTGTTATTTTAGCAGTACTTATGTTTATTTTTTCTGTTTTAGAAGACGGCGTTTCCTCAGTTTGAGCGCCCTGAGCTAAACAAGCAAAAAAACAAAAGCCAATGACACGAATCCCATAACCAAGATAATAACCTTCCATGATTAAAGACTACCAAGACCAGCAGCAAAGGCCAATGAATTTCTTAAAACTCAACCTTAGCACTCACACTTAATAAGGAAGCATTTAATTGCTCCAAGGGAGTCCCATAATAAGGCTGATAAACAAATGCTGAATTATCTTTTCTTGAAGATAAGTTAAAGAAATACCGATAATCCACGCCTAAAGTAAATTTGTGATTAAATACAATATCCGCACCAACATTAAGACCCAAATCTACCGCATGAGAATTTGTACTTTCACTATTGTTATTGTAATTATTGTTATAATAACCATTGTTGTAATAGTTGTTATAGCCGTAATTTTTATTACTCCAAGCATAGGTTCTGTAAGTATATTGCATCAGCCCGCCCAAAAATGGTTTCACCATCCCAGTGAACATAAAGTATTTTAACCCTAAAGAAGCTGCATATTGATTTACATCCATATTAGGAGCTGTAAATCCATTGTTGTAAACCGGATTCATATTGTAATTTGAAAAAATAAAAGAACCCTCCACGGAATAGGCCTCATCGTACTTAGTTCCAAATGTAGCTCCTAAGGAATAATTACCACGCACATTGCTAGCGTCTGGATAATCTGGAATCCCCACCAAACCCGTAAAGTATTTTTGTTCTATAGAGGTTACCTCTGCCTCCTGCTCCGCCTTGAGTGCCGATTGAATCTCATTTTTTATTGTCTCTCGTGATAAACTCTCATGGTCTTCTTTATCTGAACTAGCTACCACAGGGACCGGAGTTGGTTGGACAATTTGCACAGGAATAGGCTGAATCACTGCAGGTGGCTGTTGCACCTGTTGTGATAGCGGGGATAATATTGGCTGCTGCTGCGAGTTTAGCGTTTGTTGCTGGTTATTCAGCTGCTCAAATTTACTTCCGAACAAAACGTCAGCTCGTCGTTTTTCGTCTTCCAAACGTGAAGTTTCTAATTTTTCAACGATCTTCGTCTCTGTCTGAGCTTCCGCATCTACTCGGGATTTCCTCATTTGCTCTGCCTTGGACTCAACCAAAGGAGAAGCTTCAACGAAAGTTGTCGGCTGTTTTTGAACTATTGTACCTTGTGATGTATTTTGCGACTGTTGCAACTCGTTATTGTTCGAAGCCACAGCTGATGAGGAAGGTGTGGCCTGATTGACAATGTAAATAGGCTGGGGAGCCTGAATGTTTTGAGTAGGAACCGTTTGTCTTCTTTGAGTTGATACACTTCTTGCGCCATCCCTGTGTTGTTTGGTTTTTACCGGCTCGGCGTACAACTGATCTAATTCAGAATCCACTTCGTTATCTAATGCCGAGCCCTGCCCAAAACCCACCCCTGGGAATATGAAAAGGACCGCAAGGATAAATAAAAACTTCATAAAAACTCCTCGAGGTTAATTTTTCTTCCGTTTTGCATAACAGCAATCTTTGCGCCAATAAAACTCAAAAGCTCTTGAATTTATTAACCTATTGAATTGAATAATCTTTCAATGTAATTGCCCTAATTTTAGGATGACCCTGGTAGATAAAAAGGTGAGGGAATTTAAGGCGCACCATGAAAATTTTTCTTGAATTGCCTAGTTGATTTTTGTACAAAGGTGATTACTTTAGCGTTCGTCTTTATCCTAAGGCCCTGTGGTGGAATTGGTAGACGCGCTGGACTCAGACCGCTGACCTCATAAAAAGTCAGCATAACTTGAGTGCCCTTGGGGAAACCCTCGGAGTAGAACCGCCCAAATTCGGTGAAGGCTTATCTAAGTAAAATTAGACTGCTAACGCCGAGCCAAGCCTTAGAGAGAAATCTCTTCGGAAGGTGTAGAGACTAGACGAGCGGGACCTAAAACGGTTGCGAAAGCATCCTCTACGGTCAAGGCATAGTCCAGACCACAAACTCTCAATTGAGAGCTGGTGAAAACCAGAGTGGTAAGAAAATCCAGTGTCCGTAAGGACGTGGGAGTTCGATTCTCCCCGGGGCCACCATTATTCAAGCAACTCGAAATTGTGTCCACAAGATTTTTCGAGTGCTCACTACTTTCGGTTCTTTCGTAATGAAAGAATCTGGTCTTAGTAGTTAGGGGATCTACAGCTCCCGTGATAGGGTTCGATAGATTTTGGGTTCCTACAATTCTCATCGGTAACTATACAAAATAAAGGACTTACGTATTGCCCCAAGCTATTCATCTTTGTGAAACTTATAAGAAAACCACCATTAATACGTTGTCCTCTAGTCGAAGAATACTGAGAATTTGCATTATTTGCGATTATGGACCCACATTGATCAGGAGTCATAGAGTAAGAGTGTCCTGAAAACAATAAGGTGATTAATGCATATAATATGGCTAATGAGTAATTATTTTTTTTCATAAATGCTCCTTTGTTAGATAGATACCGCTTCAAAGCTGTTGGGATTTATTTCCCATGGATTTCAACCAACGATATTTACAGATAACAATATAAAGTAATACATTTTGAATTTCTAGTGTAGAGATTTAGTCAGTTTAGGTTGTAGAGTGTAGAAGTTCTCTACGTTCTTTTGGCTGTAAAGCCGTTCTAAGTTCATTTTTTATTACTTGTGACAAAAAATGTGCATTTGGGCAACCAGAATAAACGCGGGTGCTGTTCGATGGAATACTCTTAACCTTATCACGAACTATACTTTCAGCTTTTGGTCTTATAGTTGGCTTCCAAATCTAGGTGGGATTTTTAAGTGGACATTTAGTTTTATTGTTTAAGCTTCTACACACTGTTGTGAACGCGGTTATAATCTAGAAATAGATTTTTTTTCATTCATGGAAAAAATGAGATGATCAATTTTATAGTAAAGAACTTGCGTATTGTTTTTTGTTTTAAGAAAAAGTTGGTTCATTTCTTTATTGATTTTGGAAAACTGATAGCTCCAATGACTGTATTTATTTCGAGCTGTATCAACAAACCTATCGATTCGTTCTAGAGCTCGCAGTTGGGAACTGTTTTTTATCAAACTTTTCTTATTCTGATTAAAGCTAATAACCTCTTTTGAAAGAAGCTCATTCAATTTGTTATTCTGAAATTCGAAATTATCCAAATCAGATTGCTCTAGCACTTTTAGCTTTTCCAAATAGGATATGCTAGCGTTAATGTCTTTTAGTATTTGAATGTTTTCTTTCTCTCCAGGTTTGGCAAAAAATAATTCTCGCAAGAAAGTGTATTTTACTTGATAAGCCGATTTTAAATCTTCCAAATTCTTTTTTTGTTCACTGACATACTTCTGTGAGATTTGTACGAGCTGATTTAATTTTTTGTTTTGGCTTACAAAAAAATAACCAACCCCCAATGCAACAATTAAAATTAAAATGGCAACTTTTTTTACCACCATCTTCTGACCATTCTTATGACGTGTGAGCCTCTTTCAGAAATATACAAATTCCCATCATCATCAAAGGCAATTCCGTGTGGTTGATTGAGTTGAACGGATGTTCCAGCTTTTAATTCATGCTCAAGCCCTAAGGAAGAGCCTCCTCGGTTTGCATTTGAAGGATTGGACCCCACGATACGATTCATATTACCAAGAGAATCACCCCTATCAAAACAATAAACCCCATGTCCGCCTGTATTTGGATCCAACCAATGTGAATTGCTGATGGTTCCTCCACTGGTAACACACACCCATTTGCTGCTAAAGGCCGCAATTCCGTTGATCCTCGCCGTCGTGCTAGCAGGAGCAATTGACCAAAGAGTGGAGGTTCCGACGATGCCAGCACCTTTCCCTATGGCATTCCCTGCTGCAAAGCTTACCTGAGAAGCACCTGTATTGGCGTAATGTATTTTTCCAATGGATTGATTGTGACCTTCCGTAAAGAAAAAGTTACCTGGATTCATAGGGTCCATGACCATTTGCATGGGATAAGTTAGTAAGGTGGAATTCGTGCTGTTATCACCATTACTGACTCCATCAGCAGAACCTGCTGTTCCACAACGGCCTATAAAATTAGAAACCGTGTTTGTGGGATCTATTTTAACAATGCAGTGATTTGAAAAATCTGAAACGTACAAATTGGTTCCGTCATTTACTAAACCTACTGGGTTATTGAGAGCTGTATTTAATCCCGTCTGATCAAGGGTGATAGCGCTCTGACAACCCAAAGAATAATCACCAACTATGTTATTTATTTTTTGCGATTGAACATCTTCTCCAAATATAGTTTTGGTTATTGAGGGATCTCTGTTGTATGCCCTGATGGCACAGGTAATATTGGCACCAGCACCCACATTGTTTCCGGATACGGTAGAATCAGCAAACAATAGAAAATCCATTGGAGTGGCGCCCGTCTTTTTATACAACGTCATTTGTTGAGGCCCCCCTAGGAGCATGGCATACTGATCTTCACTTGGAACCGTCATGTCTCCTCGACCTCTTCCAAGATAAGTTTCAAAACTGCCCTTCAATAGATTTACCTTTCTTATTCGCCCATTTCTCATGTCAGAAACAAATAGAGAACTTGAAGAGGATTCAAAAATAATATCCGTTGGTTGCTCAAAAACCGCATCTGTTGCCGGAACTGGAGCGTCCCCGTACCAACCAAATTTAGCTCGTCCAGATCCAAGCATCGTACCTAAAATGGCATTATCAGCTCCGCTGGTTACGCGCATTTTTCTCATTCTCCAGTTAGAGACATCACCGAACAGCAAATAGTCCTTAGTGCTATCAAACATAACTCCCGCAACATTGTAAAATCTCGAACTCACACCTGTCTTAGAATCGCCATTAAAAGTGCCAGAACCACTGACTCCTGCGATCGCTTTTTGTTCATGATAAAGGCCTGTAGATGTGGCATTACTTCCTAGGCTCGTACCACCTATAGACTGAGTGAGTGTCGTTCCTCCAGAACTATCATTGTTATTGATATAGGTAGTGATATGATAATCCCAACCGGAGATGAAAAATCCTAAGATATTGCTTCCAGAATAATTTACTGCTAAACCATAGCCATTCCTAAACTGAGCTACTCCTGCTGATCCTGCTAGATAGGCTTGAGAATTTCCACCTATCGTTGCAGGATTTCCATAGAGAGTTCCAACTTTTCCAGGAGGAACAATGGTAGTTCTTGCGAAATTGACAAATCCTTCTGAGTAGGAAGTGGCCCCTCCACTATAAGTTAGACTGTCTATTGGAGTACCTGAACAGGTCGTATCAGACTTTGCATAAAAATTTCCGCCATTTTGAGCATAAAAACGTATTTGAGTCCCAGCTGTAGGGCTCGCGGGTGCGTTTGAAGCATTAGCTGGAGTGATCCAAACTCGAGTACAATCTTGAAAGTGAAAAGAATTGGTTGAGGTAGCAACTAGAATTTTTTGAGTCGTCGTTGTGGGAGTCGCAACGGTGTAATTAGAAAGAGTCCCCGAAGTCACACCTGTTGCTGTTGCTGTTAAGGTGTAGGTATTATTGGCAGTTGACTTAGCCCAGACTTCTATTTCTCTTTGTCCTGTAGTAATCGTATAGTTGGTTGTTAAGGAACCACTGGCAAGACAGGTAGCCTCATTAGCATAGAAATTGACATTGGCTGGAGCCGCAGACATGGTAATTCCCACATCAGAACCAAATATAGAAGCCAGATTACCTGCATTTTGTAGTTGAATTCGTAAGGGGATACAATGACCATTTCCAACATAAGAAGTAGCTCCATTACTTGGTCCATTGATAACCACTTTTGTAGCTACATTTAAAGACGCATTAGCGGATTGTAACTTTCCTGAAGTTGAAAGTCCTGTAATACTTCCTCCACTATTTACATAATCAGTTACGACAAAAGTGGTTGCGCTTGAAGTGGCTCTACCGTTAAAGAAAGACAAGGAAGTGGCTCCACGATTGAAAACTCTGAGATGTCCTTCATGCTCAGTCCAATAGATATTATTGTTACTATCAATATCTATGGCACGTGGTCTTGAAGTCCTAGCCTCTAGGAGAGGATCTCCATTTTCCCAACCGTCACCAAGAACTCCACCAGGCCCTAGCTTCCCAACTACCAAATAGGTCTTACCGTAATTTACCAAGTCAGACGGATTTGTAATATTCACTTTTTTAATGCTATGGCGACAACCCATATAGAGATAAATTGTTCCGCTTTCATTTACCACTTTCAGACCCGAAGCATCGTAGCACATCTGTGAAGTCCCTACGGCACCCGTTGTAGAGTTCGCAGCCGTTGCGTTGCTGGCAATCGCATTATCACTTACTCTCCCCACGAAACTTTCTGAAACTCCATCCTCTTTAATCACGACAACACGGTGGTTGGTAATGTCTGCCACATAAGCACGTCCATTATAGTAAGCAATTTGTCTTGGACCATTGAGCTTAAAAGGATCCGTTGAAAGTAGCATGTTCGGAGTCAAACCAGAGGCCCCAGCACCAGAAATAGTGACAATTTTTCCATGCGGAATGCTCTTTCCAAAACGAGTCACATCATCACCGGATGTTGTTCCTCGATTATAATAAAACACAGCGTTTGAATTGTAATCCGTAAATAAAATATTATTTCCGTCCAAGGCAAAATCCCAAGGTTGAAACCTCATCTTAGTCATATCATCTTCTGGAAGTCGGTCCGCCCCAACTCCTGCTTGGCCAACAAGAGTGCAAACTTGTCCGCCCTTGGCCGAAACAGAAGCACTGTACAACGTATTACATTCTGTTGAAAACATGTTGATGTTGATAGTCCAAGTTTGTTCAACGGTTTCAACGCCATCGGATATGACTGCCGTTAAGTTGAGATTGCCTAATTTCGTTTCATCATAATTAGGGGAGATAGTTGCCGTCGAATAAGATTTATCTCCAGCTACTGTATATCCAATGAATGAGTCTCCTCCGGAAGGCAATTGCTGACCATTTAATTTCCAATAATATTGTAAGTTTGTTGAGTCGCCAGAATCCTGATCCGTTCCATATATTTTAACCTGCAGTGATGAAGCATAATTCATTTTGATGTTTCCACTGGGAGTAAATGAAGCACTGTCAAGCCACATTTGGATGCCTGTTCCACTCGTTCCCGCCGCCGCTGTATTAATTTGAGGAGGACGATTTCGTTTTAAGCTCCAAGTGCATGTTTGAATATTGCTGTATTTATCTATGACTTCAACAACAAGACTTCGGGTGCCGATAGCCCAAACATGGTCAGGAATCTCAGAAGTATAAGTATTCGTAGAGTTCGTTGACACTTTAACTTGAGCTGCCGTAAGCCCTGAAAGAGTTGTTCCATCTTCCTTCCATCGGTAAGTGATGTCTGGTCCTGTCGCAGAAACAGTAAATGTTTTGATATCGTAAGTAGGTGTACTGGAATACTGAGATAACAAGGTGACAGATCCTTGTACTGGGGTACAAGCTTGAATTTGAACTGTTGCAGGATCTTTTATATTTAAATTCCATTGGCAAAATCCAGTGTCCCAGCCATCATAAAAATTTGCTGTTACTGATTGTCCAGAACCAAGAACACCAATCGTCGGGTTCAAGGTTGCAGAGGAAGTATATCCAGAACTAGAGATGCCTGAAAATAAATCTGGATAAGCATTATTTAGTTTCCAAGAAAAGCTGACAACATCATTTTCTGAATCTGTTGCCGAGCATGATAATGCTAAAGAAGAGTTGTACAATATTTCATTTCCTGTTGCCGCAGGGGTTTGTCCAGAAAGACAAGAAGGAGGTGTGTTCTTAACAATACTCCATGTTCTTGTTGCTGACACACCAACGCCATTACTTAAGGTTGCTTCAAGAGTGTTCGTTGCACCTAAAGCCCCGTTTAAAGAAGCTAGGTCATATAAATTTCCTGAACCAACGGATGTCCCATTGAGCGTCCAAGAAATAAGACAACCTGAATCATTGGGAATCACTCCATAGGTTGTCGTGATATTGTTTTGAACTGAAACCCGCTGTGTTGAGCCAGAAGGAAATGAGGAAGAAACCAGACAGTTATTAAATACCATTGAATCCCAGTTAAAATCTACGGTATCCGTTCCATCATTGATAGAAGCGGTCACAGTTCTAGATCCAGTGTAACTGTTGCTAAAATTAAATCGTTCTTGAAATGGATTCACTGCAGATAAAGTGGTATGGGTGATGGGTGGCGAAAGAGAGGCTAAATCCGTCCCGTTGATTTTCCAAGTTACAGTTAAAGGATCCGAATCAACATCTGTCGTATTCGCTGAAAAATTGTAGTCAGTATTTATCGAAAGGTTTAAAATGCCCGAAGCTGAGGGAGCTTGAACCGCCGTAGGCAAACTATTTCTCTTAATGGACCAAGTTGTTGTTGTTGTCGTAGCCCCGTTACTCACTGAGGCTTGTAAAATGTTGTTGCCTGTTGAAAAATCTCCGGAAGCAAATGATTTAAATGAAGTCGTACCACTGATAGGTGTCCCATTGACACTCCATGATACTGGACATCCTGCTGTACTTGTTGTTATGCTATACAAGCTTCCGACAACATCATTAGCTTTTATTTTGATAGTCGTTGCATTCGAGGGAGCGAAACTTGTTAAAGTGCAATCTCCAGTGACGGTAACTGCCCAAGAGCAAGCGATACTATCATAGCCATCATCTACATAGAGGGAAACAATGTTGTTTCCCACATTCGCAATAGTAGGTGTAAACTGGGAAGAGCTTAATGATGAGGTATTTCCTAAATTTAATAATGAAGCACTTGCCGCTCCATTTAGCTTCCATGAAAAATTAAAGGTATCCCCAACATCACTATCAACCACTGTGGATTGAAAAACCTGAGAACCACTTCCCTGGGTCATAGATAAAGTGGTGCTTGAAGGATTTAAGACTCCACAAGCAGGAGGCGAGTTTTTGACTAAATTCCAAGTTCTAGTCACTGTGCTTCCTAGTCCATTTGAAACTGTGGCAACCAAAGTATGATTGGTTCCGCTAGACAGAAGAGCGTTACTTGAGACCAAATTATAAAGTGTGCCTGTTCCTACATTAGTTCCATCAATGGCCCAATTAACAGTACAGTAACCTGGGAAATTCGGAGTCAAACTAAAGGAAATAGTTTGACTCGTTGAGGAAGCAAATCTTCGATTTGTCAGATGGTCCGGTGAGGAAGAAGAAATATCACAGGCCGGAAGTACTTGAACTGGCCAACTGCAAGCAGTGCTCTCGTATCCATCTGAAATCTCCACTCCAATGCTATTGGCTCCCACCTGCGGAGACGTGGGAATAAAAGAAGCATTCGCCGTATTTCCTGAATTAGCAGGGGACAATATTGAAGTGGCGACGCTTTGGCCATTTAATTTCCATGAAAATGTTAAAGGATCACTATTCAAATCTGATGAAGTTAAACTCAAGGATAAATTTTGACTGATACCAATAGTTTGCGTGGAAAGATTACTTGGTGTCATCACTCCACAAGATGGAGGCGAGTTCTTTACCACCGTCCAAGTCTGAGAGCTTTGACCTGTAGCACCCGTTACAGAGGCCGACAAAATATTATTTCCAATAGCAAAAATTGAAGAATTTAAAATTTTTGAAGATTCCTTCCCCGTCAACGGAACACCATTTAGAGTCCAAGAAACTTCACACCCGGCAGTCACCGTCGAAACAGAAAAGCCATTCTGAGCACTACCATTAGATAATATTCGAATATTATTTCCAGCGACATCGGGAACCTTTGTAGTTATAGAGCAATCTCCTGAGACTTTTGGAGTCCAAGAACAAGATACCGTATCATAACCATCACTGATTTCGGCCTTCACATTTTGAGTTCCCCCGTTCTCAGACTGAGGTCTAAAACTGATTTGAGAAGCCGTGGGAGAAGAAATAATTGGCACCAACAAAGTATCATTTTTTGAACCGTTGTATTTCCAAGCAAACTGCAAAGATTCCCCATCCATATCTTGACCTTGGACAGTAAGTTGCAATTCGGAACTAGCTGCTACCGAAGGCGATAAGTTGGAAGGGGTTTGTGAGTTACATGTAGGTGGGTTATTCTTGGTCACTGTCCATTCAAACGACTCAGTCCCAGAGTCATTCTTGACATTCACTTTAACTACGTTCGAACCTGGTTTAAAATTGGATGAGTCAATATCTGCAATCAGTCCTGTTGAAGTTACCGCCACATCATTAATTAAATATTCAGCTTTACAGCTTTCAGCATTTGTTTGAACGATGAATTGATTAAGTACACCTGCCGTTGAAGCGACTTTAAATGTATCCTTTTCAGGCCTTTTAGATATGATTTTACATGCAGGATCATTTCCATTTCCACCGGCTTCGAGCAAGGCAAAATCACTTCCTCCGCTATTTCGATTGCAAGATGATAAATAGACTACAAACAGGGAGTATGTTAATAGCTTAAATTTAATGTTCATAAGAGTAAACGATCTCATCTTGATACTTGTCGGAAGATTTAGCCTCTTACTTTAATGAAATTCTGTTTAGCCAGATATATCATTTCTAGACTTTTGATGCGTAATGATTTTCAACACCTGCACCGATGTCTCAAATGAGGAAAAAATGAAGAAATATTTTTTTTATTTGTGGATTTTCGTTGTCATGAATTCATGTTCCAGTGGAACTATCAAAGTGGAAAGCTTGCCGGAAGGCGCTGAAATATTTATTTCTGTTAACGGACAAATGCCGCGTAAAGTTGGGGTCACGCCTTTGGTTGTTCAAGAGTCTCAAATTAACTCTGGAAACGAGTCATTTCAAATATCAGTTTCTAAAGAAGGCTTTCTAAGTGAAAATATTCTTGCCCCAGGGTCCATTTTCCCTCGTTCATCTACAGTCCAAGTTAAGCTCAAAGAAATCAACACTGGTAAAAAAGTGGGTCAGAATGATGATAGCTTGCAGAAAATAAGTTCTTCAATAGCTCAAATTGTCGATAATATTAAAAACAAAGAATATGATTTGGCAGAGAAAAACCTTGTCAATCTTCAGTCTCAGTTTCCCTCGGTATCTACCATTTACGAACTACTTGGCAATGTCTTTTATTTAAAAAAAGACCTCGCCAAAGCCCACGGATTTTATAAAAGAGCTCTCGATTTAAATCCTAACAACTCGGACACAAGCAGAATGATCCAAAAAATTGAAAGTATCAGATCTGATCTAAGGTCACCAGCATCGAATGGAGGCATCTGATGAGTCTTTTTCCAATTGGTCTACTCATAGCACTAACAGCGTTTATTTCTGCAATCATACACTTAAACCAAAGTGTAACCAGCTACTTTGATTTGGTAGCATTGTTTATTGTTTTTGGTGGAACCACATCTGTGGCTGTTGTTCTCATACCTTGGGACATTAGAAAAGATGTAATACATGGACTTAAAGATTTACTTAAGGGTGACAAATCAAATTTTAAACTCGTATTGAATGATTGTATTGATGTTTTAAAGAGAACACCTGTCAATTATGAAGGCCCCATCAGTTACTTGTACCAACAAATTCTAAAAGATGGTCTAGAAATGATCCAATTAAATATTGATCCTTCAAGGATTCATTTGATTCTTCAGGAACGATTACATCATTCATCCAAAAGAAGAAAAAAAATGGCAAATGCCATACGTAGCTTAGCGAAATATCCTCCTGCCTTTGGACTCATGGGAACGGTACTTGGGCTTGTCAATGTGATGAAGGGTGTGTCCAACGGAATGGATGGAAAGCAAACTGCAATGGAAATGGCTTTAGCTCTTGTGGCTACAATGTACGGACTTATTGTTTCAAATTTGATTTTAAACCCTGCCGGAGAATTAATACTCAAAAATATTAGCCATGAAGAAGGCTTTGGAGAAATTGCTATCTCTACGATTCAGTTGATGGCAGAAAAATCATCATTGTTAGAATCAGTAGAACTTCTGAATTCCTATGTCCCACCTGACCAAAG
>WBZM01000989.1_pt1 | contig 32157 bp, 12 predicted proteins | sample 5204271 | NCBI WGS metagenome assembly WBZM01 (sample SAMN12344346, study PRJNA552823) | activated sludge metagenome | biome: Activated sludge suspended growth; feature: Nitrification reactor; material: Wastewater; isolation source: activated sludge from nitrification reactor of wastewater... | reverse complement strand
GCGCCGGACACCGAGCGGGTGCTGATGGCCCATCCCTGGCCCGGCAACGTGCGCGAGCTGCGCAACGTGGTCGAGCACAGCGTGATCATGGCGCAGGGGCATCTGGTGATGCCCGACGACCTGTTGTTGGCCCGTGTCGCCAGTGCCGCGCCCTCCGAGCCGTCGCGCGAGGCGCTGCCGCCGACCGATGCCCCGGGCGCGGCAGTGCCCGCCTCCGGCGCGCGCGCGCCGCTCGAGGACGCGGGCACCCTGCCCGAGATGGAGCGGCAGATGCTGTTGCGGGCGTTGCAGAGCCACCGCTGGAACGTGACCCGCGCGGCGCGGGCGCTGGGGGTCTCGCGCGACACCTTGCGCTATCGGATCGAGAAGTTCCAGCTGCGTCCCGACTGACCGCCCAGGCCGCCGCGACCCCCGTGCCGCGGGCCCGCCGGGTCAGGGGGCGCGCAGTGTGTCGATCAGGCGATCGAAGGCCGCGTCGTCGCGGCCAGTGTTGTCGTAGCGCACCAGTTCCGGGTACTGCTCGGGCGGTGGCACGAAGCGGCGCGTGCGATAGGCGTCCCAGTGCGCGAGCTTCCAGGCGTCGCGCGGATCATTGCGATGCCGGATGCGCGCCAGGGCCTCGGCCTCGTCCAGATCGACCCAGACGACCCGGATCGTCGTGCCCGCGGGCACCGGATAGGCACGACCGTCGTGCAGGGTGTGCGCGCGGACTTCGCGCGAGAAGGGCCCCACGGCCAATACGTTGACGCCCAGCGCGAGGTTCTCCCGGGCGACCTCCACCAGGCCCGAATACTCCTGGTCGCGCAGGTTGTCGAGGTAGGTGGGGCTGTCCCGGTCGTTCGGGTCGCCCGTCAGCAGGCCCATCACCCGCGCGGAAAACGCGCCGTACAGCGTGTCCTTGTCGAGCAGGCAGAAATTCTCGCCGGTGGCCGCGTGCAGGCGGCCGACCGCGCGCCGCGCCAGCGTCGACTTGCCGGTGCCCGCGTGACCGCAGAAGTAGATCAGGCGGGCCATCGGTTCAGGGCTGTTCGCCGCGGGCGACCGGTCGAGCCGGGTCGGCGCACCATTCGCTCCAGGAGCCCGGATACAGCGCGCCGGCCGGCAGCTGCGCCACCGACATCGCCAGCAGGTTGTGGCAGGCGGTGACCCCGGAGCCGCACTGGTGCACGAGGCCGGCCGGATCGCGTCCGGCGAGCAAGGCGGCGAACTCGGCACGCAGCACCGGCGCGGGCTTGAAACGCCCGTCGGGGCGCAGGTTCTGCGCGAACGGGCGGTTCAGCGCGCCCGGGATGTGGCCGGCCACCGGGTCCATCGGTTCGGTCTCGCCACGGTAGCGTTCACCGGCCCGCGCGTCGATCACGCACAAGGCCGTCGAGCCGATCGCCCCGAGGATCGTCGCCGCGTCGACGGTGCTCGTCAGCGGCTCGCCGGCGGCGAAATCGCCAGGCGCCGGCGTGGCGGGTGTGTCCACGCTGACCGGCAGGCCCGCGGCCTGCCACGCGGGCAGGCCACCGTCGAGCACCGCGACGCTGTCGTGGCCGAGCCAGCGGGCCAGCCACCACAGCCGGGCCGCGTACATGCCGCCCTGGCCATCGTAGGCGACCAGCATCTGGCCGCGGCGCAGCCCCAGTCCGCGCAGACGCGCCGCCAGGGCCTCGCGATCGGGCAGCGGATGCCGGCCGTTGCGGCCGTTCTTGGGGCCGGCGAGGTCGTGGTCCTGGTGCAGGAAGTGCGCGCCGGGAATGTGCGCGGCCGCGTAGGCGTCCGAACCCGCGCGCGGATTCATCAGGTCATGCCGGCAATCGACCACCACGCAGCGGTCGATCGCGGTGGCCAGTTCTTCGGCGCCGATCAGGGGGGTGGCGCTCATGGGGCGGTGTACCCCATCTCGCGGCGGTAGAACTCGTGGAAGTGCTGCATGCCGTCCTCCATCGGGCTCTGGTACGGGCCGGTCTCGTTGACACCGCGCTCCATCAGGGCCCGCCGACCCGCGTCCATGCGCAACGCGATCTCGTCGTCCTCGATGCAGGTCTCCATGTACGCGGCGCGCTCGGCCTCGACGAACTCGCGTTCGAACAGGACGATCTCCTCCGGGTAATAGAACTCGACGACATTGGTGGTCTTCTGCGGGCCGCGCGGGATCAGCGTGGACACGACGAGCACGTGCGGGTACCACTCCACCATCACGTTCGGGTAATACGTGAGCCAGATCGCGCCGTAGCCGGGCAGTTGTCCCTGGCCGAAGCGCAGCACCTGTTCGTGCCAGCGCCGATAGACCGGCGAACCAGGGCGCTTGAGCGAATCCTGGATGCCCACCGTCTGCACCGAGAAACGTTCGGCGAACTTCCAGGACAGCGCGTCGCAGGCGACGAAGCGCCCCAGGCCCGGATGGAACGGCTCGACGTGGTAGTCCTCGAGGTAGACCTCGATGAAGGTCTTCCAGTTGTATTCGCACTCGTGGACTTCGACGTGGTCGAGCTGGTAGCCCGCGAAGTCGATCTCGGACGGCAGGCCCAGCCCGGCCAGGTCGGCGGCGACGTCGCGGGGTCCCTCGAACAGCAGTCCGCGCCAGTTCTGCAGCGGGGTGCGGCCCAGGTGCACGCAGGGTTGCTCCTCGAAGTGCGGCGCACCGAGCAGCTCGCCCTTGAGGTCGTAGGTCCAGCGGTGCAGCGGACAGACGATGTTGTCCGCCCGGCCCCTGCCGTTGAGCATGATCGCCTGCCGGTGGCGGCAGACGTTGGAGAGCAACTGCACGCCCTGCGGACCGTGAACCAGCACCCGGCCCTCGCGTTCGGCGGCCAGCGTGTGGTAGTCACCGACCTCGGGCACCATCAGCTGGTGCCCGACGTAGCCGGGGCCGGCACGAAACAGGGTCTCGATCTCGCGCTGGTAGAGCGCCTCGTCGAAATACGCCGTCACCGGCAATTGTGTGCGCGCCGGCGACAGGAAAGCACGGCGACCCAGATCCGACATCCCAAACCTCCCGGGCAAGCAAGCCGAAAAGCCGAACCAAGACCGGAGCGGCCGGTGAAAAACTGCACAATGTTGCAGTTTGTCGTGGCCGCCGCTGCGGAAAGGCGCGAAGCATACCCCAAACCCACAGGGGGGTCACGCCGGCCCGGGCGATTGCCCGGGTGGCCCCGCCACACCGCCGGCAGGGGCGCGCGCCGCGCAGTAAAATGGCCGATTCCGCTGCCCTCGGGGCAGACCCCACAGGACTGGACATGGCCAAGAACAGCCCGGTCGCCGCCACGGGCTCGGTGGCGTCCGACCCGCCCGAAGCGCCCCCGGCATCCTTCGAGTCGGCACTCGCCGAACTCGAGGAGCTCGTGCGTCGGATGGAAGAGGGCGAACTGACGCTGGAAGGGTCGCTGGCAGCCTACCGGCGCGGCGCGCAGCTGGTCGCGTACTGCCGGCAGGCCCTGGCGGCGGTCCAGCAGCAGGTGCGCATCCTCGAGGGCGACCTGCTGCGCCCGTTCGACGTCGACGGCGCGGTCGCGCCCACCGCCTGAGCGGCCGGCACGGAGCGGGCAGGGTGAGCGCGAACGTGGGTCTTCCGGCGTCGGACGCCGACTTCCAGGACTGGGTGCGGCGTCGAGGCGCGCAGGTCGAGCGCGCGCTGGAGGGCCGTCTGCCCGCTGCCGCCACGCCGCCGGCCTCGCTTCACGAGGCGATGCGCTACGCGGTGCTCGGGGGAGGCAAGCGGGTGCGCCCGCTGCTCGTCTACGCGGCCGGAGAACTGAGCGGCGCCAGCGAGGTCGCGCTCGACGCGGCGGCCTGCGCGGTGGAGTGCATCCACGCCTACTCCCTCGTGCACGACGACCTGCCCTGCATGGACAACGACGTCCTGCGTCGCGGCAAACCGACGGTTCACGTCGCCTACGGCGAAGCCACCGCGATGCTGGTCGGCGATGCCTTGCAGGCCTTCGCCTTCGAGGCGCTCGCGGGCGCCCTCGAGGGCGGCGCGAGCCCCGCCGCGGTCGTCGAGATGACCCGCGTGCTGGCGGCGGCCGCGGGCTCGGTCGGGATGGCCGGTGGCCAGGCGATCGACCTGCAGGCCGTCGGCACCCGGCTCTCGCGCGAGGCGCTCGAGGACATGCACCAGCGCAAGACCGGCGCGATGCTGGCGGCCTCGGTCCGGCTCGGCGCCGCCTGCGGACGCCCGCTGACGGGCGATCAGCGCACCTGGCTCGACGTGTACGCGCGCTCCATCGGCCTGGCCTTCCAGGTGGTCGACGACATCCTGGACGTGGTCGGCGAAGCCGCCACGCTCGGCAAGACCGCCGGCAAGGACGCACAGCAGGGCAAACCGACGTACGTCTCCGTGCTCGGCCTGCCGGCGTCGCGCCAACTGGCCGACGAACTGCTGGCGCGTGCCCGCCAGGCCACCGCGGCATTGGGATCGGGCGCCCGCCGCCTGGACGACATCGCCGGATTCATCGTGTCGAGGCAGTCTTGACCCACGGACAATACCCGCTGCTCGAGCGGATCGACTCCCCCCGCGACCTGCGCGCGCTCGACCGCCATCAACTCGGACAGGTCGCCCTCGAACTGCGCGCGTTCCTGCTCGAATCCGTCTCTCGCACCGGCGGCCATCTGTCGTCGAACCTGGGCACGGTCGAACTCTCGGTCGCGCTGCACTACGTGTTCGACACCCCGCGCGACCGCGTGATCTGGGACGTCGGCCACCAGAGCTATCCACACAAGATCCTCACCGGCCGGCGCGAGCGCATGCACACGCTGCGCCAGTTCGGCGGCATCTCGGGCTTTCCGCGCCGGGTCGAATCCGAGTTCGACACCTTCGGCACCGCGCACTCGTCCACCTCGATCTCGGCGGCGCTCGGCATGGCAGTGGCCTCTCGCCATCACGGCGAGAATCAGGGCGCGGGGCGCCGTCGGCACGTCGCGGTGATCGGCGATGGCGCGATGACCGCCGGCATGGCCTTCGAGGCGATGAACAATGCCGGTGTCACACCCGACATCGACCTGCTCGTCATCCTGAACGACAACGACATGTCGATCTCGCCGCCGGTGGGGGCCTTGAACCGCTACCTCGCGCGGCTGATGTCCGGACAGTTCTACGCGAAGGCGCGCGACGTCGGTCGCGCGATGCTCTCGCGCGTGCCGCCGGTGTTCGAGCTGGCCCGGCGCTTCGAGGAGCACGCCAAGGGCATGGTCGTGCCCGGCACGATGTTCGAGGAGTTCGGCTTCAATTACGTGGGCCCGATCGATGGTCACGACCTCGACTCGCTGATCCCCACGCTGCACAACCTGCGCGAGCTGCGCGGGCCCCAGTTCCTGCACATCGTCACCCGCAAGGGCCGCGGCTACAAGCTCGCCGAGGCCGATCCGGTGCTCTATCACGGCCCCGGCAAGTTCGATCCGGCCCAAGGCATCCAGACCCCGGCCACCCCGCCCAGGCCCACGTTCACCCAGGTGTTCTCCGACTGGGTCTGCGACATGGCCGCGGCCGACCAACGCCTGGTGGCGGTCACGCCGGCGATGCGCGAGGGCTCCGGTCTGGTCGAGTTCGAGAAGCGCTTTCCGCGCCGCTACTTCGACGTCGGCATCGCCGAGCAGCACGCGGTCACGTTCGCCGCCGGCATGGCCTGCGAGGGACTCAAGCCGGTGGTGGCGATCTACAGCACCTTCCTGCAACGCGGCTACGACCAGCTGATTCACGACGTGGCGCTGCAGAACCTGCCGGTGATGTTCGCGCTCGATCGCGCCGGCCTGGTGGGCGCCGACGGCGCCACGCACGCCGGTGTGTTCGATCTGGCCTACCTGCGCTGCGTGCCGAACCTGGTCGTCGGCGCGCCGGCCGACGAGAACGAGTGCCGGCAGATGCTCACCTCGGCGTTCCTGCACGACGGGCCCTCGGCGATCCGGTATCCGCGAGGCGCCGGGGTCGGTGCGAAGGTCGAGCGTGGGTTGACGCCGGTGCCGGTGGGCAAGGCCGAACTGCGTCGCAGTGGCCGTCGCATCGCGCTGCTGTCGTTCGGCACGCTGCTGGCGCCCGTGCTCGCGGCCGGCGAGGCGCTCGATGCCACCGTCGTGAACATGCGCTGGGTCAAGCCGATCGACACCGCGATGCTCAAGGAGCTGGCCCGCTCGCACGAGGCCTTCGTGACGATCGAGGAGCACGTGGTCGCCGGCGGCGCCGGTGCCGCGGTCGCCGAGGCGCTGGCCGCGGCCGGTCTGAGCCCGCGGCTGCTGCAGCTGGGCCTGCCCGATCGTTTCATCGACCACGGCGAACAGGCCCAGTTGCTGCGTCTCGAAGGGCTCGATGCCGGCGGCATCGAGCGTTCCGTTCGGGAACGTTTTCCCGACCTGATGTCCCTGTCGGACGAGCGGCTCGCCAGCGATGCCGGCTGAAAGACCTTAGGCTTGAGTTGTTTGCGAATCCCGATCGCCCCGGAGTCCCCATGAATACTCGCGACGCGCGCGCGCCCCTGAACGCCCCGATGCCCGATGTGCAGGGCAGCCATGACTCGCGGCGGCTGGCCATCCAGCGCGTGGGGGTCAAAGGGGTGCGGTATCCGCTCACCTGGCGCTCGGCCGATGGCGGCACGCAGCCGGCCGTGGGACAGTTCGCGCTGTACGTGCACCTGCCCGAGGACCAGAAGGGCACGCACATGTCGCGGTTCATCGCCTTGCTCGAGGACGTCGCGCGGGCCGATGCCGCGCCCCTGGACGTCGCCGGCGTGCGGGCCTTGCACGCGCGCATGCTCGGCCTGCTCGAGGCGCAGCGCGGCCGCTTCGAGATGGGCTTCACGATGTTCGTGCGCAAGACGGCGCCCGTGTCCGGCGTGCAAAGCCTGCTGGACTACGAGGTCTCGGTGGTCGTCGATGGCGACGCCGACGCGCCCGACGTCACCCTGACCGTGCTCACGCCGGTCAAGAGCCTGTGCCCGTGCTCCAAGAGCATCTCCGACTACGGTGCGCACAACCAGCGTTCGCACATCACGATGTCGGTCCGCACGCACGAGCCGTTGTCGCCCGAGGCCCTGATCCGCATCGCCGAGGAGGAGGCCTCCAGCGAGATCTTCGGCCTGCTCAAGCGGGTCGACGAGAAGTTCATCACCGAGCGCGCCTACGACAACCCGAAGTTCGTCGAGGACCTGGTGCGCGATGTCGCCGGCCGCCTGCGCGACCATCCGGCGGTGCGCTGGTTCGTCGTCGAGGCGGAGAACTTCGAGTCGATCCACAACCACTCGGCCTACGCGATGATCGAATCCCACCCGGCGCCCTGAGCGCGCGGGCCGGACATCGGTGATGCCGCGCCCGTCGCGGATCGCCCGCCACCTGGTGGCGATCGCGCTGGCGATCGCGGGCTTCGGCGTGTCCGCTCAGACAACCGCCCCGCGCAGCACCGGGGCGGCGCTGTTCCAGATCACCCCGCTGGACACCGGCCGGTTCGATCTCGACCTGGCGATCGACGAGCTGCGCCGCGAACCCCGGGTCTCGGTGCTCAGGGTGCGCGGCTTTCACGCCCGCACCGAGGTCGGCACCCGCTGGCTGATGTGCATGTTCAACACGCTGGCGATCCTGCGCGGCTTCGAATACTGGACGGCGGTCTATCCCGAGGGCACTGACGAGACAGTGCTGATCGGCTTTCCGAACGGTCCGCGGGATTCGATGGCCGAGACCGATCCCCGCTTCGCCTCGCCCCGAGCGATCGGCGTGGTGGCGCCGATCGAGCGCGGGGTCCGCCTGTGCAAACGCGTGGGTAGCTGACCGACGCGGCGGTCCGTCCGATGCGTGGTCTGCCCGCCGGAACCACGCTGCCGGAGAATCGACGTCAAACCAGTTTCTGCTTCGATGCAGGGCAGATGACGTCTCCAGCCGTACAAGTTTGGCTCGATCGGAAGATGAGCGCCCGCGACGATGTCGTGTCGGCGCTCGTCGTCATCGAGTCGCCCTCGGGATTGCGGTGCGCCGCCGTCTGGCCGGCCGGAGCTGCCGCCCAAGGGCTCGAAGCGGCCGCCGGTGCCGCGTTCGAGGCGGGTCGCCGGCTCGACGATCCGGTGCCCGCCGGCCCGCTGCACGCACAGGGTGCCCGGCGACTGCTCAGCAAGCCCTTGTTGTCCAAGGGCCAGGCGATCGGGGCGATCGCGCTGGCGATGCGCGACCCGGACGGCGCATCACGGCGCCCGGACGACGCAGCCGAGGAGGCGCCCACGCAGGCCCGTTCGGTGCCGTTGCCGGCCTTGATCGCCGCTCGTGTGGCGGGCTCGTACCGGCGCTCGCGAACCGAACCGTCCGATGACGACGGCGACGTGGCGCTGGCCGAACCACCGACGACATCGCCCGCCCGTGCGACGGCGCGATCGGCACCGACGAGCGCGCGTGCGTCGATCGGCATCGACGAATCGGCGCCAACCCCGGCTCGTCCGGCCCCGGAACCGGCGATGGCGCCGGCGCCACCGGTGGCGACGCCGGTGGGACCCGCCGCGCGCCGTTCGACCGGCGACACGCCGGCCACCGCCCGCCTGCTCGAGCTCATCGGCGTGGCCTTGTCGCAGGACGACTTCGAACGCGCCGCCACCGCCGTGGCCGGCGAGTTGTGCGTCGCATTGGATGCCGACCGCGTCAGCATCGGCCTGCTCGAGGGGCGCCTGATCGCGGTGAAGGCGGTCTCGCACGGTGCGCAGCAACGAGGCCAGGCGCGCGAACTGCGCGAGATCGGCGCCGCGATGGACGAGGCGGCCGACCAGTCGAGCACGATCCGCTACCCGGCGATGCCCGAGGACCGACCGCTGATCACCTTGTCGCACGCAGAGCTCGCGCAACGGCAGTCCGCCGGGGCGCTGTGCACGGTGCCGATGGTGGTGGACGAACGGGTCGTGGGCGCCTTGACCTGCGAGCGGCGTGCGGGCCGACCCTTCGAGGACGCCTCGGTGTCGCTGGCCGAGGACGCCGCGGCGATCCTCGGCCCGCTGCTCGAATTGAAGCGCGAGGTCGAACGACCGGTGCTCTCGCGGGTGCTGCGCGAAGCCGCCCGTCAGCTGCGTCGAGGCGTCGTTCCCGGCTATCCCCGGGTGCGGTTGACGCTGGCCGCCTGCGTGCTCGCGCTGCTGGCGCTGCCGCTGTTGCCCGTCGACTACCGTGTCACCTCGCCGGCGCGCCTGGAAGGCGCGGTGCAGCGGACACTGGTCGCGCCCGGCGACGGCTTCCTGAAGCAGGCCCATGTCCGGCCGGGCGACGCGGTGAAGGCCGGGCAGGTGCTGGCCGAGCTGGCCGACGACGACCTGCACCTGGAACGCCGCCGTTGGGAGAGCGAGGTCGCGCGCCACGAGACCGCCTATGCGGAGGCGATGGCGCGCCAGGACCGGGCACAGGTGGTGATCGCCAGCGCCCGGGCCGCCGAGGCGAGGGCGCAGCTCGACCTGGTCGGTCAGCAGATCACGCGGGCGCGGCTGGTCGCGCCGTTCGACGGCGTGGTGCTCGCCGGCGACCTGAAGCAGCAGCTCGGCGCGCCGGTGCGTCGGGGCGACACCCTGCTCACATTGGCGCCGGCCGAACAGTTTCGCGTGATCATCGAGGTCGAGGACCGGGAGATCAGCCGGGTGCGCGCGGGTCAGCCGGGCGAGATCACGCTGAGCGCGCGTGCGCACGAGTCGTACCCGGTGCGCGTCACCCGGATCACGCCGGTCTCGGTGGCGCGCGAAGGCCGCAACTTCTTCGAGGTCGAGGCGACCCTGGCGCAGGGCACCCCGGACATGCGTCCCGGCCTGGAGGGCGTCGCGAAACTCGAGGCACAGCGCCGTTCGCTGTACTGGGTGCTCGGTCACCGTGCCGTCGAATGGGTGCGGATGGCGGTCTGGTCCTGGAGTCGCTGACGCCGCTCGAGCATGCGTGAATCGATCTTCAGCGAGCATTGGTATCGGGTGTCGGGCCTGCACCCGCGCGTGCGCAGCCACGTGCGCATCGAGCGGCACTGTTATCGCGGCGAGGTCTGGCACGTCCTGAAGGACCGGATGACCTCCCGCCAGCACCGCGTCAACGACGTCGCCTGGCGGATCGTCGGGCGGCTCGATGGCCGGCATTCGGTTCAGGACATCTGGACGATCGCGCTCGACGAACTGGGCGACGACGCGCCGACGCAGCACGAGGTGATCGAGCTGCTCGCGCAGCTGCATTCGGCCGAACTGATCGCGACCGAGGCGAGCGCCGACGTCGCGGCGTTGTTCGATCGCCGGGACGCGCGCCAACGGCAGGAGCGCCGCCAGCGGATGAACCCGCTGTCCTTCAAGGTGGGGCTGTTCGATCCGAGCGCGATGCTCGAGGCCACCGCCGGCATCGGCCGGCTGCTCGCACGGCCCGTGTGGCTCGGCGCCTGGGCGATGCTCGTCGTGGCCGCGCTGGTGGCCGCGGGCAGTCACGCGGGCGAGCTGCGCGCGTACGCGAACCTGCACCTGGCCACGCCGTCGATGCTGCTGATGATGTGGCTGTGCTACCCGCTGGTGAAGGCGGTGCACGAGTATGCGCACGCGATGGCGGTGCACACCTGGGGCGGCGAGGTCCACGAGATGGGCGTCACGCTGCTGGCCCTGATCCCGGTCCCGTTCGTCGATGCGTCCGCGGCCTCGGGCTTTCGCGAACGGCACCGACGGATCCTCGTCAGCCTGGCCGGCGTGATCGCCGAGCTGCTGCTGGCCGCGTTCGCGATGTTCGTCTGGCTGCAGGCCAGCGACGGGGCGCTGCGCCAGGCGGCGTTCGCGGTGATGCTGATCGGCAGCGTGTCGACGCTGATGTTCAACGGCAATCCGCTGATGCGCTTCGACGCGTACTACGCGCTGGCCGATGCCCTGGAGATCCCCGGGCTTGCCCCGCGAAGCCGGGCCTACCTGCGCTGGATCGCGGAGCGCCGCCTGCTCGGCAGTCGCGCGCCGGGCCCCACGATCGCGCGCGGCGAGCGTCGCTGGCTGCTGGGTTACGGCGTTGCCGCGGCGGTGTACCGCTGGGTGGTCGCGCTCGCGATGCTGCTGTGGTTGTCGGATTGGTCCCTGCTGCTGGGAGTGCTGCTCGGGCTGGCGATGGCCTGGCAGATGCTGGCCAAGCCCCTGCTCGATCTCGCGCGACACGTGGCCACCTCGCCGGGTCTGGCGAGCGTGCGCGCCCGCGCGATCGGCGTGAGCCTGGGCAGCGCGCTCGCGCTGGCGGTGGGCCTGTTCGTCGTGCCGGTGCCGTTCACCACCCAGGCACCGGGTGTCGTCTGGGTGCCGGAGCAGGCCAAGGTGCGCGCCGAGGTCGACGGCTTCGTCGACCAGGTGCTCGCGGTCGACGGGCAAGCGGTGCGGGTCGGCGAACCGATCGTGCAGCTGCGCGAGCCGCGGCTGGCGGCCGAGTGGGCCCGTACGCAGGCGCGCCTCGCCGCGCTGGACGCGACCTATCAGGCGGCGTTGCGGCAACACGCGGCCGAGGCGCGGCAGGTGGCCGAGGAGATCGAACGGGTCCGCAGCGACGCCCGGTTGTTGCTCGAGCGGCTCGGTCAGCTGACGGTGCGCAGCCCGGCGATGGGCACGCTGTCGCTGCCCAGGCCTCAGGATCTCGATGGGCGCTATGTCGCCAAGGGCAGCCTGATCGCCCACGCGCTCGCGCCCAATCGCGTCCGGGTGCGGGTGGCGCTCGACCAGGACGAAGCCGGACTGGTGAGCGAACGGACGGTCGCGGTGTCGGTGCGCCTGGCCGAGAACGCCTGGGAGACGCTCGACGGGCGGCTGGTGTCCCAGACACCCTCGGCCACCCGGGAGCTGCCCAGTGCGGCGCTCGGTGACCGCGGGGGCGGACCGTTCCTGACCGATCCCTCGGACACCGAGGGGCTTCGGCTCGTCGAGTCGGTGTTCCTCGCCGATGTGGAGTTGCCCTCGATGAGTCTGAATCGGCTGGGGGGACGCGTCTGGGTGCGCTTCGACCACGGGGCCGAGCCGATCGGTGTCCAGGCCTGGCGACGCGTCCGGCTGGTGTTCCTGCGGCTGCTCGGCGGCGAGCGCGCGCTCGAAGCCCGGACCGCCTGATCGAGACGATGAGCACGCCTTCGCTGGCCCTGCCGGTGCCGGGTGTGGTCCACGGTGTCTACCCGCAGCGCGCCGGGGCGGCCGCGGGAAAAGCGGGCCGTCGACGCGGTCCGTTCGCCTCCTCGTGGGCTTGGGGTGGCGTCACACGCGAGCGCGCGCGCCGCCGGCTGGTGGATGCGGTTCGCATCGAGCTGATCGACGCGCCTTCGGCGACATCGCCAGAGTTCACGGCCTGGGTCGCGCAGGTGCGCCGCGCGATCGCCCGCGAGGGACTGCGCGGGCAGGCATTGGTGGGCGCCTTGGCGTGTGCCGCCCAGGCCTGTGCCGACACGCTCGGGATGATGCCCTTCGACACGCAGATCCGGGCGGCCGCGGTGATGCTCGACGACCGGCTCGCCGAGATGGCCACCGGCGAAGGCAAGACGATCGCCGCGTTGCTGGCCGCGGCGGCGGCCGCGCTCGCCGGCATCCCGGTGCACCTGCTGACCGCCAACGACTACCTCGCCGCGCGCGACGCGAAGTCGCTCGCATCGGTGTATCAGCGGCTCGGGCTCGAGGTCGCCTGTGCCCGCCCGGGGCAATCGTCGGCGGAACGCCGTGCGACCTACCGGGCGGACGTCGTCTACGGCACCGCCCGCGAGTTCATTTTCGACTACCTGCGCGATCGGCTGGCCGGTGTCAGCGTCGGTTCCAGCGTGCGCAGCCGACTGGGGGCGATCGCACGTCGCGCGCCGGGCCGCACCGCGTTGGCCGGACCCGGACCCTTGATGCGCGGACTGTGCTTCGCGCTGATCGACGAGGCCGACAGCGTGTTGATCGACGAGGCACGCACGCCCTTCGTGCTCGCCGAAGCGGCACGTGACGACGAGAAGCTGCAGGCGAATCGGGCCGCGCTTGCGCTGGCCCGGACGCTGCACCGCGAATTCGACTTCACGGTGAGCGCGGCGGGCCGCGCCGTCGAACTCACCGAGGTCGGACGACATCGGGTTCGGGTCGAGTGGCAGGACGTTCCCGAGCGCTGGCGCCATCACCGCATCGCGGTCAACCTGGTGGAATCGGCCCTGGCGGCGCTGCACCTGTACCGGCGCGACGTCGACTACGTCGTCCGGGCGGGGAAGGTGGAGATCGTCGATGCGACCACCGGGCGCGTCGCCGAGGGCCGTCAGTGGTCGCAGGGACTGCATCAGCTGATCGAGCTGAAGGAGCGCTGCCAGCCGACGCCGGCGCAGCGCACCGTCGCGCAGCTCAGCTTCCAGGCGTTCTTCCCGCGCTACCTGAAGCTGGGCGGCATGAGCGGGACCCTGCTCGAGTCGCGGACGGAACTGTCGCGGGTCTACGGCCTGCCGGTCGAGCCGGTGCCGCTGCACCAGCCCTCGCGCCGCGAATGTCGCGGCACCCGCGTGTACATCGGGGCGCGCCAGCGCTGGCGCGCGGTGATCGTGTCGATCCGTCGGTGCCAGGCCCGCGGACAGCCCGTGCTGGTGGGCACGGACTCGGTGGCCGATTCGATCGCCTTGTCGCGGCGCCTCGCCCGACTGGGCATCGGACATCGCGTGCTGCACGCCCGGCAGGACGAAGCCGAGGCGGAAGTGGTCGCCGATGCCGGCGCGGCGGGCGCGGTCACCGTGGCCACCAACATGGCGGGCCGGGGCACCGACATCCGTCTCGATGTGGCCGCGCGGCAGGCCGGTGGTCTGCATGTGATCTGTTGCCAACAGAATGCGTCGCTGCGCATCGATCGTCAGCTCTGGGGACGTGCCGCGAGGCAGGGAGACCCCGGCTCGTATGAGACACTGTTGTCGGTGACGGGCGGCCTGCTGGCGCGTCGTCTGCCCGGCGCCGTGCGCGAGTCGATCACCCGTCTGGCGGCGTCCGATGGCGAGCTGCCCGGGCCGCTCGCCAGGGCGCTGGTGGCGTGGACGCGACGGCTCGAGGATGGCCACGCGCGCCGGCAACGCGAACAACTCCTGAAGCTCGATGAACATCTCGGTGAACGCCTCTCCTTCGCGGGAACGACGCCCTGACCACGGGGCTCCCCGGCTTCCGATCGTGGGTGCGCGTGACCTTCCAGCGGGCCTCGTCCGCCCCGCGGCGCTGGTGGCCGCGCTGCTCGTCGCCGGTGTGGCGTGGGCCCAGTCGGCACCGCCCCAGGGCGCCAAGCCACCGGTGCGTCCCAGCGGATCCCCGATGGCCAGCGCCCCGCCGGCCTCGTCGCTCAACCCGTCGACGGGTCCGCTCGCGGGTGACGCGCGCCGAGGCGAGGCAATCGGCTGCCTGATCGAGCCTTCGGTGGTCGTCGAGATCGGCAGCCCGGTGATCGGCGTGATCGACAAGGTGCTGGTCGAGCGCGGCGATGTCGTTCGCAAGGGCCAGGTCGTGGCCCAGCTCGATGCGCGTGTCGAACGGGCGGCGGTCGCGGTGGCGATCGCCCGCGCCCAGAGCGAGGCGGAGGTGCAGTCGGCGCGCCAGGCGCACGAGTTCGCGGTGCGCAAGCAGGAACGCAACGAATCGCTGTTCCGCCAGAACTACATCTCCAGCCAGGCGCTGGACCAGGCCGCCACCGAGACCCGATTGGCCGACACCAAGGCCGCGCAGGCGCGCGAGCAGCGGGCGATGGCGATGCAGGAGGTCAATCTGGCCCGGGCGCAACTCGCGCAGCGCACGATCCACGCGCCGGTGGGCGGCGTGGTGGTCGACCGTTTTCTGAGCCATGGCGAGCGGGTCGAGGAGAAGCCGATCCTCAAGGTGGCGCAGATCGATCCCCTTCGGGTCGAACTGCTGCTGCCCGCCAACCGGTTCGGCCAGATCCGACCCGGCCAATCCGCGAAAGTCCAGCCGGATCTGCCCGGGGCGTCGGAAATGCCGGCCAAGGTCACGATCGTCGATCGGGTGGTCGACGCCGCCAGCAACACCTTCCGGGTGCGGCTCGAGATGCCGAACCCTGGCCTGGGCCTGCCTTCCGGGCTGCGCTGCAAGGTCTCGTTTGTGAACTAGTGCGTCACGCGGCGGCGGGCGGCTGCCCGCCGTGCGCCACCGGGCGGGTAGCCCGGTCCGCCAGTCCGCTGCCCCGCTCCCGTGAATGAACCGATGTGGGATACCCCATATCGGGAGATTCCGTTCGAGATCGGCGTTGGCGAGAGCAAGCAACAGGCAAGGAGGGCAGTGGACCCGGCGGGCGCGTGCCTGGGCTCGGCGCATGCTGGGAACGGCCGCGCCGCCCGTGGCCGCCGCGCCCCGGCGGGCGCGGATCGAGGAGTTCGAAGCGCGGGTGCTCTTCTCGGCCGACTCCCCGCTGGCCGGACTGCACGACCCGCAGGCGCCCGCCGAGGTGCGACTGATCAGCGAGTCGAGCGCCCAGGCGCAGCCGGACGCGACCGCGTCGCCGTCGGACGATGGTGTCGTCGCGTCGCACGCCACCGAAGTGGTGTTCGTCGACGCCCGCGTGGCCGAGGGCCCGGCGCTTGCCGCGGAACTGATGGCCGCGCGAGGGATGTCCGGGTCCTACGACCTGGTGGTGATCGATCCGGCGCGCGATGGGGTGGCGCAGATCGGCGAGGCGCTGGCCGGACGCACCGGCCTGGGCGCGATCCACGTGCTCTCGCACGGCGCGGCCGGGGAAGTGGCGATCGGGGCCACGCGCCTAGATTTCGAGGCCCTGCAACGGGACCCGGCGACGGTGGCGGATTGGGGACGTGCGCTGACGCCGGAGGGCGACCTGCTGCTCTATGGCTGCGACGTGGGCCAGGGCGAGGCGGGCGAGGCGCTGGTGCAGCGTCTGGCCCAGCTCACCGGGGCCGACGTGGCGGCGAGCGTCGACCCCACCGGCAACACCTCGCAGGGCGGCGATTGGGTGCTCGAGCGGCGATCCGGACCGATCGAGGCCGCCGCCACCGCCGACCTCGCGCTGTCCTGGGAGGGCCTGCTGGCGATCAGCGCCAATGGCACGGCCACCTCCGCGCAGTCCAACAGCACCACGTCGCTGAGCTTTTCGCACACGGTGGCCGCGGGCACCGACCGAGTGTTGTTCGTGCAGCTGGCAATCGACGGCCTGGGCGCCGGCGTCACGAGCGTGACCTACGCCGGCAATGCCCTGACCCAGGTGGGGCGGGGCGTCGGCAATCACGCGGTGGAGATCTGGCGGTTGGTCAACCCGCCGGTGGGCACCGCGAACGTGGTGGTGTCGCTGGGCGGGACCACGCCGATCGCCGCGGGTGCGGTGACCTACAACGGGGTGGACACCGCGATCCCCAATAGTGCCTTCGTCTCGGCCTCGGGCACCGGTACGGTCGCCTCGGTGACCACGCCCAGCGCGGCGGGCGAACTGGTGCTCGATGTCCAGTACTACCAGGGCAACATCGCCAGCGGCACGGTGGGGACGGGCCAGACACTGTTGTGGTCGCAGACGGGTACGATGATGCTGGGCGGTTCGACCACCGAGCCGGGCGCCGCGTCGGTGGTGATGTCCGGCACGGTGCCGGTGTCCACGCAGTGGAACATCGCCGCGGTGTCCATCCGCCCGGCGCCCAACAGTGCCCCGGTGCTGGCGAACACCGCGCTGTCGATCACGGTCGCCGAGGACGCGGCGGTGCCCGCCGGCGCGGTCGGTTCGCTGATCAGCGCGTTCACCGGCGGCGTCACCGACGCCAACGGCGGCGCCAAGGGCATCGCCGTCACCGCGACGGTCGAGACGAACGGCACCTGGTACTACACCACCAATGGGGGAACGAACTGGAGCGCGGTCGGCACGGTCAACAGCACGTCCTCGCTGCTGCTGGCCGATGACGCGAACACGCGCCTGTACTTCAAGCCGGCTGCCAACTACTCGGGGACGTCGGCCGGCGCATTGACGCTGCGCGCCTGGGATCAGAGCACCGGCACCGCCGGGACCAAGGTGAGCACCGCGTCGACGGGCGGCACGACCGCGTTCTCCTCGGCCACGGATACCATCGATGCGATCGTCTCGGCGGTGAACGATGCGCCGGTGAACAGCGTTCCGGTCAACCAGTACACCGCACTGAACACCCCGAAGGTCTTCTCGGCGGCCAACGGCAACCTGATCAGCGTCGCCGACGTCGACGCCGGCGCGTCGACGGTGCAGGTGGCGCTGAGCGTGGCACACGGCACGCTGGGCCTGTCCGGCACGGCGGGCCTGAGCATCGTGAGCGGCGCCAACGGCAGCGCGTCGATGACCGTCAGCGGCACCACCAGCGCGATCAACACCGCGTTGGCCGGTCTCACCTACACGCCGACCAACGGCTATCGGGGCCTGGACACGCTGACGATCCAGACCAACGACCAAGGCAACACCGGGTCGGGCGGCGCGCTGTCCGACACCGACAGCGTGAACATCCACGTCGGCGCGATCGTGGTGACGAACGCCACGGATGCCGCGAACGGCAACACCGCGTCCATCAGTGCGTTGGTCGCCAGCGATGGGGGTGACGGCATCTCGTTGCGCGAGGCGATCGCGGCGGCCAATGCCACGGGCGGCACGGACCACATCCTGTTCGAGATCGGCTCGGCGCCCGTGGGCGGGGTTCACACGGTCACGCTGAGCGCGGCATTGCCCATGATCACCACGCCGATGGTGATCGACGCGAGCTCGGACTCGCACTTCGCCGGCACGCCGGTGGTGGCACTGAACGGTGCGAATGCCGTGGCCGATGGCCTGCGGCTGAACGTCGGCTCCGACGGCAGCACGGTGAGGGGCCTGATCCTGCAGAACTTCACCAGCAACGGCCTGAACCTCGCGGATTCCGGCGGGCACACGATCGCGGGCAACTGGATCGGCCTGAACGTGGCGGGCACCGGCGCGGCGGCCAACGCGCAGGGCATCAACCTCTGGAACTCCTCGGGCAACGTGATCGGCGGGACGGCGACGGCCGATCGCAACGTGATCTCGGGCAACACCACCAATGGCATCGGGGTGTGGGGGTCCGGGGGCGGCAACCAGTTCCTGGGCAACCACATCGGCACGAATGCGGCGGGCACGGCGGCCGTCCCCAATGCCGCGGTCGGCCTGTACCTGACCACCGCCAACAACCTGGTCGGGTCCGCGGTGGCGGGCGCGCGCAACGTGATCTCCGGCAACGGGTCGGCGGGTATCTACATCGACGGGGCGGCCGCGACCGGCAACGTGGTGGCCGGCAACTATGTCGGCACCAACGCCGCGGGCACTGCCGACATCGACGGCACGACCGCGGTGGGCGGGGCCAGCGGCGTCGTGATGGTCAATGGCGCGACGAACAACCGGATCGGCACCAATGCCGATGGCGTCAGCGACGTGGCCGAGCGCAACGTGATCTCGGGCAACAACTGGTACGGCGTCGAGATGCTGAGCGCCGGCACCAGCGGCAACCTGGTGCAGGGCAACTACATCGGCACCGACGTCACCGGCCTGGTCGCGCTGGGCAATGCGCAGGGCGGCGCGTCGTTCTGGGGCGGCTCGTCGAACAACCAGATCGGCTCGGGGCTCGCGGGCGCGGGCAACGTGATCAGCGGCAACGGCACCGGCGTGCTGATCGCCGAGGGCGTGATCAACAACCGCGTCCAGGGCAACCTGATCGGCCTGGGTGCCGACGGCGTTACCGTGGTGGGCAACACCGGCGCCGGCGTGTACTTCTACAACGGCGGCACCGCGAACAAGGTCACCGGAAACCTCGTGGGCAGCAATGGCGACGGGCTGGTCGACAGCGGCGAACGCAACGTGATCGCGGGCAACATCAACGGGGTCGTGCTCGACAACGCGGAGGTGCTCGGCAACACGGTGGCGGGCAACTACATCGGCACCGATGTCACCGGGATGCTGGCGCGCCCGAACACCTATGACGGTGTGCGCGTGCAGGGCGGGGCGAACGCGAACACGATCGGCGGGGCCTCGGCGGCGCAACGCAACGTGATCTCGGGCAATGGCTGGGAGGGCGTGCAGCTCGACGGGGAGGCCAGCGACAACAACGTCGTGAAGGGCAACTGGATCGGCGTGAATGCCGCCGGAACCGGCCTGCTGGGCAATGGCGGTGACGGCATCTTCGTCACCGGCGGGGCCGATGGATCGGTGATCGGCGGCTCGGTCGCCGGAGAAGGCAACTGGGTGGTGGGCAGCGGCCTGGTGGGCATCGAGGTCGATGGCGCGTCCACCGGCACGGTGATCCAGGGCAACCGGATCGGCACCGATCTGGCGGGCACCGCGAACTGGGGCAGCGTGCAGAACGGGGTGTTGCTCGAGGGCGGCGCGTCCAGCACCCTCGTCGGCGGCACGAGCGCCGGCGCGGGCAATGTGATCGCGTTCAGCGGCACCGGTGGCGTCTGGAATGACGGAATCGTCGTGACCGGTTCCGGCACTCAGCAGAATGCCTTCCTGGGCAACGTCATCTACGGCAGCAACGGGCTGGGCATCGATCTGGGCGACGATGGCGTCACCGCGAACGACGCGGGCGACGCGGACACCGGCCCGAACCAGCTGCAGAACTTCCCGGTGCTGATCACCGCGCGCACCACGGGCGGCACCGTCGCGATCCGCGGCCAGCTCGACAGCGCACCGAACACCACCTACCGGATCGAGTTCTTCAACAATGCGCTGGGCACCGAGGACCCGACCGGCCATGGCGAAGGACGGGTGTTCCTGTTCGCCCAGGAGCTGACCACCGATGGCGCCGGGCATCTCGATTTCGACCTCGCGCCGGTGGCGGCGAGCGTCGCCACGAACGACCGGATCAGCGCGACGGCCACCGTGAAGCTGGGCCCGGGCTCCTACGGCGCGACCTCCGAGTTCTCGATGAACCTGCCGGCCACCGCGGCCGGACCGTCCGTGTCGGTGCCGGGCGCGCAGGCCGTCGCCGAGGATGGCGGCCTGAGCTTCTCGAGCGCCGGCGGCAATCCGATCACCATCGACGATGGGCAGACCGGCGATGAGCGACTGCAGTTGCGGCTGACGTCGAACACGGGGCTGTTCACCTTGCCCTCGCTGACGGGCCTGACCGTCGTCTCTGGCGTGAATGGTGGGCCGACGCTGACGGTCTGGGGCAGCGAGAGTGCGCTGAATGCCGCGCTCGATGGCCTGGTTTTCCGACCCTCGGGCAACCTGTCGGGCGCCGCGTCGCTCCAGGTCGAGGTGTCCGCGGCTGCCGACCTGTCAGGGCACTACCCGTTCACCGGCGCGTCGGCGAACGATCAAGCGCCCGGTGCCGCGCAGAACGGCACCTTGCTCGGCAATGCCGCCGTGGTCACCGACGTCACCCGAGGGGAGGTGCTGCAGCTCGATGGCACGGGCGACGCGGTGCAGATTGCCGGGGTGTTCGGCTCGCCGGCGAACGTCACTGTCGGGGGCTGGGTCAACCTCTCGGCCCTGACCAACCACCGCTCCGAGTTCATCTCGCTCGACGACCGGGTGCACGTCGCGCTGGACGACGCGACCGGCGTGAAGGGCTCGGTGCAGGTGGCCCCTGGGGTCTGGAACGACCTGCCGTCGAACCAGTTCGTCGCGGGCACCGGGTGGCGCCATGTGATGTATGTGTTCGACGACGCCAACAACGTCCACCGGCTCTACATCGACGGTGTCCAAGTCGCCTCGGCCGCGAACACCAACAGCATCGACTACGCCGGTGCGACCACCACCTACATCGGACGACACCCGAGCACCACGCCCGGCTGGGATCTCGACGGTCTCGTCGACGACGTGCGCGTGTATGCCCGCGCGCTTCCGGCCTCGGAGATCGCGGTGCTGGCGGGCAATCTGGCGCCGGCCAGCGCCAGCGTCGCCGTGTCGGTCAGCGCGGTGAACGACGCGCCGGTCCTGGGCTTGGGCGGGACGAACCTGCTGACCAATGGATCGTTCGAAACGGGCACGACCGGATGGTCGAGCAATGGAACGATCGAGACCAGCACGCTGCCCGGAAACTACGGGGTGGCGGCACCGCCCGACGGCCTGGCCTTCGCCGAGGTGGAGGGTTGGGGCGCCACCGGTGCGCCGTCCTACCTCGAACAAAGCGTCGCGACCGTGGTCGGGCGTCGCTACCTGATCGACCTGTCGGCGGTCAGCCGCAACGACACCACGTCGGGCGACATGGGGATGATCAGCGTCAACGGCACCGAGCTGACGCGGTTCACCACCGGCGCCACCTGGCAGACCCAGGCGATCGTCTTCACCGCGACGTCGACCTCATCCACCGTCCGCATCACGTCGCTCGGATCGCAGACGGGCATTTCCAACGCGCCCGGTGATGGGGCAGGGCTCCTGATCGATTCGGTCCGGGTGACGGCCGTCGACGGGGCGGCCGCCTACACGGAGAACGGCTCGGCGATCGTCCTGGCGGGCGCCGCATTTCTCAGGGATGTGGAGCTCTCGGGGGCGAACGATTTCACCGGGGCGACGCTGACGCTGGCGCGCAGCGGCGCAGCCGACGCACAAGACGTGTTCAGCGCGACCGGCACGCTGGGCTCCCTCTCGGCGGCGAGCGGCAACGTGGTCGTGGGCGGTGTCACCATCGGCGCCTACACCAACAACGCTGGCACGCTGGCCATCACGTTCAATGCCAGTGCCACGAACGCGCGCGTGATCTCGGCGATCCAGCAGATCGCCTACCGCCATTCGGGCGACGCGCCGCCAGCCAGTGCGCAGATCGACTGGGCCTTCACCGATGGCAACACGGGTGCGCAGGGCTCCGGCGGCGCGTTGCAGGCCACCGGCAGCACCACCGTGAGCATCACGTCGCTGAACGACGCGCCGGTCAACACCGTGCCCGGCCCGCAGGCGACCAACGAGGACACCACGCTCTTGTTCTCCACCGGCAATGGCAATTCGATCTCGATCGCAGACCCCGATGCCACCGGTGCCGCCTTCGAAGTGACGCTGAACGTCACCAACGGCACGTTCACGCTGGCTGGGACCGCGGGACTGACCTTCGTCAGCGGCGATGGCCTGTCCGATGCCAGCATGACCTTTCGCGGCACGGCGGTGGCGATCAACACCGCCCTGAACGGATCGTCCTTCACCCCGGCCGCCGAATTCAACGGTGCCGCGGTGCTGACGCTGGCGACCAGGGACTCGCAGCTGCTGAGCCTGGACATCGATGTCGATCTCGAAGCTCGGTACGCGTTCGCCGGCACTGCCGATGACACCGGCGGAGGGTTCGCGCAGAACGGTGTCTTGACGAGCGGTGCATCGATCGTCACGGACGCCACGCGCGGTCAGGTGTTGAACCTGGACGGAACGGACGACTTCGTCGATCTGTCCGCCGGTGCGGCCAGTGTCTCCGGGTTGACCCAGGGGACGATCGCCGCGTGGATCAAGAACACCGGAACCGTCGAGACGATCTTCTCGATCTCGGACACCGCCGACACGGGAAGCTACGCGTCACTCTTCCTCGGCGCATCCGGCTATCTCACCTACGAGGTCTACGAGAACGGTACGCCGCAACTGGCGGTGTACCGCAGCAGCGCGACGATCAACGATGGCAACTGGCATCACGTGGCCGTGACGGTGGATGCCGGGGGCAACCGGCTGTTCGTCGACGGGGTGCAGGCCACGGCCGGCCAATTGACCTATGACGCCGGCAATGCCGGCACTCAGCGCTTCTTCAGCAGCGTGACCAGCCTGGATGCGATGGCCATCGGGCGAAACACCGACTCCGCCGGAGGGAAGTGGTACGCCACCGGGCGGCTCGACGAGGTCCGGCTGTACGACCGCGCGTTGAACAGCGCGGAGGTGGCCTTGCTGGCCAGCGACCAGGCGCTTGTCGACACCGACAACCTGTCGATCACCGTCAACGCGGCGAACGATGCGCCGGTGCTGACCGACACCACCTTGTCGCTGACGGTGGCCGAGAATTCGGGTGCGCCCTCGGGTGCGGTGGGATCGCCGATCGGCGCGTTCACCGGCGGCGTCAGCGACGTGGACACCGGAGCGGTCAAGGGCATCGCGGTCATCGGCACAGTCGAGACCAACGGAACCTGGTACTACAGCACCGACGGTGGCGCGAACTGGAGCCCGGTCGGGGCGGTGAGCGGCACGTCGGCGCTGCTGCTGCCCGACGATGGCAGCACCCGGTTGTACTTCGCACCGGTGGCCAGCTACAGCGGCACGAGCGCCGGCGCCCTGACGCTGCGCGGCTGGGACCAGAGCTCGGGCGCGGCGGGCACGAAGGTGACCACTGCCACGAATGGCGGTTCCTCGGCATTCTCGTCGGCCACCGACACCGTCGACGTGGTCGTCTCGGCGGTCAATGACGCGCCAGTGATCGTGTTCGGCGAAGGGGCCAAGAACCACGACGAGGGCACCGGCCCGACCCTGGTCGACGCGCTCGCCAGTGTGAGCGACGCGGATTCCCCGGACTTCGCCGGCGGCCACCTGATGGTGGACATCACCGCGAACGCCTGGAGCACCGACACCCTGTCGGTCGTTCACCAGGGCGACGGGGCCGGCCAGATCGGCGTGGCGGGCGGCGTCGTCAGCTACGGCGGCGTGCCGATCGGCACGATCGGCGGCTCGGGCGCGTCGCTGGACGTGACGCTGAACGCGAGTGCCGATGCCGCGGCGGTGCAGGCCCTGATGCGCCGGATCGGATTCGCCTCGGGCGAGGACACGCTGACCGCGACACGCACCGTGCGCGTCATGCTCAGCGACGGCGACGGCGCCACCAGCGCCGCGATCACCAAGCCGATCACGATCACCGCCAACCACGTGCTGGTGGTCAACACCACCAGCGACGTGGCCGATGGCAACACCGCCGACATCTGGAGTCTGCTCTCGGATCGGGGCGCCGATGGCCGGATCAGCCTGCGCGAGGCGATTCTCGCGGCGAACGCGACCGCCAATGCCGGCGGCCCGGACGAGATCCGGTTCTCGATCGCCGAGGCGCTGGTGGGCGGTGCGCACACGATCACCCTGGGCAGTGCGTTGCCCGCGATCGCCGATACCGTGGTCCTGGACGCCAGCACCGAACCGGACGCGGTGGCCTTGGGCCGGCCGGTGATCGAGCTCGACGGCTCGGGAGCGGGCATTTCGACGGTCGGCCTGAACCTCGCCGCCGGCTCGGGCGGCAGCGTGGTGCGGGGCCTGGCCATCGGGCGCTTCTACGACGGCATCCACGTGCAGGTGGGCAGCGACGGCAACACCCTGGTGGGCAACCGGATCGGCACCGACCCCACTGGCACGCTGGATCGCGGCAACACGCACATCGGCGTGTGGGTGCAGGGCAATTCGACCCTCGTCGGCGGCACCACCGCGGCCGATCGCAACGTGATCTCGGGCAACGACGGCTACGGCTTGTACGTGGACAACGGGATGGGCGGCGGCAGCCTGAACGTGTTCATCGGCAACTACATCGGCGTGGACGCGACCGGTGAGGTCGCGCTGGGCAACGGCTTCAATGGCTTCTACCTGGGGGGCGACGACAACCGGGTGGGCGGCGCGCTGCCCAACGAAGGCAACGTGATCAGCGGGCACGGCGACAGCGCCGTGCGGCTCGAGGGTGGCAGCGGTCACGTGATCCAGGGCAACCGGATCGGCACGAACGCGGCGGGCGACAAGACGCTGGGCAACGCCGGGGCGGTGTCGGTGCGCTTCGGGACGCAGGACGTGCTGATCGGGGGAACCAGCGCCGAGGCGGGCAACCTCATCGTCGGGTCCGGCGGCGCCGGGGTCTACATCGACGATCCGACCACCGGAAACATCGCGGTGCTCGGCAACCGGATCCTGTCGAGTGGTGGACTGGGCATCGATCTGGGCGGCGACGGCGTGACCGCCAATGACGCCGGCGATGTCGACGCGGGGCCCAACGCGGGGCAGAACTTTCCGGTGCTGGCCAGCGCCAGTTCATCGGGAGGCAACACGCTGATCGAAGGTTCGCTGACCAGCGTCGCTGGAACGACCTATCGGATCGAATTCTTCAGCAGCCCGGTGGGGGATGCCAGCGGCCATGGCGAGGCGGCGGTGCGGCTGGGCAGCACCTCGGTGACCACGAACGGCGCGGGTGTCGCGGGCTTTTCCACCACGCTGACCGGTGTCAGCGTGACCGCGGGCCACGTGGTCAGCGCCACTGCGACGGTGGATCTGGGCGCCGGCGCATTCGGTTCGACCTCGGAGTTCTCGGCGAATGTCCCTGTCACCGTCGCGTCGCCCGGCTACGAGATCACCACGGCGGGCGTGACGACCACGGAGGCCGGTGGATCGACGACGATTCAGCTTCGCCTGAACACGGCGCCGACCGCCGACGTGACGATCCCGGTGGTGCTGAGCGACGCCACCGAAGGTGCTGTGTCGGCCACCTCGCTGGTGTTCACACCCGCCAACTGGAATCAGCTCCAGACGCTGACGGTCACCGGGGTGGACGACACGCTGGATGACGGCACGCAGGTCTACTTGGTGACCCTGGACGAGGCGGTCAGCGCGGATCCCGCCTACAGCGGGCGCATGGTCGGCGATTTCGCGTTCGTGAACACCGACGACGACACGTTCAACACGATCGCGGTCACCACCGCGGCCGACACGACTGACGGCGACACCAGCTCGCTGTCGGCGTTGATGAGCGATCGCGGCGCCGACAACCAGATCAGCCTGCGCGAGGCGATCCTGGCCACGAACGCGACGGCCAATGGCAGCGGCGGGGTCGATCGGATCGTGTTTGCGATCGCCGGCGCCGGGCCGCACGTGCTGATGCCGACGAGTGCGCTGCCGGCGATCACCCAGGCGGTGTCGATCGACGGATACAGCCAGGCGGGCGCCAGCCCGAACACCCTGGCCGATGGCAGCGACGCGGTGCTGAAGATCGTGCTGCAGGGCGGCGCCGCCGGTGCTGGCAGCGATGGGCTTCGGCTCGCGGTCGGATCCGATGGCAGCACGATCCGGGGGCTGAACATCCGGGGCTTCGACGGGGTGGGCATCGACATCTCGGGCTCGGACAACCACCGGGTCGTCGGCAACTTCATCGGAACCAACGTCTCGGGAACCGCCGCTGCGGAGAACGCGCAGCACGGCGTGGCGATCGGCCTGGGGGCCACCGGCAATCAGATCGGTGGTTCATCGGCCGCGGATCGCAACCTGATCAGCGGCAACAAGGGCGAGGGTGTCCGGATCAGTGACGTCGGCACCACCGCCAACACGGTGCTCGGCAATCTGATCGGCACCGACGCGTCCGGGCTCGCGTCGCTGGGCAACACCGGCAGCGGCGTCGTGATCACCGATGGCGCCAGTGCGAACGTCGTCGGTGGCCTCGGCGCTGGAGAGCGCAACCTGATCTCCGGCAATGCCTGGGTCGGCGTGCTGCTCTCGGGTGATGGCACGGACCTGAACCAGGTGCTGGGCAATCGCATCGGCACTGACGTCACCGGCAACGCGGCGTTGGGCAACGACAAGCCGGGTGTCAGCCTGTACCTGGGACCGTCGGACAACCTGATCTCCGGCAACGTGATCAGCGGCAACACCGACGCGGGCGTGTTCATCGCCGGCGCAGGCACCACCGGGAACCGGCTCGAGGCCAATCGCATCGGCCTCGGCGCCGATGGGGTCACCCTGGTGGGCAACCAGTACGAGGGCCTCTCGATCGACAACGGCGCTCAGGGCAACCTGATCGGTGGTGCCACCGTCGGCAAGGGGAACTGGATCGCCGGCAACGACGACGGGATCCTGCTGCAGGCCACCGCCGGCGCGAACAACGCGCTGCTGGGCAACCTGATCCTGTCGAACACCGGGCAGGCGATCGATCTGGGCAACGATGGCGTCACCGCCAACGACGCGTTGGACGCGGACACCGGCGCCAACGCCTTGCAGAACCACCCGGTGCTGCTCTCGGCCGAGGTCGATGGCTCGGGCACGACGGTGAACGGCTCGTTGCAGTCCGCCGCGGGCCTCACCTACCGGATCGAGTTCTTCGGCGCACCCGCCGGGAATGCCGACGGGCATGGCGACGCGCAGGTCTTCCTGGGCGCCACCACGGTGACGACCGATGGCAGCGGCGCCGCGGCGATCTCCACCTTGTTGGCCGGCGTGTCGCGTCCCGCCGGCAGCATCATCACCGCGACGGCGACCCGCGATCTCGGGTCGGGCAGCTACGGCGACACCTCGGAGCTCTCGGGCAACGTGGTCGTGGCCAACGCGAACCAGGTCCCGGTCGCCGACGCCGGCGGGCCGTACACGATGGCTGAGGGCGCCAGCCTGACCCTGAACGCATCCGGCTCGACCGACGGTGATGCCGACCCGCTCACCTACGCCTGGGACATCGACAACGATGGCAGCTGGGACGTCACCACGTCGACCGCCGCGACCGGTCTGGGCTGGAGCACGTTGAAGTCGTACGGACTGGACGACGACGGCGTGTACACGATCGGGCTGCGCGTCACCGACGGGAAAGGCGGCCAGCACCAGGACACGGCCTCGGTCACCATCACCAACACCGCCCCGGTCTTGTCCACGACCGGCCTGGGGACGGTCGAGGCCGGTGCCACCTACCAGTTGCTGCTGGGGGTCACCGACCCGGGAGCGGACACGATCACCAGCTGGACGATCCACTGGGGTGACGGCACGGTCCAGACGATCGCGGGCAACCCGATCGGCGTGACCCATGTGTACGCGCAGGCCGGCTTCACGTTCGACATCCTCGCGTCGGCCACCGACGAGGACGGCACCTTCCACCAGAACGATCTGCTGGTGCCGTCGTGGTCGGGCACCGACACCGTGTTCCGGTTCGCCGCGACCACCGGCGCTCCGATGGGCCAGTTCGCCAACACCCTGGACGACCAGGTGAAGATCCTGACCGGGCCGGACGGCAATCTGTACGTCTCCGGAATGGCCTCGGGCAATGTCGGCCGCTACGCGCCGGACGGCACCTTCCTCGGCGAGTTCGTGGCGGCCCATGCCGGTGGCCTGGTGAATCCGGGGGGCATGGCGTTCGGCCCCGACGGCCATCTGTACGTCGCCGACTACGGTGGGGCCGCGGTCTACCGCTTCAATGGCGCCACCGGCGCCTACATCGATCGCTTCGTCGGCACGGGCAGCGGCGGAATCGCCTCCCCGCTGGGCGTCGTGTTCGGGCCCGATGGCGACTTGTATGTCGCGAATCGTGGACCGGATTCGGTCCTGCGCTACGACGGCGCCACGGGGGCGTTCATCGGGACCTTCGTCGCGGCCGGACCGAACGCACCCTCGGGTCCGGAAGACCTCGTGTTCGGCCCCGACGGGAACCTGTATGTCGCGAGCAACTTCGACAACACGATCCGCCGGTACGACGGGACGACGGGCGCGTACCTCGGCAACTTCGTCACCGCGGGCAGCGGTGGACTGAACGGGCCGGCGGGCCTGGCCTTCGGTCCGGACGGCGAACTGTATGTCGCCAGCCAGTACGATCACCGCGTCTTGAAGTACGACGGCGCCACCGGGGCCTATCTCGGTGAACACGTCGCGGCCGGCGCTGGCGGTCTGGTGCACCCGACCTACCTGGCCTTCCAGCCTCGACATCAGGTGCTCGTGACCGCGTCCAACCAGGTGCCGGTGGCGCACGCCGGCGGGCCCTACACGATCGCGGAAGGCGCGCCGGTGGTCCTGGACGCCGGCCTGTCCACCGACGCCGACGGTGACCCGCTCACCTACGAGTGGGACCTCGACAACGACGGGACCTACGATCGGGTGACGGCCAGCGCTCAGGACACCGTCAGCTGGAACACCTTGAAGTCCTTCGGCATCGACGACGACGGCGTCCATCCGATCGGCCTTCGGGTGTCCGATGGCCAGGGAGGGCAGGCGACGGCCGCGGCCACGCTGACGGTGACCAACACCGCGCCGGTGCTGACGGTGGGCGGAGCGGCGAGCGTGAAGGCCGGCACGCCGTACGTGCTGAGCCTTTCGGCGACCGATCCCGGTGCGGACACGATCACCGCCTGGACGATCCGCTGGGGCGACGGCACGATCCAGACGGTGGCGGGCAACCCCGGCACCGTCTCGCACACCTATGCCCTCGGGGGCCACACCCGCGACGTCGTGGTGTCGGCGCTCGACGAGGACGGCCGCCACCTGGCCAGCGACCTGGTGGTGACGGCCGGCGGCAACGATTCGGTGCGTCGCCTCGACGGCAGCACCGGGGCCTTGCTCGGGACCCTGCCCGCGAACCCGTCGCTCGACTTCCCGTCGGGAGCGACCTTCGGACCGGACGGCCGTCTGTACGTCGGTGGCTACAACAGCGACAACGTGGTCTGGTTCGACCTCGATGCGAACACCACGGGCACCTTCGTCGCCGCCGGCAGCGGCGGCCTGAACACGGTCTCGGACCTCGCCTTCGGTCCGGACGGGAATCTGTACGTCACCAGCTACGACACCGGACAGATCCTTCGCTTCGATGGCGCTTCCGGCGCCTTCGTCGACGTGGTGGCCACTCCGGGCGGCTCGCCCACGGCGCTCACCTTCGGCCCGGACGGCCGGCTGTGGGTGGGTCTCTGGGCCAACGGCGAAATCCGCCGGTACGACGCGCTCACCGGCACGCCCGCCGATCCGGGCGCGTTCTACTCGCTGGGCGGCGGGTTCGGCGCGACCGCGCTCGCCTTCGGACCGGACGGCGTGCTCTACGTCGGCGATGGCAATCTCTCCGACATCCGGAAGGTCGATCCGACCACGGGCGCCGACCTGGGGCTGCTCGACACGTCCGTGAATCCCCGGGGGCTGGCCTTCGGACCCGATGGGTATCTCTACGCGAGCGATTTCAGCGCCGGGCGCATCGAGCGCTACGACACCGGAACGGGCGCCTCGCTGGGCTACTTCGACACCGGTGTCACCGGTCTGAACCTGCCGTGGAACCTGCTCTGGGTGCCCGACCACCAGGTCGCGGTGCTGGCCAACGCGGCGCCGGTGCTCGCGTTCGGATCGCCGGCGCCCACCTATCTGGAGAATGGCGCGGCCGTGCTGGTCGATGCCGCGGTCACGGTGGGCGATGCCGACTCGGCAGACTTCGACACCGGCACCCTCACCATCGCGTTGACGGCCAATGCGAGCGTGGACGACCGGCTGAGCGTGGCCCACGCCGGCATGGGCGCGGGCCAGGTGGGTGTCAGCGCCGCCCAGGTCTATTACTCGGGCACGCTGGTGGGCACCACCTCGGGGGGATCCGGCAGCACGCCGTTGACGATCACCTTCAACGCGAGCGCCACGCCGGCCGCGGCGCAGGCGGTGGCACGCGCGGTGCAGTTCTCGGTGCTGGGCGAGGCACCGTCCACCGCGGCCCGCACCGTCACGATGACCCTGAGCGACGGTGACGGCGGCGTCTCGGCGAGCCCGTCGAAGTCGATCCTCGTCAGTGCGGTCAATGACCTGCCGGCGATCACCAGCCTGGGTGGCGGGGCCAGCGCGGCGCTCGCCGTCGCGGAGGGTACGACGCTGGCCACGACGGTCGTCGCCAGCGACCCCGATGGGACGGGGCAGACGCTGACCTACTCGATCGTGCCGACCGCATCGGGCGGCGCGGCCGACGCGTCCCGATTCTCGATCGATCCGGTCACGGGCGCGCTCAGCTTCGTCGTGTCCCCCGACTTCGAGGCGCCGATCGACGCGGGCGGCGACAACGTCTACGACGTCACCGTGAAGGTGGACGATGGTGCCGGCGGCGCGGACACCCAGGTGATCGCGATCACCGTGACCAACGTGAACGAGGCCGGTGCGGGACCGATCGCCGACACCGATGCCGTGGCCGATGCGGTGGCCGAGAACCTGCCGGCAGGCACGGTGGTGGGGGTGACGGCCTTCGCCACCGATCCGGATGGGCTCGACACGGTGAGCTACTCGCTGGACGACGACGCGGGCGGGCGCTTCGCGATCGACCCGGTCTCGGGCGTGGTGACGACCGCGGCGGCGCTGGACCGCGAGGCGGCGGCCAGCCACGGCATCGTGGTGCGGGCCACCTCCAGCGACACGAGTTTCAGCACGAAGGCGTTCACGATCGCGGTCAACGACGTGGACGAGTTCGACGTCACGCCGATCGTCGACACGGACGCGGCGGCGAACCAGCTCGCCGAGAACGCGGCGCCAGGCAGCGTGGTGGGCATCACCGCGCAGGCGGGCGATGCGGACGCGACGATGAACGCGGTGACGTACACGCTCGATGTCGATGCGGGCGGACGCTTCGCGATCGACCCGGCCAGCGGGGTGGTGAGCTTGGCCGGTGCGCTGGACTACGAGACCGCGACCAGCCACGGCATCACGGTGCGGGCGACCTCGGCGGACGGATCGTTCGCGACGAAGGCGTTCACGATCGCGGTGCTCGACGTCAGCGAGCAGGCGGTGGGGCCGGTGAGCGACGCCGACGTGGCGGCCGACGCCGTCGTGGAAAACTTGGCGACGGGCACCCCGGTGGGCATCACCGCGCAGGCAAGCGATCCGGACGTTGCCGATTCGGTGACGTACTCGTTGGACGTGGATGCCGGCGGGCGCTTCGCGATCGACCCGGTCAGCGGTGTCGTGACCACGGCGGGCGCGATCGATCGCGAGGCGGCGGCCAGTCACGCGATCGTGGTTCGGGCCACGTCCAGCGACACGAGCTTCAGCACCCGGAGCTTCACGATCAACGTGACGGGGACCAACGACAACCTGCCGATCATCACGAGTTCGGCCGGAGCGGCGGCGGTCGTCACGTCGCTGGCCGAGAACAACGCGTCGATCGGTGTGATCACCGCCACCGATGCGGACCTCCCCGCGCAGACCCTGACCTACAGCATCGTTCCGGTGGCCGCCGGCGGGGGCGCCGACGCGGCGCTGTTCGCCATCGACCCGATGACCGGGGCGCTCTCGTTCCTGGTGGCGCCCGACTTCGAGGCGCCGACGGATGCCGGGGGCGACAACACCTACCAGGTGACCGTGCAGGTCAGTGACGGCAACGGCGGCGCGGACACGCAGGCGTGGACGATCGGCATCGTCGACGCCAACGAAAGTGGGGTGGGTGCGGTCGGCGACACCGACCCGATGCCCGAGGCCGTCGACGAGAATCTGCCGGTCGGCACCGCGGTCGGCATCACGGCGCTCGCGGTCGATGGCGATGCCGCCGACACGGTGAGCTACTCGCTGGACGACGACGCGGGCGGGCGCTTCGCGATCGACCCGGTCTCGGGCGTGGTGACGACCGCGGCGGCGCTGGACCGCGAGGCGGCGGCCAGCCACGGCATCGTGGTG
>WBZM01000988.1_pt1 | contig 32171 bp, 30 predicted proteins | sample 5204271 | NCBI WGS metagenome assembly WBZM01 (sample SAMN12344346, study PRJNA552823) | activated sludge metagenome | biome: Activated sludge suspended growth; feature: Nitrification reactor; material: Wastewater; isolation source: activated sludge from nitrification reactor of wastewater... | reverse complement strand
ATGTGCCACATGTCCAGGACCTGCCCGGGCAGGTTGGTGTACTTGTTGCCGTAGGGCTTGCCCTGGCCTTCGTGGCAGGCCATCGCGCAGCCTTCCTTGTCGAACGGCTTGGCCGTGGCTTCGTTCACCGGCCACAGCATGGCCCACTTGTCTTCGTAGTACATGTTGTCGTCGCCGCCCTTGTCAGACGGGTCGGCCAGCTTCTTCCACGACCCATCGGCCTGCTTCTGATAGGGCATGCGGCGCACGGAATTGGTCGGATCCTTGTACTGGATCAGCATGTAGAGCATGTCGGCGGTGTAGGCGGCCTTCAGCGTGACGGTGGTCTCGCCCTTGTCACCCGGCTTGGCGCCGAAGTTGGCGCCGCCGGTCAGTTCGGCCGAGATCGGCTTGGCCTTCGCCCATACCGGGTCGGCTGCGCCGGCCGCCATGTTCGGCGCAGCGGCCACCTTGACGGCGACCAGCGTGTCCTTGGCGGTCTTGTCCTGCGGCGATTGGCAGCCCATCAAGGCCAGCGTGGCGATCGTGATGGCTGACACGGGGAGAAGCATCGATTTTTTCATGACAGGGTCCTGTGGAGGTTGGGTTACGGGCCCGGATTGCCTTGTGGCGCCACCGGTTCTAAGCCCCTGATTGCATACCCCGTGCCAACCCTTTGGAACGCAGTTTGGCGCCTGAAAAAACCGCCGGCTCCGAGGGAAGACCAGGTGTTCGACCGTGCCAAGGGCCATCAACCGGCCGGCGGGTGTCATCACAAAATCGTGACACCTGTCATGTTTTCGTGACAACGTCGGCCCGCTCCAGGTGGCCGTATATGTTCTGCCGCGCCACCCCGGAAATACGCGCCGCTTCCGAAACATTGCCGTCGGCCACGCGCATCAGGTCCGAAAAATAGGCGCGGTCAAAGTTCAGGCGCGCTTCGCGGTAGGGCAGCAGCTGCCCGGTGGACTGAACGGCCTCGCTGGCCTTGCCCGGCAGCCCCAGATCGGCCAGCGCGACCGGTCCGCCCGCGTTGATGACCACGGCGCGCTCGATCGTGTGCTTGAGTTCGCGCACGTTGCCCGCCCAGTGCGCGGCTTCCAACGCGGCGATCGCGTCGCTCTGCAACGGGCCCGCGGCCTTGTGGAACTTGCGGTTGAAGTGGTCCAGGAAAAACAGCGCCAGCGGCAGGATGTCGTCGCGGCGCTCGCGCAGCGGCGGCACCCGAAGCGGCACGACGTTGATGCGGTAGAACAGGTCGGAGCGGAAGCGGCCGGCCGCCACCTCCTGCTCCAGCGGCTTGTTGGTGGCGCAGATCAGGCGGAAACTGGACGGGCGCTGCACCGTGCTGCCCAGCCGCACGAAACTGCCTTCCTGCAGCACGCGCAGCAGGCTGACCTGGAGCTTGGGGCTCAGGTCGGCGATCTCGTCGAGCAGGATCGTGCCGTGGTCGGCCTCCTCGAAGTAGCCGGCCGTGGTCTTGACGGCGCCGGTGAAAGCGCCCTTCTCGAAGCCGAACAGCGCCGCCTCGGCCAGCGACTCCGACAATGCGCCGCAGTTGAGTGCCTTCATCGGTCCGCCCGAGCGGGCGCTCAGGGAATGGAGCAGCTTGGCGATGACCTCCTTGCCGGTGCCGCTTTCGCCTTCGATCAGCACTGTCGTGTCCAGCGGCGCGGCCTGGCGCAGCTGCGCCAGCAACCGCTCCATGGCCACCGAGTGGCTGATCATCATCGGGTCGCCCGCGCGGGCGTTGATGAGGTCGCGCAGGTCGGCAATCTCGCGGTAGGCGCGATCCATCTCCAGCGCCTTGTCGATCACCGCCTCCAGCTCCTCCAGGTTCTCGAAAGGCTTGGTGAGGTAGTCGAACAGGCCATCGCGCACCGCCCGCATCGCGTCGCGCACCTCGGCATGGCCGGTGATCATGATGGCCGTCTGGCGCGGCCGCAGCTTGCGCATGTCGGCGAACAGATCAAGGCCGTTGCCATCGGGCAGGCGCTGGTCGAGGATGGCCAGGTTGAAATCGCCAAGGTCGAAGGCCTTGCGCGCCTCGGCCACGTTGGTGGCCGTGACCAGATCGACAGACCCAGCACGAAACAGGCTTTCGAACAGCCGCCGGGTGAAGGGGTCGTCGTCGACGAGGAGGATTTTGGACTTCATGGCTGATGGGTCAGGGGCAGCCAGATGCTGAAGCGGGCGCCACCCTGGGCCAGATTCTCCGCAAGAACCGCGCCACCGTGTTTCATTGCGATGTGCTGCGCCACGTACAGGCCCAGGCCGGTGCCGGTCGCGCGGGTTGTGAAGAAGGGCTTGAACAGCTTGTCGGCCGCATCGGGGCTGATGCCCGGCCCGGCGTCGGTCACGGCCAGCAGCACGCCCGGCGCGCCGTCGCGCTCCGATGGCGCCAGCGTCACCCGCACCGGGGATCCAGGCGCCGCAAGAACCGCGTTGTGGATCAGGTTGAACAGCGCCTGGCGCAGCAGCACCGGGTCCACATCGAGCATGATCGCGCCGTCGGGCGCCGAGAACTCGACCGGCTGGCGCTGGCCGATGCTCTGGTGGCAGAAGGTGATTGTGTCGCGCACGAGGGCCTGCAGATCGGTGGTCTGCAAGGTCGACCGCGACAGCTGGCTGATGCGCAGGATGCGCTGCACGATGTCGCGGCACTCGGTGCCGGCCTTTCGCACGTCCTGCAGCAATTCGGCGACACGCGCCGGGTCGTGGGCCTCGCGCTCGGCCAGCTGCGCCAGGTTGATCACGCCCACCAGCGGGTTGTTCAGCTGGTGCGCGATCTGGCCGACCAGCTCGCCCATGGCCGACATCTTTTCGATCTGCACGATGCGCTCGTGCTCGCTGGTGAGCTTGCTGAGACTGGACTCCGCCGCCTGCTGCCGGTTGTAGACCAGGCTGAACACCTTGTAGAGCACCCCGAACAGCAGGATGCCGCCGCCGCCGATGGTCGCCCACAGCAGGTACAGGCCCTGTCGCAGCGTCTGGTTCAGGTCGTGCGGATCGCGGTACAGCGACAGCACCCCGATGACGTCGCCCGGCGGCCGCGCCTTGTCATGGGAAAAAATGGGCACGTAGCACTCGATGGTGCCCTGGGTCGGTTGGCCATGTGGGCTGGTGTCGAACCGATTGCCGCCGGGATTGAACACCGCCTGAACCTCGCCCTGAAACGCGCGCGCGATCTGTTCGCCGTGCCGGGTACGGTCGGTGCCCACCAACGCGGCGTCGTCCGACCAGACGATGACGCGGTCGCGGTTGAACACCTTGATGCGCGCCGTGCCCGGCAAGTTCTGCAATGTGTCGAAGATGCGACCGAAGCGCATTCGCGCTGCCTCGTCCATGTCGGGGCGAAGATCGGCCACCTTCACCGGCTGCTCGACCGTCAGGGCAAAAACCATGTCCCGCACGATCGCCGCTTCGCGCTCGATCATCGATTGCCGGAAGAACGAAGCCTGGACCAGGCCGGTGCCGATGACCATCGCCACGATCATCAGCAGGCTGATGGTCGCGAACAGGCCGGGTGGGCTGGTCAGTCGGGGCAACTTGAACATGGCGTGGACCGCCATCCTACCGAAGCGGCCGCACCGCGGATGGATCGTCGGGTTCGTCGCGGTGGCATCCGCGCCAACGGCGGTCGTCAGACGGGAACGAGACCAACACCCGGCATCTCAGCCGCGCGGCGCGGCATCCAGGCGGGTGTGGCGCAGCAACTGTGCCAGCTCAGGCAGCGCGATGACGCGGATCCCGTTGGCGCTGGCAAAACGGACCGCCTGCGGCGTGAGATCGCCCAGCGCGACCACCAGGCCGTCGCGGGCCTCGGCCTGGTCGATCGCGGCCTTGAGCTCGCGCAGCGGCTCCACGCCCAGGCTGGCGGCCTTCCAGCGCCGCGCGTGCACCAGCGTGGTCGCGCCCGCCTTGCGCAGGGCCAGGTCGGCGCCGGCTTCGCCCGAAGCCTTGGGGCGTTCGACCTCGAACCCTTGCGCCTGCCAGGCGGCCTCCAGCGCTGCGCTGAACGCGGCCCACGCCATGCCCCGTGTGGCGGCTTCCGTCTGCTCGACGCGCGCCGCGCGCGGTTCGCGCAGCTGCCGTCTCGCGGCCAGCACCGCGATCACCAGGAAGGGGAACCCGCCCATTGCGCCGAACCAGAACAGGTCGGGCGGCAGCAGCAGACGCGCCACCAGCGCGAAGGCCACCGCCAGCGCCAGGCTGATCCACCACGAGGACCGCAGCAGGATCGCGAACAGCGACTTCTCGGCCATGCGGAACTTCATGCGCCGGGCTCCTGCGCCACCGCGGTGAGCCGGCCCAGCGCGAGGCGCAGCTGCCGCCCGCAACGCGCTGCCAGCGCTTCGTCGTGCGTGACCACCACGAAGGCCATGCCCTGCTCGCGCGCAAGATCCAGCATGAGGTCGAACACGCCATCGGCGGTGACGCGGTCCAGGTTGCCGGTGGGCTCGTCGGCCAGCACGCAGGCCGGGCGGGTGACCAGCGCGCGCGCGATCGCCACGCGCTGACGCTCGCCGCCCGACAGCTCGGCCGGGCGGTGGTGGATGCGGTCCTGCAACCCGACGCGGGCGAGCGTCGCCTCGGCCACACCCGCGGCCTCGGCACGCGGCGCGCGCCGGATCCACAGCGGCATGGCCACGTTGTCGAGTGCGCTGAACTCGGGCAGCAGGTGGTGGAACTGGTAGACAAAACCGAGGTGCCGGTTGCGCAGCGCGCCCTGCTCGGCGGCGCTCAGGCCGGCCAGCGGCTGGCCCATCAGCGCCACGCGGCCGCCGCTGGGGGCATCGAGCCCGCCGAGCAGGTGCAGCAGCGTGCTCTTGCCCGATCCCGACGCGCCGACGATGGCCAGCGTTTCGCCGGCACGCACCGACAGGTCCACCCCCTGCAGCACGGTCACGTCGAGCCGCCCCTCGGCGAATCGTTTGGTCAGGCCACTGGCCTGGAGCACGACATCATTCATACCTGAGCGCCTCCGCGGGGTTCACGCGGCTGGCGCGCCAGCTCGGGTAAATCGTGGCCAGAAAGGCCAGCGCCAGCGAAATCACGGCCACGGGCACGATGTCGCTGCGCTGCGGGTCGCTGGGCATGTGGCTGATGAGGTAGATGTCCTTGGGCAGGAAACTGGCGTGGAACAGCCGCTCCAGCGCCGGCACGATGACATCGATGTTGAAGGCCACGCCCAGGCCCAGCAGCAGACCGGCCAACGTGCCGATCACGCCCACCATCGCGCCCTGCACCACGAAGATGCCCATGATGCTACCCGGGCTGGCGCCCAGGGTGCGCAGGATGGCGATGTCGGCGCGTTTGTCGGTCACCGTCATCACCAGTGTCGAGACCAGGTTGAACGCCGCCACCGCCACGATCAGCGTCAGGATGATGAACATCATGCGCTTTTCCAGCTGCACGGCGGCAAACCAGGTTCGGTTCTGGCGCGTCCAGTCGCGGATCAGCAGGTCGCCGCTGAGGCGGCCGGCCAGTTGCCCGGCCACCGTGCGGGCCTGATGCAGGTCGCGCAGCTTCACGCGCACGCCGGTGGGGCCTTCCAGGCGGAAGATGCGCGCGGCGTCGTCCTGGTGCACCAGCGCGAGCGCCGAGTCGTATTCGTAGTGGCCCGAGCTGAACAGGCCCACCACCGTCATCTGCTTGAGTCGCGGCAGCACGCCCGCGGGCGTGACCTGGCCGCTGGGCGCGATCAGGGTGACCGGGTCGCCCTCACGCACGCCCAGGCTGCGCGCCAGGTCGACGCCGAGCACCACGCCGAAACCGCCGGGCGCCAGCCGCTTGAGCGCGTTGTTCTTGAGCTCGCCGGCCAGATCGGTTACGGCGGGTTCCAGCGCCGGGTCGATGCCGCGCACCAGCACGCCCTTCATGTCCTCACCACGCGCCAGCAGCGCCTGCGCGGCGATGAAGGGCGCGGCGCCGACGACCTCCGGATGCGCGCGCACCTCGTCCAGCGTGCGGTTCAGATCGGGCAGCGCCGCGCCGCCCTGGGCGTGGATCTCGATGTGAGAGACCACGCCGAGCATGCGGTCGCGCACCTCCTTCTGGAAGCCGTTCATCACGCTGAGCACGATGATCAGCGCACCCACGCCAAGCGCGATGCCGAGCATCGACACGCCCGAAATGAACGAGATGAAGCCGTTGCGCCGCGTGGCGCGCCCGGCCCGGGTGTAGCGCCAGCCAAGAATCAGTTCGTAGGGGATTTGCATCGGCATCGGAAAGGGGTCACGGGGGGATTGTGGCACCTGCGCGCGACGCGCCCGGCCTTCCGGGACAATAGCCCGGATGCCCGAGCCCACCCACCTGCTGATCGCCTTCGCCGCCGGCTCGACGCCCCAGGCGCGCGAGGCGCTGGGCGCCCTGCGCCTGCCCCGGCTGGAGCGTCTGCTGCGGCGCTTGCGGCCCCTGCCGCCCGAACCGGTGAACGAGCACGCGCCCGAGACGCCGCACGAGCGCGCCCTGGCCCACGCCCTCGGCCTGGTCACGCAGGCCGGCCGCACGCCCTGGGCCGCGCACGCGTTGCACCGCACCGGCGGCGCGCCGGGCCCGCACGCCTGGGCCTGGATCACGCCCTGCCACTGGCAGGCCGGCATGGACCAGGTGCTGATGCAGGACCCGGCCGCCCTGGCGCTGGATGGGGCGCACGAGCGCGCGCTGTTCGAGGCGATGCAGGCCTGGTTCGCCGACGACGGCCTGGAGCTGCGCCTGGACGCGCCCGGGCGCTGGCTGGCGCGCGGCGAGCTGTTTCGCGACCTGGTCAGCACGTCGGTGGACCGGGTCAGCGGGCGCGACGTGGCCGCCTGGATGCCGCAGTCGCCCCAGGCCAGCCGCCTGCACCGGCTGCAAAGTGAGATGCAGATGCTGCTCTACACCCACCCGGTGAACGACGCGCGCGCCGCCCAAGGCCTGGCGCCGGTCAATTCGTTCTGGGTCAGCGGCGCGGGCGCCCTGGATGAAGCCCCGGCGGCTGAACCCGCGCCCGAACTGGACCTGAGCCTGCGCGACAGCGCGCTGCGGCAGGACTGGACCGCCTGGGCCGAGGCCTGGCAACGGCTGGACGCCACGCGCTGCGCCGCGCTCGCCGAGGAACTGGAACGCGGCGCGCCGGTGCGCCTGACGCTGTGCGGCGAACAGGCCTGGCAGACCTTCGAGGCCGCGCCACAAGGCTTTTTTCAACGGTTTTCGGGCTTTTTTGGCGCCTCCCCATCGTCAAAGCGCCTTGAGCAGCTATGAAATTGATAGTCCGTGACGTGCCGCCGCGCGCGGCCTGGGCGCTGGAACAGGCCGGGGTGCACCCGTTGCTGGCGCGCCTCTTCGCGGCCCGCGGCGTGCGCAGCCACGACGAGCTCGACGACGGGCTGGCACGTCTGCTGCCGCCCGACAGCCTCCAAGGCGCCGCAGCCGCGGCGGAGCTGCTTGCCGACGCCATCGCCGCCGATCGGCGCCTGTGCATCGTGGCCGACTACGACTGCGACGGCGCCACCGCCTGCGCCGTGGCCCTGCGCGGCCTGCGCCTGCTGGGCGCACGCCATGTGGACTACCTGGTGCCGGACCGCGTGGTGGACGGCTATGGCCTGACCCCGCCGATCGCGCGGCGCGTGAAGGAACGCGGCGCCGACGTGCTGATCACCGTGGACAACGGCATTGCCAGCGTGGACGGCGTGGCCGAGGCGCGCCGGCTCGGGCTGCAGGTGCTGGTGACCGACCACCACCTGCCGGCCACACCCGAAGCCGGCGTGGTCGCGCTGCCCGATGCCGACGTCATCGTCAACCCCAACCAGCCCGGTTGCCCGTTCGAGAGCAAGGCCCTGGCCGGCGTGGGCGTGATGTTCTACGTGCTGCTGGCGCTGCGGGCCGAGTTGCGGCAGCGCGGGGCATTTGACGACCCGAGCGGCGCCGGGCCGCGCCAAGCCGCGAGCCCTTGCAGGGCGCACGTCGGCGAGACGCCGACCCTCTTCGGCCTGTCCGACCCTGCGCGAGCAGGATCGGAGCCGCAGGCCTCAGCCCCCTCGGGGGGCAGCGAACCACGCGCAGCGGGAAGCGTGGGGGCCCGGCTGCGTCAACCCAAGCTCGACATGCTGTTGCCCCTAGTGGCCCTGGGCACCGTGGCCGACGTGGTCAAGCTCGACGCCAACAACCGCCGCCTGGTCGCCCAGGGGCTGAAGCGCGTGCGCGCCGGCGCGATGCAACCCGGCCTGGCGGCCCTGTTTGCCGCCGCCGGACGCAAGGCCACCGCCGCCACCACCTTCGACTTCGGCTTTGCCCTCGGCCCGCGCATCAATGCCGCCGGGCGCCTGTCGGACATGACGTTGGGCATCGAATGCCTGCTGACCGACGACGCCTCGCGCGCCGACGAACTCGCGCGCCTGCTCGACGGCATCAACCGCGAGCGGCGCGAGATCGAAGGCGGCATGCGCGAGCAGGCCTTTTCGATTGCCGAATCGTTGTTGGCCACCACCGGCGATGGCGCCGTCGAGCCGCCGCCCGCGTTGTGCGTGTTCGACCCCGGCTTTCACGAGGGCGTGGTCGGCATCGTGGCCTCGCGCCTCAAAGACCGGCTGCACCGCCCGACCTTCGTGTTCGCCGCCAGCGCCGCGCCGGGCAAGGGCCACGAGCTCAAAGGCTCGGGCCGGTCGATTGCCGGTTTTCACCTGCGCGACGCGCTCGATCTGGTGGCCAAGCGCCATCCGGGCGTGCTGCTGCGCTTCGGCGGCCACGCGATGGCGGCCGGCTGCACGATCGACGCGACGGCGTTGCCGACCTTCGAAGCCGCGCTGGCCGAAGTGGCGCGCGAATGGCTCGATGCCGCCACGCTGACGCGCCGGCTGGAGACCGACGGCCCGCTGGCGCCCGAGTACCGCCGCGCCGACCTGGTGGACACGCTGCACCGAGAGGTCTGGGGCCAGGGCTTCGCCGCCCCCACGTTCAGCGAGGAGGTGGAGGTGGTGTCGCAACGGCTGGTCGCCGAAAAGCACCTGGCGCTCAAGCTCAAGCACCAGGGCCAGCCGGTGGACGGCATCTGGTTCGGCCGCACCGATCCGCTGCCGGCGCGGGTCAAGCTGGCCTTTCGCCTCGACGCCGACGAGTGGCAGGGCGTGCGTCGGGTGCGCTTCCTGGTGGAAGACGCGGAAACCCCGGTTTGAGGCGTCAGATTGGCCAGACCCCAGCGCGGGACGGCCACCAGCCGCTATCCATAACGAAGCATCACGGCTTGACGCCGTTGCGTGCCTTTTCCTTCAGGCACTCCAGCACATGAGGCGAGACGAACTTGTGCACCTCGCCACCGAGCAGTGCGATCTCGCGCACGAAGGTGCTGCTGACGAACTGGTACTTGTCGCTGGGTGTGAGAAAGACGGTTTCCACGTCGGGCATGAGGGTGCGGTTCATGCCGGCCAGCTGGAACTCGTAGTCGAAGTCGGTCACGGCGCGCAGGCCGCGCACCATGGCCTTGCCGCCGCGCGCCACCACGAAGTCGCGCACCAGGCCCGAAAAACTCTCCACCGTGACCTGCGGGTAGCGCTTCACCGCCTCGCGCGCCATCTCGATGCGTTCGTCCAGGCTGAACAGCGCCTTCTTGTGGTGGCCGGCGGCGACTGCAACGATCACGCGTTCGAACAACTGGGTGGCGCGGCGCACCACGTCTTCATGACCCAGGGTCATGGGGTCGAAGGTGCCGGGGTAGACGGCGAGCACGCTGTGGGTCATGGAAGGTCTCCGGTTTGGGCGCGATGATACGTGGGCGCGGGCCGTTGTGGTGCGAACTCAGGCGCCGCGCTGCAACAGGTGGGCATGCACCGCGCCGGCCTTGAGATGGCGGCGCAGCACCAGGCCCATCGCCTGCAGGCGTTCGTCGCTCCAGGCCTGCGGCGCCTCCAGGTAGACGAAGCCGCCGGGCATCACGGCCTTGGCCGCGGCCGCCAGCGCGGAATCGAACAGGCCGGCATCGAAGGGCGGATCGAGCAGCACCAGGTCCAGGCTGGCCGGCGCAGCGCGGCCCAGCGCCACCAGGCCGTCGCCACGCTGCACCTGCACCGCGGTGGCGTCCAGCCGCTTGCGCGTGGCCTGTAGCTGCGCGACCAGCGTGGAGTCGGACTCCACCAGTAGCACCGATGCGGCACCGCGTGAGGCGGCCTCGAAGCCCAGCGCGCCGGTGCCAGCAAACGCGTCCAGACAAACCCAGCCCGAGAGGTCCTGGACCAGCCAGTTGAACAGCGTCTCGCGCACCCGGTCGGGCGTGGGGCGCAGGCCCGGACGGTCGGGCACCTTCAGGCGCGTGCGCTTCCACTGCCCGCCGATGATGCGGACCTCATGGGCCGGGTGACCTTTCGGGGGGCTGGGCTTTGCTGCCGCCGCAGCGCCGCGAACCGGGGTCGGATTCTTCATGGCGCCACTGTAATCGCAGCGGGCGCGTGCATCCGTTCAACGACGCGCAAAACGCCGGCAGGCCCGGCGGTAGGCCCGCAGGGTCTGCTCGGCGCGCAACAGCACACCGTCGGGCGCGCCCGGGTCCGCGCTCTGGCCGGTCAGCAGCTCGATGCCTTCGCTCACGTGGGTCACCGCGTGCACCTGGAACAGGCCCGCCGCGACCGCATCGACGACGTCGCGGTCCAGCATCAGGTGGCGGCGGTTGCGCTCGGGAATCAGCACCGCGTGGCTGCCATCGAGCCCGGCGTGCTCGCAGACGCGGAACCAGCCTTCGATCTTCTCGTTGAGACCGCCCACCGGCAACACCTCGCCGTGCTGGTTCACCGCACCAGTGACCGCGATCGACTGCCGCAGCGGCAGGCCGGACAGGCTGGACAGCAACGCATAGAGCTCGGCACACGAGGCCGAGTCACCCTCCACGCCGTGGTACTCCTGTTCGAACACGATGGCGGCGCTCAGCGCCAGCGGCGCGAGATGGCCGAACAGCGCCGACAGGTAGCTGCCGAGGATGAGCACCCCCTTGTCGTGGATCGGGCCGGAGAGCTCGACCTCGCGCTCGATGTTGACCACGCCCTGGTGACCGGCCCAGGTCCGCGCCGTCACCCGCACCGGGAAGCCGAAGCGCGTGTCGCCCAGGTCGATCTGGGTCAGCGCGTTGATCTGGCCCACCCTGCCGCCTTGCAAGGTGATCATGCGGTCGCCCTCGGCCACCGATTCACGCAGCCGCACGGCCACCGCGTCATGGCGGGCAGCGCGCGCGACCAGCGCGGCCTCCACCTCGGCGGCCCCGACCAGCCCGGCGTGGCACAGGGCGGCGGCCTCCGTCACCAGCGCCTCGGTGCGCGCAAAGATCGCGCTCTGGCGGGTGCGGTCGTCGGCCTCGCGGTGCATCTCTTCCACCAGCCGCGCGACACCCGCCGCCGAAAAGTGCGGCAGGGCCAGACGCCGGCAGGCCTGCGCCACGAAGATGCCGGTGGCGCGGCGCGTGGCCTCGGTGGCGATGAAGCTGTCGGCAAAGTCCACCTTGACCCGGAAATGGCGCGCAAACTCGGGGTCGCCCTCCTGCAACTCGTAGAAATGTTCGACCGCGCCGATGAGCACGATCTTGACATCGACGTCCACCGCCTCGGGCTCCAGCGACACCGCGCCCATGGACGAAGCCAGGGTGCCGGGTTCTTCGATCTGGAGCCGGCCATTGCGCAGGAAGCGGCGCAGCTTCTCCCACACCAGCGGGTCGGCCACCAGGTCGCGCAGGTGCAGCATCAGGAAGCCGCCGTGGGCCTTGAGCAGGCTGCCGGCGCGGATGCGCGAGAAATCGGTCACGAGAACGTCGTCCTCCGTCTGGTATTCGATGCTGCCGAACAGGGCGCGAAACAAGGGGTTGTTCTCGACGATCACCGGCGCGCCGCTGTTGCCCCCGTTGTCCACCACGAGGTTCACGCGGTAACGCGCCAGCGTGGCCTCCAGCGCCTCGCGGCGGGACTCGTCGTCGGGCTCGAACACCTCGAACAGCTCGATGTTGTCCAGCACGTCATGCTCGACCTCATCGAGCCAGGCGCCGAGCTTGACCGAGTCCTTGATCTGCTTCTTCAACCCGAGCCGGATCGCCTGCAGCTCGTGCTCCAGCAGCGGCCGCACCACCTGGCGGCGCAGCTCGGCCCGGGCCTCGTTCATGACCCGCTCCATCACGCCGGTCTTCTCCAGGAAGCGGTTGATCTCGCCATGGAGTTCGTGCTCGGCGAGGTCGAACTCGGCGCGGCGCTCGCGCGGCAGCGCGGCAGCCTCTTTCTCGGTCAGCGCCTGGCCGTTGTCGCCGCGCAGCGTGAACACCAGGTGCCCGTCTTCGCGGCGCAACGCGAAGTTTCGGGCTTCGGCAAACGCCGTGAGCGCGGCGTAGGCCTCGGCCTCCTGCGCCAGGTAGGCCTTTTCGACCGCCTCGCTGCCGGATTTGAACTCCTGACCTTGCAGCCGCTTGGGCACCTCGGCCTGCAGCGTGCGAACCAGCGTGGTCATCAACTGGCGCAGCTGGCGCCCCTGCCCCGCCGGCATGCGCAGCGCGCGCGGATGCTCCGGTGTGTCGAAGTTGTGCAGGTAACACAGGTCGGGCGGAACGGGCCGGCCCGCCGCCACCGTCCGCATCAGCTGCTGCAACAGCGAGGAGCGCCCGCTGCCCACTTCGCCCAGCACGAACAGGTTGTAGCCGGGCTGCTGCAGGGCCAGACCGAAGCGCGCGGCCGTCTCGGCCCGCTCCTGCCCGATCCAGGGCAGGGGCTCGTGCAGCAGCTCGGCGGTGTCGGCAAATCCCAGCTGCGCGGGCTCGACGGTGATCCGCAATTCGCCGGTGTTCAGGCTGGAGATCGGCATGGGGTTTCGGTCGGCTGGGCGCAACGCGCGTTGGACCGAGCTTATACCGGTCGGTCCGCCAGGGCCAGGGTGGCCGCGGCCGCCCGTTTGCGGTTAGGCTTGCGGCATGCACGCCGAAGATGCCCAAGCAGCCCCCGCCGGCGCTGCCTCCGATTCGCCTCCCGCCTCGACCCTGGCCTTGCGCCGCGTCGCCATCGACACCTGGCACGAAAACGTGGCCTACCTGCACCGCGACTGCGCCGTGTACCGGGCCGAGGGCTTCCAGGCCCTGTCCAAGGTTGAAATACGGGCCAACGGGCGGCACATCCTGGCCACGGTCAACGTGGTCGACGACGCCACCATCGTCGGCTGCGACGAACTGGGCCTTTCGGAAGACGCGTTCAACCGGCTCGGCGTGCTGGACGGGCACACGGCCTCGATCTCGCAGGCCGAGCCACCGGCCTCCATGGCCGCGCTGTTCCGCAAGATCGGCGGTGAGCGGCTGGGGCGCGACGATTTCCATGCCATCGTCCAGGACATCGCCAGCCACCACTATTCCAAGATCGAGCTGACCGCCTTCGTCGTCGCGTGCAACCGGGCCGAGCTCGATCGCGAAGAGGTCTACTTTCTGACCGAGGCCATGGTCGGTAGCGGGCGTCGTCTGGACTGGCACGAGCCGTTGGTCGTGGACAAACACTGCATCGGCGGCATCCCCGGCAACCGCACCTCGATGCTGGTGGTTCCCATCGTCGCCGCGCACGGCATGTTGTGTCCCAAGACGTCGTCGCGCGCCATCACCTCGCCGGCCGGCACCGCCGACACCATGGCGGTGCTGGCCAACGTGGAACTGCCCTTTGCCCAGCTCGAACAGATCGTTCGCCAGCACCGCGGCTGCCTGGCCTGGGGCGGCACCGCCGACCTGTCGCCCGCCGACGATGTGCTGATTTCGGTCGAACGCCCCCTCGCGATCGACTCGCCGGGACAGATGGTGGCCTCCATCCTGTCAAAGAAGATCGCCGCCGGATCGACCCACCTGGTGCTGGACATCCCGATCGGCCCCACGGCCAAGGTGCGCTCCATGCCCGAGGCCCAGCGCCTGCGCCGCCTGTTCGAATACGTGGCCGACCGCATGCACCTGGCGCTCGACGTGGTGATCACCGACGGACGCCAGCCCATCGGCAACGGCATCGGACCGGTGCTCGAAGCACGCGATGTGATGCAGGTGCTGCAGAACGATCCGCGCGCCCCGATCGACCTGCGCCAGAAGGCCCTGCGGCTGGCGGGACGGCTGATCGAATGCGACCCCGACGTGCGCGGTGGCGACGGGTTTGCGATCGCGCGCGACATCCTCGACTCGGGCCGTGCCTTGAGCCGCATGAACGCCATCGTCGAGGCCCAAGGGAGCCGGACCTTCGACCCCGACGCGCTGCAGCTCGGCTCGCTGAGCTTCGACGTTCGGGCGGCGACCGACGGCGTCGTGGCTGGCATCGACAACCAGCAGATCGCACGCATTGCGCGACTGGCCGGCGCACCCAAGGTGCCGGGCGCCGGGCTGGACCTGATGCGCAAGCTGGGGCAGCCGGTGGCCACCGGTGACCTGCTGTACCGGGTGCACGCCGGCTTTCCCGCCGATCTGGAATTTGCCCGCCAGTCCAGCGCGCGCGCCAGTGGTTTCACCATCGGCGGTGCCGACGCCGTGCCGCACGTGTTCGTGGAGTTCTGATGCGCGCCGGTCTTCTCCTGCATTTCGACGACGAGCAGGACGCCGCGATGCGCCTGGCGCAGGCTGGCGGGCTGGCCACGGCAACGGTGGCGCGCCACCGCTTCCCCGACGGCGAAATCCGGCTCCGTCTGCCGCAGCGCCTCCCCGATCGCGTGGTGCTGCTGCGCACACTGGACCGCCCCAACGAAAAGCTGGTGGACCTGTTGCTGGCCGCGCACACCGCCCGCTCGCTGGGCGCGAAGCACCTGACGCTGGTCGCTCCCTACCTGGCGTACATGCGACAGGACATCGCCTTTCACCCCGGCGAGGCCATCAGCCAGCGCATCGTCGGGCGGTTCCTGGCCGATTTGTTCGACGCCGTGATCACGGTCGATCCACACCTGCACCGGGTGGTCACGTTGCAGGAGGCGGTGCCGGTGGCCCAGGCCATGGTGCTCAGCGGCGCGCCGCTGCTGGCCGATCTGATCGCCGAACGGCGCCCGGGTGCCCTGCTCCTGGGCCCCGACAGCGAATCCGCGCAGTGGGTGTCACAGGCCGCCGAGCGCCACGGTTTCGCGCACGCGGTCTGCACCAAGCGGCGCCATGGCGATCACGCCGTGGACATCGAACTGCCCGAGGTGCCGCTGGCGGGCCTTCCGGTGGTGCTGGTGGACGATGTGGCCAGCACCGGCCAGACCCTGGCGCAGGCAGCCCGGCTGCTGCGCGCCGCGGGTGCCGCCACGGTGGACGTCGCCGTCACCCATGCGCTGTTCGCGGGGGATGCGGTCGAGCGCCTGCGCGGGGCCGGCGTCGGTGAGATCTGGAGCACCGACTGCATCGCCCATCCCAGCAACGCCGTGTTCATGGCCGATGTCCTCGCGCGCGCACTCGACCCCATCCTTTAACATGACCTGCGTCAAGAAATCTAACATTCGCACCTGTCCGCGCCGGGCCTTTGCTATATTGAACCCACCCACACCGCATGGACAGGCCATGCGTCCGGAGACAAGCTTGCAAAGGTAAACACCATGCACCCCAGCCCCCAGCCTTCCCATGACGAAGCGGCTGACGCGCCGCTGCTGAACTTCTCCAACTGCCATGCGGGCATCATCAGCCACCTGAACGACTTCGGCCAGTTGCCGGCGCTGCTCGCCCCAGCCGCGCGTGCGCGGGAGATCGCTGAAGAGACGCTGCGCTTTTTCCGCGCGGCGGTCTTCGAACACCATTCCGAAGAAGAACGCGAGCTGTTCCCGGCCGTGTTGTCCAGTGCCGTCAAAGGCGAAGAGCGCGACCGGATCCAGGTGATGGTGGACCAGCTGACAGCGGAACACCGCACTGTCGAGGCCGCCTGGCTGAAGCTGGAACCGGAATTGAAGAAAGTGGCCAAGGGCCATTCGACCGAACTCAACGTCGCCGGCGTGGAACACCTGGTGACGAGCTACCTGGCCCACGCCCGCTTCGAGGAAGACCATTTCCTGCCGGTGGCGCACACCATCCTGGCGCGCAATGCCAACCACATGGAAGCGCTCGGGCTTTCGCTGCACATGCGCCACGCGCCAAGGGTCATCGCGCACATCTGAGACTTCGGGGTCGCGCGCGCAAGCCCCGAGCGGTTGTCAGCGCGCGTCGTCGTCTTCCGCGTACTGCGCGCGCAGGCGCTCCAGGCCCTGACGGAAACTCTCCGGGTCCCCGAATTCGAAGAAATCCGGATAGCGGTCGTGCGCGCCCAACACCCGGCGCGCGTGCTTGATCGGGCACCAGTACTGCTCGGTTCGCGCCGCGACCTCGCGCAGATAGGCCGCCACACCATTGCCATACGAGCAATAGAAACAGTTGAAGCGCTCGATCGCGTTGAGGTAGGGCAGATCCCCGCGGTCGAACACCATGTAGTCGCGCCGCCGGACCCTGGGGATGCCGTACACCGGGAAACACAGTGCCTGGTAGACGGTGACAAACAGGTCCATCGCCGCGAAGACGACAAAGCCTGAATAGATCACGGGCGCTGTCAGCACCACCAGCCAGCGCGCGCCGCGCAGGTAGCGCAGAAGCCCCACCCGGTACAGGCGCTGGCGCTGTTGCACCTCTTCGGCAAAGCGCACCCGCTTGCCCTGCATGACGAATTCGATTTCCTCGCGCTTCTTGCGAAACTCGACCTCAAGTTCCTCGCGCAACGCCTGCATGCGGCGCAACAGTTCGTCGACCTTGGGATTCATGGCGGGACTTTCTGGGTGGGGAAAGCCCGACCTTACCCGATGGCCAGCCCCAGACCAGCCAACCCTGCCGAGGCGTCAGCGACCGCCCACCACCACCGTCACCATGCGATCGGGCTGCAGCTTGCGCGCAAAGGCTGCGCGAACGTCCGCGGCCGTGACCTTCTCGACCTGCTTCGTCCAGGTGTCCAGGTAGTCCAGCGGCAGACCGTACCAGGCGATGTTGGCCACGTTGTCGAGCAGCTTGCGGTTGCTGTCCAGCCGCAGCGCGAAGCCACCGATGAGGTTGTCCTTGGCGGCCTTCAGTTCCTCGGGCGTCGGCCCTTCCGCCAGAAAGGCGGCGAGCACGTCGCGCGAGACCTGGACCGCCTGTTCGGCCTGGTCGGGCCGGGTCTGCAGCCCGATGGTGAACGCGCCGGCGTGCAGCCCGGGCGCGAAATAGCTGTACACGCTGTAGCTCAGGCCACGCTTTTCGCGCACCTCCTGCGTGAGTCGCGAGACGAAGCCGCCACCGCCCAGCGTGTAGTTGCCCACCAGCAGCGCGAAGTAATCCGGGTCGTCGCGCTTGTAGCCGGGCTGACCGATCAGCACGTGCGCCTGCGCCGAGTCGAACGGCAGGCGCCGTTCCTGCGCGGCCTGCAACGGTGCCACCTCGCCCACCGCCGGCAGGGGCGCACAGGCCGCCGCGTCCCCGGCCGGCAAGCGCCCGAGCAGGCGTGTGACCAGCGCATCGGCCTGCGCGCGAGTCAGCGCGCCAACGATGCTGACCTTGGCCCGGCACGGCAGGATCATGCGCGCATGCAGCGCGCGAAGGTCGCCCACCGCGATGCGCGCCAGCGTGGCCTCGGTCATTTCGTAGCCGTAGGGATGGCTGCCATACACGCCCTGCCCGAAGGCACGCCCGGCGATGGTGGCCGGTCGCGTGTTGGCCTCGCGGATGCTGGCGGCCAGGCGCTCGCGCTCGCGCACCCACACCGCGTCGGGAAACGAGGGCTCGGCGATCTGGCGCGCGGCCAGCGCCACGGCGCGCTCCAGCAGGTCGGGTTCGGTCAGCGAGCGCAGCGACAGGCTCATGCGGTCGCCACCGGCGCCAGCACCGAAGGACGCGCCCAGGTCGGCCCACGCCTCGCCGAGCTGGTTTTCGTCGAGCGCGGCATCGGTGCCCCGCGCCCCCACGCCCTTGGACAGCATGCCCGCCATCACCGCCGCCAGCCCGGCCTGCTGCGCCGGGTCGCGCCGGCCCCCGGCGTCGAAATCGATCTGCACATCGACCATCGGAATCGCCGGGCTTTCCACCAGCCAGACCCGCGCACCGTTCGGCTGGGTCCAGTGCTGGATTGGCAGGCCGGCATGTGCCATTTGCAGGCAAAAAAGGGCCCAAGCCAGCGTCAACAGGCCTCGAATAGCTCTCGTTGTTGTAGTCATCTTCAGCCTTCTGGCTCAGTGGCGTGAACCTGCGACCGGCGCAGGCCGTTTGCGCGCCGGATCGACCGGCTGCGGCCGCAGCACCGCCACCGTGAGCTGGTCGTCGCCGAAATACCGGGCCGCCACCGACTGCACCTGCGCCGGCGTGACCTGGCGCAGGCGCCGGATCAGTTGCTCGCCGGTGTCCAGCGGCAGGCCCTGCGCCCACAGGTTGCCCAATTCGCGTGCCTGGTTCATCACCGAGTCCAGCTTGTAGACCTCGCTGGCCACCCACTGCGTCTTCACGCGCTCCAGTTCGGCCTCGCTCACGCCGTCGCGGGCGATGCGCGCCACCTGCTCGCGCAGCGCGGCCTCCACCTGAGTGGTGGTCTTGCCCGGCGCCGGCACGCCGTCCAGCGTGAACAGCTGCGGGCCACGCCCCATCAGGCCGTTGCCCGCGCCCGCGCTGTCGGCCAGACGGTCCGGACCCTGGGTCAGCGCCCGGTCCAGACGTGCGCCGCTGTAGCCGTCGAGCACGGCGGCCAGCACCGTCAGCGCCAGCGCATCGTCGTTCGATGGCGATGGCTCCAGGCTGCTCAGACGCGGCACCTTGAAGGCCAGCATCACGTAGGCCTGCTCGGCCGGGGCCTTGAACTCGATGCGGCGCAAACCCTGCTGGGCCGGCTCCTCGCGCGGCTTGCGCACGGGCACCTGCCGTGCCGGGATCGGGCCGTAGTATTTTTCAGCCAGGCGCAGCACCTCCTGCGGGTCGACGTCGCCCGCCACCACCACCGCCGCGTTGGCCGGCACGTACCAGCGGCGCCAGAAGGCGCGGGCGTCCTCGGCGGTCATGGCCTCCAGGTCGCTCATCCAGCCCACCACGGGGCGCCGGTACGGCGACGCCACAAAGGTGGTGGCGTTGAGGTTTTCGTACAGCAGCGCGCGCGGGTTGTCCTCGGTGCGCAGGCGGCGCTCCTCCTTCACCACTTCGAGCTCCTTGAGAAATTCGTCGTCGGCCCACTGGTTGTTGGCAAAGCGGTCGGCCTCCAGGCGCATCACGTCGGCCAGCCGGTCGGATGGAATCTGCTGGAAGTAGCCGGTGAAGTCGCGCGAGGTGAAGGCGTTCTCGCGCCCGCCCATCGCGGCCACCCGACGCGAAAACTCGCCCGGCTTCAAGTCCCGCGTTCCCTTGAACATCATGTGCTCCAGCAGGTGGGCCACGCCGCTGGTGCCGTCCACCTCGTCCATCGAACCCACGCCCAGCCACAGCATGTGCACGGCCGTGGGGGCGCGCCGGTCGGGTTTCACGATGACCGTCAGGCCGTTGGGCAGGGTGAAGCGGCTGATGGCGGCCGGTTGCCGGGCTGTCTGGGCCGCAGCCGCGGAAGGTTTGGGTGGCGCAGTCTGGGCCAGCAATGGCCCACCCCAGGAAAGGCCAAGTGCCAGGGCGGTAAGGGTCAGGAATCGTTTCATAGAATGGGCTTGATTCTAGAAACGCCCAAATGTTCAGTTTTTTCAGGAAAAAAACGCCGGCGCCGGTCGCGACGCCGGAAACACAGCCCGGCCCGCAGCTTTCCGCCGATGCCGGCCCGCCCGCGGCTGCCCCGCCTGACCAGTCCCCGGCAGACACCAAGCCGATCCAGGAAACCCAGCCCGCGATGGCGTCGGCGCCTGCCGCGACGCCTGTCGCTGTTGCGGCGGACGCGCCGGGACCCGAAAGCGGACGCTCGCCAGCGGAACTGGACGCACCGGCGCCGGTGGTGAGCAATGGCGCGAGCGACGTTGCCCCGGTTCCCGATGCCGAAGCGCCAAGGACGCCACCGGTGACGCCACCTGTCGTCCTGGTGGGTCCGGCGGAGCCTGACGTACCTACGACGCTGCCGCCCGGCCCGGCCGCGTCCGCAACGGCGCCGGCGGTGGCGGCACCGGTCATCGCGCCTTCGGTGGCGGCACCTGCCTCCCCCGCCGCCGCTAAGGCATCGCGCTGGTGGACGCCTCCGTGGAGCAAGGCCTCCGCAAAGCCGCCCGAGCCTGCCCCAGCCGCGCAATCCGATGCGCCCGTCGCGAGCCCGGCACTCGAACCCACTGCACTGCCGTTGGCCGAGGCGCCGCCAGTTACCGAAACCCCGGCACCGCCCCTGTCACCCGTTGCCGCGCCAGCGCCGTCCGAAGCATGGGCGCCTCCACCGGCACCGGAGCCGCTGCAAGCGCCCACGCCCGCTGCGGAAGCCGCCGTTCCGACCGCGATGCCGTCGGCGCCGATGGCCGTGCCCGTCACCCCGCCGCCCGATGCCGCGCCCCCGGCCGCGGCGCCGCGCACCGGCTGGATGGACAAGCTCAAGGCTGGCCTGCGAAAGACCGGCTCCAGCATCGCCACCGTCTTCACCGGCACCCGCATCGATGACGACCTGTACGAAGAGCTCGAAACCGCCCTGCTGATGGCCGATACCGGCGTCAAGGCCACCGAGTTCCTGCTGGCCGACCTGAAACGCCGCGTCAAGGAGAGCAAGACCACCGATCCGGTCGCCGTCAAGGGCCTGCTGGCCGACGCGATCGCCGACCTGCTCGCGCCCTTGCAGAAAGTGCTGGTGGTGGGTGACCGGCCCGACAACCTGCACAACGGCCAGCATGGCGCGACCGTGATCATGGTGGCCGGTGTCAACGGTGCCGGCAAGACCACGTCCATCGGCAAGCTCACCAAGCACCTGGCCGACCACGGCGCGAGCGTGTTGCTGGCCGCGGCCGACACCTTCCGCGCCGCCGCGCGTGAGCAGCTTGCCGTCTGGGCCGACCGCAACACGGTGGAAATCATCAGCCAGCAAGGTGGCGACCCGGCCGCCGTGAGTTTCGACGCCGTCAGCGCCGGACGCGCGCGCGGCAAGGACGTGGTGCTGGTGGACACCGCCGGGCGCCTGCCCACCCAGCTGCACCTCATGGAAGAGCTGAAAAAGATCAAGCGCGTGGTGCAGAAGGCCGACGCCACCGCGCCCCACGAGGTGCTGCTCGTGATCGACGGCAACACCGGGCAGAACGCGCTCATGCAGGTCAAGGCGTTCGACGACGCACTCGCGCTCACCGGCCTGGTGGTGACCAAGCTCGACGGCACGGCCAAGGGCGGCGTGCTGTGCGCCATCGCCCGGGAAAAACCGGTGCCGGTCTATTTCATCGGCGTCGGTGAAAAGCTCGAAGACCTGGAAACCTTCAACGCCCGCGAATTCGCCCAGGCCCTGCTGGCCTGATACGGGTTTGCATTCAAGCGTAGAACAAGGCGCGAAGCCGAAGACAGTGCTGTAGCACGGCGAGGCGAAGCAACGACGTTATACGTTTGAAGGCGAATCCGTATGAGTCACGGCTTCACTCGCCGTCGCGCGCGTCGTTCGCATAAGCACGCCACTGCTTCATCGCATTGCGCATCGTGAGCAACTGGCGTTCGAACCGCGGACAGGCCTCGCACATCGCCAGGTGAACGCGCAACGCGACCCGCTCCGCCAGCGGCAGCTCGCGATCTTCCCGCGCGACGAGCAGCGCGGAGACCTCCTTGCAGGTGCGTTTGAAAGGGTACGACGACATCAGACGGCCCGTGGGGTTGCAAACCAGTTCAGTTCGAGGCACTCGCGCAGCCGCAGGCGCGCGCGGTGCAATTGCACATAGAGGTTGGTCGAGGTCAGGCCCAGTTCCTTACAGATGTCCTCGCTGGAGAGTTCGAGCCACTCGCGCATCAGGAACAGCCGCCCCTGGCTGGCGGGCAGCTTGCTGGCGCAGGCCTCCAGGATCGCCATGAACTGCCGGCTGCTCAGGTCCTGCTCGGGATTGCCCCACTCGGCCGGGCTTTCGCCGAAGTGCCCGTCCGCCTGGAAGGCCATGAATTCCAGCGGGTCGGCCTGCTCGTCGTCGCTGTCGCCGCCCACGCAGACCTCGCGACCGTGGTGGCGCAGGGCATCGATGACTTTGTGCTTGAGGATGCCGACCAGCCAGGTCTTGAGCTGCGAGCGGCTGCCAAAGGATTGCGGCTTGGACAGCGCCGCCAGCAGGGTCTCCGACACCGCGTCCTCGGCCCAGGCCTCGTTGCGCAGTTGCAGCCGCGCAAAACGCAACAGGTAGTCGCGGTGGGACGCGACCTGCTGGTCGAACGGGGGCATCGATGCGGACATGCTGGGCGCAAGTGTAAGGAATCCGGCCACGGCGCGACCAACCGGTGAAACCACGACCACGCCCGGAGACCACGCCATGCCCACCCCCTTGTTCACCCGCCTGCTGCTTTCACTCGGACTGCTGCTGTCCCTGGCGCCATCGGCCGCACCGGCGCAGACGCCCGGCGATGCCCCTGCCATCTCGGGCCGCACCCTGTCGGCCGAGCCCTTCGATCTGGCCGCCTTGCGCGGCAAGGTGGTGCTGGTGCTGTTCTGGTCCACCGACTGCCCGGTCTGCTTGGACAAGATGCCCGAGCTGCGTGCCAACGCCCTGGGCTGGCGCGGCAAGCCGTTCGAACTGGTCAGCGTCAGCTTCGACCGCCGCGAGCGCGACGCCGCCGACTACGAGAAACTGGTGGGCACCCTGGTACCCACCACCCAGCGTTTCCCGACCCTGTGGGCCGGCCATCCGGCCTACAAATCCAGCGCCGCCCGGCCCGCGCACCTGCCAACGACCTGGCTGATCGACAAGGCCGGCAAGCTGGTCGAGACCTACAACGGGCGCATCCCGCCCGAGGCCTGGGACCGCATCGCCGAACTGCTTTGAAATTTTTTCCCCCCAGGCTGTAAGAAACGGGTCACCCGCCAGACCAACGTTCAACCACAGGCCGATGACGGCTCCGATTCCGGCAAGACCTGCGGTTGTTTTTTCTCTTGTCCACCCTCTCAACCCTAGGAGTCCACCATGAACCACCGTACCCTGATCGCCACCGCCGCCACCTCGCTGATGTCGCTGTCCCTTCTGTCCACGCCCGCGATGGCGCAGAGCTCGGGCAAGGAAAAGTGCTATGGCATCGCCAAGGCCGGCCAGAACGATTGCGCCAGCCTCTCGGGCACCCATTCCTGCGCCGGCCAGTCCAAGGTGGACAACGGCAAGGACTCGTGGAAGTACGTCGCCACCGGCACCTGCAAGCAGATGGGCGGCCTGAGCGCCGACGAAGCCAAGGCCGCCGCCAAGAAATCCTGAACCGCCGCAAGCGCCTGAACCATGAACGCCGCCACCCCGATGCCAGCCTTTCGCCCACACAGCGGGCCCGACGTGGGCATCGGGTGGCGGCATCCACACTACGGCGCGCTGCTGGAGCAGCGCCCGGCACTGGACTTCATCGAAGTCCATTCCGAGAATTTCTTCGCCCCCGGCGGCGCGGCGCTGGCCGTGCTGCGCGAGGGCCGCGCGTCGTACCCGGTCAGCCTGCACGGCGTGGGTCTGTCGCTGGGCTCGGCCTGTGGCGTTGACGCCTGGCATCTCGACCAGCTCGCCCGGCTGGTCGAGGCCATCGACCCGGTTCGCGTGAGCGACCACGCCAGCTTTGCCCGCGGCGCGCTCGATACCAACCCGGGTTCGGGCCTGGTGCATGGCGCCGACCTACTGCCCATTCCCTTCACACGTGAAGCGCTCCACGTGTTGTGCGCCAACGTGCAGCAGGTGCAGGAGCGCCTGCGCCGCCCGATCGCAGTCGAGAACCTCTCGGCCTACCTGCGCTGGCGCGACGCCGACCTGACGGAGCCCGAATTCCTCACCGAACTGACCCGGCGCACCGGCTGCCAGCTGCTGGTGGACGTCAACAACATCTTTGTCAACGCGCTGAACGAGCGACTTTGGGGCGGCAGCACCGATCCGCTCGATGCCTGCCGGGCCTGGCTTGACGCGCTCCCGGCCGACCGCGTGGCCGAAATCCACCTGGCCGGCCACATCCACTGCGGCGACATCGTGATCGACGACCACGGCAGCCGCGTCTGCCCCGAGGTCTGGTCCTTGTACCGGCATGCGATCGGGCGCTTCGGCGCGGTGCCGACGCTGATCGAGTGGGACACCGACGTGCCGCAATTGGCGGTGCTGCTGGACGAGGCCGCCCGCGCCCGCTCGGCGGCCCAGCGCGCGCCGCACACACCGGTGGCGACAACCGGGCCGCTGGCCACCGGTGCGGCACCGGACCGCCCCTGGCAGAACCACACCGCAGCGCCCAGCATGGAGCTTGCCCCGTGATCACGCTCGCGCTTCAGCAACAAACCCTGCTCGGCGCTTTGCTGCTCGGGCGCGGCAGCCTGGCGGCGCGGGACGCGCAGGCGCAGCTCGAAGGCCTGGTGCTGTGTCCGTCGGCGCGCGGCCTGGCCGCCTACCGTGCCAACGGCCACGCGCTGGCCGAGCGGGCGCTGGCCGCTGCATACCCCGTCGTGGCCGCGATGGTCGGCCAGGATTGCCTGGACGCGCTGGCCCGCACGCTGTGGCACGGACATCCCAGCCAGCATGGCGACATCGCGCGCTGGGGCGGCGAGCTGCCCGCCTTGCTGGCGCTTGAGGCGCAACTGGCCGAATTCCCTTACCTGGCCGATGTGGCGCGGGCCGAATGGGCCCTGCACCGCGCCGCCGGTGCGCCGGACGCCAACGCCGACCCCCCTCGTTCGCCCTGTTGACGCAGCAGGACCCCGGCGCGGTCACGCTGCGCCTGGCGCCGGGCACCGCGGTGATCCGTAGCGCCTGGCCGGTGGCCAGCCTCGTCAACGCCCACCTGCGCGGCGAGCCGACCCTGTCCGAAGCCGCAGACCGCCTGCGCGATCGCGAGGCCGAGCAGGCGCTGGTGTGGCGCCGGGCTCTGCGCCCGGAAGTCCGTCCCTGCGAAGCCGGTGAGGCCGCGCTGGTGGACACGCTGCTGCACCGGCAAGGCCTGGTGCCCGCGCTGGACGCGGCCCTGGCAACGGACCCCGGATTCGATTTCAGCGCCTGGCTTGCCCAGGCCGTCGGCGACGGCCTGGTGCTCGGCGCCTGCCCGCACGACCATCACGCCACCGCCATTCACCCCTGAATCAGGAACCTTCCGATGCCCGCATCCGCCTTTGCCCTTCTTCGCCGCTGCATCGCGCTCTGGCAGCCCATCACCCGTGCGCTGGAGAACCTGCAGGCGCCGGCGGCGCTGCTCGCGCGCGCCTACGTGGCCGAGGCGTTCTTCCGCTCCGGCCTGACCAAGATCCGCGACTGGGACACCACGCTGGCCCTGTTCGCCGACGAGTACCACGTGCCCCTGCTGTCGCCCGGCGCCGCCGCGGTGATGGGAACGGCGGGCGAACTGGTGCTGCCGGTGCTGCTGATGCTGGGCCTGGGCGGGCGCTTCGCGGCGCTGGGCCTGTCGGTGGTGAACGTCGTGGCCGTGCTCAGCCTGAGCGAGATCGCGCCGGCCGCGCTGCAGCAGCACGTGACCTGGGGCGTGCTGCTGGCGGGCCTCGCGATCCATGGCGTCGGGCGCTGGTCGCTCGACTGCGCGCTCGTGGCGCCGGCCATGCGCCCGTCAAAGCCCGGGAATCAGTCCTGAATTGATAGCGCATTGTGGCCATTTGGCGCTGGAAATTGGCTGATTTGACTTGAAATTCGGCCGGTTTTGGCCGTTTCGGGCCGTCTCCACGCGCCCGAACCGCCTGCCGACACACGGCAAGCTCGCTGACACCGCGCCTGTGCCGCGCGCCGACCGGCGCGGGTTTGTCAGAATCGGGGGCAAACAACTCCCGTCTTCGCACAGCCCGCCGTGCGTTCCTGTCCAAGTCCAAGCCCCGCCAGCCCGCCGCGTTCCCGCGCACCCCGCGCGCTGCGCGCCGGCGCCGCCGCCTTGCTGGTCCTGCTCGGGTTGGCAGACGCCCATGCCGACAGCCCGGTGACGCTGGCGGCTTTTTCGGAAGCCAAAGGTGGCAGGCTGCCCGCGCCGTGGCGGGTGGTCGGTCTCATCGGCGCCAGCAGCAAGCCGCTGACCCGCTTCGACCTGGTGCCGGTCGATGGCCGCACGGTGCTGCGGGTGCTGGCCGACCATTCCTACGCGAACCTGGTGCACGACCTGCCCGACGTGGTGGTGCCCAAGGGCACCCAGCTGCGCTGGCGCTGGCGACTCGACCAGGCCCTGTTGGATGCCGACCTGCGCCACCGCGAGACCGACGACACCGCACTCAAGGTCTGCCTGCTGTTCAACGCCCCGACCGACAACCTGGGCGTGCTGGACAAAAGCCTGCTGGCCGTGGCGCGCGCCATGAGCAGTGAAAAAGTTCCTGCCGCCACGCTGTGCTACGTGTGGGACAACACCCTGCCCGTCGGCACGCTGCTCGAGAACGCCTTCACGCCACGCATCCGCATGATCGTGGTCGACAGCGGCAGCAAAGCCCTGGGCCAGTGGGTGAGCCACCGGCGGGACCTGGCGGCCGATTTCCAGCGCGCCTTTGGCCACGAGTTCCCCACCCTGCCGCCACTCGAAGCCGTGGCCGTGGGCGCCGATGCCGACAACACCGGCGGCCACAGCGTGGGCTTCGTCGGCGATGTCACACTGTCGCCATGACGGCTGCACACGGCATCAAGCACCTCGTTCTGGTGGGCCTGGGCCGGGCGCACATCCAGGTGTTGCGCGGGTTGGCCGACAGCCGCCCGGCCGACCTGCACCTCACGGTAATCGCACCGCGCCCCCAGGCGCTGATGTCGCCCATGGTGCCCGGCTTCGTGGCGGGCCATTTCACGCTGGCACAGTGCCAGATGCCGCTCGAAGGGCTGCTGGAGCGCAGCGGCGCGCACTTTGTCGCCGGCAGCGTGGCGGCGATCGATGCCCATGCGCAGCGCGTGACGCTGGCCAGCGGCGACACCGTCGCCTGGGACTGGCTGGGCATCAACACCGGCCCGGTGATGGACCGCGAGAAGATCGAATCAGCGATGCCGGGCGCGCGCCGCCATGCGTTGTTCGTGCGTCCGCTGGACGGGTTCGTCCACCTCTGGCCCCAGGTGCTCGCGATGGCCACCGATCGTCCGATCCACCTGGCCCTGATCGGCGCCGGTGCCACCGGGGTGGAATTGGCCCTGGCCGCCGCGCAGGCGTTGCGCGCGCCGGGTGTTGCGCCGGGCAGCCACGTCTCGTTGCTGACCGGCGGCGCGGCGCCGGCGGCGACGCTACCCGGCCCGATGCAGGTCCGTGCGCTGCGTGCCCTGCGACGGCTTGGCGTCACCGTGATTCCCGAATCCTGCACCGGCCTGGAAGCCGGCGCCATTCAGTTGTCCAACGGCGCCCGCCTGGTTTGCGATGCGCCGTTGCTGGCCATCGGCCCGCAGGCGCCCGCCTGGCTGGCCGACAGCGGCCTGGCGCTCGACGACGACGGCTTCATCGCCGTCAACGCCTTTCAGCAAAGCACCAGCCACCCGCGTGTGTTCGCCGCCGGTGACGTGGCCAGCCGCGCCGATGCCCCGCACACCCGCGATGCCCTGCACGCGCACCGGGCCGGTGCGCCGCTGCTGGCCAACCTGCGCGCCGCGATGGCGGACCAGACCTTGATGCCCCACCCACCGCCGCGCCGAGTCCTGCAATTTCTGGCCTGCGGCGAGCGTCGCGCGATCGGCGGCTGGGGCGGCCTCGGCTTCGAAGGCGGCTGGGTCTGGCGCTGGAAAGACCAGATCGACCGCGCCTTCGTGGCGCGGCACGCCGCGTGAGATGGCACCATCACCGCAAACCGCTTTGAACGAAAGATCGCGAATGACCCAAGCTGCCCCCTCCACCGAACCCCGGCTCACCTCGCTCTCGCACGGTGGCGGCTGCGGCTGCAAGATCGCGCCCGGCGTACTGTCGGACATCCTCAAGGGCACGACGCAGATGCCGATCCCCCCGGAGCTGCTGGTGGGTATCGAGACCAGCGACGACGCCGCCGTCTACCGCCTCAACGACGAGCAGGCGCTGATCGCCACCACCGACTTCTTCATGCCCATCGTCGACGACCCGTTCGACTTCGGGCGCATCGCCGCCACCAACGCGATCAGCGACGTGTACGCCATGGGCGGCAGGCCGATCATGGCGCTGGCGCTGGTGGGCATGCCGATCAACGTGCTGTCGCTGGCAACGATCGGACAGATCCTGGAGGGCGGCGCGTCCGTCTGCCGCGAGGCGGGCATCCCGATCGCCGGTGGCCACACCATCGATTCGGTCGAACCGATCTACGGCTTGGTGGCGATGGGGCTGGTGCACCCGAAACGGGTCAAACGCAACGCCGACGCCCGGGTGGGCGATCTGCTGGTGCTGGGCAAGCCATTGGGCGTGGGCGTGATGTCGGCCGCGCTCAAGAAGAACGCGCTCGGCGCCGACGGCTACGCGCAGATGATCGCCACCACCACGCAGCTCAACACCCCCGGCCCCGATCTGGCCGCGCTGGAGGGCGTGCATGCGCTGACCGATGTCACCGGCTTCGGCCTGGCCGGCCATGGGCTGGAAATCGCCCGCGGCGCCGGCTGCACCGTCCGCATTCACTGGGCGCAGGTGCCGCTGCTGGGCGGCGTGCGCGAACTGGCGGCCCAAGGCCTGGTCACCGGCGCTTCCGGCCGCAACTGGGCTGCCTACGGGGCCGATGTGGCGCTGCCCGAAGGGTTTGCTCCGCCCGACCAGGCCTTGTTGACCGACCCGCAGACCAGCGGCGGCCTGCTGGTGTCGTGCGCGCCGCAGGCGCTGGACGCGGTGCTCGCGGTGTTCCGGGGGCACGGCTTCGAGCGCGCCGCGGTGGTGGGGCGCATCGAGGCGAAGGGGGGGGCGGGGCTGGTGGTGGGGTGATGCCCGCTGACGCCCAAAATCAGCGCTGGAACAGGCGCTTGAACCAGACCCGTTGCGGGGCAGCATCTGGGGGCGGGGGCACCCGCGACGGCGGCAGGTCGGACAAAATCGCTTGCGGCCGATCCAGCACCAGCCGGTGCGCCTCTTCGGCACCCACCAGATGCTCGGCCACCGCCCGCGCCTGTGACAAGCCCGGCGAACGTCGGCCCGTGGTGTGGGCATCGGAGGCCAGAAGATGCACCAGCCCTTCGCCCAGCAGGCGCTCGCCCCAGTAGCGGGCCCGCTTGCCGAACTGCCCGGTCAAGGCGCCACCGGTCACCTGCATCCACGCGCCCTGGCGCACCAGCCGCGCAAACACTTCATGGTGGTCTTCAATCCAGACCAGGCGCTCGGGATGGGTGATCACCGGCGTGTAGCCGGCGGCTACCAGCTCGAACACCGACTCCTCCAGGCGCGGCGGCCGCACGTGGTGCGACGGCTCCAGCAGCACATAACGCGAGCCGTGCAGGGTAGGGATCACACCGGCGCGCAGCCCTTCCAGCAAGCCTGGCACCAGGTGCACATCGGCTCCGTCCACCAGCGTCAGCGCAATGCGATACAGGTCCAGCGCCGCCTGCAGCCGCTCGCGCGCACGCCTGATGCCCTGCGCGTCGTTCATGTACAGCCCCGGATAGATGTGCGGCGTGCAAGCCATGGTGTGCACGCCGTCGGCCACCGCCATGCGCGCCATCTCCAGCGACATTTCCAGCGAGGATGCGCCGTCGTCGATGCCGGGCAGGATGTGGCTGTGCAAGTCGATCATCGTGGCAAACGCCTACTGCGCAGCGAGTCGAAAGGCGTCGAAGCTCATCTGTCCCCGCAGGCCGCTCAAGGCCTCGGAGCCCAGTTGCGTCTGCAACTGAAGCACCACCGCGCCGCAGTCGGCGGGAACCGACAGGCTGACATCCATCGTGCGCCACTGTCCCTGCGTATCCAGCAGTGCCGGCGTACGCGCCAGCTCGCGACCGTCACGGCCACCGGTACAGGTGAAACTCCACGCCAGACCCTGCTCGGTGCGCATCTGCCGGGCCATGTAGTCCCCGGTGAACCGGAACCGCCCCGGCAGCAGCACCAGCACCTGCCGCACCACCGGCAACGCCACGGGCCGGCCGGTGAACTCCACCTGCAACACGCGGCCGCGCCCGCCCAGTGCCGGCTGTTCGATCAGCACACCGGCCTTCGAGGGGCCGTCGGCGCGCAGTTCCCAGTCGAACCCGTCAACAATGAACCCGTTTTCAAAGTCCCCGTTGAACAGCAGCGGCGCCGTGCCACCGACCAGATACACCCACAAGGCCTGGGCCTCCAGCCACTGACCACTCGCTTTGAGGGATCGCATCAGCGCTTGACCTGTTCGGGGGGAAATCAGCTTCAGAGGCAACGCCTGTGCCACCAACGGCATTGCCAGCACCACCGGCACCTTGGCCGCGTCCAGGTGGCCCAGCACCGGCTCCAGCCAGGTGGTGCCGGGCTTCAGCGCGGCCCGCATGGCCGCCTGGGCGGGAGGATGTGCCACCAGCGCCGCCAAAACCAGAATCGCCTCCCCGTCGCTTTGTTCCTGGACCAGCCGGACCAGCGCCGGCACGGCTTGCGCCCATTGCTCCTGCTTCAATGCGCGCGACGCCAGCAACCTTTGCAACAGGGCATCTTGCGGTGCGATGCGGCTGGCCATCGTCAACACCGCGGCTTCATCCAGAGGCGCCACGCCGCCCGGCTGTGCAGTCAGCAGCGCCAGCGCCAGCCAGGCCGACGAATCCCCTGGATTGACCGCAATACGGGCCCGAAGGTCGCGCACTTGCGCCGCCACCGCCTCATCGGGAACCGGACACGATGAAAAGTTGGGCCATTCATTCAGCTCGCACGCGCGCTGCAAATTCCGCTGCAGGCTTATCGCGCCCAGTGCCAGGGCCAGCGCGGAGCAAAGTCCCGCAGCCAGCCATCGCCAAGGTGTCATCGGGCCGTCTCGCTCGCACTGAGTCGCGTCAACACCGCTTGCCCGTCCCGCGATGAAAACTGGGCCCGCAGCGCCAGTTCACGGGTGCTCGATTGCTGGTGCTCGTCCTGCACGTGCAAGGTCACCATGCCGTCAACCAGAAGGCCATCGCCCGCCGGCCGCCCACTGAAGCGCACCGTTCCCAGCCGCACCACGCGCGCATTGACCACCGCGCGGTTGTAAACCTGCACAAACCCATCCGCCCCATCGCCGGCACGCACAGGCCGGTCCATCCAGCGCTGCACCTGCTCGCCCCGGCCGCTCTGAAGGACACCAAGCACCTGTCCCAGCAGCGGCTGCACGTCCTCCATGCTCAGACGCCCTGCGGGCGCGTACGTTTCCTTGACGGCAGCGTTGGCCGGGGCGGCACGCGTCACCGGCGGTGAAGGCTGTGCCACGGAGGTTGGCAGATCCGGCGCCGCCGCCAGGAAACCCGCCGAAGCAGTGGCCAGCGGCAGGGCCGGCGATACCGATGGAACCGCCGGAGAAGCCGCGATTGCGCCGGGGCGCATCCCCGGCACGCTGCTGCCAGCCGCCACCGCGTACCGATTCGCCAGGCCTGTCGACGAAACCAGCGCCTGCCTTGGCGCGGCCCTGGACTCAACCGGCTCAGGCCCAGGCGAGCGAGCCTCGGCCGCCGCCACGGACACCGGCGCCGGCAATGACGCCAACGACGTCTCCGCCACCGCCTGACCTGCTTCCGGCGCCTTCACACCAGACGGTACCGCGATATCGGTCACTGCCGCATGCGCCGGCACCGACGGCGCCGGTTGCTGTACCGCCGACACCGCCAGCGTCCGGTCTGGCTCGTGTGTCCCCGACAACCACCAGGCAACGACCGCCAGAACACCCCCGCCCACCAGGGCGCCCAGCACAATGCGACGCCGCCCAGCCAGCGAATGGCCCGGGTGAAGGCGCGCCAACGGAGACGGCCGTGCCCTTGTTGCCAGGGTCCTGGCATGCCCCTGCGCCGGCTGCCACAGCGGATGCTTCGATCCGCTCAAGGTCCTGTCATAGTTCTGCCGGCCCATCGGCGAGGAGAGCACGTCGTTCGCCTGATTGATGCGTGTGGCCGCGTCGTGCGGCCAAGCCCGACCGCCACCCGAGAAATCCGGGTGGGTCAGACGCATCAGCATGCGGTAGTGCTCGCGCAGCGTGGCCGCGTCCGAAGTCGGCGTCAGGCCCATCAGCGTGTAGTGGTCCGAACCGGGCCGCAACATCGCGGTGCGCACGAAAAAACAGGCCGCCTGGCGCATCTGGGCCCGAAGCGCCTCGTCCTGCGGCATGCCTTCCGCAGGTCGGCCGCTGGCCAGGATGAGCACCTCG